>Ga0099364_10006216_pt1 | contig 17448 bp, 16 predicted proteins | sample TergutTh196P3_FD_73070 | JGI IMG/M metagenome (GOLD analysis project Ga0099364, IMG submission 73070) | Microcerotermes parvus P3 segment gut microbial communities from Pointe-Noire, Republic of the Congo - Th196 P3 | ecosystem: Host-associated > Arthropoda: Insects > Digestive system > Gut ...
TGAAAAGAATAGGAAAGGAATCAGGCTGGATTACCCCTGTTGGAATTATTACATAAGGCGAACTTCTAAGGCCATGATCATTGCGTATGGGAATTTGCCAGGTATTCTGGATTCTGTTAGGCATAGGTTCAAAACTTAGCTGTTGGCCTTCTATGTCTGCGATTCCTGTTGCAAGGTTTCCGCGAAGATTATTGTAAAAAACAGATGCCATTGTATTTCTGAATGTTAAAAATCCCGGAGGAGCTGTCAGATCCAGTTGAACTCCGCGAAAAAACCTTGTATCTCCTCTAAAACTTATCAAAGCTGAATCTAAATATGAAAGTGAAAGCGAAACCCCTTCGGGTCTGTCAAGGGAAACTTCTGCGTTTCCGGCAATTATTACCCTTAAAGGTTCTGCGTTTAGATTTGCATAAATACAGAGAAAAATGATGAATAAATATACTTTTAATTTAAACTTCATTTTTAATTATTAATTCCCCTGAAATAGCCTTAATAATCTTTCCGGATTCTGTGATACTCCATGACGCCTGAGCTCAAAGTGCAAATGAGGCCCTGTTGACTGGCCGGTTGTGCCAACCCTTCCTATTACAGTACCGGAATTTACTCTTTGATTCAAGGCTACATCTATTCGTGAAAGATGGCCATAAAGGCTTACCCAATTATCATTATGATTTATTATTATATATCGCCCCAAAATAGGGTCATCCCCCAGTTCGCTTACAGTTCCGTCCCTGACTGCGTAGACTGGTGTGTTTTCAGGGGCTGCAAGGTCTATTCCCTGGTGATGTGTAATATTTCCTGTTACGGGATTTCGCCTTAAACCAAAAGCACTGGTTATACTAAAATTTCTTAAAGGAAAAATAAAGCCGCGGTTAAGAAAAAAGATCCTTTCTGTTGGATTAAAATCAGCTCCTGGCAGGAAAAGGCAGTAAATTCTTGTTAATCCATGGCTAATATTAATTAAAACTCCCTCCTGTTCTTCTCTGGATGAACTTAAAAGCATTTCCAGCTCGGATTCAGGGTCTGGATGAATAAAAATACCAGGCATGGAAGGGAGAAGCAGGGGAGTATCAGGCGAAAAATCACCTGATGTGGAAATGCGGTTGAGTGTTACTATGCTGCTGTACGGTATATTACATCTTGCAGCGATTGTCAGGAGGGTGTCGCTTGGTTCAGGGTAATATTCATATATGGTCAGGGCTTGCGCGATGTTTTCTGGTGTGTTTCTGGAATCCCTGGAATTGAATACATATCTTCTTGAAGCTTGAACATCTGATATAAACTGGGCAAAGACTGTATCTCTTATATTCAATCTTTGAATCAGGGGCAGGGAGGAATTTATTTCATTTGCTGTTACAAATGGCAGCGAAAAGAAAAGAAAAATTATAAAGCTGACCAGGAAGCCAGCATGGATTATAGTCCTCACTTCCTGCTCAGCTCCTTTATTTTAAAAATTATCCCTGGGCAATAGCTTCTACAGGACAAATTGGAACACAGGCGCCGCAGTCACTGCATTTTGCCGGATCAATCCATCTTTTACTGTCTTTTTCAGCAATTGCTTCCACAGGACATTCGCTGTCGCAAGCGCCGCAATTCACACATGCATCTGAAATTTTATGAGCCATTATCAAACCTCACTACATTATTTTACTTTTCTAAAACTGGAGTTTTTGAAAAGCCATTAACATACTATAAACTTTTTTATGTATTTTTACAAGCCTTTTGGCTCTTTCATGGTATAAAAAAATCCCGCATGGTTTTGATAGTTTTGTCCCTGTCTATGGGTTTACCCAAATGTGTATTCATGCCTGATTCATAAGCATTTTGTATATCTTCATCCAAAACATTTGCTGTCATGGCAATTATGGGTACCTGCTCAAGGCTGCTTTCCCTGCTCCATTCTTTTTCTATAAGCCGTATCTCCCTTGCAGCAGTCAAACCATCCATTACAGGCATCTGCATATCCATAAATATTATATCATACTTACCTGGCCCCCCGGTTTTGAATAATTCCAGAGCTTCCTGGCCGTTTTCCGCAGTTTCCTGAATAATATTTGTTTCTGAAAGCAGTTCCATTACGATTTCACGGTTAATTTCAATATCATCTACAATAAGACAGCGTTTTCCGGAAAAATCAACAAGTTTATCATCTGTTATTTCAGTGGTTTCTGGAGTGATTTCTGGTTTGGCTGCACAGTTAATGGTGAATGAAAAAACGCTTCCTTCCCCTTCCTTGCTTTGAAGGGAAATTTTTCCGCCCATCATTTCTACATAGTTTTTGCTTATGGAAAGACCAAGGCCAATGCCGCCGTATTTTCTTGTGATTCCTCCGTCTGCCTGTTCAAAGGGCCTGAATAGCTTTGAGGCCTGGAATTCACTTATACCTATACCGTTGTCTATCACTTCATAAAGAAAAGTTGAATTCCCGTTCATATACCCCAGTTCCCTTATCTTTATAATTATTTTGCCTTTGTCTTTTGAAAATTTTATTGCATTTGAAATAAGGCTGATCAATACCTGATCAAGTTTATGGGAATCAGCTTTTACAGCATCGTTTTCTATTTTTTCAATAATAAGTTCAATTTCTATATTTTTTTGCTTTGCTTTGGATGTCATCATGGAAATTATTTTATTTATGTTTGAAGTAAGGGAAAAATCGCATAGATCGAGCTGAATTTTTCCGGATTCTATTTTATTGAAGTTAAGAATATCATCAATTATACCCAGAAGATCATTGGATGAACTTTCTATCTGTTCAATGCAGCCCATAATTTTATCTATTTCTTCTGAATCTTTTGCAATTTGTACCATACCCAGAACCGCATTCATGGGTGTACGGATTTCGTGGCTCATTCTTGCAAGAAAATCGGTTTTTGCGCGGCTTGCAGCCAATGCGTCGATTTTTGCCCTTGTCAGCATTGTTACATCATTGAGGAGCAATACTGCGCAAACATCGTTATTTTCAAGCTCTATTCTCTGCAAGGTCAGGGAGAAATTGCTGCCTCCGTTATATCCCATCAATGCGATTTCTGCGCTAAAAGGTTCTGGATTGGATATGCCAGTGTCAAAAATCGCTTCTGCCTTTGGAGCCAGCTCACTGTCGCCAGAACCTGAGCCGGCAATATGTGCAAGGAAATTTTCACCATGCTCGTCCAGATCATGCAAAAATATAACTTCTTCCATCAAGTGATTGCGGTAGATTATTTTCTTGGTTTTATCAAACATGGAGATAGCGACAGGAATAGTGTCCAGATATGAATAACTCATTAATTAATTGTATCAGAAAAATACACTTCCTGAAAACCATTTTATAATATATAATATACTTATGATTATTGTATTGGGAATTTTGGCTGCCATAGGTCTTGTGGGTATTATTTATCTTTTTAAAGACGAAAAATCTTCCCGCCTATTAAAGCTTTCAGCATTGGGTGCATTAATTCTAATAGGTCTTACCATCATTGTTTGCAGTATTTTGCTTATTTTTTTTGAGCCGGCCGAAGTACAGGACCCTTATGCTTTTCCAATAGTACCGCCGCAGGAACAAACCGAGCCTCAACCAGCTTCAAATATCCTTCAGCTTATAATTTTTCTTATAATTTCAATATTGCTTTTGGGGTTTATTGTTTATATATATATGAAACAACATAAAAAACATGAAAACAAGGACCAAAGTAAAAACAAATCCCCTCCTCAAGCTTCAATGCCGGCCGTACAAAATGATTTTGCAGAGGATGACTTTAATTTTGATGATTCCTCTTTTGAATAAATGAAGTTTAATTTCCAACATACCCGTTATGCCTGTTATATAGGCTATGTAACCCAGGCCATTATCAATAACCTGGCCCCGCTTTTTTTTATAATTTTTTCCGAGAACTATTCAGTGTCATACAGGGGACTTGGTTCCCTTGTAATGATAAATTTTATGACCCAGCTGATTGTTGACGCAGCCTGCATAAAAATCGCAAGCCGCATTGGTTATAAGACTCTATTGGTAACAGCACATATTATTGCTGCCATTGGCCTTGTATTACTTGGTATATTGCCCCTTTTTATATCACCTGTATTCCTTGCTCTTGTAATAAGCATTGTTATATTTGCAATAGGCGGCGGTCTTTTGGAAGTGCTTATAAGCCCTGTTGTAGACAGTCTGCCGGAAGAAGCAGCTAAAAAACCTGCCAGCATGAGTTTATTGCACTCATTTTACTGCTGGGGGCAGATGGCTGTTATACTTTTAACAACTTTTCTGCTTTTGCAATTTGGTCGGGAAAACTGGTTTTTTCTTCCAATCCTCTGGGCAATAATACCGCTTTTAAATACTTTTTTGTTTTTGAATGTGCCATTAATTCCTGCACTCAAGGAAAAAGACTCAATGGGTATTAAAGAAATGGCCCGCAACCCTGTTTTTTTCCTATGCCTTTTAATGATGCTTTCTGCAGGTGCCAGCGAGCAGTCTGTTGCGCAATGGGCATCTCTTTTTGCAGAAAGAGCCCTTAATCTTCCTAAAATTATCGGAGACATTTTTGGGCCTGCCCTGTTTGCACTTTTTATGGGAATCGGCAGAACCATATACGGTCTTTTTGGCTCGAAAATTAAAATATACCCATATATGCTTTTTTCTGTAATTCTATGCATCCTGTGTTATTTAGGCATTAGCTTTGCGCCTCATCCATTAATTCAGCTGGCAGCCTGCGCATTAACTGGTTTTAGCATAAGTATAATGTGGCCGGCTGTTTTTTCGATTTCAAGCTCAAGTTTTCCAAAAGGCGGGGCCCCTTTATTTGCATTGCTTGCTTTAATGGGAGACCTTGGCTGCGGTACAGGCCCATGGATCGCTGGCTTTGTAAGTGATGCTCAAGGATCTCTTGGAACAGGTATTTTTGTATGTATACTTTTTCCGTTTATTTTTTTATTTTCACTTCTTATATTTAAAAGAGCAAGCATTAAAAGAGCTATCAGGAGGGTTTAAACTAAAGGAAAAACAAGCTCTTAGTTTATCCTTGAGATAACATTATCCTGCCGATAATTTGACACAAACTTGTAAAGAGTTTATAATAACAAAGATGCAGATTGGTAATATTACGCCGAATTTTTATACTCAACCCCTGAATGCAGCTTATTCTGCCCTAAATGTTAATTTTCAGGCACCTGCCAGTGATCAGATGCGAGGCCCAGGAGGGCCTGGTACTGGTGTTATCGTAGATATTTCACCGGAAACCTGGGCAGCTTATATGCTCGGCAAAGATCAGAGCGCTCAAAAAGCCAGCGAGACCATTGGTGCAGGGGAGTGTAAAACATGCGAGAGCCGGCGCTATGTAGACCAGTCAAACGACCCTTCTGTCAGCTTTCAGACACCAACACATATAAGCCCCGGACAATCCGCCTCCATGGTAATGTCCCATGAACGCGAGCATGTTGCCAATGAACAGGCCAGGGCAGAACGGGAAGGTTCAAGGATTGTCGATCAAAGCGTAACACTTACATCAGCTATATGCCCTGAATGTAAGAGAATGTATATTTCCGGCGGTACAACCCGTACAACCACTGTAAGTGATAATTCCAGTGAGAATAATTCTGCACCAGAACCGGACACAAGTGCTTAAAAGAATAAAAAACATAGGGAAAAAAAATGAAAATCAAAATTAAACTTACTATGGTGGGAATTGCATTGACAATAGCTGTTGCAGGGGCAATTTCTATTGGAATGTTGACCAGGGCTTCTGCTATAAGCATGGAATTGAGCATGGCTGGCCTTGAATACCTGAATCAAGAACAGACCGAATACTGGAATGGCCGTGTAAATGGACATTTACGTGTTTTAAAATCACTTTCATATGCAATGGGAAATTATGAAAATTATGAACCCCAATACAGACGTGATATTTTTGATGCAATGTTATTTGGAATAATGGAAGAGGAGCAGGTTTTTTTTGAAATTGGAATGATTTGGAGACCCAATGCCATTGACTCTGATGCTCAGAACATAGGCCGTATAGGCTCTACTGCTACAGGCCAATATGCTGCGGTTGTAACAAGGGATGAGTTTACTGGTGAACTATTTGTCAGGACCTCCGGCATTGTAGATATGATAATAGACTATATAAACGGGCCAAATGCAAGACAGGACAGAATAGAAACTCCAGAAATTGTCTTAAGAAATAATGTTGATAATTCCATTATGAGAATGTCAGTCCCTATTATCAGCAATAGTACTGGTCAGGTCATAGGTATGTTAAACGGCAGGGCAGATCTTATTGCTGTTCAGCCATCTGTAATACAAACAATGGATGATCATCCTGACATTGCTGCAATGTCAATATATGCAAATGACGGCTTTGTTATTGCAAGTTATGTTCCTGATAATGTAGGTCAATATATGCACGAAGTCCCCACAATGTTTGGAGACAGGCTAGGGGAGGTTCAGGAAGCAGGGCGTAATGGAGAAGCCCTTAACCTTGAGGGTTATTCGTCTATTCTGGATTCCGCAACATTTATCAACCTTAGCCCCTTTACCATAGGCAATTCAGATACAACCTGGACTGTAATGCTTGCCAAGGCTGAATCTACCATCATGGCGCCGGTTAACGCAATGATCAATTTTGCCCTTATTATTGCAGGAATAGTAATAGTTGTTGGTTCCATAGCTGCTTTTATATTCTATCACTTTTTGACCAAACCCATAGTAACAGTTACAGATACTTTAAAAAATATCTCTGAGGGCGACGGAGACCTGACCCACACAATAGATGTAAATTCCAAAGACGAGCTTGGCAGCATGGCAAAATACTTTAACCTGACCCTTGAAAAGATCAAAATCATGGTAAGGCATGTCAGGAACGAGACCAAGGTTATTACTGATATGAGTACGACATTAGCCAATGACATGACAGAAACCGCAGCTGCCATGAACGAGATTACAGCAAATATCCAGAGTGTCAAGTCAAGGATGATCAACCAGAGCGCTTCTGTTACAGAGACAAATGCAACCATGGAACAGATCACAGCTAACATAAACAAGCTCAACGAGCATGTGGAAAAACAGAGTATCAGTGTAGCTCAGTCATCTTCTGCCATTGAACAGATGCTTGCCAATATTCAGTCAGTTACCAATACACTGGTTAAAAATACCGAGAATGTTAATCATCTTACAGAAGCATCCGAGGTGGGCAGGACAGGGCTTCAGGATGTTGCTTCTGATATCCAGGAGATTTCCAGGGAATCCGAGGGTCTTTTAGAAATCAACTCTGTTATGGAAAACATAGCCAGTCAGACAAACCTTCTTTCTATGAATGCCGCTATTGAGGCAGCCCATGCAGGCGAGGCTGGCAAGGGTTTTGCTGTTGTTGCTGACGAGATACGCAAGCTGGCTGTGGGTTCCAGCGAGCAGTCCAAGACCATCAGCGATGTACTCAAAAAAATAAAAACTTCCATTGATAAAATAACTCAATCTACAGACAGTGTTCTTACAAGATTTGAGGCCATTGATGCCAGTGTAAGAACTGTAGCTGAGCAGGAAGAGAATATTCGTCATGCAATGGAAGAGCAGGGCCAGGGCTCAAAACAGATACTCGAAGCCATAGGCAATGTGAATGATATTACCCAGCTTGTAAAGAGCAGTTCTCATGAAATGCTTGAAGGCGCCAAAGAAGTAATGCATGAAACCGAAAACCTGGACCAGACAACCCAGGAGATTACAGGCGGCATGAACGAAATGGCATCCGGGGCGGATCAGGTAAACACAGCTGTTAACCATATTAATGATTTAACAAATAAAAACCGTGAAACCGCAGACCTGTTAATGAAGGAAGTTGGAAAGTTTAAAATTGATTAGGATTGAAGCTTTTCCAAAACTAAGCGAGTTTTGGAAGAGGCTCATTTCCTTAGTTTTGTTGTGATAAAATCTCAACCAGATTTAGGGCATTATTGATTACAATATGCTGCTTATTTCTGCTTAGTTTTTTTATACATAGTATCATTTTATGAAATTCCGGGTCAATTTCCGAAACATTTTCCAGTCTTGAGCCCTTGCCTGTAACAAGATATTCAACGGTAACACCAAGGGCTTTTGCTATCCGTACTGCTTTATCTGCTGCCGGAACAGAGGCATTTTCACGAAGATAATTCTCAATGTTCCTAAGACTTATTTTGGCCTTATATGCCAGTTCTTTTTGTTCCAGACCGCTATAATCTATAGCTTCCCTTAAATTTTCTCTAAAACAGTTTTCTCTAAAACTCATAAAAATAGATTACTTAAAAAATGATGGATATTTACTTGACAGCTGTTATAACATGTGGTAAAATACAAATTTACCCACTATATAATGTGGTTAATATCAAAAAATAATCATAAAATTTATAAAATAAGGAAAATTATTGACTTATACTAGACAAATACGCTCTTTGGCTACAATTGATAAATCAAAATCAGAAATAGATGAAGTTAATAAAAACCTTATCTCATTGCATTATGATTTAAAATGCCTGTATAATAAACTCCATAAACTAAATTCATTAATAATACAGAAAAATACAATGAAAGAGGAGAAATAATATGAAAATGAAAATCAAATTGTCTTTATTGGGGATCGCTTTGACAGTAATTGTTGCAGCAGTAATCTCTATTGTGCTTTCAAGCCGAGCTTCGACCATTAGCATGGATTTGAGCATCTCAGGTATGGAAACCCTTGCTGATGAGCAGGCTGAATACTGGAGCGGCCGTGTAAACGGGCATCTGCGTGCTCTGCATACCCTTGCAGATGCCATGGCATCTTATCACAACTATGAAGTGCAATCAAGACGAGATATATTTGATGAAATGATAAGGGGAGTATTGGACGGACAATATGGGCAGGTTTTCTTTGAAATAGGCATGGTCTGGAGACCGAATGCCATTGACTCTGATGCCCAATATATAGGCAGAGAAGGCTCAACTCCCACAGGACAGTATTCTGCTGTTGTTTCAAGGGATGAGTATACAGGCGAAATTTTTATACGCTCCTCTACTGCCATAGATGGCTTAATGGAACATATGAACGGACCAAACGCAAGGCAGGACCGGATTATGACACCAAATATAATACAAAGAAGGGGAGAAGATAATCAGATAGTATTGATGTCAGTTCCCATTATAAGCAAAAGTACAGATCAGGTTGTGGGCATGCTGTCCTGTAACCTTGACCTTGTTGCTGTACAGCCTTCGGTAATGCAGATTATGGATGATAACCACGATATTGCCGCAATGTCCATTTATGCCAATAACGGATATATCATTGCCAGCTATCTGCCTGATAATGTCGGCAGTCTTCTGCATGAAGTACCCACAATGTTCGAAGACCATCTTGATGAGGTCAGGCGTGTTGTGGCAAACGGAGAAAATTGGCTGTTAGATGGTTATTCTCCATCCATGAGATCAAATACAAAAATTGACCTTAGTTCATTTACCATAGGCAATTCAGATGCATCCTGGACCATAATGCTTGCCAAGGCTGAATCTACCATTATGGCTCCGGTACGGGATATGACAGAATTTGCTATTATCATAGCAGCCATAGTAATAGTGGCTGGTTCGATAGTTGCTTTTTTTGTATACAATGCAATGACCAAACCCATAGTAACAGTTACAAATACCCTTAAAAATATCTCTGAGGGGGACGGAGACCTGACCCATACCATAGAAGTACATACAAAAGACGAACTGGGTCTTATGGCAAAATACTTTAACCTCACCCTTGAAAAGATCAAAATCATGGTAAGGCATGTTATGAATGAGACAAAGATCATTACTGATATGAGCTCTGACCTGGCCAACAACATGACAGAAACCGCGGCAGCCATGAACGAGATAACTGCCAATATACAGAGTACAAAGCAGAGGATGATCAACCAGAGCGCTTCTGTTACAGAGACAAATGCCACCATGGAACAGATCACAGCCAATATTGACAAGCTCAACGAGCATGTAGAAAAGCAGAGTACCAGTGTTTCACAATCATCTTCTGCCATTGAACAGATGCTTGCCAATATTCAGTCTGTTACCAATACCCTGGTTAAAAATACAGAGAATGTTAATCATCTTACCGAGGCATCTGAGGTGGGCAGGACAGGACTTCAGGATGTTGCTTCTGATATCCAGGAAATCTCCCGTGAATCCGAGGGTCTTTTGGAAATCAACTCTGTGATGGAAAACATAGCCAGTCAGACAAACCTTCTTTCCATGAATGCCGCCATTGAGGCAGCCCATGCAGGCGAGGCTGGCAAGGGTTTTGCTGTTGTTGCTGATGAGATACGCAAGCTGGCTGTGGGTTCCAGTGAACAGTCCAAGACCATCAGCGATGTTCTCAAAAAAATAAAAACTTCCATTGATAAAATTACACATTCCACAGACAATGTTCTTAAAAGATTTGAGGCCATTGATGCCAGTGTAAGAACTGTAGCTGAGCAGGAAGAGAATATACGTCATGCAATGGAAGAGCAGGGCCAGGGTTCGAAGCAGATACTCGAAGCCATAGGCAATGTGAACGAGATTACCCAGCTTGTAAAAGGCGGCTCACAGGAAATGCTTGAAGGTGTAAAAGAAGTAATGCATGAAACCGAAAACCTGGACAAGTCAACCCAGGAGATTACAGGCGGCATGAATGAAATGGCATCTGGTGTGGATCAGGTAAACACAGCTGTAAACCATATAAATGAGCTGACGAACAAAAACCGTGAAACAGCAGACCTGTTAATGAAAGAGGTACAAAAGTTTAAAATTGCCTAGTTGATTGGGGCCTGTGCACCAGAACCAGCAATTTATTTTTCGATTAACTTGACTCTTTTATGGCTTTTTCCTGGCTGGCAATAACCCTGTCGCACCAGGCATCGAATTCCGGATCATCCTCCTGACATTCCTTATGTGAAAGCACATAATCAAGAGTCTTTTTTACACCTTCGTCAAAACGGATCTTTGCTGTAAAGCCAGGAACAAGACGCTTTAATTTGCTGTTGTCAAACACAACTGAATTGGCTTTATCCCCCAAAAGAGAGCCATTAAAATCATATTGAGAACCTGCTTTTGCCAGGAATTCACTTGATATGTGAACAGCATTAAGGGGAACATTAAGGCAATCTGCAATTATTTTAAAAATTTGATTCCAGTTAAGGGATTCGTCAGACATGATGTTTATAGATTCTCCGATAGTCTTGTGATTCCCCATAAGCCCTATAAAGCCTTCTGCAAAGTCCTCATTGCTTGTCATGGTCCAAAGGCTTGTGCCGTCCCCGTGAATTATCACCTTTTTCCCGTCAAGCATGCGCTTAATCACCTGCCAGCTCCCCTTATCTCCATGTACACCCATGGGAACCTTGCGCTCGTCGTATGTATGGCTTGGGAAGACAAAGGTAACTGGAAACCCTTCTTCACGGTATTTGGCCATAAAAAAATCTTCACATGCAATTTTTTCCCGGGAGTATTTCCAGTACGGATTTACACGCGGGGTGCTTTCGTTGATCAAATAATGATTTATAGGTTTTTGGTAAGCAGAGGCAGTATGGATAAAAATATACTGTTTTGTCTTTCCCTTAAAAAGCCTGTAAGAGCGTTCTGCTTCTTGGGGTGTAAAGCAAATAAAGTCTGCAATCACATCAAATGAATGATCTTTCAGTTTTTCAGCACAGTCAGCTTCATTTTTAATATCACAGTTTATTGTTTTTACTTTGTCAGGGACTGCTTTTGGCCTTGACCCTCGGTTCAAATGCCATAAATCCCAGCCCCTTTCAATAACCTTTTTGCTTATGGCTGTACTTATAATACCGGTTCCGCCAATAAATAAAACTTTCATCCTTGCCTCCATTTATCTCTTATACAGTTTGACATCATTATATAATAATATTATAATATTATTATAGCAGAACAAGAGGATAATAATGAATCAATTATTAAATAACGAAGAATCTAAAAATACTATATTAATTATTGACGAAGACTCGACTTTATATTTACAACTGGAGTCTATTCTGGTTTATGACTGGGAAGTAATATCAGAAAAATCCGGGGCAGAAGGGTTATCCAGAGCTTTATCAGCTAAACCTGACCTGATTTTTCTCAATGCATTGTTACCGTCAAAAAAAGGTCTTGAGACCCTGGTTGCCCTTAAAGATTCCCCAGAGCTCAATAAAATCCCTGTTATTATTGTTGCCAATGATACTGATGAAGCTTTGGAAGAAGAAAGCTTTACCCTTGGCGCAACTGATTTTATTTCCATGCCCTTCCGCAGTGCCATGATAAAGGCCCGTGTTAAAAACCAGCTGCAAATTTTAAATCAGATTAAAACCATAGAGCAGCTTGGCTTGACAGACAATCTTACAAACCTTTATAACCGGCGCGGCTTTAATGATAAGTACATACCAGAATGGAAAAGGTGTTTAAGGGAAAAATCCCCGGTTTCTTTTTTAATGCTGGACGTAGATAAATTTACAAATTACAACGATACCTACGGGCATCCCCAGGGAGATTTGCTGCTTAAAATTCTAGCTGATATATTTGATAAAGCAGCAAGACGGCCTACGGATTTTGTAGCTCGCCGGCGAGGCAATGAATTTGGAATTCTTCTGCCAAATACAGAACTGGAACCTGCTTTAAAAATAGCTGAAAAAATTCGTGACTCTGTTGACAGACTCCGCCTTTTAACTGATGACGGAGAAACTGAAACAAAAATAACCATCAGTATAGGCTTGGCATGTATGGTTCCGTCATCTGAATTAAACCCAGATATTCTGATTAGCGATGCGGAAAAATATTTATCCAAAGCCAAGGCCTCAGGGAGAAACCGGGTTTGCTCAGAAAAGAATTAACAGAATATAATACATTATATAATACTCTGGGCAAGCTTCATGTTTATCACGAGAAGCAGAAGGCAGATGTTTCCCTTTTATTTAAACAATTAATCAAAATAAGGTCGCGTTTGGTAAAAGAGCTGGGAAAAACAAGCTGCCTGCTTAAGCACATGACTATGTTCCAAAAAAACCAGATTGGTTTATCTCAGTTAAATGAAAAACTAAAGCTGTGGGAAAAAGATGAGATTCTTTTTATACCCCTTCTTAAACCGGAACTGGCTCCAATACAGTATACAGAACTTGTAAATACCAAAGAGATCAAATCCGAAGAAATAAGGCTTATAAACATGATCGATGGATTAAAAAAGAAACAACTTAGACTTGAGCTTATTGGAATGCGTCTTGGTGAACTGCTTCTTTCCATTGGTAAAGCCATTGAGGCGTATAATTATCAATGGAAGCAAATTTATTGGACTATTTTTCCATTGGGAATATTCAGCGCTTTATATAAAAGATTAAAAAAAATGCTGGGTAAACACTACTTTACTCCTTCTGATATAAATGAAATTGCTGTTATTGGTAATCTTGGTATAAGTATAATAAAAATGGCAAATGCGCCCATTATATAGAATCAGGTGAGTTTATGCTGGAAAATGAAATAACAGAATGGATTGATACATCAGCTGTACCAAGGGAAGATATAAAAAAACTATTTAAATTATTTTTGGACAGCCGTAAGGAAACAGAAATCACCAAACGAGAATTGCATAAAATTGATTCAATGAAAGAGGTGATGATTCAGGAGATAACCGGCAAATATAAGTTTTATGAATTTTTCTTTGACAAGGTTTTTTCTGAACGTAGGGAAGCCATCAGAAAGGATTTTGATATAATTGACAAGGGCATGAAGGAAAACAACCGCGATCTTGTAAGCTCGGGTGTTGCTGGTCTTTCTCAGATAGTTTCTACAAGTCCGTTTACAGACATGGAAAAGCTTAAAAGATTAATTGATAATTTCTAAGATTTTTTAATTCCCTAATCGGGCAACCCGGATTTGAACCGGGGACCCCAAGTCCCCCAGACTTGTACGCTAAACCAACTGCGCTATTGCCCGTTTAGGGAATCTATTATGGGTACACTAGCATTTTTTATGCAAAGAGTCAAGATAGAGTGCCGAATGTATATCTGTTGCGGCCGTTTTGCTTGGACTCATATAATAATTCATCAGCACGCTTAATATAATCTTCAGGAATATGCTTAAAAGAGACATCAGCTGTAGTAACACCTATGGATATGGTTACATATTTTTCAACATCGCTGTTTTCATGCGGTATATTGCATTTAACTATATTATCAAGAAGTCTTTCGGCAATTAAGCGCGCACCAGCTTCATCTGTGTGCGGTAAAACTATGGCAAATTCTTCACCGCCGTAACGTGCGGCAAAATCTTCAGTCCTTGTTACTGTATTTGCCAGGGTTTCTGCAACAATTTTAAGACAGATATCTCCCTGGCTGTGGCCGTATGTATCATTATATTTTTTAAACTGGTCTATATCGATCATCATAAATGTCAAAGGGCTTTTGGAACGTGACAAGAATTTTATTGTGCGGTTAAGATTTTCGTCAAAATAACGCCTGTTATAAATGTTTGTAAGCGGATCATAATAAACTTTTTCTACTTCTGACTCCAGCCATTTAATATTTTTCTCCATAGATCTGATGTCGCGCATATCATATTTATAGGAGATAAAAAATAATTCATTATTATGTGTTATTTTTGTAAGTATGGTTTTTGTAGGCAGAACTTCTCCTTCAAAAGTTCTGTGATCCCACTCAAATACGATTTTTCCCTCTTTATGTACAAGATCCACCAATACCTCAGCTTTTTCCAAAGTCTTGCGTCCGTCAGGCTGATAGACAGGCGAGAAGCGTTCCCAATAGTGTTTAAAAAAATAATCTTTACTTGGACAGCCAAAAACCTGCAAGGCTGTTTTATTACAGTCTATGGCGTTTAATTTTTTATCCAGCAATACATAGGAAATGGGACTTGCTTCCATTATGGCCTTGGTCATTTTTTCCGCTTCTGTTAAGGCATATTCTATTTTTTTTATATGCCTTAAGTCCCTTGTATATCCGGCTACAACGAAACCGTCCATGTAATTGACCCTGACAAGCGTTACTTCTGCTGGCATGGGTGTACCATCAGGCATCTGGTGCATCCAGTCTACTTCGCATCTGCCTTCATCAAATGCTTTTTTTACCAGTTTAATTGCCTTCTCGTCAGAACGCTGTCCGTCAGGCTGGAACTCCGGATTACAATCCTTAATAAAACGATCTACATATTCCTGCTTGTCTTTGAATCCATAAAGTCTTACAGCTGCTTCATTGCAGTCAATAGTGTTGAAATTATTGTCCCACAGCTGGCAGCAAAGAGGGCTGGTATCCAGCATTAGTTTTGTGAGTTCTTCAGCTTTTGACAATTTTGCCATTGTACCTCTCTTTTTTATATTATATTATTTATGTTATTATTTCCATAAAGAGTCAAGATGCCATCTCAAATTCTGCATACCCTTTTTGGTGAAGATGTTTTAGTTAAAATACACGAACATATTGCCCGGCGCTTTGGCATAGTTGCTGACAAGGCCCTTGAAAAGATACAGTCTGCCTATAAAACCGCCTTTACACTCGGCTGCCAGGGCCCGGATATTTTTTACCATAACAGGTCAAGACGTCCTGTTGGCCTTGAATACGGAACCCTTCTGCACCGCAGGGGTGCAGGCATATTTACAGCCGGCCTTCTTAAGATGGGGCTGCCAAACCCGCCCCCTGACGAACAGGACATAAGGGAAGGCCGCAGGGAAAAAGGGATTAACCCCCTTGGCGCCTATGCCCTGGGTTTTATGACCCATGCCATTTTGGATCGCTTAACCCATCCATATATTGTTTATAAAACTGCTTTTATTCCACCTGCTGCCCCTGATCCGCGTTTACTCGGCCTTTACCATCTTTATTTTGAACGCATCCTTGATGTACTTATGTTAAGGAGATTAAGGGGGCTTGAGATCGCTTCCTGGGATCAGGAAAAAATGTTAGTTGAAATATGCGCAAACCCTCCCCTTGGCCTTATGGAACTGCTTTCCCGCTCCCTTATACTGGCATTCGAACGTGCGGGCAAAGACGAAAAACTCTTCCTGCGCATAGAAAACACCCTGGCAGACTGCGCAAGGTTTTATCGCATGACAGCCCCGCGCTTGACAGGAGCAGAAAATTATTCTGCGCAAGAGCATGGCTTTGATATTTCGTTTGAAACACTGGCTTATATATATCCTGAAAACCTTGATGAAAAAAGCTGTAATATTGATTTTCTTAATCTTGAAAAAAAGCCCTGGTTTTATCCGCTTTTGGGGAGCAGGGAAGATAAACGTTCTTTCCCTGAAATATACACAGATGCTGTTGAGGCCGCAGTCGTATCAATAAGCCCTGTTATTATCGAATACCTGGATAAAGGCATTTTTCCCATTGCCGAGGCTGGCAGAGCCATTGGCAATACAGGTCTTTCCATTGTGGATGAATATGGCAAACCCTGCGCCCCAAGCTTAAGTGATCCACTGCCTTTGGAAAAGGTATTAATAGAACAGGCTGCATTAAGAGGAATACCCACGGAGAATATATAAGTTTTCTCCCATATTTTGCACGCCAAGACGCAAAGGCGCGGAGAAGATAATAGGTATTAAGTAATGGGTAAATTTCACCTATTAACTATTACCTGTTACTTATTATCTACTTTGTGCTCTCCGTGTCTTTGCGTGAAAATTTCCGGTTTTATCTAATTTTTAACACGCTTTTATCATAATCAGCTGGAGCTATATAACCCAATAGTTCTATACATGTCGCTGCAACAGAACTTATGCCTAAGCCTTCTTGAAGGCAGCCTTCGCCGGCTTTATTGGGGTATTCGCCCTTGTGTTCAGGGTCATAGACTATGCATGGCACAGGGTTAAGGCTGTGCGCGGTTTTTGGTTTGGGGCTGCCGTCTTCCTTGAGGGAAACAGCGCCTGATTTCTTGTCATGTTCGTACATATCATCACTGTTACCATGGTCTGCTGTAATCAGCATAATGCTTCCGGCTTTTTCCACAGCCTTTGCGATCCTGCCAAGCTGCAGGTCCATGGCTTCCATTGAACAGACTACTGCCTGGTATATGCCTGTATGGCCTACCATGTCGCCATTGGGGAAATTAAGGCGTATATAGTCGTATTTACCAGAGTCAATGGCTTCGATAACCTTGTCAGCAATATCAGCGCATTTCATCCAGGGGCGCTCTTCGAATGGCACTATATCGCTTTTTATTTCAACATAGTCCTCGAGTTTGTCGTCGAACTTGCCTGTCCTGTTCCCATTAAAGAAATATGTAACATGACCGAATTTTTGTGTTTCTGAAATCGCAAGGGTGCGTACGCCTGTTGCTGCCAAATACTCGCCCAGGGTTTTGTCAATGGAAGGAGGGCTTACCAGGTAACGTTTGGGAACTTTCATGTCTCCGTCATATTCCATCATCCCTGAGTAACAGACATTAGGTCTTTTTTGCCTGTCAAATTTATCAAAATTATCTTCCTCAAAGGCAGCTGTTATTTC
>Ga0099364_10006217_pt1 | contig 17447 bp, 8 predicted proteins | sample TergutTh196P3_FD_73070 | JGI IMG/M metagenome (GOLD analysis project Ga0099364, IMG submission 73070) | Microcerotermes parvus P3 segment gut microbial communities from Pointe-Noire, Republic of the Congo - Th196 P3 | ecosystem: Host-associated > Arthropoda: Insects > Digestive system > Gut ...
ACAATGGAAAGACGAACGTTTATTAAGACCTCGGCTATGGCTGCCGGTACTTTGGCGATGCCCTCCTTTATGAACCCTACAGGCTCAAACGATACGGTCAATATGGCTATTGTCGGTATGGGTTCAACGATAAAGATAGGAGGAAAAGGGAAGCAGGATTTACAGGGCTGGCTGCGAACTCCCGGAGTAAGAGTGGTTGCAATTTGCGACTGCGACGAGCAAATACTAAAGGAAGAGCAGGAAAAATTACAGCGGGAAGGACTTCGGGTTAAGGCTTACAAAGATTTTCGCGACGTTCTTAACGACAAGGATATTGACGCCATAAATATCACAACGCCTAACCATACACATGCTGTTATAAGCGTAATGGCGTGTCAGGCAGGCAAACATGTTTACTGTCAAAAGCCCGCATCCCACAATATATTTGAAGGTCGCAAGATGGTTGAAGCCGCCAGAAAATATAACCGGATAGTGCAGATTACCTCCAATTTGAGAACACCCTCTTTTGTGGAAGCCTATAGATGGACGCGTGAAGGAAATCTTGGAAAAATACTGTACGTGCATGGGATAAACTATAAGCCAAGAATGACTATCGAAAAGGTTTCGGCTCCCGTGCCGGTTCCCCGGTCGGTAGACTATAACTTGTGGGCAGGTCCGGCGCAAATGTCTCCCGTAAACCGAAAATATTTCCATTACGACTGGCATTGGGTGTGGGAAACCGGAAACGGAGATTTAGGAAACATGGGTATACATTTTCTTGACGGTTGCCGCATGGCGCTCGGAATAGGCGAACACCCCAGACACATAATGTCTGTCGGAGGACGATTTGCATATACAGACGACGGAGAAACGCCAAATACGCAAATTATTTATTATGATTACGGGCAAATACCTGTTATTTTTGAGGTCAGAGGATTACCTAAGGAAGCCTATTTCCTGAAAAAAGATTGGGAAGTATTAGGCAATATCAGTATGGATAATTTCTACGGCGTTACAACGGGGGTAGTTGTACACTGCGAAAATGGTTACGTAGCCGGCAACAGAGCATTCGACGCATCGGGAAGAATGATACAACAGTTCAGCGTGCAATCAAGTGAAGGAGACAAAGCCAACTTTATCAGAGCTATAAAAGAGAACGACTGGAAACAGTTGATATCTGACGTCGAAGAGGGGCATCTGTCTTCTGCATTGATACATCTGGGCAATACTTCGCATATTTTAGGCAAAGAATCAAATACAAATGAAATATACGAAAAAATATCCGGTATACCTTCGCTAATGGTATCATTTGACCGTTTCCGAAACCACCTTTTCTCAAACCGAATAGATTGGGATAAGGAGAAGATAGTTTTGGGACCAATGCTAACTTTTGATTCCGCAACCGAAAAATATGTTGGAGAATTTTCCGGAGAAGCAAACAAATACCTTTCGCGCGAATACCGACGCCCATTTGTAGTGCCGGAAAGAGTATAGCACAGCGGTTCGATGTGTCTTATTATTAATTAATCAGCCACGAATGACACGAATTGACACGAAAAAAAATATTGGTGAAGATTAGTGTAATTAGTGGCTAATTATTTTTCATATTCCCAGGAAGACAACTTACATAATGGACAGTAATTTTTTAGCGGCGTATCCAAATGCTATTCCGCTCATACAATAGGCTGTGAATATAAAAAAGCCCATTTGCAGCGTAGTGTGTTTGTGCGTTGATAACAATCGCGCGTTGTCGAAGTTCGAAAAATGTTCGAGTTGCGCTCCCACAAGACCACTAAAACCGATATAGGACATAAATATCGCTATTACCATAACGTCAGCCATTGACCATTTTGCCGATTCCAAAACAAAGAAATTGAGTACTTTGTTTTCAGAAATAATTTTTGGAAAACGATATGCTAAAGCCGAAAGAGTAAGTTTTATGCTCGGAAAAATGATGCTGAACGTAAAAATCAACATCCCCACGCCAATCGTTTGTGCATCGCCCTCTTTGATTAGAAGCGAAACCACATCGAATATACTTTTTGATTGAAAAAATATTACTTGGTCTTTAAACCGGACTGTTTCACCCAAAAACAAAAATTCAAAGTCTGAAATCCTTGCGTCAATATCAATAATAGGCGTTAATATTCCTCCAAGCAACAAGACTACAGCGCCCAACAACAGCGCGTAGTAGTGCATTTCGGTTCGACACTGCGACGCTATACCAAAATAGACTAAAAACATGACAAAAACCAACGATATCAATAACCACGACAGCCTCCATGAACGTGCAGTCAAGTCGCTTGATTTTTCTGTAAGCAGCGCGACACATTCCTCATAGTCATCAATTTCGTATTTGCCTGTTATATAACTGTTTATATCATAATTGTTCAACGTTACTGTTTCATCAAAAAACGCATCCAATTTTTCTTGCAGAAACGCAGCAATCTGATTTCTGTTTTCGGGCGCGTCTAATTGTTTCAGGACTTCATTTGCCCAGCCGGGCACCTGTTCTTTAAATTTTTCGGCGTCAAAAAACAAATTAAACGCAAATGTTCTCACGGTCTGCTGAATTCGGTTTCCACTCGCATTTTCCTGATTCATAAACTCTTCTACGTTGTCAATCAATTTGTAGAGAGCGTTTTCAACGGGCGCTCGCAAGTTTTCGCGCATATTGCTGCCGATTTCAAACTCATGTATTTTTTGAGAAATAACATTTGCAATGATAATCTTCCATTTTTCCACGTTGAAAAGTCCGTATCTAACATCGTTAACCACAGCCAAATCGTTCACAATTTCCTGACGTTTTTTCATCGAGCCATACAAATCAAACAACACATAACTTGCGGCAAAAAGCAGAAAAATACTTGCCGTCAAGGCGATTTGAGTGATTGTGTCTCTGATTTTACCTATTCTTAGCATGTGTCTTACTCTATACACTCACTTCCTCCCCTCCAACTCCTTCTTCATCCGCTCGTGCTCTGCCGTCACCGCTGCTAACTGCTCGTTCTTCTGTTGCAGCTCTTCGTTGGTAGACACTAACTCTTCGGATGTCGATTGCAGTTCTTCGTTTGAGGCGCGCAGGTCGGACATCGTCGTTTCCAATTGGTCGTTCGTGGTGTTGAGTTCCTCGTTGGAGGCTGACAGCTCTTCGTTGGCAGCAAAGAGCTCTTCGCTGATGGCGGCTAATTCGTTCACTGCCTTCTGCAACTCTTGGGTGCGCTCCTGCACCATCAGTTCAAGATGCTCGCGATACTGCGCCAACTCTTTTTCTATCTTCACGCGCTCGTCTATATTGCGGTCTATGCCAACTAATTGTGTGATATGCCCGTTCTCGTCGGCAACCAATTGCGCAGAGGTTTCAATCCAAACAGGGGAGCCGTCCTTGCGAAACTGCTGCTCAACGTACATTATGTTTTGAAGAACGCCTTCAGCATTGTAGATTTCTATTGCTTCCTTGATTATCGCCGCGAGATTTTTGCCCGACTGCGTTTCAAAAAAGTCGAACATATTTTTCTGCGCGATTTCTTCGTTCGTCAGTCCGTACATTTCCATTGCTGCGCCGCCCACGAACGTTATGTCAAACGTTTTTGCGTCGGCTACCCAAAACATCTCTTTTGTGTTTTCGAAGATGAAACGATGCTTGCGTTCGCTGTCTTCCAACGCCATTTCGGTAAGTTTGCGCGTTGTGATGTCGGTAGTAACGCCGTCCCATACTACTTTGTTGTCCAACGCGTAGGGGTGCGTAACTATGCGTAGCCAGCGTGTTTCACCTTTATTTATGATGCGTGTTTCGATGTCGAAATCTGTCATGTTTTTTCGGCTCGTATCGGTGGCTTCAAGCACGTGTGGCAGGTCGTCGGGATGTAAGGCGTCAAACAGGGGCGATATATCATCGACAATTGATGCGTGCGTAAGTCCCGAAATCTCTTCCCAGCGCGAACTGACGTATTCCATGTAGTATTTTTGCGTATCGTTGTCGAACACAAATCGTTGCAGCACGCCGTTGGGGAAGTTGTCGCCCAGCGTTTCAAGGCGTTCTTTTTCGGCTGCCAACGCTAATTCGGCGGTCTTTTCGGCGGTTATGTCCATCACTATTCCGTCCCAGGCGACCATATTTTCTTCTGTGCGTGGACGCGACACGATATGCAGCCAACGCTCTTTGGTGCGAAAAACTATGTTGAAGTCGGTCATCGTGCGGGCGCTTTCGTCAATGGTGCGCAAAAATGCAGGAAGTTCCTCCGTCCGCATCGACGAAAACAGTTGCGAAACGTTCGACATCGCTTGTTCGGCGGGTACTCCCGTAACGGCTTCCCACGTGGCGCTGACGTATGAAAAACGCATCTGACCGGTACGACTGTCGCGAACGAACTGAAACAGGCAGCCGCCCGGAAGGTTGTCGCCAAGTGTTTGCAGGCGGTTGCGCTCGTATTCCAACTCGTGCTCAGCCTTTTTGCGGGTAGTGATGTCCATTAAAATGCCGTCGGCTATAACAAAAATCCCCTCGCGACGATGACGCGACGAAAGGTGCACCCAGCGCGTTTTTCCGTGAACGATAAGACGCATTTCGTGAGAGAAGTTAGTCATATTGTCGTGAGCCTCTTTTATAGCCTTCATCAAAGTATCTAAATCGTCGGGATGAACGATGGCAAAAACAGTATTGATGTCGCGTGTGACAACCTCTCCCGGTATTCCGGTTACTGTTTCCCACGAGCCGCTGACGTATGAAAAATGCCATTGACCCGTTTGTGTATCACTAATAAATTGATAGAGAGCCACGTCGGGCAAATTAGCGCCCAAACTTTCCAAACGGTTGTGCTCCTGTTCCAATTTCAATACGGCTTCCTTGCGCACGGTGATGTCCATCATTATACCATCGGCAACAACCAAATCGCCCTCAAGATGCAGACGCGACGAAAGTTGTATCCAGCGCGTCTCGCCATTTACTACAAAACGGGCTTCGTAATAAAAATTTTCTAATGTTTCTACGCTGTTGTTTATCGCAATTATCAGCTGCGGCAAATCCTCAGGATGTACAAAGGAGAGAAGTTTATTGAAATCTTTAATAGCATCATCCGTGGTAATACCTACCTTGATTGACCACGCCTGGCTGATATAGGTCATATCCCATTTGTTGGTCTTTTTGTCGCAAACAAATTGATACAGTATTACTCCCGGCAGGTTGTTGCCTAACGCTTCTATACGGTCGTGTTCGAGTTTGAGCTTGTGTTCGGCTTCCTTGCGCACGGTGATGTTCAATGCTATGCCGTCCCAAATAATCATACCGTTGTTCAGGCGCGGCTGCGAAGCCACCTGTATCCAACGTATGCGACCGTCTATGATGAGGCGATATTCAACGTTGAAGACCGTCAACGTTCGCGCACTATGCTCTATGGCGCCTTGCACGTAAGCCAAATCTTCGGGATGTATATATTCAAACGTTTTTTCGGTATCGCGCAAGGTCAGTTCCGACGAATAACCCATAACGTTCTCCCATTGCGCGCTAACGTAATCTATGTTTATTTTATTTGTTATTGTGTCTAACACACAGCGATACAGGGCGCCACTGGGGATGTTGTCGCCCAGCGTATGCAGACGTTTATTTTCCAGTTCTAATTTGATTTCGGCTTCCTTGCGCAGCGTGATGTCGAGCATCGTACCGTCGGCAATTACCAAATCGCCCTCGCGACGCAAACGCGACGACATTTGACGCCAACGAACGCGACCATCTACAATAGTGCGCACTTCTACGTAAAAATCGTTCAAAGTAGACATGGCGTGTTCAAACGTTTGTTTCCAATGCTCCTTGTCGTCGGGATGTATACTGTCTATCACTGCCTGTGCGTCGTTCATGGCAACGTGTACCGGCACTCCCGTAATTTTTTCCCATGTGCCGCTGACATACGAATAGAACATCTTTCCGGTCACGGTGTTTTTAACAAACTGATATAGAGCCACGTCGGGCAGGTTGCTGCCGAGCGCCTCCAAACGCTTCCGTTCTTCTTCCAATTTGCGGTCGGCTTCTTTGCGCGCAGACACGTCTATAGCGATGCCGTCCCAAACAATTATATCGCCTTTGGTTTGTGGCTGCGAGGTGAAATGAAGCCAGCGGGGGGCGTTCTCACGATATTCAAAATATAATTGAAAATCGAAGACCGACAAATTTTCAGCGCTAACTGTAACTGCCTCTAAAATAGGATGGTCGCGGGGTATATCATTATCAAGATAATTAAGAAAATCATCGCTTGAGCAACCTACAACATCTAACCATTTCGTATTTACGTATGTATAACTGAACTTACCGGTTTTCTTGTCTAAAATAAATTGATAGAGCGCGCCGTTGGGGATGTTGTTTCCGAGCGTTTCGATGCGTTCTTTTTCCTGTTCCAGAAACATTTCGGCTTCCTTGCGCTTGGTGGTATTTATTGCTATACCGTCGAGAATGACAATATCGTTTTCACGACGCGCATGACACGACATGTCTATCCATCTGATTTTTCCGTCGTCGCCAATATTGCGATGTTCAAAATTAAACGGCTCTAATGTTTCGATGGTGTGTTTAAGTTTTTGCTGCAAAAGCGGCAAATCGTCGGGGTGTACGGTAGAGTAGGTATTTTTCTTGTCGTTCAACGCAAAATCGGCTGAAAAGCCCATCACTTCTTCCCATTGCGCACTAACATAGTCGAAACTGAAAATGCCTGTATTTTTATTAAATGAATACTGAAAAAGTACGCCGTTAGGAATATTGTCGCCCAGCGTTGTCAAACGTTCTTTTTCGAGTTTCAATTTCATTTCTGTTTCTTTGCGGGCTGTGATGTTCACAGCTATTCCGTCCCAAATAATATGTCCGTTTTCACGACGCGCATGCGACGACATGTGCACCCAGTGTACGCGCCCGTCTACCACGTTGCGATGCTCAGTTTCAAAGGGTTGCAATGTTTTTGCGCTTTCCTCCAAAACTTTTTTAACCATCGGCAAATCGTCGGGATGTATGTGTGCGAACGAATTTTGTTTGTCTTTCAACGCATTTTCCGACGAAAAGCCCATCACCTCTTCCCAGCGGGCGCTGAGATATTCAAAACTGTACAAGCCTGTTTCGGCGTCTAAAGTAAACTGAAACAGAGCGCCGTTAGGGATGTTGTCGCCCAACATCTGAAGGCGTTCTTTTTCGAAACTCAGTTTTGCCTGCGCTTCCTTTCGTTCTGTAATATTGATACCTAACCCGTCCCAGATAATCAGTTTGCCATCTCTGCGCGGATGTGCCGACTTGCGCACCCAACGCGTAGCGCCGTCGATAATAAGGCGATACTCGACGTCAAAAGTATTCATCGTTTTTATGCTCTCTTCCACGCTTTGATGCAGACGCGACAAGTCGTCGGGATGCACGTGACTGAAGGCTTTGTCGAGGTCGTTGAGCGCTAATTCTGCGGAGTAGCCCATCGTTTTTTCCCATCCCGCGCTAACATACTCGATGCTGTGCTTACATGTTTCAGTATCATACACATAGCGATAAATGGTGCCGTAGGGAATATTGTCGCCAAGATTTTGCAGACGCTCCTTTTCGATTTCCAATTCTATTTCGGCTTCTTTCCTTGCGGTGATATTAACACAAATACCATCGGCAAATACTTGAGTTCCTTTGCGATACAGTTTCGACGACAGATACAGCCATCTTATTTCGCCTTTAACAGGAAATCTAAATTCTACGTTGAAGTCTTTTAATGTTCTGATACTGTACGCGTTAGCCGCGCGTACGCGTTCTCTGTCGTCGGGGAGTACCATTTCGTGAAACAGGTCTAAATCCTTTTCGAACACCGACACGGGTGTTCCCACTACATCATCCCAGTTTTTGCCGGCATACTCCATATATGCTTTTCCGGTTTCGGTATCGGAAACAATGCGATACAACACGCTGTCGGGGATGTTGTTGCTCATCTTTTCCAACCGTATTTTTTCGGCAAAAAGCTTTTGCTCTGCATGTTTCAGTTCGGTGACGTCCCTGATAGCGCCTATCAGATGTAACGGTCGCCCGTCCTGGTCGCGCGTCATCGTGCATACATCGTGCAGATACAAGTATTCGCCGTTTTTGTGTACCATCCTGTATTCTGCCTCAAAATGTCCGGTCTCGTTCTTGTCTAACAGATATTGGTTAAATTTGTCGTACACTCCGTCTTTGTCGTCTGGGTGTAGCCGGTCTCCCCAACTGCGCTCGATGTTTGGGAAGTCCTCCTCGCCCGAAAAACCGAGCAATTTCCTCATTTCGTCCGACCAAACGTAATTATACACGGGCTTTTTCGAGCCTTCGTAGTCTATTGTCAAGTTCCACAATCCGCTCACTGCAGCGTCCATGAGCAGCGACAGCCGGATGTTGTTTTCTTCGGCTTTCTCTTTGTTGCGAAGTATTTCTACGACAGTTCGTTTTCGTTCGGTAACATTGAAAAGGAAACCGTCGGCAACCACCTTGTTGCTTTCTAAAACCGGATAAGATGTGAGTTCTAACCAGTATTCTTCACCTTCCTTTCCGGGGTGCAGATATCTGAACTCCACCTCTAACTTTTTGGCGTCCGTAGCTGCCTGGTTCATAGCCTGAAACAGTTCTTGCAGGTCGTCGGGATGCACCCGCGACATTACGTTTTCCGAGTTGGTAAGTGTATCTTCCACCGACACGCCCAAAATCTCCTCCCAAGCGCTGCTGACGTGCTTGAAGACGAGTTTTCCCGTCTGCATGTCCCTCTCTGAGTGAAACACAGCGCCATCTGGCAAGGTGTCAAACGCCCTTCCCCACCGTTCACTACTGACGCCGCTCTGCGCCTTTTCCAACTCTGCCCTCAATTTGCAGACCTCGTCCTCTAATTGAGATATACGTGTATCTTTGTCCATATTTAAATATTTAACGACGCCGCAAATGTACGAAAAAAATTTAGAATAAAAAAAAAATTGCTAATAAATGAAATTTTTTTTGTACTTTTGCAGTTTGAAAATAAATAAAAAAAAATGACAGAAGTACTTTCAACAGGTGAAAGCGCATGGATACGAGCGTTGGATAATATGCACGACGGAGCGTTGTTTCGTTCGATTAGAGACCTGAAAACAAAGGAGTTCAGGTTTGATTACGTTGGTAAGACGTGGGAAAAACTTACTGGTATATCAGAACAAAACTCAATTTCCGATTCAAATAATGTTTTCGTAAACATTTTGCCGGACGATTTTGAGATTTTGAGGCAAAATATCTATGAATCAGACGGAAATAGGGATAAATTTAACAACGAGATTCGTTATCTGCATCCGGTAAGCAAAAAAGTGCGCTGGCTCCAAATATCTTCCTACATGCGGCATGAGACTGATTGCGTTGTTTCCAACGGTTTTATTTTCGACGTCACTGCGCGCAAAGAAGCCGAAGCAGACCTGTTTGTCGAAAAAGCGCGTCTTAAAGCTCTCAACGATATGCCCGACGGTACGCTGTTTCGCTCGGCACGAAGCCATAGCAGCGGAATACTGAAATTTGACTACGTCAGCGCAACCTGGGAAAAATTTACCGGCGTGTCGCCCGAAGATTCGCTTGCCGATATGTTTAACGTGTTCAAATATGTGCCGCCCGAAGACCTGAAAATACTGATGCAACGGATTGAAGAATCGTTTGGTCCACTGTTGAAGTTCGACGTTGAGGTGCGCTACAATCATCCTGTGTATAAAGCGGAACGCTGGCTGCATATTTGGTCGTATCCGCGTCGCGACGAGCAATATACCTATTCAGACGGATTTATTTTTGATATTACCGAGCGTAAGCATTTGGAACTCAAATATAAAAAGGGAAAAGAACGATTAGAGACGTTGAACGATAATTTGTCTGACATTTCTATTTTCAGTATCGAAAACAATGTTAGCACCCGTCAATTACGATTTTCGTATATCAGCGCCACCTGCGCGCAAATGATAGGTCTGCCCGCCGATGTTGTTAAAAACGACATTACCGCCGTTTTTGCAGTGATACACCCCGACGATTTGGGAAAGGTAATATCCGAAATAGAACGTACCACGCAAACGTTAGAGAACTTCAGCATCGAATTTCGGATAACTAAAAACAACGAAATCCGATGGATGAACGTATCGTCGCAACCGCGCATTATAGAAGACGATTTGATTGTTTCCGAGGGCGTAATAAGGGATATCACCGAGCGAAAGCACTACGAAATAGAACTTGCCGAAAGCAAAAACAAACTTGAAATTTTGGTGCAGGAGCGCACCGAAGAACTCGTAGCCGCCAACGAGGAACTTTACACGTCGAACGAAGAACTGTACAAATACCAGACGCAACTCGAAAAATTAGTAATGGAAAGAACGGCAGAATTGCTTAGCGCAAAAGAAAAAGCCGAAGAATCGGACAGGCTGAAATCGGCGTTTTTAGCCAACATGTCGCACGAAATACGCACACCCCTTAATGGTATTTTGGGCATCATTCAGTTCATGGACAACGACGACATTAGCCGTGAACTGCGCAAAGAATACATGAACATAATTGAAGCCAGCGGCAAACAGTTGACGCGAATAATAGAAGATGTAGTAGACATTTCCAAGATAGAATCGGGACAGATGACCATTAAACCCGTCGAGGTGAACCTCAACGACCTGATGAGCGAAATGCGGCTGCTTTTCGAGGCAAGCCTGCACGCAAACAACAAGGGACATATAAGTTTAGTTCTTGACGATAGCGGTTTTATCGACAATTGCGTTATCTACGTCGACCCGGTGCGTCTACGTCAGATTATCATCAATCTTTTGGGCAATGCCGTTAAGTTTACCGAAAAGGGCTACATCCGTTTCGGCTACCGCCAATCAGCGCCCCACATGCTCGAATTTGTTGTGGAAGACACCGGCATTGGGATAGCTGAAAGTCAGCGCGAAATAATTTTTGAACGTTTTCGACAGGCAGAACTCGGCAACAACCGCATCTATGGCGGCAGCGGATTAGGATTGACCATCTCGCGAAGCTTAGTCAAACTCAAAGGAGGCGACATGTGGGTAAAATCTGAAGAAGGCGAAGGCTCGTCGTTCTATTTTACTATTTCGGTGTGAGAGAGTTCATTGTGCCGTAATTTGAAAGTAAAACAAAAATTAGCATGAACATAGACTTCGTAGTAACTTGGGTGGATATGGACGACCCAAAATGGAAAAAGGATTTTGCCAAATATGCCGGCAAAATTGACAATTCGAAGAATGAAATTTCCGAAGCGCGCTTTCGCGACTACGGTTTTCTAAAATATTGGTTTCGTGGCGTAGAAAAATTTGCGCCATGGGTGCGAAAAGTTCATTTCGTTACCTGCGGACAAAAACCCGAATGGCTGAACACCGAAAACCCTAAACTTAGTATGGTAAATCACGAAGACTATATTCCCAATCAGTTTTTGCCGGTTTTCAATTCCAGTTTGATTGAGATATATTTGCATAAAATACCCGATATCGCCGACCATTTTGTCTATTTCAACGATGATTTTTTTCTAACAAACAACATTCGACCGGAGCGTTTCTTCAAAAATGGATTGCCGTGCGATATTGCAGCGTTTCAATATAATACGGGTTTTGGACTGTGGTACAAGTGCATCAAAAACAATATAGCGCTGATTAACAGGCACTTTGATAAAAAGGAGGTTATGAAGCGCGACGGCGATAAATGGTATAGCCCCATTTACGGCAAAAAAGCGCGATTGAACCATTTTCTAAAATTTTATCCAAAATTTATCACTTTGTGCATTCCACACATAGCACAGCCGTATTTGAAAACTACTTTTGAAGAGGTGTGGCAAAACTGCGAAAAGGAGCTAACAGCCATGTCCTACAACCGTTTTCGCAGCCCTAAAGATTATACGCAGGAGCTTTTTCGTACTTGGCAAATCTGCTCAGGCAATTTTGAGCCATACAACGTTTACAGCGACACGAAAATGTTTCCGCTGGTCTTGCGTTCTTCCAACGCTATTAAGGCAATCCGCGAGCAGTCGTATTCGCTTGTATGCCTGAACGACAACGTGCATATTAGAAACTACGAGCAAACGATGCAAAAAATTCAGGAGGCTTTTGAAAGCATTTTGCCCGAAAAATCAGGGTTTGAAATTTGAAAAATGTTGTTTGTAAAAAACATTTTTCATCTTTTTTGTTGTTTGTAAAAAACATTTTTCAAAGATTTTGTTGTTTCTAAAAAACATTTTTGTATCTTTGCGGCTCGAAAAAATTTATAAAAATGGATGAACTTTTTGACTATTTTTACAGAGAATTGCGAAAAACTGACCTCTCGTTCCAAAGGTATTTGATTGACGATATCGATTGGGAGGGGCGACTTTCTGCAATCACGGGCGCGAGAGGTACAGGCAAAACCACAATGATTTTGCAGCATATCAAGCAAACTTTTGGTAATTCGCCTAAAGACGTATTGTATGTCAGCGCTGATAATATTTGGTTTTCGGGCAACCGGCTTTTCAATTTGGCAAGCGATTTTGAAAAGCAGGGTGGCAAGTATCTGTTTATAGACGAGGTGCACAAATACGACAATTGGTCGCAGGAAATAAAAAATATCTACGACAGTTTTAGCGATTTGAAGGTGGTGATAACAGGCTCGTCTATGTTGCAAATATACAAGGGCAACGCCGATTTGAGCAGACGGGCGGTGCATTATGTTTTGCACGGAATGTCGTTCAGAGAGTTTTTGAAATACGACCAAAATATTGAATTTGACAAGCTTACACTTGACGAACTTTTGGAAAACCACATTGAGATTGCCGGAAGTTTTAACGACAAAATTAAACCATTGCCTTTGTTCAACACATATCTAAAATATGGCTATTATCCTTATTACAAGTCGGATAAACGTTTTTATCTGTCGAAATTGGCAAATACTGTGAACTTGATTTTAGAAACTGATTTGCCGGCAGTTGAGGCAATAGAGATGTATTCAATACGGAAAATAAAAAAACTGCTTTGGATTATTTCGCAATCAGTACCCTTCACGCCAAAAATTACCGACATGGCAAAAAATTTGGAAGTCAGCCGAAACAGTCTGTTGAATTATTTGACGATTTTAGAACGAGGCGGACTTGTTAACTTGCTGCAAAACAGCGGCAAAGGGATGAACACATTGGCAAAACCCGAAAAAATATATCTGAATAATACCAATCAAATTTATGCGTTCGACGCCAATAAGCCCGATATTGGCAATCTGCGGGAAACATTTTTTTTCAGTCAATTACAGGCAGTTAGCGAAGTAACATCGTCAAATAGGGCTGATTTTACCGTAGATAACAAATATATTTTTGAAATAGGCGGCAAAAACAAGGGTCACGAGCAGGTTGTCGGCTTGGAAAACGCATGGTTAGCATTAGACAATTTGGAATACGGCTATAGAAATAAAATTCCGCTATGGCTGTTCGGAATGTTATACTGAATTGTCAGACAACAGTATATTTATAATGTATTATCTAATGTTGCCTCTGCTTGTTCGCCTATTATCCGGTCTAAAATCAAATTTTTCAGAAGATAATTTTCTGAATTAATGTCGGCATATTTTACCTTCAGGAGTTCCCAATTAAGCATCCAGTCGTTAATCGAGCAGTCAATTTTTTTATTTATTTTTCTACGTTCAAAATATTTTGCGTAATTTGACTTAAAATCAACGCCGTAAATCATTACCAAATATTGGTTGTTCCTGACTTTGAACGCTGGCGGGACGTTTTTTATGAACGCAGTACGCGGCTTAATCACTATTCCTTCCTCTTTTTCTGCTTCTAAGCTCGCAAACCAGCTGTAAATCTTATCTACAGCGCAGTTCATTTCTTCCTCGCCGTCAAACGACAGATGCAGAAATTCGTCGTCGTTGACGTCGCGGTAACTCATATTGTCGTTCACAATCTGTTCCGAGCCGTCGTCGAAAATTTTTTTTAGAACATTGAACGGCTTAAAATACATGTCTCCGTCTTTTCCAAAATGCTCTAATTGAACGGCGTAAATATCAATATTTTTGCGGTATTCCGTAAGGTCAAGCACCTTAAATCCGGTCAGCGCCTCATATTGACGCAAGATGTGCGCCGGAAAATGTTCCTTCACTTCCCTTGCAGTATGCGTAGCCTTGTATTCCAAGTATTTGTGATATTGTTCCGTTTTTTTTACCGCCTCTAATTTTGCATATAAGCCCGACTTTGTAAGATAATCGTGGTGATTGAGGTGTACGTTCAGGTATCCTCCAAAATCATTGTCAATCAATGTTTTTCCTAATGCGCTCCATGGCATAATTTCGCTTTGCACAATTACTGTTTGCAGGGTTGTCCAGTCAAAACGCCTGTGGAGGTCTGTGCAGGCTGTACATGCTGCGCGAGCTTTGTCAGCGTCGATGTTAAACAACCGGTACCCGTTCCGCGACACGAAATACGTATCTGCAAGGTTCTTTTGCAGATATATGTCGCAATAGGAGCCCATATATTTTCGCTGTACAACTATTTCCCCTGTTCCCGCCTCGTAAAAATATCGCACACCCTCGTAAATGCTTTCTATTTCGTTGCGTTGCAATGATTTAGGCGCCGGCGATATCGTAGGTGAAAAAGCATTGATTTTGTTTTCACAAAACCAATCTATCCGGTTTTTGAGTTTTCTAAGGTCTGTCATCTGTTTTTCAATAGTTTACAAATATTTAAGTCACAGGGTTACACTTTTCCTTTCAGAAACGGGACAAACAGGAACGAGCCGTGATTAGTTATTTTTGTTTCTGTTTCAGAAATTTTCACGACGAGTTTCATACTTTGCACCTCGCTATTACCCACCGGTATCACCATTCTTCCTCCCGTTTTTAGTTGCTGCACTAACGCTTCGGGTATTTCATCGGCTCCGGCTGTAACAATAATTTTGTCGAAAGGCGCATAAGCCGGTAGTCCTTCGTATCCGTCGCCATAAAAAAAGTTCATTTTGTAGCCAATTTGATTAAGCAACTGCTGCGATTTGATAAACAATTCTCGTTGTCGTTCTATGGTGTAAACATTTGCGCCCAACTCGAAGAGCACGGCAGCCTGATAGCCTGAGCCTGTGCCGATTTCTAATATTTTATCGTGAACTTTTACCTCCAGCAACTGTGTTTGCACGGCAACAGTATAGGGTTGTGATATAGTTTGTCCGGCGCCGATAGGGAAAGCCGAATCCTTATACGAAAAATTGATAAAACCGCTATCCATGAACGCATGACGCGGCACCCTGCCGATAGCAGCAAGTACAGCCTCGTCAGTAACACCCTTCCTGCGAACTTCCTCTACTAAAAGCCTGCGTAGACCTTTATGCCTGTATGTATCCTCCATTTATACTCTATACTCTGTTATCTGCCTAACCGTATCATCAATAGCCATTGCTATGCAAACAGCATCGGGAAAGGGTTTGGCATAATTTTTATCAATAATTTGCCGGTATCCTTTCTCGGCTTTCTTTTTTGGGTCTTCGCCTTCGTAGGCTACTTTTAGTTCTATTACCCAAGTTTTACCTTTGTGAGCAATCACCAAATCGGCGCGCCCCAGGTTTGTGTGCATTTCGGCAACTACCACCACCCCGCAACCACGCAAAAATGAAATAATATTTGAGCGATACAGCCATTCCTGCGGTTTCATATCATATTTATTGTCGGAAATATTTTTTCTTACTGCCGCCGCCGGAAAATCATCGTAGGGAATGCTGGCTAACAAACGATTGAACACTGAAACGACAGCAGCATAGTCGATTGCAAGCAATCCTGAAATCAAATCAGACCTGCAATAAGTAAAATCATCGCTGTTATCTTCTAAGGTGTACTGCGAGACCAAAAACGACAGAGAATTTAGCACCTCCGTGTTTGGGTAGTCTAATGCAAAATTATCTTCTGTTCCTTCGCGCAGGCTCAAATATCCGGTTTGAAAAAGAAAACTTTCAGGCTTTGCCTTTTCTATTTCGGTTGTATTATCAAAAAAATCTTCAGAAATTTGGAAATTCCGAAATTGCTCAATTGCTATTTTGTTTGCTTTCAAATATTCAACAAATACATAAGATGTTCCGCTTTCTATCCAGTAATTTGAAAACCATTTTGCGTAAAAAAAACGCAACGTAGAATATGGATTGTATAAGCGATGTTTGCCTTCTCTGTCAAAACAAAAACCATTGTAATAGTTTTTCATTTTTTGGAATAACGCCTCCGTTGTCATTTCAAGCTTTTTTGCTGTTTCATCAAGATAGTCAGGAAAATATTTGTAAATTTCTTCTTCGGTAAGTCCGCAAATATCCCCGTATTCCTCATCATACGAAATATCGGTAATGTTATTTAATGTAGAAAATACACCCATCTTGGTAAACTTGCAGATGCCGGTAACAAAGATAAATGATATGTGTTTATCGTTGGCTTTGATTTGCGAGTAATAGCCTCTCAACAGTTTGCGTACTTTGGGCGCCATGTCGGGGTCGTTTACGAAATCAGTGTAGGGCTTGTCGTACTCATCAAGCAAAAAAACCACTTTTTGATTGTGTTTCTTTTCGGTACGAACAATCAACTGGGCTAAAATATCTCCGGCAGAAGCAGTTTTATCGACCTCAACTTCCAATTGTTCCGCAACTAACAGAGTTTTCCGTTTTAAAGAATCATTGATACCTTCAATATCATCAGAAGAAGTATCTACTCCGCTCATATCAAGCCAAATAACAGGACTTGGTTTAAATTCCGGACGATTCAAAAACTCTTCGGCATAAAGCCCTTTAAAAAGTCCCTTTCTTCCCGAAAACAACGCCTCAAAGGTAGAAACGGTAAGCGATTTACCGAAGCGACGCGGACGGGCAAGAAAATAAATCTTACCGGTATCAATAAGCCGGACAAGATGGTGGGTCTTGTCTACGTATATGTATCCTTGCGTGCGAATCTCTTCAAATGTGGGAAGACCCGCAGGCAATTTCAATCTTTTACTTTCCATTTCATTCTAAAATCAAGCGGCAAAAGTACAAAATGTTTTTTTATTTTGCAAATTTTTTTTGTTTGTTTCAAAAATTCTAAACCCACTCATCTATCCTCTTTGCCGCCTCCCGTCCCGATGCTATTGCCTTAACTACCAAACTTGCTCCGCTTGCGGCGTCGCCCGCTACAAAAACATTGGCAGCAGACGCGCGTAGCGCGTTGTTAATTTCCGGAGGCAGAAAATCTAACGCCAACAACACGAGGTCGGCTTTTATTATTTCTTTTTTGTCGGTTTCGGTTGATTTTGCTTCTATTGCGCAAACTTTTCCATTTTTGCCGATGAAACGTTCGGTGGCAAGCGACCAGCGACGTTCGCAGCCCTCTTCGTGCGATGACGAGGTTTTAAGGATATGGGGATAATAGGGCCACGGTGTTTTTGGATTTTTTCCTGCGGGAGGTTTGGGCATAATCTCAATTTGAACTACCGACGCCGCTCCTTGACGTATTGCCGTGCCTACACAGTCGGAGCCGGTGTCGC
>Ga0099364_10006218_pt1 | contig 17447 bp, 19 predicted proteins | sample TergutTh196P3_FD_73070 | JGI IMG/M metagenome (GOLD analysis project Ga0099364, IMG submission 73070) | Microcerotermes parvus P3 segment gut microbial communities from Pointe-Noire, Republic of the Congo - Th196 P3 | ecosystem: Host-associated > Arthropoda: Insects > Digestive system > Gut ...
AACGATCTCTTACACCGTTTTTTGTGTTTCTCCTTCATGAAGGAGAAACACAAACTTACTTACTGTTTGCCATGTTACCCTATCTTGCACAAATGGCAAACAATGGCGACTGCCATCATACAAGGTTGAAAATGAGGTTGGTTTTGACAATGGAAAAGATGCCGATTAGGGGGATTTCTTTGCGTTCCTTGCGGTTCAATCTTCTTTTTTAACCGCAAAGAGCGCAAGGGACGCAAAGCCCTGTTGATGTATTGACTGCTCACGAAACCTTGACCGGCACGCCCGTTTGCAGTTTATCCTCCAATTTCTGGAACATCTTATCAAGCCGATCCAATACCGGTTTCAATGACTTATCCGAGAGTTCGCTCCGTTGCTGATTATCGCCCCCGCCTTGCACAGTTCCCTTCGGCAAGATATAATGTCTCAGAATGGCGACGATTTGCGTCGTCTTTACATTTTGATATAGTTCGCAAGTTTTTACCTTTTTGGCATCCAAGCACTATCCGGCTTGCCGGTTGGGAGTTTAGAAAATTTCCGTGAAAACATGTGCCTCCGTAGTGGGGGGCGTTGTGCACGGAACTTGCAGAGTTTCGGTGTTAAGGTGCGCCCTTTTCATTGTCGTGTGCTGTTGCGCGCGGCTCTCTGGTAGTGCGGGGAGAAATTCTCTTGAAGGTAACATGGCGTACCCCCGTCTTTTCGACGGCACTAAAATCATCAATCGAACCTCGCAGTAGTTTTGCATGGAAAATCAGATTGAGGCATACTGTTACAACCATTTTACTTTTTACGGAATAGGACAATGAACAGGTGGGAGCGAAGGCAAAAACAGAAAAAACGTTGGCGAGCCGTAGCCTATATGCGCCGCTCAACGCAGGGAGGACAGGAAAACTCCATCGATATTCAGCGAGAAACAATCCTCTCTTGGACAGAAAGGAATGACGTTGAAATTGTTGCAGAATACGATGACCCCGGTTTTTCCGGGCTTACCGCTGACCGACCGGGATTCCAAGCCCTCTTGGCGCACGTCCAACAATCGAATCAAGGCAAAGAGAAAGACCTTGATTACGTTGTGTGCTTGGATGTCAGTCGTTGGGGACGATTTCAACAAACCGACAAGGCGGGCTACTATGAAACTCTGTGTGCTGATAATGGTGTCGACGTTGTTTTTGTCGAAGATGGAGATCTACGAAGACACGAATATGACGGTGATGACGAAGACTCTTCTGGTGAAGAATTGATGAAGACCCTCGGCAGACCCGTGAAACGCTATTTGGCAAAAGAACACAGCCGTGTTCTGAGTAAAAAGGTTCTTGCTGGCACGAAGAAGGTTTCTTGGCAGGGAAATCGTGCTGGCGGTCCGCCGCCTTTTGGAACTTTACGAATGGAGGTCGATTCACAAAGAAACGAAATCGGCATTCTGAAGCCGAAGCAACACAAATGCAATCCCAATAATCGCGTGAAACTTACACCCGACGAGGAAGGAAATGCCAAAATTGTTCGTGACATATTCCACCTTTTCGTATCAAAGAAGAAAACAGAAAAACAGATTGCTACAATACTGAACGAACAGAATACTCCTGCACCGATGGGCGGCAAATGGCGGGCAATGGGCATACGACATATCCTACAAAATGAACAATATGCAGGATCAGTCGTCTATTACAAAACCAGACATAAACTCGGAAAAAAGAAAACATACCGGAATCCACCTCAAAAATGGATACGTGTACCCGGTAGTTATAAGCCCGTTGTAGAACAGGAAATTTTTGATGCCTCTCAAGAAATATTCAGGTTACGTGAAAAACGCATGACTCGTGAGGAAATCCTGGATCGGCTTCGATTAGTTTTTGAGAAATACGGCATGCTTTCTTACGCACTGTTGAAACAACTCCCAGACATGCCATGCAAACGCGAAATCGTTAGAGAGTTCGGCTCGTTACCCGAAGCATTTCATGCTCTCTACCCCGACGTGATTGAAAAAGTGCGAAACGATGTTCGTAAAATGATTGAGGAGGAAGCGAACGATGTAAAGGAATTTGAAGATTTTCTGATTATCAATCAATTGTTCAGTGTCAAGATTGTACCGGTACTCCCGTTTCCACGAGGCTACGGATTCGAGTGGCATTTTCGCATTGACAAACGTATCGATGTTGATATCACACTCGGCGTACCGCTCCATGATTGTCAAGGAACAAAGATTCTCGGCTATTTCCCGCGGTTGGGAGTTTTAACGAGCGATCCGCTGGATTGTATTGCCGATTCTTCCTCTTTCAAAATCGGATTGTACGGATATCTCGATCTGCGATTCATTTCCAAACTTATCCACTGGACCAATTCATACAAAATGGAGACCAAACATGAGTAATACAAAAATTGCTGTGCGTTCAATCAAAGACCGTCGTTTTGCGCAGATTCCCGTTGACAAAATCGTCGTTGTCAATTCGCGTGACAGGGACGAAGAGCGTTTCAAGGGAACAAAAAGGAGCATTGATGCAGTTGGACTACAAAAGCCTATCTGTGTTAATGAACGCAACTACAAGAAGACCGGCAAGTATGAATTGGTTTGCGGTGAGGGACGGCTCAAAGCCTTCCGGGAACTTGGCAAGACGCACATCAAGGCGGAAATTGTCGATATTGAGGAGGGGCATGCCCTGTTGGCAGGACTTGCCGAAAATCTCACGCGTGCGAAAAAGAACCCTATTGAAGTAGCGAAAAGTATCTATTTTATGTACAAGAAAGGATTATCAAAAGCAGAAATTGAGCGGGCGACCGGTAGAGCAAGTGCAACAGTTGACCAATATATTACTCTGTTGGAAAAGGGAGAGAACGAGGAACGACTAATACGAGGAGTCGAGGAGGGGAGATATACGATCAGTTTTGCCATGCAAATCCTCGAAAGCCCTGTGAGCGATGTGCGCCAGCACTTGATGAACGAGCATGACCAAGGAAAACTTTCTACCCGTGATTTGGCGTACATTATGAAACTTCTCGATGAGCGTGAGGAAAAAGGACTTTCCAATAAAGGTATGGACAGGAAAAAACTAACGGGAATCATCAAAGATAAAATAAGGAAATGTGAACAGGTTGTTGCTGAAATGAAAATCAAACAAGATGATGCAATATATCTTTCAAATTGTCTGAGAACACTCTGGAAAGATGAAAAGTTTGTCCAGATGATTGACGGCATGAAAGGACTACAGAAACCTGAATTACAAGGAAAATATGGAAATTGAACCGATTTATATCTATCGATCAATTTCGCCTTCACAAACGATAGAGTTACCCTAACAAATCAGAAAGGCTGAGCATGGAAAAGAAATCAGAAATGCCCCGGAAGGATATATCACTAAAGCAGTTGACTCCAACCAATACGAAAAATTTTACAAAAACATGCCTCGACAAAATACGAACGAGCATGGCGGCGGTCGGGATGGTGGAATCATTGCAGGTTTTTGAGGAAGCAAATGGTGAAACCCTTATTATTGACGGGAACAAACGCTACTTCGTTCTTCTTGCAGCGGGGAACGAGACGGTACCATGTGTATTGACCAAAATTCCCGACACCTATACACCATCAACTCAGGTTATTGGTGTTTCGCCTGTGGAGCGTGCAAAAATGATCAAAAAAGCACTGGAAAAGGTTGACGAAACTATGATCGCAGCCGCAATCGGTGTGTCGTCTCTCAAGCCTGGCATTGATAACAAACTTAAAGCCAAATTACACCCGACCATTGTTCTTGCCTACCAGGCGGATATGCTGTCAAAAGCGGCTCTCGTGGAATTAACGAACGTAGTGCAAAAACGTCAGGCGGAAATCCTTCAGGAACTCAAGAAAATCAAAAAATTTACTCTCGATGTCATCAAACCACTGGTGCTAAAGACATCGCCTGCGGAACTAACCGAACACAAAGGGAAAAAGACCCGTCAAAAAAACGAAGAAAAAAGATCCGCGATGGTCAAACGAATGGAAGAAATCGACAACCGCAGAGAGGCGATGTCGGATCATCACAAAACCTATTCTTACGATGTTGCAGAACAACTGATTTATGTGCGTGGATTTCTCGATAATGAAAAAATCGAACAATACGTTGCGAAGAATTATCCTGAAATGTACAATAAATTCATGGAAATTATGGAACGCGGCTGAATGTTCTTTGGCAATCAGGCGATGTATAAGATATAAATGTCCCTTCGGAGCAGCGGAACTCCAAGGGGTGTAAAAAAAGTGTTCCGTACTGGTGCACCAAAAACACATCCTTCGTGGTAACTTGTTTCCCGTTGCCCTGCCTTCGGTACGGCTTGCTCGCCACTTCCGCATGCAATTCCACTTTTCCTTTTGTGAGTTTGGAAAGAGCATCCTGTTGAAGGGGACTCATTGCCGGAACGTTTGGATTCGTCCGCTTCGGATCGCCGGCTTGTTGCTTGGGTTGCGTTACCGGAGTATTGCTCGGTACTGGTTGTTCGGCTTTGGGAGACGGATTAGGATTGCCGCGTAGCCCCTGGTTTTTGGCTTTGCGATCCTTCTCAAAGGGGAGGCTGTTTTTTGCTTTGTTCTCGTAAAAATCGGATTTCTTTTTAAGCCAAATCCGGTCTTCCCGTGATAGTTTTCCCTTTTTTGCCCGTTTCAAGATAGGAATAAACGCATCGGTGTCTTTGTTCGTCAGACTCGCTTTGTTCAAAAAATCGATCCGTCCTCGTGTCAACCGCCCGATAGTTTTCACTCCATTCGCTGCCGCTCCGAATTTACCTCTGGACATAATCCCGGCAACCGTCCCGGCGGCAAGCGTTCCGCCGATAAGCCAAGAGCCGACCATGCCGCCCGTGAGACCGCCTTCCCTGCCAAAGACTTCCGTCTGCGTTCGTCTGCCGAGACCGTTGAATTGCGTTTTGACGATGTCAACCGCAGCTTTCTTTTTATGGCGAGTCATATATCGGGCATCATTCTTTTCCTTCATCGCATCACGGGCATCGTGAACCATCCGCTTTTCCAATTCGGACGAATGCTCCGTGATCCGGCGGTTCGCTAAATCTTCAACAGCAAGCGTTCGCAAAAAAGCAATCCGTTTTTCTTCATCTCGACGGGGCATGGAAGGAGAAAGGAGTCAGAATACAGGAGTTAGAATGGGAAAAGGCAGAGCAGAACAGAGTCAGGAGCAAGACTTCTGACTCCTAACTCTTTACTTCTCTAATGACACTTCGATGGTCGTTTCGGGAAACGCATCGTACACCAATGCGTTGCTTTGCAAATAGATTTTCATCCCGCGACCGAATTCGTTCGGCTCCAACTTGGCATAATACTTCAAGCCGACATCTTCGGGCGTGAGTTCGTTGAAGTCACCGACGGCATACTGGGTCATGAACTTGCCCGGAATCCCGATGGGGAAGATGTATGCCTTGTCCACAGGAAACCGCAACGACGGCAGAGGTTTACCCTCCTTGTCTTTTCCGGGAGCCCCGAATTGATACGCCGGATACTTGATAAACCGTAACCCGCTCCAAATAACCTGTGTGATTTCTCCCACTTGCTCCCAATAGGCGGTGCGCTGCCCTTGCCCCATCTGCCAGTAGTTCCGGCTTTCGCGGAACTTCGGATTGGTCAGTAACTTGCCCCAGAAGTTCGTGCCGCATAGGACAACCGTCTCTTCATAAGGCATGCCCCCCGCCGCCGTTTGGATGGTGTCCATCCACTCGTTGACGTTCTCTTCGTCAAAAGTTGCCGCAACAGAAGAGGTCGGTCGGGGGCGACCGAGTAGTTTATCCCAGTCAATCGCCACCGAACCGTCCCCATTGCAAGATTTCCCCCAAAGACAAGAGATGCGGGCATATTCCAGAGTCGGCTCCAGTGCAACGTCAATCTGCTCCTTGCTCGTCTCCATGATGAGCGTTTGCAAGTCTGCCAGTTGATAGCCGCCGTCAAACTTCCGCAAGTTCACAATATCCGCATTGGAAACATTGGCGACCGTATCATACTGCGGGATTTCCACTGGAATCCCCGCACGTCGGGAAATATCGAACGCCTGTGTTGCACCGCCGCGCCTGTGCGGTGTAAGAAGTTGAATGTTGGTAAATTTTCGCTCGACGATAGAGAGCGAGCCGGGAATACCCTGCTCGTGAAACCAACCAAGCCGACCAATCAGACCGGCACGAAACGGGAGCATGTTCAAACCCTTCGAGACAGAACGAACGGAGAACAGTTCCTTGTTATTGAGAAATCCTTGAATACTAATTGCCATTTGTTAAGTCCTCGAAGGGTTAAAGGTTTATAAAATGTTGCAAGTGGGGAGAAGGAAACAATCCTCTGCCGTGATTATGGTAAAAATTTGAATCCTTTGTCCATTAACGCCGTCTTGATAGCGGTGGTAACAGTGTCCGGCAGCATTGACTCGTTGAGCCGCACGCCGAAACCGTAATTGAAGTCCAGCACCATCACTTCGTCAGTCTCGCCCGCCGGAATGATACGAAACTCCGTCGCGAGACCAAGAAGTTCCGCTGCTCCCTCGGCAATACCAGTCGCCGTGAGTGGATCGCCTGCATTGATGGTCAAATCCGTGTCTTCCTCATTCGTAATCTGAACGGGAGTCGTGTTGTAGTCCAAACTGAAATGACCGGCAACGATATTACCGAGGGTAAAAACTTTCTCTTGAAGTGCCATAGGTGTTGTTTCCTTTCTGTTTGTTTAGGGGTATTGTTTGAGGAGGCAGGAAGCAGGAGGCAGCAGAGAGGAGTCAGAAGTCCGCTTGCGTCTGCTGCTTCCTGCCTCCTGCCGTCTGCCTCCTCTCTCCTAACTCCTCTTATAAGGGGCAGAAATCTTTTTTGCAACTTTCGCCCATGAGTCGGTTACATCCACGCTCTTACTTGGATGTTGCGGCAGTGTCTTGGATTGACCGGCACTGCGGTTATTCATCTTTGCCCCGTCAATGAAATCATCAAAGCCGTCGTTGAGAGACAGTTTCAAGACAAACCGTTTGACCGCTTTTCGGTGCGTGGCTTTATTGATCTCACCGGCTTGCAACATATTGTCGAGTTCCAGTTGCCGGTTCTTGGCGACCAATCCCTTAATGACGTTGCCGTATTCTGCATTTTTGCGCTGCATCTGGTTGAGCGAGAGTTGCAATTTCTTATCATTCTCTTCCAGATCGTCCAGCGATTCATCAATGGTCTTGTCCTCTTCGCCAGCTTCGTCCAACACGGCTTCTTTGACATCGTCCATATCAACCCGCCCATCACCGTCCTCGTCAAACTGGTCGAGGAACGCTACCAATTCCGTGACTCTCGTCGAAAGCAACTCGAATTTGTTCTTGTCCGTCTCCTTGATGTCCAAAGCCGCAAGCAATCGTTTCTGAAGCGTGAGCGTTTCGGTCAGACGAAGGTTCAGGTCGGCAATCAGGTCTTCCTGTTCGTCGTAATCGTCAGGGGTAATGTCCAGCGCATCGAACAGAGTCTTTGCCAGCAGGCTGTCCAGAAACGCCGCTTTTTTCTTACTGGAAACGGGGACTTCTTGCCCATCCTCATCGTCCTCGTCAACGTCGGTATCGACATCCTCTTCGGGAAGGGTTTCATCTTGAATTTCGTCGTTTGGGTCAAAAAGTTGTTCACTATCGTTGGGCATGATTGCTTGCTCCTCTGTAAAATTGTTAATGGAAAGGGTTAAAAACGGTACATGGATTGAAGTATCCCGTTGCCTAACAAAGGGACTCATTCCGCTTACGGCGGGATCGGGCGTAATGGCAACCCGCTGAACAGGAAACGGATAAAAGTTACCTTTTGCGTCATAGAGTTCTTTGGGGAGTTCCACCGATACGTCATTGGAAACGAGCGTTTGAATCGTTTGCTTGGGCAGATGGGGCAGGAAACAGATTTTGCCGAAAAGTCCCAGCGTGCCATCACTCCGTTTTTTTGTATAAATGTCCAAGACTTCACCACGTTTTGTTTCCGGTGAATGATCATGACCGGAATGAACATTGACTTTCACGCCGCTCTTTTTCATTCGGCGGTACTGCACCACGCAGTTTTCCAAAAACCGGGAAGTAATCGGATACTTTTTCCCTCGCTTCGTAATCACTGTTTCGAGCAGTATTTCCTTCTCAAATGTGGGAGCCTTCTTTCGCATCGTTACAAAAATCCGTATTCAAATTTGAGCATGATGAGGTTCGGCTTTATCGCAATGCCTACTCTCACCAAAATATCGTCCGTTGCTTGCGTTAATCCGTTTGCTCCGAGCAACACATACTCGCCGACTTTCCAGTTCCACTTATCGTTTCGGACGACTCCCCGCGTAAGAATCGTCTTACCGACTTTGAAACCGACGACTTTGTGATGAAGTACGTCCGCCTCCACAAAACCGTTTTCGCCAATCGCCACAAAGGAACAATCGGACAGGTGCGACACGTCAATGCCATGTAAATCAATCGTCAATTCAGAATCAACAACCGATAAAGGATTCTTTTTCGTGCCGTCTCCTTGCAATGTACCGTCAGTATAAATTTTTGCCAAATTTCCCATTGGAGACTCCGGTGTTCGGACGATCTGTTTTTTTCCTCCGACAACGAGAGGAATATCTATTGTGTGTTGTTCGATACCAAGCCGAAAACGCCGGGCGTGAATGTCGGCAAAAATCTGATTGTGCCGTTGAGTAACGTACATGAACGGGTCAGGGGCGGTACTATCTGTCGAATGTTTGACCCGGTACATCGCAATATAGGCGAGTTCTGCACAAAGCGTCCGAATGATCGGCGGAACAGGACTGAACGGCACTTTGTAGGCGCAGCCCAAAAGCCGAGCCTCAATTTCATGCGATTGAATTTCAAGGAAATACTTGATGCGCTTTGTAACCTTTGCCGATTTGGGATCATCGGCATTCAGGTTCGCAGCGTCCCGAACGTTGGTCTCTCCCCAACGCTGAAAAATGTCATTAAGCGTTGCATAAGCCGTCATACAGAATCTCCATTGTTGGGTACAAAATTACTCGCCATGTTTTTCCAATCCCACTCTTTGCGTGGTTTTGCGGCTTGCAACGTTTTGCCGGATGCCGTGCGACCGACTCGGGCAGATTGCTTTACCGCTTGTCCCGCCGCCGTTCTGACCGCTTGCCCCGCAACCGCCCGCCCTGCGGTTCCCGCTAAAACCTTGCCCGCTAACGCTACGCCCCCTGCAATAACCGGTAATGGCATATATCACCTTTCCTCGTTAAATCCTTCGTTCTCTTGATAATCATTTTCGTCTGCAATCTCCTCTCCGTAATGTTCGTCCCGCAACTCCTCCATCTGCTCTTGATTCTGATTCGGGTCAAGTGTTGGATGCCGTGAAAAGAATAATTGCGACTGTTTCACGTTGCCAACCTGAATATCGACCAGATGTTCAATCCCAAAATTGATCAGCGTCAGATGATTGATAATTTGTTCCTGAATGGCTCTTGCAAGGACGTGATTCCGGCTTTCCATGATGGTCGCCGCAATATCGGTAAAGGATTCCAATTCGGCACGGCTCCCGCTTGCACGTCCTTCCTGAAACATCCGCACCGGCATCCCGACCGAATTGACCAACAACTCTTCAATCTGTTTCTGCCGTTCAATAAATACCGTGACGTTGCCCGGTGTATCCGAAAAGGTCTCAATCCGCCACGCCTGCTCCCCACTGCCCACTTGATCGACAACCCGCGTCGGGGCTTGCGGCAGAGCAATGCCGAAATTCTGATCCATTGCTGCTATCGTTTGTTTGGCGAGTTCGGCATTGTCCATTTCAATGGGCTGTCCACTGCCGTCTTCGCCGATCACAGAACGTCCCACAGGATAGTACAGAGCGGTTCGGCTGCCGACGCACCGATTGAAGAACCGCTCCACTTGGGCATTGATATTGCACCATTGTTTCCAAAGCGGGAGAGTCGATTCCAGTGCCGACGTGCCGTACCAGTTTTGACCGACCACGTCGACCGACATAATAAATGACTCTTCCTTGTTAAGCCGGATCAATGGCTTGGTATGCGGCATGCGTTGTTCAAAACCGCAAAAATCCCCATGCCTGTCCACCAGAATCCAAGTGTACTCGTGCAAAAGCGGTTTCAGTTGCTTGACCTCGTAAAGTCCGTTCTTGGTGTTGTAGGAATAGATCGCTTCAAAGGGAGAATAGCCGTAAATCAACATGTTACGGATACCCTGTGTCAGAATAGAATTGCGAATCCGTTTGATGTTCGTTTCAATCCATTTTTCTGCACCCTTATATTTTTCTGCGAGAACAGGCGGCAGTTCTTGTTGGAGTTCATACCGCCAAGGCACTCCCTCTAACTCGCCGGTCAAAAGGTCAATCGCAAGTTTAACGAGCGGATGTTTGGAACAGTCCCGCAAGTCTTTGTAAGAGGGTGTTTCCTCCGTCCCGGAAGTCCGATAAAGAAGCCCATCGTAAAGCGGGGCAACAAAAACTTGGGCAGTGGACTTGTCGAAAAGATTCGGCGAAGCCAACGTTTCAACCGGATGCTCGACAGGTAACTTTTTCGCAGAGGACATGCCCTATTATGCGGACAGGTCGCCGAACTGTCTATTTTGGATAGAGAGCGCACATGTGCGTGGTTTACCGATGTTGTAAGATGGACGATTTCGGCACAATCAGCGGCTGTCCGATAGGATAGTCATGCTGTTTCGGCGATACGGAATACCCCTCTTGCGAACGTCTGGCGACTTCGGCTTGAATGTCTTGCTCCCTCATCAGAACGACCTTGTGCTGTCCGTAATGCTCCTCGTGACTCACGAGAAGATAGCCGAGTGCATCGGACATGTGAGTGAGTTCAAGATTCTTTTTATCTTGCGTCCGCTCCCCTTCCTTCCACGTTACCGAGTAGAGGTCTTTGATAAGATACCGGCATTTCGGGGCTATCATCAAGCGAATCGTATGGTCAGCGGTTTTTAGAAATGAATTGACCCGTTCAATCCGATAGACAACAGAAGGATTGGAGCGGGGAAAAATTACTTTCATCGGAATTCGCTTTTCCGCTTCAATTATCAGATAGTCGGAAATGTCAGCGGAAGTCTGCCGTTGCCGTCCCGCCGCATCCCCATAGGCGATATATTGTCGAGCCATGCCGCCGTATTTGGCAACCAACACATCGAGAGCCGCACGGGTATTGGAATTGGCGAGCCGGATTTCGTCGAAAACGTGAAACATCTCGTCCTTGTATTGTGCGACCACAATGGAGTACCAATCGACATTAAAGTCAAAACCGAAAAGAATCGACAGAGTCGAATCAATCCGGTACTCTTCGGTCATGATATTATCGTCCGCAAAAGCATAATAGCATCCACCGGCATACGTCGCCCACTTGCCGAGGGCTTGTTCACGGAATCCCTTCTCGTCAAGCGTCATGCGCATAATCTTGCGGAACTCTTTGTTAGCGTATGCCCAATGGATATAGGCGAATTGGTCGTCCTGTTCAGAAAGCACCAAGTATTTTTCGCAAGCCTCCTTGAAGTCCTGTCCCCCGACACCGTTTGATTTGGGAACACCGACTCGCCAGCACCACGAATCATCAATTTGCGATAGGGCAGGAAAAACAGAGAGTTCGTACAAGCCGGGCAGTTGGTCGGAACATTCGTCGATAATTGCTCCGGTGATCGATACCCCTTCGATCCTCTCCCGTTTTTCGCCCGACTCCAAGGCGAGGACAGAACCATTCTTAAAATAAAAAGAGAGTTCCGACTTGTTCATTGCCAACACTTCGTGCGAAAGCGGTTTGAGCATCTCGCACATCCGCTTCCAGCATACCTTCCGGGCTTGGTTAATAGTCGGCAAAACATAGATGTACCGCCCCTTCCGACGCAGGGCTTCGAGAATGATTTTGCGGAAGCATAATAGGCTTTTGCCGCTTTGCCTTGGGGCAACGACACAAACGAACCGTGCCTTGCCATTCCAGAGTCTCGATTGCTCCGGTACGTAATCAAGCGGCATCCAGTCTTTGAGGTCAATCATGGGAGGAGATAGAAGTTAGAAGTTAGGAGTTAGGAGTTCGTGATTGAACCGTTAGAAGTTGGAAGGAAAACAAAAAGAGTCTGGAGCAGGACATTCTAACTCCTAACTCCTATATTCTAACTCCTCTCCCCCTACTCATCGAAAATAATAGTCCGTAGTTCCCGGTGCAATTTTTTGTACTCGTTATTCCATTTCGTCAGAGAGAACATGTCGTCCATCGTCCTTCGCATGCTTCGGGCAGTTGTAAGGATACGGTCTTTCAATGCTTGGGTTTGCTCCTCTTTTGGATCAACTGGAGACAGCGAGAAATCATTCTGCTCTTTGATCTCGGCAACAACGGCACGCACCCGCTTTTCGCCGGACATAATATCTTTCACGTCCTGCTCCGTCCCTTCGTTAATAATCTTGACCGCTTGGTTGACCATCCGCTCCGAAACATTCATCTGCTTGGCGGCTTCGCTAATAGTTACTTCCGACCGCCCATTATCCTTTCGTTGCAATTCGATAATAGCCGCCGCGACCATTGCCCGTTGCGATTCGGTAAGATGCCGCCGACAAAGATTACGGCTCACCACAAAGGGGAGTGGGGCATCACCGTCGAACTCCACATACTCCGGCTCTTTGTGGAGCATCTGGCAAGCAAGATACCGGTTGCGCCCGTCGAGGATTTTTCCCTCGTACAAAGTGATCGGAGTCTGCAATCCGTTTTCCCTAATATCGGAAACCAACAGTTGCAATTCCTCATCGGTACAACGAGGAAAAATGCGACACAATTCATGAAACTCGTAATGTGCAATCATCCTGATTTTTTCTCCTGTTTAATACAACCCTATGTACAACTTTTTGGTTATGCTGTTTTGCACTCTTGAAATTAAAGCATTTTGACGAAATGTCATAAGTTATTATGTTATATGATATTGCTTTTTGACTGCCCTGCAAGGCTGGCTAATAGCGAACCCAGCGACTGTTCCGTATCGACTTTCGGTGGTATCTCGTTTGCCATCAGCATCATATCTTTGGTTGACGCAGTTGCCAAGTTTTGTAAATTATCGGAAAGCAACGAGAACCGATCTATGTCCGGGTCAAAATCATGCTCCCACTTTTCGCCATCATACATCTCGTTCTCCCGGCACTTCACATGCGAGCAAAAGAAACAATGCTTGCCGTATCGGGCGCATACCGGCGGCAGTTCAAAACAATACCCCCGCATCTGATACCGCAATATGTTCCTTGCCTTCTGCCTGTTATCAAAATCCTCCGAGTCGGACAATTCGTATGCAACGAACTTGTCCTCCGCAACCTGCTCGTGATAGGCACGAGTCTCACTCCTTGATTTCATCTTCATCGTCTTCCTCCATGTAGTCTGTTGGCGGCAGTAACGGCACTGTACCACGCAGCAAATTCAGCAACTCCTGACTGCCCGATTGTGCTGATCCCTTCGTATGCACTTCCCGTAAATGCCGCTCCGCCGCAATCAAATCCTTCGGTGCTGTTTGCGGCGATTCGATAACACCATACAACTTTGCCGATATGTTCAACCGATGTAACACTTGACCATGTTTTAAGCACTTGTCAATGTCCTCATCGGCAATGCCATGCAACTTCGGAAAAATCGTCCTAATATCATTCAGGTCGAGTCCCATCTGACCGGCAATCGACAATGCTTCGCTAATAGCACTATTCACAGGACACCTCCTTGCTTCGACTAATTTTCTTTCCGTAAGGCTTTTTGGTGATCTTGCCGTAATCCAAATTTCCCTTCCCATCGGTAAACTGTTGCCGGACGAGCGATAATAGTTTTCGGATATTAGTGTAGCCCGTGTGCAACCGCTTGTTTTCAAATGCCTCGCTGTTTTCCTTTGCAAGGAACTCTACCATTTTGGCACGCACCGCCGCATCCTCACTATGCTCGGCGATCTCCATTGCAAAGTCCCGTATCCTCTGGGCATACTCGACCTTCGCATTCCAGTAAATCACGTTGAGCGGATGGCTTTCCTCTTCAAGGATTTGGGCAAGTTGATTCTGCGTGAGACCGAGTGCCGTACCGACTTCGCTCATCGTGCAGCCCTTCTTGGCAAGCGTTTCGATGGTCTCCCTCTGTTCGTCGCTGATAATGTCCACAGTTTTGCGATTTTTCACGTCTGTGTGTCGGTGGAAAATTTTTTAGAGTGTGTGCGTGTGTATGTGTGTGTACATTGGAATCAAAAAACTGTCAAGTTTGAAGATGGGGGAAGGTCATTGCTCTCTGAAAGTGAATGATTCCAATAATTCCCAAATTCCTATAGTTCCCCCTATAAACGTCTATAAACGTCCTAATTTCGGGTAGAGAGATGAGGAGTGGGAATTATGGGAATTATTCAGGAATTTATTATTGTTATTATATTATTATGCTTATATTTAAGGTACATGAGCGGTTTTTTGACGGCTCGAATAATTCCCGAATAATTCCCAATAGTGTGCAATAATTCCCATGCCGGAGTTGCCGGAAATTTTTCTGCGCGGGAATTATAGGAATTATTCGGAACGATTCGGGAATTATTGGTTTGTGATTGTAGGCAAGAGATTCCAAGGTTCGCTCCACCCGCTTTTTCGGCACAACGGCAGAATCTCCCTCTTTTACAATCGGAAAAAAGTGGTACAATGCTCCAAATACTTGAATAGCCACTCACGTTGCAGAGCGAACTCACGTTGCCGATACTTGGCTTTAACCCTTAACCTAATGGAGACTCATTTATGTTCGACATTCACTTTACTAAGTTCATCACCATTTCCTGGATTACAATAATCTGGGTACTGCTCATCGTTGGACATTTTTTCGTCCTTGGAGGTGGGATGGTTGCATTATCATACAGTGCTGTGCAGGCTAATAGGGAGTATGCGGAAGCAAAGGAAAGTCGGGGCGGCTATAGCCCCTGGGGACGCAGTGAACCAACTTATCAAGGCCCCCCAGCATGGTTGTTTCTTGTATTTCCATTGGGCGTAGCCGCTTCGTTACTCGTTTGCCGAATAATGCTGGAATGTACCATCGTCTTTTTCCGCAATGAGGCAAATACGCGGGTGACAAAAGAACACTATTTGCGAATCGCAAAAGCAGAAAAGTATGATGCAGAATAGACCTGTTCTAACCCGTCATTCCCGTGAAAACGGAGTTGGTTGCTGGTCTCGGCTAGAATTTCACGTCCTTTTACTATATGGCAAACTGGTATTATTACACCGCAGATAGAGAAAAGATTGGTCCCATCAGAGGTAAGGAACTTAAACAACTTGCCTTACAGGGAACGATCACTCCAGAGACTTTTGTTGAAGACGAAAATGGTCGTACTGCGCTTGCAAAAAATGTGACGGGGCTGACGTTTCCTAACGCCCCTACATCTGTCAACACGCAAAATTCTCAGCCAAACTATTTTTACTTCGATGAAAACGGTTACAAATATGGACCAGTTAGTGAACAGCAAATCCAGTCAATGGCAGAACAGGGAATCATCACTCCCAATACGACGCTAGAAACGGATGGGGGGTACACAGGACTTGCGGGGCAGATACCGGGCTTGTTTGTTGCTGTGCCAGCCCAACCTGATCCATTACCTGTATCTCCTCCTGCACCATCGGTAAAGGAACGTGTGGAGGTAGCCGCAAAAAAGACAATGGAATGGGGCAAAGAAACCTATCAAAAAGCGCCTCCCCATGTGAGTACAACTGTTGAAAAAATCTTTGCCAGAGCGACCACGACTGGCACAGCATCAAAAGCATCTACAACGTCCGGTTTTGACCAATTGTTCGATACCAATTTTACTCGCTTTTTGTATGTTCCTTTTACCAAGATATTCTGGAAACTTCTCATCTTCCTCCATTTTCTTGCCTTTTTCCTTGCCATCGGAGGTGGTGCGTGGATTGGAATAAGAACTGTCAAAGAAGCCCGTAAGGAGTATACGGAAGCGCGTGCACAATATGCAGCAGATCGAGAGTCCGAGCGAGTGCGGCACGCAGGGGCAATGGAGAGATATAGAAAAGAAATGGAGACATACAGAGAGTTCGAACAATGGCAAGCAATGGACGTACAACAACGGAGAGAGGAGAGGCAGAGGATGTCGCAAAACAATGAAAGGGAAAGGCTGTCTAGGTGGAACGCTTGGGAGAGATGGGGGATGCAAAAGCCTGTTGAACCAACACTACCAACACCGCCAGAACGACCGAGGTACACTGGACCGACTTGGGAGATTATCGTATATCCTATTGTGTTTGTTCCCATACTGTTGCTTGGTGTCACCCTTTCACTTCTCTACTTCCGACTGATGATGGAAATGGGAATCATCCTTTTCCGCAATGAGGCAAACACACGAGTGGCAAAAGACCACTACTTGCGAATGGAAAAAATGCAAAAATATGATATGGAGCAGTATAACACTGATGAATAGCCGACAATAGGCTTGTTCGGAAAAACTAACAACACATCGAAAACATGAATTACAAATGTCAAAATTGCGGTTCGCCCCTTGTTTTTGAAGAGGGGCAAGATCGGACGATATGCAAGTATTGCCGGTCACAAAATGTGATGACCATTGGAGCCGACGGTCAGATTACGTTGTCGCTCGTCCAAACGATCAACTCGATTGACAGCAAGACCGATCAACTTCTCGCTATGCAAAAAGCGGCTTCGATGGGACATTTGCTCGCAGCGACAACATCCGAATATCAACACTTCCTCCAAAATGAGTTTAAGCCGCGAATGGTGGCATTGGAGGAAGAAAAAAACAAAATCGGTAAGTACGGCGGTGGTTGCGGTTGTGCTGCTATCGCAGTTGCCTGCCTTGTTTGTGTTCCTATGGCGTTGGCTGGACTGGGATCAGGTGATCCCGGTGGATTTATTATCGGACTCATCTTCGGCGGTATTGCGGCGGGAGTCATCTACGCGGTTATGTCTTTTGCTACCCAGAAACGGAATTTGATTCAGGCGAAGATGGATAAAATGACACAAAAGAGAGCAGACTTCCAAAAGCAAAGCGACGACCTGAAAAAAACGATTTCCGGCGGTAGTTAGCATCATCGGGCATACCGAAAGCCGACAACCTGTTTAGCCCAAAACCGTTTTAGCCGTAGTATCTGACCGAAGTTAAAAGTATGACCGGCGAAAAGAACATCTCCATCGTTGAACTTTCCGGCGGCGAGCGCGTCGGATTGGGGGCGGTCGAAGTTGCGGCCGTGCCGCACTTGTCGATTCTGCAAAAACGTTTTGCCGCTGCCGCGAATATCGATACGGAATATAAGCAGGATATGGCCCGCCTGCTCTCCGAAGTCTTTCAGAATTACAAAAACGTTTCCCACGGCTGCCAGGACATTTCTCTGGAAATTTTATGGTCAACGCAGGAAGTTAAAAATCAACCTTATAAGGCGGCAATAACGCTGCATATCATCGTCCGCGCTATCGGCAATGATGATGCGGAGATTGAAAATACCATCACATCGTTATTGAGTATCTGCAAAGCGACACTGGA
>Ga0099364_10006219_pt1 | contig 17446 bp, 18 predicted proteins | sample TergutTh196P3_FD_73070 | JGI IMG/M metagenome (GOLD analysis project Ga0099364, IMG submission 73070) | Microcerotermes parvus P3 segment gut microbial communities from Pointe-Noire, Republic of the Congo - Th196 P3 | ecosystem: Host-associated > Arthropoda: Insects > Digestive system > Gut ...
AAAATGACTATGGTCATCAGGCGTACGGCGTGATGTGCGGGAAAAGTATATCTATCTGCACCAAATACGATTACCCGACAAGGATTAACACGCTCATTTCCTTGGTCACAAATTATTATGCGTCCCAAATTTGGCATATAACTTTTACCAAATTTGAAATCAGAGAAAATCCGAAGTTTTATATGGTGCTGACAGATAGGCCAAAACGAAGGCACGAATACAGGTTGGATAATACGCTTGACAACTCAACGGCGCTCATGGTTCACCACTTGTTTAACACCGGTGTTATCGAGTATGCCGAGGCTCATTGACCTAACAGGACAGCGTTTCGGGCGGCTTACGGTTGTAAGCCGCGCCGAAAACGCAAAAGATGGAAGGGTAAGATGGAATTGTGTATGTGATTGTGGCGGAAACGCTATCGTTGTAACAAACAAGCTGAAAAGTGGTCATACACAAAGTTGTGGTTGCTTGTGGTTTGAGAGTATAAAAAAATCAAACACCACCCACGGGAAAACAAAAAGCAATTTATACAAAATATGGCGATCCATTAAAAGCAGAACGGGAAATCCCAAACAGTGTAATTATCACAATTACGGCGCGCGAAGGATTGTTATTTGTGAGGAATGGAAAAGCGATTTCCAAAATTTTTATAATTGGGCCGTAAGAAACGGTTATAAACAAGGATTAACCATTGAGAGGATAGATAACAATGGGAATTACGCACCCGATAATTGCAGATGGGCGACAAACAAAGAGCAATCAAACAATACGAGAAAAAACATACTTCTCTCGTATAACGGTCAAGCAATGACGGCGGCGGAGTGGGCTGATATACTTGGAATAAAAAGAGCGACATTATATCAACGCTTGTATAGTGGGTGGTCAACAGAGGACGCGCTAACAAAACCAGTAAGAAAAAAATAAATACCAATACGAGGACACTCTTGCGAGTGTCTTTTGTATTATGGTAGGGGTGGTCAATCTGAATATTTTAGATAAGGTTATAGCGGTTATATCGCCACAAGTAGCGGTGAAGCGAATAGTTTCAAGAAGAAAATTTAATATTTTGGCATCAGGTTACGGAAACTACGGCGCAAGTCACACTAAGAAGTCTTCATTGGGATGGTTATATCGCGGCGGAAGCGCGAATGAGGACATACAAGACAACCTATCAACACTAAGGGAACGTTCGCGGGATTTATACATGGGCGTACCCATTGCAACGGGCGCGGTTAAAACCATGCGCACAAATGTTGTGGGTTCGGGACTTGTCCTTAAAAGTCAGATTGACTATGAATATTTGGGGTTGACCGAGGAACAGGCGCAACAACTCGAAAGCGATATTGAACGGGAGTTCGCGCTATGGGCTGAATCGGAAATGTGCGACATAGAGCGCCTTGACAACTTTTATGAGCTTCAACAGCTTACGTTCCTTAATTGGCTTTTAAGCGGCGATGTAATAGCCCTGTTACCAATAACAAAACGCGCTAACGCGCCGTATGATTTGCGTATACAGCTTATAGAATCCGACCGGGTAAGCACTCCGAGGGAAAAAGAACAAAACAAGCGCATAATCGGCGGCGTCGAAATTGACAGGACGGGCGAAATTGTGGCGTATTACATACTTAACACACACCCGCTATCAACTGAAATCGGCGCGGCGGAAGAATGGAGACGGGTTCGGGCGTTCGGAAAAAAAACCGGGCGACGTAATATCCTCCACATAATGAACCGCGAGCGGATAGGGCAAAAGCGCGGAGTCCCCTTCCTTGCGCCCGTTATTGAATCACTCAAACAACTTGGACGATATACCGAGGCGGAGCTTGTCGCTGCCGTGGTCAGCGGCATGTTCGCGGTATTTATCGAAAAAGGCGAAATGAGCGGAGACGGCCCGGTGTTGGGTGAGGTTGTACCGGAAAGCGAGCAAGTAAGCGCAAGCCCGAACGACATTGAGATTGGCAACGGCTCAATAATCGACCTTGAGGAAGGGGAAAAGGCTAACGCTGTAAGCCCGGGGCGGCCAAACGCTAATTTTGAACCGTTTGTATCATCCGTTTGTAAGCAGATAGGAACGGCGTTGGAAATTCCATATGAAGTGCTGATAAAGCATTTTGGAGCTTCTTACAGCGCGTCGAGAGGCGCGTTGTTGGAGCTATGGAAATCCGTAAAAATGTTTCGTAGCTTGCTTGCCACAGATTTTTGCCAGCCGACTTTTGAAGAATGGCTCGCCGAAGCCGTGGCAAAAGGCAGGGTAAACGCCCCGGGGTTTTTCAACGACCCGGCAATCCGCAAGGCATACAGTGGCGCGGAATGGAACGGACCGGCGCAACTTAGCCTTGACCCGACTAAAGAAGTATTGGCGGCGGAAAAGCGGGTGCAAAATAGCTTTTCTACCCGTGACCGCGAAGCCCAAGAACTCACTGGAGGCGATTTTTACAGAATCATCCAACAGCGCAAAAAAGAGGAAAGGCTTAACCGGGAGGTAGAAAATGATAGATTGGACGAAGGTAATTAACTTCACCGAGCGCGAAATAAAGCCTAATACTATTTTGCACGGGGATATAGAAATCGCCATGCGGAGAGTAGCCGAGGCGATAAGAGAAAAAGAGGGTGAAAAAGTTGGATAAACACAACAGAACCATTGATAAATTTTGGAAGTTCGCCGCCGCCGCCGACAATCAGGCGGCGGAGCTTATTTTATACGGCGACATATCTTCTTACTCATGGTGGGGCGATGAAATTACGCCGCAACAGTTCAGCGACGACTTACGCGCCCTCGGGGACGTTTCCGAAATCGTTGTGCGGATAAACAGCGGCGGCGGTGACGTTTTTGCGGCGGTTGCCATATTTACGCGGCTAAAAAGCCACAAAGCAAAGATAACGGTGGTCATTGATGGTTGGGCGGCAAGCGCGGCAACGATTATAGCAATGGCGGGCGACGTTATAAAAATCCCCGCCGCCGCAAGTTTCATGATTCATGACCCGGCCATGGGCGTTATGGGTTACTTCGGTGAAGAAGAATTTGCAAAATTCGCAGAGGAATTAACCGTAACAAAAAACTGCATTATTAACGCATACATGCTAAAAACCGGGAAAAGCAGGGAAGAAATTTCCGAACTTATGGCGGCGGAAACGTGGCTTACAGGGGAAGAAGCCGTAGGCGCGGGATTTTGTGATGAAATTCTCTTTGACGAAAACAAGAACAACGCCGTAATTACCGATTTTTCGCGTTATAGAAATATACCCGTAACTTTGTTAAACAGCCGCACCCCCGCGGCGGCGGTTAAGCATATACAAAATCATGACCAAAACAAAAAGGGAGTGAATCAAAAAATGGACATTAAGACAGTGGAGGAATTGAGAGCGGCATATCCCGACCTTGTGGCGCAAGTTGCCGACGCCGCCACGAATGTGGCAACCGCCGCCGAACGGAAACGCATACAGGATATTGAGGGTATAGCGCTTCCGGGGTTCGAGGCGGTTATCACCAGGGCAAAATTTGAAACGCCCGCCACCGCCGCCGATGTTGCTATGAACATCATAGCGGAACAAAAAAAGCAGGGCGCGGCGTACCTTGCGGACGTAAGGGCGGACATAGTGGACAGCGGAGTGGGTAACGTCGCAACGAGCGGGCAAGAGGGCGCGGACGGGGACGCAGACCCCTACCTTGCGGCGATTGACAGCGAATTGCCCAAAACAAATTAAGGGGAGGTAAAGCCATGTACGGAATAACCAAAGCGGCAACCATGCCTGATAACTTTTTCGCGGGCAGTTTTCCGATAGCAACGGACTTCGGCGCAATCAAAACAGGCGCGACTATCCGCGCCCGCGCCCCCATTGTGCAGGGGGCGGACGGAATAGAGGAAGCAACGGCAGCAACGCTTGCCAATTTAGTAGGCATATCGGCAGACGTACCGAGCGGGGATGAGGTTGTTTATTACCTCACGGGGGAATTTTTTTCGCAAGCCCTCACGTTACCGTCCGGCATAACCGCCGAAGCACTGAAACCCGCTTGTCGCAAGTTGGGAATTTTTCTAAAGGAGATGAATCTCAATGCCGGATAAAATCACCTACAGCCCTTTTGAGCCGCGCACTATGGGGGAAGTTGTAAGGCGTATGCCGCCCATACGGACGTTTTTCAAATCAACGTTTTTTAAGAGGGTGAAAACGTTCGTAACGAAGGGCGTGGACGTTGATTTCAAGAAGGGAAACCGCGCCCTTGCGCCCTTCGTCCATCCGAGAATAGGCGGGAAAACCATACCAAACCGGGGTTTTCAAACGAAATACTACACGCCGCCGATGGTTGCGCCGGACAAGGTTACGACGGTTGACGACCTGATAACCCGTTCTTTCGGTGAAAACATCTACAGCGGAAAAACCCCGGCGCAACGGGCAATAGCTAAACTCGCGGAGGATTTTTCCGAACTGAACGAAATGATAACCCGCCGCGAGGAATGGATGGCGGCTCAAGCCCTTATAACCGGGACGATTCCGATTATCGGCGAGGGGCTTGACGAGGTTATAGACTTCAATTTCACAAACAAAGAAACCTTAGCAACCGCACAAAGGTGGAGCGCGGCAACGTCCGACCCTATTTCCGATTTGGAGCGTTGGCGCGAAAAGGTACAGCAAAGGGGATTTGTAAACTGCGAAATCTGCGTTATGTCTAAAGACGCGGCGAAAGCGTTTATCAATCACGCCAAAGTCAAGGAACTGCTTGATATTAAGGCTTACGACCTTGCCATTATCAAGCCGCGGGAAATGCCGAACGGTTTAACCTATATCGGGACAATCAACGGTATCGGGCTTGATATATACACCTATACCGAGTGGTATCTTGACGACTGGAGCGACCCGGAAAACCCCGTCGAGCGCCCGCATATACCGGATAAAACGATTTTGCTTTTATCCACGCAGGCAACGTACTCCATGTATTACGGAGCAGTTACCATCCTTGACGGGCGCGGCGGCGCGGCGGAAAACTTTATCACGGTTGAGGGCTCAAGAGTTCCCGATTCGTGGACGGTACGCCGCCCGGCCCGCCGTTTCGTGCAGTTGTACAGCAACCCTCTCCCCGTTCCTCATGAGGTTGATAGCTGGTTTGTTGCGACCGTACTGTAATGACGGGGTTTAAACAACAGATTAAAAACGACCTCAAAACCGTTTTTCACAACGAACGGGAACACGCGGACAAAACAAAGGTATTTTACAACGGTAAACGGTACAACATTCCGATTGTGATTGACAGCGACGGCGCACGGGAAAGAAAGAAATACATAAAAGACAATGCGGACGGCGTTTTCATATCGGACATGACCGTTTATGTATCGTTTTACGACCTGAAAATTGTTCCGCGCAAGGAAACGGAGATTGTCATTGACGAAACCGCATACATGATTATGCGAGTTGGTTTTGACGCGGGGGAAATCGTGCTCGACTTGGAGGTAATGGACGAATGAGAATGATTGAGCTTGACATTCACGCCGAAGAACATTTTGCGCGCATACATTCCATGTTGCGGGATTTTCCGGGCGGCGTTGAAAAGGCGATGCGGGGGGTTATGTCCCGTGCCATAGCGACCGCCCGCTCTGAATCACTGAAAGCCATTACGTCCGTTTACGACATTAAGAAAGACGACGTAAGGGACAGGAAAAATACAACGATAAACATGATAACAAAAAACGTGGACGGCGGGATTATCGGGGTAATACACTATTCCGGGCACAAAATCCCGTTTTATCGTTTTGGCGTAACACCGACCGAGCCAAAAAAAAGACCCTACCGCGTACCCGTAATGATTGGGGACAGATGGGTATTGGCACACCCCGGCGTCGAGGTCAAGGCGCGACAGCTGAAAAAAAACCCCATGAAAAAAATTGATAATGCCTTTATTGCCCGCATGGAAAACGGGCACACAGGCATATTTGAGCGCAAAAGCAGAACGTCCTCAAAGATAACGGAAAAGATGGGGGCGTCAACGGCTGAAATGGCGCACAATGCCGTTGTTCTTGAGGAAGTGGAAGAAAAAACAATGGAAACAATTTTAAAGCGGACGGAAGCGGAAATCCACAGAATTTTAAACGGGTACGGGAGGTAGGGCAATGACCCCGATTGTGTTGCTCGAAAGGCTCAGGGAGTTCATACAGGAAAACACGGCGGATATTATCCTTTCCGTTCGCCCTGTGAAAAACAAAACCTTGCCGACGCCGCGCCCAAAAGGAAAGACCACCGGCCCGGGCGCATCGGAGGAACACCGCGCCGCCGAGGTTCATTTAATGCGTTTGCCCGATAAGGACGCGGAAACAAACCGGATACCGTATATTCTCTTGCAGTTGCTCACAGGGAAAGACGAACAAAAGCCGGGTGAACAGCCGGACAGCGAATGTAAAATCAGGGTTATCGTTGCGACCTACTCAGAGAACGACAGCGAGGGTTCTTTAGACACGCTCAACGTTATAACCCGGATTAGAATAGCTCTGTTGAAAAAGGTTGTTATCGGCGATCAATTTTTTCTTCGGCAACCGCTGGAGTATTTAATTTATCCCGACGACACCCAGCCTTATTTTTTTGGCGAGGCCATCCTAACGTTTGAAATGCCGGTGGTCAAAAGGGAGATTGAATTTCCGCAGCATGTTTAGTATAATAAGCGCGACCCCACGGGTTACTCGGTCAAGCGGGCGGCGCTTAACCGAGTGTTTTAACCCCGGCTACTTGCGCCGAGGCCAGAAAATACGGAGCTTCAAGATTAGCGTCACCCAAATGCATGGGGGGCGCTTTTCCTTTTTCTCACGCTTCTTCATGGCCTTCACCTCCCCTCCCTGTAGTTTCATCAGGTTCAATCGGGGCGACTTCGCGCCCCGTGGTCATGGGGCCGCGCTTGATTAGATTATATCCTAAAAAAAGAGATTGAATTTTCGCAGCGGCTTTTGTAGGGCTGGCGAAACCCTCTTGAAGGGGGATGGGAGCCGATGGATGAAAAAATAAGGCTAATAATAGCTCTGATACAGCTAGTACTAGCCATTTTGGAACTCCTGAAACTCTTGAAATTGTAGCCCTTAACGCCACCGCGTGAGGGGTTGCCCCTCCTCACCGGAGAAACGGAGCCGCCGCGCCATCTCTCCCGGCGGCTTTATTATAGCACGGCATGCGTCATTAACAGCAAAACAACAACAACTATTAGAGGCGACTACCCCAGGGTAGCCGCCTTTTTAGTTATAAAAACATAAGGAGGAAGCGCAATGTCGGTAAAAAAAAGTGTGTCCGATTCGGACACAACAAAAACTGTAGCGGAAACCGAAAACGCCGTCGTAAATACGGAAACGGAAGCCGCCACCGCGCCCGCGGCAGTAACGCCGCCCGTCCAAAAATCCCTATATGACGGAATCACGACCTTCGCTTATGTAGGGCCGAGCCTTCCCAGCGGATGGTTAAAAAGCAACACGATTTTAAACGGGACATACGCCGAAATCACGGAGTATTACAAAGAAGCCATAGAGCTTTTCCCGAGCGTTGCGCGGCTCTTTGTACCCGTTTCGCGGCTTGCGGAATCCCGCGAAAAATTATTAAGGGGCGGAAACCTGATAAGTAGGCATTTTCAGGAAGTTGCCGCCGCGATTGCGAAGATGGAAAAAGAGAAGGGGGAAAATGAATAATGTCGGATTTTTTTCATGGCATTAAAACACGGCAAGTCCGGACGAGCATATCAACACCCGTAACGGCGGCGAGCGGCGTTACATTTGTCGTGGGTACAGCCCCCGTGCAGATGAACGGCGGCACGAAGCCCGAAGACGGCGGCCCGCTCGAATTTAAGGGCGTGAACGTCCCGATTATGGGAATGAACAACGCCGAAGCTGCAACTCAGTTGGGTTATTCGGATGACTGGAAGAAATACAGCCTTTGCGAAGTCATGTATAACCATTACCGGCTATACTCAACCTCCCCTGTGTTTTACGTGAATGTCCTTGACCCCGCAAAGCACAGAAAGACAGTGGGCGCCGCGATGTTCAAGATAACCGACAAGCGGGCAACGTTGCCGCTTGAAGTTATCGCGGAGAGCGTAGCCGTTGAGGACTACACGGCGGGTGAGGACTTCGAGCTATTCTACGACGGCAACGCCCTGATACTTGAAATCGTGGAGGGCGGCAATATTTCGGCGGGCGTTACGGAGTTGCCGATTGCCTTTGATGCCGTAGACCCTTCTCTCGTTACTAAAGCCGACATTATAGGCGGCTTCAACGTAGTGACGAAGCAAACAACGGGCTTTGAGCTTATCGAGCAGGTTTTCCCGAGGTTTGGGATTGTCCCCGATATACTCATAGCGCCCGGTTGGTCACACGACGCGGAAGTTGCCGCGATTATGGCGGCGAAAGCAACGAACATCAACGGCGTTTTTACGGCGAAAGCCTTGATTGACGTTGATACGACCGTCGTAAAGCATTACGCCGACGCGGTTGCATGGAAACGGGCGCAAAACATCTACAGCAAAGAGCAAATTTTACTCTTTCCTAAATTCCGGCTCGCGGAGCGCGTTTTTCACGCTTCAACACAAGCCGCGGGGCTCACGGGGAGAACGGACAGTAATAACAACGGCGCACCTTCCGAAGGTCCGTCAAATAAGCTCTTGCAGATGAACGCCGCTGTCCTTGACGACGGCACGGAGGTTATTCTTGATTTACAGCAAGCGAATTACCTGAACAGCCAGGGTATCGTGACCGCCTTAAATTTCATAGGCGGTTTTGTTTTATGGGGTAATGAAACGGCTTGCTACCCGGCGAATACGGACATAAAGGATTATTTTATATCCGTGTCGCGCATGTTCGGCTGGGTAGGTAACTCCCTGATTTTGACGTACTGGAATCAGGTTGACCGGAAAATGAGCCGCCGCTTCATCGACAGCATTGTCGATAGTGTGAATATATGGCTCAACGCCCTTGTGTCGGAGGAACATCTTTTAGGGGGGCGCGTTGAGTTCCGGGCGGAAGATAACCCATTGACCGCCTTAATGTCGGGTAAGGCGTCGTTCCGTATCTTCATGACCCCGCCCAGCCCAGCCAAGGAGATAGAGTTCGTTCTCGAGTATGACCCGGCGTATGTCACGGCGGCGTTGCTGTGAGGGAGGTAAAGAACAATGGCAAGAATTAACGAAGCCGTCATAAATTTTCATGTATATGAAAACGCGACGGAATATTACGGCATGGCGGAAGTGGGTTTGCCCGAAATCTCCAGTATCGTAAACGCCGTTCAGGGCGCGGGGATTTCCGGAACCTATGAAAGCGTTGTATTGGGGCACGTTGAAGCAATGACCCTTACGCTCAATTTCAGAACGCTTTTAAGGGACGCATATAAGCTAATGGAACCCCGCAACCATCAACTTGACCTGCGCGTTGCGCAGCAGGACGAGGATACAGTAGCGGGGCGGGGGGTTGTGACGGCTTTTAAGCATGTTTTTGTGTGTAAACCGAAAAAGCTTAACCCCGGCGCGGTTAAACCCGCGGCGCCCGCGGATGCCAGCGGCGAATATGGCGTCACCTATTGGGCGACGTTCATAAATGGGCTGAAAACCCTTGAAATTGACATACTGAATTTCATCTTTTTCGTAAACGGGGTTGACTACTTGGCGCAAGTCAGGGCGGCGCTGGGGAAATAGATAAGGAGGCATAGCCATGAATAAGGATAACGAAAACATCAACATCCCCGCAGGTACGGAAACGCCCGCAGACGGCCAGGGGGACACGGAAGGGGTAAATACAGGCACGTACAGTCACAGATTTAAAAAGCCCTTTGAGTACGAGGGTAAAAAATACTCGACACTCAACTTCTACTTTGGGAATTTGACCGGGCGGGATATGGTAAGCATTGAAACCGAAATGCAAGCCCGGAACGAGTACGCCCTTGACCCCTTAATTAGCCGGAGTTTCCAAAGCAAGATGGCGGCCCGGGCGGGCGGCATAGGAGTTGACGCGTTGGAGGCCATGCCGATTCAGGAATTTAACAAGATTGTGAACGCCGCTAGAAATTTTTTGGTAGAAAATTCGGGCGCTTAAACACAAGCCCCGGAAAATGGTTCAGGCAGCAATCTTTCAGGTTGGCGCAATCAACCTTTACGCCTATTCCGTTTTGGCTTGACCAGACGCTATCGGAATTTGTCGACTGGATAAGGGATATAAACGAAGAAGAAAAACGGCGTTGAGCGGGGGGAATAATCCCCCCGCTATGTATTTTTCCGCATGAGGGGGTGAAATCATGGCGGCAAACCGCAAAGAATACGAATTACTTATGAAATTGCAGGCGGCTCTTGGTTCAAATTTCAACAGCACTTTTCAAACCGCCATGAACACCACAAACAGCCTTCAAAACAAACTTCAAGACCTAAAGAAATCACAAAACGACATATCGGCGTATCAAAAGACCGAGGCTTCAATAAAAAGTTTAAAAGAGGAAAAGGAACGGCTTGAAAGCGCAACCGACAGGAACGAAGCCGCTATTGACAAAGTAAATAAAAAACTCGCCACCGAGGAAGAAAGGCTATCCACAATATCGGACAGACTCAAAGCGGCGGGCATTGATACAAACAACCTCGCCGGGGAAAACGACAGGTTGGAAAATTCATACAACAACCTTAAAAAAGCGCAAGAGGACTATGCCCGCGCAAGCGAAGCGGTTGAAAAAAACAGACAAGCCATATCCGCGACCCGCACTGAGTTACTAACGACCGTCGGAGTTGCAACTGCGGGCGCGGCGGCATTATGGAAGGGATTTATTCAACCTGCCGCAAACTTTGAAGCGCAAATGTCGGTTGTCGAAGCCATATCCGGCGCAACCGCCGACGACATGGAGCAATTAACAGAGCTTGCTAAAAGGATGGGAGAAACGACGAAATTCACCGCCATTGAATCAGGGCAAGCCCTTGAATATATGGCAATGGCCGGTTGGGACACAACCGCCATGATGAGCGGGCTACCGGGAGTAATGAACCTTGCGGCGGCTTCGGGTGAGAATTTGGCGCTTGTATCCGATATTGTCACGGACGCAATGACGGCGTTCGGCATGGGCGCGGAGGAATCCGCTCGTTTCGCGGACGTTTTGGCCGCCACGGCAACAAGCTCGAACACAAATGTCGGAATAATGGGGGAAACATTTAAACACGTTGCGCCGCTTGCGGGGGCAATGGGTTACAGCATTGAGGATATGTCCGTTGCAATCGGCATGATGGCGAACGCAGGCGTTAAGGGCACACGGTCCGGCACATCCCTTAAAAATATAATAACAAACCTTGCTAAACCGTCGGACGATGTAGTGGCGGCAATGGACGCGCTGAATATATCACTCGTAAATACGGACGGCACTACAAAAAGTTTCGAGGAAGTTGTAAACAGCTTGAGAATTGGCTTTGACGGCTTGACGGAGGCGGAAAAGGCGGCGTATGCCGCGACAATCGGAGGCAAGCAAGGCATGGCGGGGTTGCTTGCAATCGTCAATTCCGGCGAGGAAGATTTTCAAATTCTCACAGAGGCAATAAATAATTGTGCGGGCGCGGCGGAGGAAATGGCGTTAACGCGCTTGGATAACTTAGGCGGGGATATGACGCTTGCAAAATCCGCGTGGGACGCTTTGCGTATGTCAATAGGTGAATTATTTTTACCTAAATTACGGGAAGCAACACAAGGCTTAACGGATATTATTTATAAAGTAACCGAATTTGTCAGTGAAAATAAAGAGTTGATCACTACTGTCGCGAAGGTTGCGGCGGGTTTGCTTGCGGCAAAAACGGCGTTTTTATTGACTAAATTAGCCGTGTTGGGAGTCCAGGGCGTCTATTTGTCGTTAATAGCGGCGAAAGCGTCCTATAACATCGCGCTTGCCGCCGCTAATATTGCCGGAAAGAAACTAACAATTACTCAATGGCTTCTTAATAAGGCAATGCTTGCAAACCCCGCGGGACTTATCGCGGCGGGGATAATGGCAATTGTTGTGGTGGGTTATCTGCTTATCAAAAATTGGGAAAAGGTAAAAGAGGTTGCGGGTAAAGTTTGGGGTTGGATAAATGAAAAACTCACCTCCGCGAGCGATGCAATAAATGACGCGCTTATGTCAGTTTGCGAGGCTATTAAAGTTTGGGGTAAAAACGTTTGGGATAGTATAACAGGGGCTTTATCTAATATCGCCGAATGGTTCACTGAAAAATTTACAGCGGCACAAGAAGCAATAAACGCCGCATTTGCGACGGTTGGCGAGTTCTTTACAGGGGTATGGAACAGCATAACAGCGGCATTTTTTAATGTTGTCGGTTGGTTTTTCGGCATTTTCACGAGAGCATGGGGCGGCATAAAAACCGTGTTCGCGCCTGCGGGCGAATACTTCTCCGGCATTATGACCGCAGTAAAAGGCGTATTCACCGGCGACACGGAGTTGATACGCGCCGGATTCTCTCAGGCATGGTCAGGGGTAAAGCAGGTTTGGGGCACGGCGGCGAACTTCTTCGGCGGCATAGCCACGAAAATAATCGACAAGTTTGTCCCTGCACACATACAAGAAAAATTCTCCGAAATGTGGTCGAGCGTTTCCGGCATTTGGGACGGCGCGGGCGAATACTTCTCCGGCATTATGACCGCAGTAAAAGGCGTATTCACCGGCGACACGGAGTTGATACGCGCCGGATTCTCAAAAGCATGGTCAGGGGTAAAGCAGGTTTGGGGCACGGCGGCGGGCTTCTTCGGCGGCATTGCCTCAAAAATAGTTGATAAATTCGTGCCCGAACACATACAAGAAAAGTTCTCTAAAGCGTGGTCCAGTGTTTCCGGCATTTGGGACGGCGCGGGCGAATACTTCACCGGCATTATGACCGCAGTAAAAGGCATATTCACTGGCGATACGGAGTTGATACGTGCCGGATTCTCTCAGGCATGGTCAGGAATAAAGCAGGTTTGGGGCACGGCGGCGGGCTTCTTCGGCGGCATAGCCTCAAAAATAGCTGATAAGTTCGTCCCGGAACACATACAAGCGAAATTCTCCGAAATGTGGTCGAGCGTTTCCGGCATTTGGGACGGCGCGGGCGAATACTTCACCGGCATTATGACCGCAGTAAAAGGCATATTCACCGGGGATTGGGACGCAATATCAGCCGGGGCAATTCAGGCGTGGGAAGGGGTACAACAGGCGTGGGGCGCGGCGTTAGGCTTTTTCGATGGCGTCATAGGTAGTTTGGTTGGACTGTTCGGCGGTGATTGGGAAGCCATTAAAGAAACGTTCGGCGCGGCGCTAGACAGCGTAAAAGAGATATGGGGCAATGTTGGCGACTACTTTAAAAATACCGTTTGGGGCGGAATACAAAACGCTTTTACAAATGTCGCGGGCTTTTTTAAAGATATTTTCGGCGGCGCGTGGCAAGCGGTAAAAAGCGCGTTCACCGATGGCGGTGAAATTTTCGGTGGTATAACAGAGGGGATTCTTGCGGCGTTTAAGGGTATCGTCAACAGCCTTATTGGGGGAATAAATAAGGTTGTTTCTATCCCGTTTGAGGGTATCAATTCAGCGCTTTCGGGGATACGAGATATTAGCATACTTGGGAAAGCCCCGTTTTCATTCCTTCCGACAATCGGAGTGCCGCAAATACCCTTACTTGAAAAAGGCTCGAACTACACGCCCGATACGTTCATTGCGGGTGACGTTGGCGGCAAGGGTGGCGAACTCGTAACCAACGCCCGTGGTTATCAGGTATTCACGGCGCCGCAAACAAGCGAGATTTTAGACAACATCAGTAGAATGATGGCGATAAACAGCACATTGCCGCCCGTGTCCGATTCGGACACACTCAAAACCGCAACGGCGGCCCGGGCGGGCGGAGATTCTTTCACGATTGAATACAGCCCGACAATTTACATAAACGGCGAAACGACCGGCAATTTGGAAGAAAAGTTAAGACAGAACAACGAAAATCTGTTGCAGATGTTCGCGGAATTTTTGCGTAAGCAACAAGAGGACGCGGGGAGGATGGCCTATGCCTAAAACCTACACCACAATATCGGGAGATAAATTCGACTGGATCGCAAAAAAAACACTCGGAAGTGAAATGTATATGGACGAGCTAATTGAAGCGAATATCAAATACAGACATATATACTTCTTCCCCGCCAACATCGTTCTAACGATTCCCGAGGTAGAAAAAAAGCCGTCTCCAACGCTTCCGCCGTGGAAAAGATAAAAATATATTCAAAACCTCTTGACTTATGTGTACCCATAGCATAATATATGTGCACACAAAATAAGGAGGTGGAATATGTCACCGCGAACAGGCAGGCCAACTGATGACCCAAAGATTCATCAACGAAAAATAAGGTTTTCAGATGTTGAAGTCGGAAAAATTGATTATTGTTGTAAAGTTTTAGGGTTATCAAAATCTGATGTAATCAGGCGCGGCATTGATAAAATGTACACAGAGGCGCAAGAAACCGAAAAAAGCAGAAACGCCCGTGTCCCCGACTAAAGCGACAACGAGCGTTTCAAACACCAAACCGCAAAGGTTCGATATGTTGATTATATTATGCCTTTGCGGAAACTCCAAGGAGGTATTTTATAATGCTAAACGAGAAAAACGCAAAAACAGCCTTTAAAACAATAATGGATGTGCTACGCAAGGGCGGCTTCACAGTAAAGTTGTACAAAAATGACTATGGTCATCAGGCGTACGGCGTGATGTGCGGAAAAAGCATATCTATCTGCACCAAATACGACTACCCGACAAGGATTAACGCGCTCATTTCCTTGGTCACAAATTATTATGCGTCCCAAATTTGGCATATAACTTTTACCAAATTTGAAATCAGAGAAAACCCGAAATTTTATATGGTGCTGACAGATAGGCCAAAACGAAGGCATGAATACAGGTTGGATAATACGCTTGACAACTCAACGGCGCTTATGGTTCACCACTTGTTTAACACTGGGGTTATCGAGTATGTCGAGGCTCATTGACCTATTGGGACAGCGTTTCGGGCGGCTTACGGTTGTAAGCCGCGCCGAAAATACAAAAGCGGGGCAGGCGAGATGGGAGTGTATATGTAAATGTGGGAAAAATACAGTTGTAGTCTCCCAATATTTACGAGGAAGTAAAATTAAAAGTTGCGGCTGTTTGAGAAAAGAAAAACTAAAAACAGGAACGATAAAGCACGGGGAAAGTAAAACGCGACTTTATGGGATATGGGAAACGATAAAGAGAAGGCTCAACGAAAAAAAACGCAAGGATTATAGGCATTACGGCGGAAGGGGGATTTTGATATGTGACGATTGGAAAAATGATTTTCGTTCGTTCCGTAATTGGGCATTAAGTAACGGTTATAGGGATAACTTAACAATAGACCGCATAGACAACAACAAAGGATATTTCCCCGCTAATTGCCGATGGGTGGATATGAAAACGCAAGCAAATAATAAGCGTACAAATCGTTACATTACTTACAATGGCAAAACTAAAACATTTGCCGAATGGGGGCAAGAAATTGGAGGAAGCGCAACGCTTATTAGGGACAGAATTGACAAATTAGGGTGGAGCATCGAAAAAGCACTAACAACACCAGTAAAAAGGAAAAAGTAAAGAAAAGACAAGCCGCCCCGTAGACAGGGACGGCTTAATATCACGGTTTATCAACTTGAAGATGTTTTTTAAGGGCGGTCTGTATGAAGCCGGACACGTTAATGTTCGCTTTGTTTGCCGCATAGTCAAGCCACGCGGGTAATGTTATATTTCGGCGCACAGTGCGGTTATCGTTTTTGCGGCGGTATTCGCCGAAATCAATATCTACCCATGATATTAATTCGCCGGGTTCGCGTTGCGGTTCTGTAACGGAAGGTTCGGGAATGGCGCGGTTTTCGTCTTGTTCGCATATACCCCACAAACCTATTGCGTCACGAGCCATAAAAATAGCATCGGCAATATCTTTGCCTTGTGTGTTTATATCGAGGCCAGGGATAGAAACGACATACCCGCACTTCGCGGGAGTTAAGATAACGGGATACGCTTTTACCATAATTAACACTCTCCTTAATTTTATTAACACACACTAAATACACACTTGTCAATAGGTTTTTGAAAAAGGTCAGGATAAACGCATAGAAAAAATTGTTGTAAAAATTTGCCCAAATAACGTGCGAGGAGTAGAATCAAAAAACGAAAGGTGGTGAAAAAATGGCAAGAAAGAGTACAAAGCTGCAAGAAATTCATAAAGTTTTCAGCGAATATGGAATAGATGCCATAGAAAACATTGAAATTGAAGCACTGATAAACCTTCGTAACACATTGGATTCATTGGAAGACAAACGATTCGAGCCATATGTGGAGCACCTATTATCAGATATAGTAATGATAACCATAATCGGTGTGATGGCAAATGCAGATGAATGGAGTGAAATAGCGTACTTTGCAGAACTTAAGCGAGAGTGGTTTTCAACATTTCTCCGATTACCACATGGAATTCCTTCCCACGACACGATACAACGAGTAATATCTTCACTGGACGGTACGGCTTTGTATAGTCTTTGTCTTCAGTTTTTAATGGAACGGATGAATAGAATACACGCACTGTACAAACCAGATAAACCAGAAGCAACAAAAGATACAGCAGACATCATAGCTATTGATGGAAAAACCAGCAAAGGGAGTAAGCGTAACAAAACCGACCGTGACGCAGTGAAAGCTATGCACACAGTAAGCGCGTATTCCACTGAAAATGGTATGTGTTTATCTCAAATAAGCGTGGAAGAAAAAACCAATGAGATACCAGCGGTTCAGGATTTGATTGATATGACAGAAATCAAGGATTGTGTTTTGACGTGGGATGCGCTGAATACGCAGAAAGACACAGTGGCGGCAGTGATACGTAAAAAAGGAGATTATGTGGGCGCGTTGAAAGAGAATCATCGTAATTTTTATGAAGACGTAAAACTATACTTTGACAGTGAAACAGTTACGCTAATGAAAAAGGCTGGACACTATATCCAGACGGTGGAAAAAGAGCAGAGTGGTGTTGTTACGCGTGAATATTTTTTAACACAGGATATCGAATGGTTTGCATTCAAGAAAGATTGGGCGGGATTAAAAAGTATAGGATTTGTGCGTAAAACTGTTGAAAAGAAAAACGGTGAAATCAAAACAGAGGAGCGATACTATATAGCGAGCATTGTAGATATTGAATTATATGCAAAATCGGTACGAAGTCATTGGCGAGTGGAAAACAGTTTGCATTGGCAACTGGATTATACTTTCAAAGATGATAGAAACACGACAATGGAGCAAAATGGCGCAAAAAACCTACAAATCATTAAAAAGGTTGTGCTTGCCGTACTGTCTTTAATCAAACCAGTTTTCGGAGGCAAAAGCCTAAAGAGCATTCGATTCATTACCGCTTTAAGTTTCGAAAAATACATTGAAATTATCTTTAAAACTCTTAATCTC
>Ga0099364_10006220_pt1 | contig 17445 bp, 16 predicted proteins | sample TergutTh196P3_FD_73070 | JGI IMG/M metagenome (GOLD analysis project Ga0099364, IMG submission 73070) | Microcerotermes parvus P3 segment gut microbial communities from Pointe-Noire, Republic of the Congo - Th196 P3 | ecosystem: Host-associated > Arthropoda: Insects > Digestive system > Gut ...
CCTCAAACCCGCAACACAGCTTCTTGCGGGCATACCGTCAATCGTCTACGGATTTTTCGGGCTTATTGTAGTTGTGCCGTTTGTACATGATGTGTTCGGGGAGCGGTTCGGCGGCAATGGGCAGAGTATCTTTACCGCGTCAATACTGCTGGGCATCATGATTTTGCCCACGATTATCGGTGTGAGCGAGGCGTCAATCCGTGCCGTGCCGGAAAGCTACTACGAAGGCTCGGTGGCGCTTGGCGCAAGCCATGAGCGCAGCGTGTTCTTCGTAGTTGTGCCCGCCGCCGGTTCCGGTATTATGACCAGCGTAATCCTCGGTATTGGCAGGGCAATCGGGGAAACAATGGCTGTAATCTTAGTTGCGGGGAACCAGACGCGGATGCCGACGGGGTTATTTAGGGGCGTGCGGACGCTTACCGCGAATATTGTCATGGAAATGGGCTATGCTACCGAGCTTCACCGTGAAGCGCTGATAGCTACGGGTGTTGTGCTGTTTGTTTTCATCCTCATGATTAACCTGCTGTTCAATCTTATCAAGGGGAGGAAGAGATACTGATGGACGCGATTAACGCAGTCACATGGAAAGATAAACTGCGCGGGTATGTAAAGAACCCGTTTTCGGGATTTTTGTTTGTGATTGTTGTGCTTGCCGCCCTTATCACGTTTGCGGTTTTATTGTTCCTCATCAGTTACATACTTGTGCGCGGCATACCGCACTTAAATCTCAGGCTGTTTGAGTGGGAATACAATACCGCCAATGTTTCGATGATGCCGGCAATTATCAACACGGTTATTATGGTGGTCCTCGCGCTTATTTTAGCGGGGCCGCTGGGGATATTCAGCGCGATATATCTTGTGGAATACGCGGGCAGCGGCAATAAGCTGATCAAGGCTGTGCGGGTTACAACCGAAACGCTGTCGGGGATACCGTCTATTGTTTTCGGCCTGTTTGGTATGCTGTTTTTTGTAATGGCGCTGGGCTGGGGGTTTTCTATGCTGGCGGGCGCGTTTACGCTGTCGATTATGATATTGCCGCTGATCATGCGCACAACCGAGGAAGCGCTGATGAGTGTGCCTGATTCCTACCGCGAGGGGAGCTTTGCGCTTGGGGCGGGCAAGCTGCGCACGATTTTCCGCATTGTGCTGCCGAGCGCGGTGCCGGGGATTTTGGCGGGCGTGATTTTGTCCATTGGCAGGGTGGTGGGCGAAACCGCCGCGCTGATGTTCACCGCCGGGACAATCGCGCAGATACCGCACAGCGTTATGGATTCAGGCAGGACGCTCGCGGTGCATATGTACGCGCTGGCAAATGAGGGGCTTCATGTCAACCAGGCTTCGGCTACCGGCGTGGTCTTGCTGGTTATTGTTATCACAATCAACTGGCTAAGCGGTTTTGCGGCTAAGAGATTGGTTAAAGGGGAAAACTAAATGGATAAATTTACACTGCGGAACGTCGAGCTGTGGTATAATGATTTCAAGGCGTTAAAAAATGTTTCGATGGATATTGAAGCCCATGAGATTACAGCCTTTATCGGGCCGTCAGGCTGCGGGAAGTCAACGCTGCTCAAGAGCCTCAACCGCATGAATGATTTGATTGAGGGCTGTAAAATCACCGGCGGGCTTATGCTGGACGGTGAGGACATTTACGGCGATATGGACATAAACCTGCTGCGTAAGCGGGTAGGCATGGTGTTCCAAAAGCCTAACCCATTCCCCATGAGCATATATGACAACATCGCATTCGGTCCGCGGACCCACGGCATAAAATCGAAATACAAGCTGGACGATATTGTAGAAAAGGCACTGAAGGACGCGGCGATTTGGGATGAGGCCAAGGATCGGCTGAAAAAAAGCGCGCTGTCGCTTTCGGGCGGACAACAGCAAAGATTGTGTATTGCGCGGGCGTTGTCGGTGTCGCCCGATGTCCTGCTGATGGATGAGCCGACCTCCGCGCTCGACCCGATTTCCACATCCAAAATTGAGGATTTGGTGTCTGAATTAAAGAAGGAGTATACTGTTGTTATCGTGACCCACAATATGCAGCAGGCAACAAGGATTTCCGACAAAACCGGGTTCTTCCTGCTCGGCGAGATGGTTGAATACGGCGAGAGCGAGCAGATATTTTCCATGCCAAAGGATAAACGCTGCGAGGATTATATCACAGGGAGGTTTGGTTAATGCGTACTAAATTCGAAGAACAGCTTGACCAGCTTAACAATATGCTTGTAGAAATGGGCGCGCTGATTGAAACGTCAATCTCGCTTGCGACACAGGCGCTTCGGGAGCAGGATATACTTTTAGCGAAAAAAGCAATCGACTACGACCAAGAAGTTGACCAAAAAGAAAAAGACATAGAAGCGCTATGTTTAAAGCTGCTGCTCCGCCAGCACCCTGTAGCGAAGGATTTGCGGCTGATTTCATCGGCGCTGAAAATGATTACCGATATGGAGCGTATCGGCGACCAGGCCGCGGATATTGCGGAAATAACAATCATGCTTGAAAAAACCCCATATATCGGGAAGCCGGAGCATATCCCGCAGATGGCGGCGGCTACGGTGAAGATGGTCACGGAAAGTATTGACGCGTTTGTGAAAAAGGATTTAGGGCTTGCAAAATCGGTGATTGCCCACGACAGTGTTGTTGACGATTTATTTGTTGCGGTCAAGCGGGATTTGATGGAATCAATCCGCTCTGATATGGCAACCGGCGAACAGGCCATGGACTTTTTGATGATTGCAAAATACTTTGAGCGCATCGGCGACCACGCCGAGAATATCGCCGAGTGGGTTGTGTTTTCGATTACAGGTACACACGTTAACGAAGGGTGATACAATGCGGAAAATCTATGTAGTCGAGGATGACGCGGATATCCGTGAAGTTGTGCTGTACGCGCTTAAATCCGCCGGGTTTGATGCGGCGGGGTTTGAAAGCGGCGGGGAATTTTTCACTGCGCTTGAGGGCGGCCTGCCCGCGCTTATTTTGCTTGATATTATGCTTCCCGGCGGTGACGGGCTGGGCATACTGAAGAGGCTGAGGGGCTCCGCGCAGACGAAAACCCTGCCGGTTATCATGCTCACGGCAAAAGGCAGTGAGCTTGATAAAGTGAAAGGCCTGGATTTGGGCGCGGACGATTATATCACGAAGCCATTCGGCGTTATGGAGCTTATTTCCCGCGTTAACGCCGTACTGAGAAGAAGCGGGGAGTTTGCCGAAACCCGCGGCAAAATGGAATACGGCAATATAATAGTCGACGATACTAAACGCGCTGTCAGCGTAGACGGGAAACCTGTTACGCTGACGTATAAAGAGTACGAGCTTTTGCGGTTTCTTATCCTCAACAAACAGATTGTCCTCGGCAGGGATAAAATCATGGAAGCGGTTTGGGGATATGATTTTGAGGGAGAGAGCCGCACGCTTGATATGCACATCCGCTCACTTAGGCAAAAGCTGAATACAGCGGGTGTGCATATTAAAACAGTGCGGAATGTCGGCTACAAGCTGGGGGAGTGACGCATGAAAAAACGTATTTATTTAAACTTTCTGATTCTTATTTTGCTTAGCGCGCTGCTGCTGTCGGCATCGGTTGGCAGTGTAGTTTATAACGCGATTAGGGGCAGGGAGATTTCCGGGGTCAAGGACCGGGCCGTGCTTGCCGCGGATTTGCTGAACAACAGTACGGCAGACGCCTTCGAGTTTGCCGATTACCGGAACCTTATGCCGGATGCCGCAAGGATAACCGTAATCGCGCCGGACGGTACTGTTTTGCTTGATAATAAAGCTGTTGCTTCTTCTCTTGAAAACCATAATGACCGGGATGAGTTCCGTATGGCGCTGCAAAACGGGCACGGCGAAGCGGTGAGATATTCAAGCACACTCGGCGAGGAAACTTATTACTATGCAATACGCCTTGACAGCGGAAATGTGATCCGCGTTTCTAAAACCATGAGCCGCATTTCCGGCGCGTTTATCGCCGTTATCCCGGCGATTGCCGGCGTGACCTTGCTTGTATTGTTTTTGGCGAATATAATCGCCCGAAGGCTGACACGGAATATTATTGCCCCAATCAGCGGCATTGATTTTGACGGCGACAATCAAAATGTGTACGATGAATTACTGCCATATGTAAAAAAGATTGACCGGCAGAAAAGTGAGCTTTCACAGCAGATGGCACTGCTTAAAAACCGCGCCGACACCATTGAGGCCATTACCGGCAATATGAAGGAAGGCTTCGTTTTAATCGATAAAAACGGCGTTATGCTTACCGTAAATAAAAGCGCGGCGGATATCCTCGGCGAGGATAATATGGCTGGTAAAAACATTCTGCATATCTGCCGCGACATCGGTTTTATGGAGGGGGTAAAAAACTGCCTGTCCGGCACAAATTCTGAGATTGATTTTGAGCGCGGCGGAAAAGTTTTTAACGTATTATTCAGCCATGTGCGCGATGAAGATATAATTACAGGCGCGGTTATCTTTTTGCTGGATATTTCAGATAAACGCGAATCGGAAAAGCAGCGCAGGGAGTTTTCGGCGAATGTGTCCCATGAGCTTAAAACACCGCTGACCACTATTTCGGCGCTTGCGGAAATGATGGAAAATGATATGGTGGAGGGCGGTGACATAAAAACCTTCGCGGGGAAAATCTCCGTACAGTCAAAGCGGCTCATCAATATCATAGAAGATATAATCAAATTATCCGAATTTGACGAGGGGAAAATAATCGCGCGGCATACAGAGTTTGATTTACCGGAATTGACGCGGTCGGTAGTTGACGCCTTAAGGGAAAAAGCGGACGGGAAAAATGTCAGTATCGGCATAGACAGCGGGCCCGTCAGTATAACGGCCAACCGCCAAATGATAGATGAGCTTTTATATAACCTGGTTGACAACGCGATAAAATATAACAAAGACGGCGGCAGGGTTACCGTTACGCTGTCCTGTGCGGACGGTATGTGCAAAATCGCCGTGGCGGACACCGGTATTGGGATTTCGGGGGAAGATCAAAGCCGTGTATTTGAAAGGTTTTACCGGGCAGACAAATCGCGCTCAAAGAAAACAGGCGGGACAGGGCTTGGGCTGTCGATTGTAAAGCATATCGCGGAGTATCACGGCGGCAGTGTGAAGCTTGTAAGCACGCAGGGGGACGGTACTGTAGTTGAGTGCTGTATTGCCGACAGAAAATCATAAAATACACCGCACCGCTGTAAAAAGCGGTGCGGTGTATTATGACGACAAGCTACAAGCAACATTTCAAAGCTGCCAGCAGGCGCTCTACATTTTCCGGGCGGGCGGTGTGGCCCATAAGGCCGATGCGCACAATCTTTCCGGCAAGCGGGCCCAAGCCCGCGCCGATTTCAATTTGGAAATCGCGCAACAGGCGGGAGCGCAGCGCCGCTTCGTCAACGCCCTCGGGGACTGTCACCGCGTTGAGCATAGGAAGGCGCGCGGATTTTTCTACAAACAGCTCCAGCCCCAAATCCCCAAGCCCCGCCGCAAGCTGTTTATGCGCCGCCATATGGCGGTCGTGGGAATTTTCCAACCCTTCTTCAAGCAGCAGGTGAAGCGATTGGTACAGCCCATACATCATGTTTACAGGCGCGGTATGATGGTAGACCCGCTTTTCCCCGCCCCAGTAGGAGGTAAGCAGGCTCATATCCAAATACCAGTTTGGGACCTTTGTTTTGCGCGCGGCGATCTTCGCCATTGCCCGCTCGCTGAAGGTGATCGGAGAAAGCCCGGGCGGGCAGGAAAGGCATTTTTGCGTACCGCTGTAGCCGACATCCGCGCCCCATTTATCAAGCGAGACCTCCATGCCGCCGAGGCTTGTCACGCAGTCCACGATATACAGCGCCTTGCCCGCGATAAGTTTACCTACTTTATCCGCGGGGTTTTTTACGCCTGTTGAAGTTTCCGCGTGGACAATGGCAACGATATCATAATCTTTTTTCTCAAGCTGCGACTTGACAACATCGGCTAGTACGGGGGTGCCCCATTCAAACTCAAGCTCGTCCGTTTCGGCGCCCAGGCGCTGTGAAAGGTCGACCATGCGCTTGCCGAATACGCCGTTGACGATCACCAGCACCTTGTCGCCCTTTTCCACCAGGTTGACAAACGCCGCCTCCATCCCGGCGGAGCCTGTGCCTGAAAGCGGCACGGTGACATTGTTTTCCGTGCCCATGGCAGTGCGCAGCCCCGATTTTATGCCGTCCATTATTTCGATAAAATATGGGTCGAGATGCCCCAGCGTGCTTTTGGACATCGCGTGGTAGGTCGACGGGTGGACACAGCTCGGCCCGGGCCCCATCAAAAGTGTCGGTGTAATATTTTCCAGCAGGTTTTTCATTGGGTTGCAGCCCCTTTCAATTATATTGCCAACACTATTATACCAATATTTGTCGTACAAGTCAAAACTTGCTTTGGAAGAATATTGTAAAATGATACCCGAGGGTACTTCCCAAGCATAATATATTATAGTATAATAGATCATATTTAGCGTTATGTTTAATTAAGCAATTGCGCAGCCGGACGGGAGAGATGTTGATGGAAGCGGATATCGGCCGGGCTGTACCGGGCGAAGTGCTGTACCGCCGTTTTCTTGCCGGGGACAGGGAATCGTTTGAGAGCCTTGTCGAAATGTATGAGGACGGTCTGTACGCGTTTATATATGGTATGGTCCACGACCATCACGAGGCAAGGCACCTTACTATAGAGGCTTTTGCCGAGCTTGCGCTGGGCAGCGCGAAATATGCCGAAAGGTCATCGCTTAAAACATACTTATACGGCATCGCAAAAAATCTTTCGCGGCGGTACTTGAAAAAACGCGGAAAAGAAAAGCACATCTCATTCGAGGAAATCGTGGAGGGACCCGAGGACGGCGGCACTTCCGGCGGGTTTGTGGAACAGTCTGATAACAAAGAATGGGTAAACAACGCCATGCAGTGCCTGAAGGGCGATTACCGCACGGTGCTTGCGCTGCTTTATTACGAGGACATGAGCTACAGGGACGCCGGTAAAGTCATGCGCAAAAGCGAGGGGCAGATCAAGCTGTTGGCGCAACGGGCGAGGGGGGCATTGAAAAAAGAGCTTATCAACAACGGATACACACAATAAAGCCTGCCGGTATAGGCGGGCTTTTTGTTTTGTGCGATGTGTAGGGGACGCGCCCCTGTGCGTCCCGAAATTACAGGATAATCAACAATATTGCACCGTAGGGGCGGCAATCTGCCGCCCGCAAATTATCGCGGCGCATCGTACAATGCGGACGGTCGAGGGTGACCGTCCCTACGTGGTTTTATGTTTTCAATATGGTTGTTTGGTAATTTCGGGACGTCGAGGACACCGTCCCCTACGGCGTTACATATGTTTTCGTGTAGGGACGCGCAGGGGCGCGTCCCTACAGCGCATTATACTCAGGCTACGAAACTCGTATTTATATTGTTCAGCAGTAAAAGCCGCTGGACTTTCGCCGCCAAGTAATATATAATAAATATTGGCAAAACCAATAACAGGAAAAAACGGGAGGAAGCGTAAACATGAAAATCACTGATGTAAAAAGCGCGGTTATAGGCAACAACATCGTTATCAGGGTCGTGACAGACAAAGGCATAGACGGCTACAGCCAAATCGAAAGCAATAAAGACTATGTTCAGCCGGTGATCCCGCACTTCAAAAGCATGATCCTGGGATGCGACCCGACAAATGTCGAGGACGTGCTGCGCCGTATGCGCCGCGCAGGCGCGTTCAAGCCCTGGGGGAAAGTGTTCAGCTCTATCGAAATGGCGCTTTGGGATATCGCGGGAAAAGAGGCGGGGCTGCCTGTATACAAGCTGATGGGCGGCAAAGTACGCGATAAAGTGCGCGTCTACAACGGGAGCTTCAGGGACCCGAACCCGCCCCACGCGGTTGCGGACACGCCGGAAAAAATCGGCGAGAACATCCTGCACCTAAACGAAATCCCCGAAGGCTTTACAATAGTTAAAGTCGCTTCGTTCTGGCATACGCCGTATTATAAAGAAGAGGACGCTTACAATACCTATTACCCGGAAAACGCGGGCGGTATGCATATCCGCAGCGGCAGCCTGCTTACCGAAGCGGCGTTTAATAAAAGCGTAGACTTTGTCGCGCGCATTAAAAAAGTCGTGGGCGACCGTGTCGGGCTTGCGCTGGATATTGGTCCCGGGTTTATGCCGACCGATATAATCCGTCTGGCAAAAGCGCTGGAGCCTTACCATCTCCTCTGGCTTGAGGATACAATCGCGGGCGACTACACGCCGTATACCATGGCAAGCGTATACAGGGATGTCACCGCAAGCACATCCACTCCCATACACACCGGCGAGCAGATTTTCCTGCGCCAGAATTTTATGGACCTGATTGAAACGCGCGCGGTGGATGTTGTAGGCCCTGACCCCGCTGATGTCGGCGGCATTGCGGAGCTGAAGTGGATCGCCGAATACGCCGACCTGCACGGCATCTTAATGGCGCCGCACGGGACCTTTGACGGCGTTTTCGGAATGGCGGCGCTTACCCATGTATGCTCGACAATGCCGCAAAACTACATCGCGTATGAATTCCCGGGCATCAACCCCGGCTTCTGGATGGATATTGTGGAAGGCGTGCCGGATAATTTCCTGCGTGATGGCCATGTAAAAGTATGGGACAAGCCGGGGATCGGCGTTACCTTCAATATTGCCAAAGCCGAAAAGCATCTGAGCGCACAGGATAAGGATTTCTTCATGTAATCTGTAGATAAAGGGGCTTTAAAATGGACTGCAACGCACTCGCCGAACGCCTGTACCCGAATGTAACACTGACGCCGGAGGATTTAGAGGCACGCTACCCGGGGCGCGGTTTGCCTGAAAGCGCGGTGGTGACTCGCGTCGCCCCAAGCCCGACTGGCTTTATGCATATCGGCAACCTTTTCAGCGCCATGACAGGCGAGCGCCTCGCCCATACAAGCGGCGGCGTGTTTTACCTGCGCATTGAGGACACGGATCAAAAACGCGCAATCCCCGGCGGGGTCGGGATGATTATAGACGCGTTTGCGCATTACGGGCTGGCGTTCGACGAGGGCGCGTCAAAGGCCGGCGATACGGGAAGCTACGGCCCCTACCGCCAGCGTGAGCGCGCGGAAATTTACCATGTGTTCGCCAAAAAGCTGGTGGCGGAGGGCAAGGCGTACCTATGCTTTTGCACGGAGGAAGAGCTTGCCGCAATCCGCGAAAAGCAGTCAGCCGCAAAAGAGGATCAAATCGGCTACTGCGGCGGTTATGCCGTATGCCGCAATCTCAGTGAGGATGAAATTGCCGCAAGGCTGGATCGCGGTGAGCCGTATGTCCTGCGCCTTCGGAGCGGCGGCGACCCTGCGCGCCGGGTGAAATTCACCGACCTTGTCAAGGGCACGATTGAGTTCCCGGAGAACAATCAAGATATCGTGCTGCTGAAATCAGACGGCATCCCGACCTACCACTTCGCCCATGTTGTTGACGACCACCTTATGCGCACAACCCATGTTGTCCGCGGCGAGGACTGGTTCCCATCATTCCCGATCCATCATCAGCTTTTCGGAATGATGGGCTGGGAGCTGCCCGAATATATCCACACATCCAATATCGTGAAAATGGACGGCGTGTCCAAGCGCAAGCTAAGCAAGCGCAAGGACCCCGAGGCCGCGCTTACATTCTACGATGAACAGGGCTATCCGGTAGAAGCTCTCAGGGAATATGTCATGACGTTGCTCAACTCAAACTTTGAGGAATGGCGCCTTGCGAACCCGGACGGGCCGCTTGTCAGTTTTCCCTTCAGCTATAAAAAGATGGGGGTGTCCGGTGCGCTGTTTGACCTTGACAAGCTGGGCGATATTTCAAAGAATGTGATTTCGCGGCTGACAGCAGGGGAAGCCTTCGCGCTCCTATCAGCTTGGGCAAAGGAGTTTGACCCGCAGTTTTCCGGGCTGTTAGAGCGTGACCCCGAATACGCGGCAGCGATCCTTGCAATCGGCAGGGGAGGAGAGAAGCCGCGAAAAGACCTCGCCGTGTGGGGCGAAGCCAAGGCATACATGGATTTTTTCTATGACGAGCTTTTTGCCCCGGATTACGCTTGGCCGGAGCGCGCGTCCGGCGATAACGCAAAGGCAGTCCTCGAAGGATATCTAGACGGGTTTACAGTCCCGGAGGACAGCGCGGTCTGGTTTGATGGCGTGAAGGCGCTGGCGGAAAATTTAGGCTACGCTTCTAACATGAAGGAATATAAGAAAAACCCCGATGCCTTCAAAGGGAACGTGGGCGACGTCAGCATGGTTTTGCGCGTGGCGGTAACAGGCCGCCGCAATTCGCCCGACTTGTTTGAGGTTATAAAGCTTTTAGGCGGCTCAAGGACACGACAACGGCTGGAAAAGGCACTTGAAGCCATATTATAACCAACAACAAGATTGGCGAGAGGATGGTCCCTATGAAAAATTGTGTTCTTGATAATGATATATTAAACAGCCGCCCCAAACTGCCAAAACGGGCAGTGATTACAAGCGGTATGCCATATGGCAGTAAAGAGCTTCATTTTGGGCATATCGGGCTGCCGTTTATTCAGTCCGATGCTTTCGCGCGTTTTCTGCGCGACCGGATCGGCGCGGAAAATGTTGTTTATGTTTCCGGCACAGATTGCTATGGTTCGCCCGCTATAGTGGAGCATCGCCGCAAAATAGAGGATGGCGCGTTCTCCGGCACGCTTGAGGAGTTCTGTATTATGAACCACGAAAAGCAGCGGGAATGTCTGGACAAATACATGATATCCTTAAATCTTTATGCCGCCTCGGCATTCGGCGATGCAAAGGAAATCCATGAGAGCGTTTCCGCGGAGTTTTTCAGTACCCTATATAAAAACGGGCATCTGCGAAAAATCACAACATCCCAGTTTTACGACACGGAAAAACAGGCCTTCCTAAACGGGCGGCAGGTGGTGGGGCGCTGCCCTATCCAAGGCTGTAAAGGCGAAAAAGCTTACGCGGACGAATGTGATATGGGCCACCAGTACACGCCTTCTGAGCTGATCGCGCCCAAAAGCGTACTCTCCGGCAATGTCCCGGAAATGCGGGACGTCACAAACTGGTACTTCGATCTGCCGAAATTCCGCGGCCTTATCGGCGAATGGAATGACCGGCTGCGCGAGAATCCCGATGTGCGCAAATTTATCGTCAGCACGATCGACGAGTTCCTCAAAGCGCCTGTTATCTACGTGAAAAACGAGGACTTAGAAGTTTATGAGGGGCTAAAAAGCTCCATGCCTCATCATAGCTTTGAAGAGGGCAAAACGTCTTTCACGCTGGCCTTTGATAAACTCGAAGAGCGGGACAAGGCTTGCAAACTCCTGACAGGCGCTTCCGTCCGCTACCGGACAGGCAAGACTTTGGTGCCCTTCCGCTTAACAGGGAATGTAGAATGGGGCGTACCTGTGCCGGAGCTTGCGGGCGAGGATACATCCGGGCTGACCTTCTGGGTATGGCCGGAATCGCTGTGGGCGCCGATTTCCTTTACCCAAACCTATCTGAAAAGCCTGGGCAAAGACGACAGCGAATGGAAAAACTGGTGGTGCGACCCGGACAGCACGGTCTATCAGTTCATCGGCGCGGACTGCATTTCCTTCTACGGTCCGGCGGAGGCCGGGATGTGGATGGGGATGCAAAGTGAAAACCCCGTCTCCGGCCCGCCTTCGGGCAAGCTTAACCTGCCGTATCTTGTAGCGGGCAACCATGTCCTTTTCCTGGATAAAAAGGCAAGCAGCAGCGGCTCGGTCAAGCCGCCGATGGCCATGGAGCTTTTGGATTATTACACCCCGGAACAGCTCCGCGCGCACTTTCTGGGTTTAGGGCTGGGGATAAAAAGCGTCAGCTTCCGTCCAAAACCGCTTGACCCCAACCCAAAGCCCGGCGAAGACCCCGCCTTAAAAGAAGGCAACCTGCTCACAAATGTGTTCAACCGCGTGGCGCGCTCCTGTTTCTACACGGCGCAGACATATTTCGGCGGCTTGCTGCCGAACGGGGATGTAGACCGGGATATCTTGACAGAAGCGCAGAAAACCGTAATCGAGTACGAGAAATATATCTGCGCCCACGAATTCCACTCTGTCATGAGCTTGATGGACGTCTATATCCGTGGCATCAACAAATACTGGGCGGCAAACATGAAACAGGCGGATGCCCAAAACGATGGCGACCTGCGCAAACAGGTGCTGGTCAACGCGTTCCATATGCTGCGCACCGCCGCCGTACTCGTGCATCCAATCGCGCCGCTTGGCACGGAAATGATTCGGGAGTATCTGGGCTTTGAAGAGGACTTCTGGGATTGGGCGCGGATCTTTGAAACCGTATATGATTTTATGCCGGACAGGGAAAACCATCGGCTCAAAACGCTGGAACCGCGCGTGGATTTTTTCAGCAAGCATCCCGCGCAGTTTGTTCCCTCAGTGCCTAAATAGCAAAGCCGGGAGCTGCAAAAATGCCGATTGATTGAAATCACCCCCGCCGTGAACGGTTTGACCCGTTTGCGGCGGTTTTTTTGTATAAAAGTTTTTTTTATTCACCTATTGACAATACCGAAAATATCGCTTATACTGTATATAGTGTTATTATTTTGGGAGGTGAAACATTGAAAATTATCGTGTCAAACCGCTTCGGCGTCCCGATTTACGAGCAGATAAAGGAGCAAGTCAAAGCGGCGATTTTCTCCGGCGAATTGCAAGAGGACGATATGCTCCCATCAATCCGGCAGCTTGCGCGGGATTTGAAAATCAGCGTCATCACAACGACACGGGCGTACAGCGACTTGGAACAGGAGGGCTTTATTGCGACAGTACAGGGTAAAGGGTGTTTCGTCCTGCCGCGCAATACAGAACTGGCAAGAGAAAACGCAATGCACAAAATGGAGGACGGGCTTAGCATCGCAATCACCGCCGCGAAAGCGGAGAACATCAACAAAGAGGAAATAATAGAGCGGTTGAATCTGCTATGGGAGGATGAATATGAATAATATCTTGGAACTGCGCGGGCTGTGCAAGGAATATGGCTCGTTTAAGCTGAGGGATGTGTCCTTTAACGTGCCGTGCGGCTACATCATGGGCTTCATCGGGCCGAACGGCGCGGGGAAAACGACTACTCTGAAAATCGCCATGAACATCACGAAACGAGATTCCGGCAGCGTCGGTATTTTCGGCAGTGAAAACGTTCTTGAACATAACTCAGATATTGGCATCGTGATGGACACGCCCATGTATGTTGACGATTGGACGATTGGCGACGTGGAGAGAGCCGTATCGCCGTTTTACAAAGAGTGGGACAAAGGGCTTTTTGCGGGCTATATAGGGCGTTTCGGGCTTGACCGGAAAAAGAAAGTCAAAGAGCTGTCCCGTGGCATGAAGGTAAAGCTGCAAATCGCTGCCGCTTTGTCGCACCATGCGAAACTGCTAATCCTTGACGAACCGACGAGCGGGCTTGACCCGGTGGCGCGCGACGAAATCTGCGACTTACTTCGAGAGTTTGTGTCCGATGAAAATAAGAGCGTTTTGTTTTCCACGCACATCACATCAGACCTCGAAAAAACCGCTGACTACATTACATTCATTCTAAACGGCAGTATTGTTTTCACGGGCGCGAAAGACGATTTGCTCGAAAAATATGCCCGCGTTACAGGCGGTTTGTCCGATATAAACACGGAGCAGAAGAAGCTCGTAATAGGCTATCGGGAACACGGCACAGGCTCTGAGGGTATGGTCGAAACCGCGAACATCGGCAAACTGCCGAAAGATATTCTGACCGAAGAAATCAGCTTGGATGAAATTATCATCTTTATGAACAAGGGGGCTAAAATCAATGAGTAAATTAAAATCGTTTGTCGGGCTGGATTTTGTCACCGTCAGGCCATATTTTACGGTTAAAAGCCTGTTAATGTACGCGGCGGTTGCGGTGTTTATGTCTATCATATCCGGCAGTATCGCGTCCGGCGCGATGATTGGTGTAATGTACGGTATGATGTTCATGGGCTACCCGTTCGTACTCGGAGAAAAAGGCAATCTTGACGCGCTTTATACGACGCTCTCACTCGACAGAAAGACGGTAGTGACAGGAAGATATATATTTACACTTACGATAAATCTGTGTGCTATTACAGCGGCCTTTGCGCTTTCGGCAATTGGTGTAATGTTAGCTTCGTTCATATTAGGCTCTCCCGAATATGGGGAAATCACCGCCGAGGCTTTGTGGCTCCTCGTCGCCGTTGCCGCTGCTTTTTTCGTCATGCAATCGCTGCTGCTCCCGGTGTATTTCAAACTTGGCTATACGAAAGCTAAATTCTTCACAATAGTCCCTTTAATTGCGCTGATGGCGGGCTATGCCGCGGTTTCAGCTTTCGCAAAAGACAGCGGAATCATAAGCGGGATTATTGAATCTATCAGCGCAATAAACAGCGGCTTGTTTGCTGTTTTCGCGGTCTTGGCATTGTGCTTTGTGGTTTTTATTTCGTACCGGCTATCGCTTGCCTTTTATATGAAACGGGAGTTTTAGCAGGCTTTAACGGCACACCTGCTATTCCCCCGGTTTAGATTTCCAAAAATAGGACGATATATAATATATACTCAGCTTCGGGAGGGGAATATGGCCGTAAAGTTCACCAACTCGGTCAATGGCGCCGAAAACGATGCCCACACCGCCAGGACTAATATGATGGACCTTTGGAAGGAGAGCCTTCAAAGGGAGCGGCAAAACAGGCAATCGGCTGTGAAGACCGCTCAAAGCCATCAGGAAGCGCGCGCGGAGCTGGAGCAAAAGCTTCGCAACGGGCAAATGGAATGCCCCACCTGTGCCGCCCGTACTTTTAAAGACCGGTCAGGTGATGGCGGCGTGTCGTTCCAAGCGCCGAAAGCCGTCCCATATTCCACTGCCGGGGCCGTCGTAGCCTCGCATGAGCATGAACATGTGTCAGCCTCTAAATCCGAGGATAGCGAGGATGTAGTTCATGACAGCAAAGTACAGCTTACCTATGCCCGCTGCCCTGACTGCGGCAGGACATATGTATCCGGCGGCAGGACGTCTACCACTTCCCGCCCCGCGTCATACGGGAACGCCAACAATTACAAACCCGGCGGCATGGATATAAAAGTATAAGTAAAGGGGCCAATGATATTATGGACGGTCTCCCTCCTCCCGGTGAATATTTTGCTAACACCATCATGGCGGATTGGCTGCAATGCCGGGATGAGGGGCTGGAGGTGTCCGGCCTTTTGGCACGGGCGCGGTTGCTCTCGGAAGAGCAGTATCTTGATATTCGTAAGTCGTTGGATTTTAACGCGCTCCTGCTCGCCTGCCCGATGCAGGAGGGCTTTGTTTTTTATGAGCCGTCATCCCTGCCGGAGATTTTAGCCGCGCGGCCTGCGCGCCGCCATAAGCTGAACGCCGGGTACAGCCCCGCAACCTGCCGCGACCAGATTTCCGGTGCGTGGCATGGCCTGTCCGGCGGGGGAAAAGATACCGCAAGCGCACGCTTTGAACTTGCGGTGCTGTCCTTACTGCTCATGAAGCGGCATGGGATACACCCCTCGCCAAAGCAAATGCTGGACGGTATGATGGAAAGCATCCCCTACGCGCGGCTTTTCGGGGCGGAGCGGGCCGCATACCGCGCCGGGGCGCTTGGAATTTCGCCGCCCGAAACAGCGCTGTTCCTCAATCCTTGGCGCGAATGGGGCGGCGGGCTTTGCCGCGGCGCGTTCTGGGGCTTTTTGTACCACGGCAGCCCGGAAGCCGCCGCAAGGGCCGCTTATTTTGACCTTAGTGCGGCATATACAAAAAACGGACTCTACGCCGGTATGTTCGCGGCTGCGCTTCTGGCGGCGTCGGCGGCCTGCGGGAATATCCGCGTTGCAATAGAAACCGCAATGGACGAGATACCGCAGTCAAGCCGATTGAGCCATGGGCTTTCGCAGGTATTACAGCTCTGCGATGCGGGCCTTCCGCAGGAAGAAATCGCCGCGCGTATAAGGGGCTTTTATGACCCTTCACCGGGGCAGTATAAATATCACGCGGTCCCCAACGCAATGGCCTGCGCCGCCGCCCTTTTGTACAGTGGATATTGCATGGAAAGGGCAGTGAGCGCTGTCTGCTCCTGCGGTTTCGACAGCGAAACAACCGCCGCCCTTGCGGCATCCGCCATCGGGATGATGACGGGCAAGCAGGCGGCGGAATGTGACAGGCAGGAAAAATTTCCCTCAGGCGTAAGGACCTGCCTTGCCGGGCATGAATGGATATTATTTAACGAATTGGTAAAAGATACTATAGAGCTTATGGGGCTGATCAGCCATTCGTCTTGAGGTTATACAGTATCCCCGGTGCCGGGGTTCTATCCCCGCCCGTAGATAGGTTTTGCCATCACTCGGAAAGGACCCGAAAGAGCCGATTGGCTCTTTCGGGTCCTTTATCGTTAAAATTCGCCGAAAACGCTATGCCTTCAGGCCGGAGGTGATCATGCCTTCCCTTACGTTTTTCTGGCCGATCAGGTACACAAGGAAGGACGGTATGATAAACACGAACGATGCCGCAAGCTGCAATGGCTGGAGTACATTTTCCGGGCGCTGCGGCAGTGAGAAATATGTCCCCATAAGCGTACACGCCAGGGGCCAAAGGTTGCTGCTGAGGAACATGAACGGCCGCATGACATCGCCCCAGGAGAATATAAACTCGAACATGAACACAATAGTTATAACGGGCTTGCACAGCGGCACAAATATGCTCAGCATTATCCGCGGGATGCTTGCGCCGTCTATGCGCGCCGCCTCCATCAGGTCGTTCGGTATGCCCTGTATAAACTGCCTGTAGAGGAAGGTATAGAACGGGCTTCCCGCAAGCCCCAGCACAACCCATATCCAAAAAGAGTTGGTGAGCTTCAGCTGGGAGAATAAAACATACTGCGGGATCAGCGTTGCGGTTTCCGGGATCATCATCAGCGAAATCAGCACCGTGAACCACAGGTTCTTATACGGGGCGTTCAGCCGCGCAAACGCGAACCCGAACATAAAATTCATCACAACAGCAAGCGACACCGCAATCCCGGAAATAAAGAGCGAATGGCTCAAAAACCGGAAAAACGGTATCCTGATAAGCGCTGAGTAATAATTGTCCCAATAGATCCTGTCCTGCGCGAACGGCGAAGTAACCGGCACGCTGATAGGCTCCCTCAATGAGTTGATAAACGCGAAATACACAGGCACAAGGTAGACGACAACCAGAAGGACAACTACGCTATAAACAATAACTCGCTGTACTTTTGCCGATGTTGTGTTAACCATTTATACTGCAGCCCCTTTCTTCTGTGCCCTTGCTTCCCTGCGCAGGCGCCTTTTTTCTTTTTTCGCCCCTATATCGTCCACGTCGGTTTCGTAATGCACCCAATAGCGCTGGGAGTAGAA
>Ga0099364_10006221_pt1 | contig 17443 bp, 20 predicted proteins | sample TergutTh196P3_FD_73070 | JGI IMG/M metagenome (GOLD analysis project Ga0099364, IMG submission 73070) | Microcerotermes parvus P3 segment gut microbial communities from Pointe-Noire, Republic of the Congo - Th196 P3 | ecosystem: Host-associated > Arthropoda: Insects > Digestive system > Gut ...
ATGTGTCTCGCTTAACATAAGGAATTTCAATATATTACGGAACGCATTCATGCGTTCCCTACGGATGGCTCAATTTGAAGTTTCAGACAAGCGATCGATCCCTTCGGGATGGTGTGGTGCTTCGCAGATGGGATTAGGAACGAATAAATGCGTTCCCTACAGGATATAAAACGAATAAAAAATGGTCGGGATGACTGGATTTGAACCAGCGGCCACTTGAACCCCATTCAAGTGCGCTATCCGGACTGCGCTACATCCCGACTAATGGAGACAATAAAAAAAAAAGCGTAAATCTGTCAATTTTTTTTTTATATTTTTTTAATTTTAATTAAGAAATATAAATTGGCAACGATAATTATACATAGGAGGTATCTATGACACTCAACTCATATGCAAAAATAAATATTTTTTTAGAAATCCATAACCGCATGGAAAATAACTATCATAGCATCACATCTTTATTTTCAGAAATAGAATTACATGATATTTTGAAATTTTCTTTGACAAAAAATCAAGAAATAAATTTATTGTCTAATATTGAGAATCTTGAGCCAAATGAGAACTTGGTATACAAGATTGCGATCTTTATAAAGACTGAATTTTGTGTTCAATGTGGTGCATTAATCGAGCTAAAAAAGATGATACCCATATCCGCTGGCCTTGGTGGTGGAAGTAGCAATGGAGCTTCAACGATAAAAGGTTTGTCAAAATTATGGAATCTAAATCTTACCAATAAACAGATGCACGAAATAGCATCTGAATTTGGAAGCGACATTAATTTTTTTATAGAAGGTTATCAAGCAATAGGTACAAATCGTGGTGAAATAATAGAGCCTATAGAGCAGTCGATATTTATTGACAATATCTTGCTTATAAACCCCGGATTTGCAATATCAAGTGCAGAAGCTTATAACCTTTACAGCGAATCAGCTGAAAAAAATGATGAATTAAACAGCTTATACTTAAAAGAAAATATTGCCAAATTTCAATATCCTAAAAGCTGTTTCAATCGACTAGAAGCAGTAATATGCAAAAAATATCCCGAAATACAAAGTGCAATAGAAAAATTGTACAAACACGGTGCAACAAAAGCAATTCTATCCGGTAGTGGTCCTACCATGATAGGTTTCTTTGACAATCCGTATTCACTGGAAAATGCCCGGAAAGAGTTCGCTGATATGAACTTCTGGACTTATAAAACCTCAACAAGAAGGAGACAAAAACCATGAAAATCACAGACGTAAAAGTATTTCTTCGTCCTGCCGACCCCTTGAAAGCCTTTGCAAACATTGTAATAGAAGACGCTTTCATCATCAAAAACATCAAAATCATTGAAGGAAAAAATGGATTGTTCATAGCCATGCCAAGCCAAAAAAACAAAAATGGTGAATATCGTGATATTGCACACCCATTAAACACTGACACACGCAACGAAATAGAACAGATGATAATTGAAAAATATCATGAAACATTAGAAACCAATCCGGAGAATTGACGATTGGGAGAAGACAGATAGACCCCTACTAAGAAATGACATGGGGTAAGGTAATCAACATGAGTTCAAAATTAAAGATATTGACAGGAAACGCAAATCCATTGTTAGCCAAGGAAATTGCCGCTTTTGCCGGTATAGCTTTATGCGAAACAGAAGTATTTAAATTTAGCAATGATGAATCATTTGCTAAAATAATTGACAATGTACGTGGTGATGATGTATTTATAATTCAACCAACGTGTTATCCTGTAAACGACAGCATAATGGAATTATTGATAATGATAGATGCCCTTAAACGTGCGTCTGCGAACAGAATAAACTGCGTTATCCCATATTATGGTTATGGAAGATCCGATAAAAAGGATCAACCGAGAGTACCCATAACGGCAAAATTAGTAGCTGATTTAATCACAATTGCTGGTGCTAATAGGGTGCTAACCTTAGACTTACATGCCGACCAGATACAAGGTTTTTTTGATATCCCAGTGGATCACTTGTATTCCACTCCGATATTTGTAAAATATTTTAAAAATCTTGGTTATAAATCAGATGAAAAGGTAGTAGTATCTCCTGATTCTGGCGGTGCCAATCGCGCTCGTGCTTTTGCAAAACGATTGGAATGTTCTCTTGCGATAGGTGATAAACGTAGGCAAGGTAACGATGACAATGCCGAAGTATTACATGTGATAGGTGAAGTAAAAGATAAAATAGCAATACTTTACGATGACATCATCGATACAGGTTCAACTTTGATTAAAGTAGCCTCTAAACTTACAGAACAAGGTGCTAAACAAGTTTATGCCTGTTGTGTTCATGGTGTATTATCTAAAAATGCTGTTGAAAATATTGAAAAATCAACTATTGATAAATTGTTAATTACTAATTCGATACCTCTAAGTGATGAAAAGAAAGGGAGATCGAGCAAAATTGTACAACTATCAATAGCAGAATTACTAGCAACTGCAATAAGAAAGATTCATATGGAAGAATCAATAAGCACGTTGTTTAGATAGTTTTAAACTACGGAGGAAAAATGACACTCAGAATAGCTGTTCTACATAGAGATTTAGGAAATAAATCTTTTAGAAAAAACATTAGGAAAAGCGGGAATACACCTGCTATCATCTATTCCAAAGGACAGCCCGGTATTAATATATCGGTCCCGTCAAATGAGTTTTTTAAACTTTATAGAAAGAGTTTAAACGAAGATGCTGTATTTGTACTTGAACTTAATGGAAAAGAACACAAAACCATTGTAAAAGCAAGACAAATTCATCCGGTAACAAGAGAGTTTGTGCATATTGATTTTCTTGAAATAAGTTAAGAGAATCGTGAATGGATCTGTTGGGAACGCACCCAATCCTGTAGGGAACGCATTTATTCGTTCCGAGTTCTCAAATTGTTATTGAATTAGGAACGAATAAATGCGTTCCCTACAGAAGAGGGGCGTTCCGTACAGGATCCAGTGGAGAGCAGGAACGAATAAATGCGTTCCGTACAGGATCCAGTGGAGAGCAGGAACGAATAAATGCGTTCCCTACAAAAAGATTATGAAAACAATCGCAGGTCTTGGTAACCCCGGTTTAGAGTATCAAAACACCAAACACAACATTGGATTTATGATATTAGACAGTTTTGCACAGAAGAGAAAACTGTCATTCACTAAAGATGGCAACGCATTAATCGCCAAAAGAAGTAGTTTTATAGTGCTTAAGCCTATAACATATATGAATTTAAGCGGTAAAGCGATAGATCGATTTGTGGAAGATATCGAAAACTTAATTGTTATTTGTGATGATATTTATTTACCATTCGGGGAAATCAGAATCCGACAATCTGGTGGAGACGGCGGTCATAACGGTTTACTATCCATTATCGACCAGCTTCAAACTACAGAATTTACAAGAATGAGAATTGGAATTGGGCAGCCTGAAAATTCAAGTATGCTGCCTAATTTCGTTCTCGGTGATTTCACGAATAGCGAACTAGAGATGTTAAAAACAACTATTGATTTCGCTATAAAACTCATAGACTGTTTCATTTCAAATGGTTATCAGTCCATGATTAATTTTTACAGTAAAAATAAAAAATCCTATTCTGAAAAATTAAGTTCTTAAAAGGACAATTTCAGAATCGAAAGACCACAGGAGGAAAACAATACAATGACAGGCAAATACGAAAGTATGGTAATCTTTGCCCCTAACTTGCATAATGACGAGTTGGAAAAAGAAAATCGAAAAATTATTGATCTTGTAGAAGATTTAGGCGGTGTTCACATTAAGACCGACGTCTGGGGTAAGAAACAGTTAGCTTACGAAATCAACAAATTTCGTGACGGATACTACATAATTAACTATTTCAACCTAGACACCCTTAAAATCAAAGAAATCAACAGACATTATACCATCACAGAAAAAATCATTCGACATAATGTCATTAAACTTGAAGCACAGGAATAGGAGGAAAAATGGGTGGACTACTAAGGTTTCCTAACATCAACAATGTTGTTATATCAGGAAGATTGGTTCGCGATGTTGACATTAAGCACTCGTCTAACGGAGTAACTATAGCCAGAATGTGCATTGCAGTAAGTAAATATTTCCGTGACGAATTTGGAAATTTTCAAGAACAAGCTAGTTTTGTAGACATCGTCGCATTCAATAAACAGGCTCAAACTTGCCAAGAAAGCTTAAAGAAAGGAAGTCCGGTGCTTGTTGAAGGCGAATTAAAAACTAGAACTTTCACAGACCCTAACCAACAGAACAGAAAATTTACTGAAATTATTGCTGATAAGGTTTATCCGCTTGAAAAAGATGAAAATTTTGTCTCTAATTTCCAACAGCAACAATTGAACCAGAATTACCCAAATCAAATGAACCCGACAAATCAACAAAACCAGCAGTTCCCGCAAAATGCTACTACAAAACAGTCTGAACCAGAATCATATCAACCTTATAATGCTGATTATGTAGAAGCAAATACTGAAAACGATGTTCCTTTCTAATGGGAATATTTACTAAGGAGTTACAATAATGCCTTTCGATAAAAGAAAATCTACACGATTTAAAAAAAGACACTGTCGATTTTGTGCGAATAAAGACGCAAAATTAGACTATAAAAGCACCGACATTTTAAAGCACTATATTTCTGAAACAGGAAAGATAGAGCCGAGAAGAAACACAGGAACTTGTGCGAAACATCAACGTCGCGTGAGTAATGAAATAAAAAAAGCAAGACAAATGGCTTTGTTACCATATCTTGCGGATTAATTGACGGATTTATTCGTGGGGAACGCCCACATCCTGTAGGGAACGCATTTATTCGTTCCTAATTCTCCATTCTGTAGGGAACGTATTTATTCGTTCCTAATTCGACTTGGAACCCAACCGAACTAGGAACGAATAAATGCGTTCCCTACAGAAGAGGGGCGTTCCGTACAGAAGAGTGGCGTTGAAAAGAGATCATAATGACGTATTTGATAGGTCTTTTAGGACTATTAATCGGTATAATTTCGCCTGCTTTGGGTGTATTGCTTTTAATATGCACATCAGGCAAATATTTTATAGAAACCCCAGGTTATACATTCAAGTTTTTTTTAATTTGGATATTAACAAGCGGTTTTTTGTTTATATTTAATATTATCGATAAGGTTCAGATAGCAAATTTAATTTTCGGAGCCGGTTTTAGCTGTATACTGCTATTTTATTTAATTAAAAAAGAGTATCAGCAGAACTATATATTTTTAACATTATTTGGATTTAATGTTGTATATGTGTTAGTTAGACAGCTTCTTTATTCAGAATATATAAACAATATGTATTTAGAATCGGTAGAAGGTGCAGTAACAATGTTAAGCAATAGGTTTCAAGCAGGTTCCGAACAATATGTGCTATTCATGGATTTAATAGAAATGTCGAAAGACTTTTATTTAAAATACAGTCCGGGCATCTGGATTGCCACGATGTTAATGTGTTTAATTTTTGGTTATTACTTTCTAAGTCGTAAATTACGTACTTTAGAAAGTTACGATTTAGAACCTTTATCACATTATCAAACCCATAATTATGCAATATACAGTTTAATATTAGCACTGATAGTTGCTGTATTTTTTACAAAATATAGAGTTATTTCAATAAACCTTTTATTAGCTCTTATGCCTTTGTTTTTACTACAAGGATTTGCAGTTATTAAAATGAAAATAGGTAAATGGTTTGTAAACTCTAAATTTTTATTAGTACTAGCAATATTAACACTGCTTATAAATCCATACGTAATACTTTTTATTTCTGTTATCGGACTTTTTGATAACTGGTTCGATTTCAGATCTTTATCCAAAATGGAGGAAATCAATGAAGATAATACTGACAGAGACACTTGATAAATTAGGTAAAGTAGGTCAGATAGTTACTGTAAAAGATGGTTTCGCAAGGAATTATCTTATACCTAGAAAATTTGCAATAATTGCTTCACCAAATAACTTAAAGAAAATTGCAAATATTGAAGCTGAAGCAAGAGCAAAAGCTGATAGAAAAAATGAAGAATATAGACAAATGGCTAAAAAAATTGAATCGTTTGAAGCTGTTTTTGAAAGAAGAGCAGACGCAGACGGTCATCTTTTTGGTTCTGTATCAGATGTTGATATTCAACATTTCCTTGCAGAAAATGAAGTTATCTGCAACAAAAATCAAATTAACCTAGAAAAAGCCATAAAAACACTTGGTGGTTTTGAAGTTCAAGTTATTTTTACTAACGAGATTACTGCTTTACTAAAATTAAAAGTAGTTGATATTCAAGAACATGAAAATAATGAAACTGTAGAAAACAACGAGGAAAATGACGATAACAATTGACAATTGACAGTTGACAATTGACAATTGGAGGTGTTGCACAGATAGATTAATGAATTGTGTGTGTGCAGGTGAAACGTTTACTCTGTACACATACAATGAAAAAATAAATCTGTGCAACACATGAAGTTCATTGTCAACTGTCAATTGTCAATTGTCAATTGTCAACTGTCAATTGTAATTTAAGAAATGGAGGTAAAAATTGGGTATTAATACAATGAATTTTTTTCCTCTTGATAACCCAGTAGCAATATTTTCATTATTACTGCTAATAATTTTAGCAACTCCTTATATATTCAAAAAAATTAAAATACCCTCAATTATTGGATTAATAATTGCAGGTTCTCTCATTGGTCCGTATGGTTTAAAACTTATGTTACGTGATGCAAGTATAGAACTATATGGAACTGTTGGTTTGTTATATCTTATGTTTATAGCGGGTTTAGAGATAGACATTCCAGATTTTAAGAAGAACAGTAATAAAAGTATTATATTTGGTTTGTACACGTTTTCGATACCCTTAATTTTTGGCTATTTAAGTTCTCGTTACATTTTAAAATTACCACCATTAACCACGATATTAGTCGCAAGTATATATTCTTCTCATACTTTATTAACATATCCAATAATAGCTCGTTTTGGAGTAACGAAAAACCGTGCAGTAAACATAGCTTTAGGTGGAACGATTATAGCTAATACTATAGCTTTGATGATATTAGTAGGTATAGTGGGGATGTCTGAAGGCGATATAACAATTCAATTTTGGATAGATTTAGTAATAAAATTTGCAGCCTTTGGTTTTTTAGTTCTTTTTGCTCTTCCTATATTAGCTCGAAAATTTCTTATTAATGAGAAAGATAATATAGCTCAATATTTATTTGTTTTAGGAGTTGTATTTCTGGCGGGATTTTTAGCAGAAGTATTAGGTATAGAAGCAATATTAGGAGCCTTTCTAGCTGGACTTGCTTTGAACCATTTAGTACCAGCAACTTCAGCCTTAAAAAACCGTATTGAATTTATAGGCAATGTTCTATTTATACCAATATTTTTAATAGGTATTGGTATGTTAGTTAATTTTAGAGTCTTTTTTACTGATTTAAAAACTATTTATGCAGGAGTTATAATGACAGCTGTAGCAATTAGTTCAAAATATATAGCTGCATTTTTAGCTCAGAAATCTTTTAAATATAATATAAACGAACAACTAATTATATTTGGCTTAACAAGCTCTTCAGCAGCAGCAACACTTGCCGTTATATTTATAGGTTACGAACGACTTCAAATAATAGACGATTATATGCTAAATGCAGCAATATTAATGATATTGATTACATGTACTACCGCATCTTTTGCAACAGAGAAGGGAGCTTCTAAAATAGCAGTTGCAGAAGAAACAATAGAATCTGCAAAAGAAGATGAACAACAAACAGAAAGAATATTAATTCCAATAAGTCACCCGGAAACATTCGAAGAATTAATAAATTTAGGTTTAATACTTAAAAATAAAAAAAACAAAGATAATTTATTTGCTGTAAATATTATAAATAGCCAAACCAATAGTCCTGAACATGAAAAAAAATCAAAAGAACTCCTTGATAAAGCCACAAAATTAGTATCAGCAACAGATCAGTCTTTAAATGTAATTCTTAGATATGATATCAATATAAGTCATGGAATCTATAATACTGTACGTGAAAAAAAGATTAGTGATATAATAATAGGTATTCATCAAAAAACGAGCCTTACTGATAGTTTTTTAGGCAAATTAACCGACGGATTACTTGCAGATAGTGTGGCTAATATATATATTTATCATGCCGTTCAACCTTTTAATACAATGAAGAATATGGTAGTTGTGATTCCTGAAAAAGCAGAAGAAGAACTAGGATTTCACGACTTTGTTAAAAAGATATGGAATATGGCAGATAATACAGGTATCAAATTCGTAATTTATGCTTCTGAAAAAGTAATTGATATCTTTAAAATATATGTGGAAGCACAATTTATAGAAATCGAATTAATTAATTTCATAGATTGGAGCGATTTCTTGATAGTTTCTTCTAAATTGGATTTAAATTCAGGGTTAATGGTGTTTATGAGTAGAATAGGTGCTGTTTCACGTAATAAATCAATGGATAAGATTACAAAATATTTAAATAAATATTTTAATAAAAATAATTATATAATATATTATCCTGTTCAGAAAGTGTCGTGATATAGTTCTGGTGGGAATGCAACTCATTGCTTCACATACCCACTGAGTCCACTCCGAAAAGTATATTCTATATAATCATACCTTACACATGCCGTAGGTATGTGAGGCTCGGTAGAAACGGATACACCCACACAAACCGCATCCCGAAGGGATGCAACGAAATGCGTAGATTGTTGGTTGCATCCCTACGGGATGCAGATTTGGTGGGTGTATTTGTTTCGTTCTACCGGTCTTATTTCCCTACGGGAAATGGTGTGTAAGGTATAAATATATATATTAAATCTACATTTACCTTGCACATGCCGAAGGTATGTGAAGCTAGGTAGAAACCCTCATTTATTCGTTCCTTGTAACACTCCGTTTATCACTCTGATAGTGTTGTCTGTATAGTTTTCATGTCCATCAGTGTGTGGTAGAAGAGTGTGCTCTGTTCCAAAGCGACCATAAGTAACCGTTCCAATGCCATTAAATAGTGAAGCGCCTGAATTTTCAGCGATATTCGACAGCGATCCTTCATTGTTTCCATATATAACTCCACCCATTATTCTGATGTATGTTTCACCGCCATATAAATAATCTGTACTTATGCCACCACCGCTCCTCTTTGATGAATTTCCTGAAATAGTTGCATTGTCCTTCATTGTAAAGGTACATCGGCTTGGTAAAAATAACCCACCACTATAGCCCCCTGAGTTTTCTGAAATAATAGCATTATCTTGCATAACAAAATTACTCCCGCTTCCTAAATAAACACCACCAGCATTAGAACCTTGGTTTTTAAACACGGCTGAATTATCCTTCATAGTAAATAATGACACACCACTAATATGAACTCCATAAGTGATATTTTCGTAAACAGAAGAATTGTCGTGCATGGTTACTCTGCTATGGGGATGTGCTGTTAATCCTCGCCCATTGTTTGAAATAGAAGAATAGTCATACATATCTATGTCAGCTTTATAATCACCATATATACCCCATCTCGTTTCTGATATAGAAGCATTATCCCGCATGATAATTGTTGCATCCCAAGCTCTGATACCAAATTCATGTTCATATAAGGACGCATTTCCAGATATTATAACTGTTCCGCCGTTTACTCTAACAGCCCCACCTGTTTCTCCTGCAACTTCTGGTTTTCCGTTTTTAGATATAGAACCATTTTTTATTTCAAAAGTGCCATATACATCAACTAAATAATAGTTTCTGTAACCTTGCCGAACTAGATTTATATTTTCCATATAAACTGTTTGATTTTCATTGATGCTTAAAAAGCTTCCCAGATGAGTTATTGATAATGTTTTTTCTGTTTCAGCCAAGATATTTACCTTGAGATCCTGTACATCATCAAATGTATGAGTTCCCCATCCATATTTTCCTTCAATAGTAAAATCAGATTTAACATTGATTGTGTATGATTTACCATTCCCACTTCTCTTGATTCCGCCTATAGCTTCATCCCATTCTTTGCTATTTGACACTTGAAAAATGTGCCCATCAGAAAAGGTAGGAGGTTTAGATGGTCCAAAAATGCCTGTACATGCAGTAACGCTAAGGACAAGGAATAAAATTAAACAAGCAAACCAAACTTTTTCTTTATAAATATGCATAATTACCTCTGAATTATATAACTATCTCTTAGTCGTAAAGTTACTTTAAAATTTTTTGTCAAGAGTCTGGTTGTGCATTTTATTTCCTTTCGGGATAGCTATGTTTCGTATCGTCATTCGTTCCTAGTTCGGTTGGGAACACCATTTTTCTGTACGGAACGCATTTATTCGTTCCTAGTTCGGTTGGGAACACCATTTTTCTGTACGGAACGCATTTATTCGTTCCTAATTCGATTGGAAACACAACTGAACTCGGAACGAATAAATGCGTTCCCTACAGAATTTGGGTGCGTTCCCTACAGAAAATGGCGTTCCCTACAGAATTTGGGTGCGTTCCCTACAGAAAAATGGCGTTCCTTATAAAATTAAAAAATAATAAATATTTCTCTTTACAAAATCTTGTGTTTTTTTTTTCTTGTCTCTAACAGCAAAAAACAATGGAGGTAATAATGGATGAAATATTAAATGAACCACTCGACTGGTTAGATGAGGTAATTCAGAGTTATAATTCAGAAAAGACAGCATTAATCCCTGTATTACAAAGCGTACAGAACAGATATCGTTTTCTTCCCGAGCATGTAGTGGAACATATTTCAGAGCAGATGTCTATACCTATGTCAAAAATATATGGTGTTGCAACATTTTATGCACAATTTTCAATAGAGCCTAAGGGTAAGCATCTTGTACAGATATGCGTAGGAACCGCATGCCATGTACGTGGTTCTAAAGAACTTGTTACACGTGTCCGTAAAGAGTACGGACTTACACCAGAAAAGCACACGTCAGATGATAAACTAATGACGCTTGAAAACGTAGCTTGTATTGGTGCTTGTGCAATGGCACCGGCAGCAATAGTTGATGGCTGTATGTATGGTCATCTAACAAACGGGGATAAAATTTCAGAACTATTAACCAAATTATTCAAGGAGAACGAAGAATGAAAGCATTAATAGAAAAGATTTCATCAGAAATGTATCAAAAAGTAGACCATCCTTGTCTTGAATATTGCAATTATATGCTTGGCATAGTCGAATTAGATGGCGAGAAGAAGAAGATAGCAGACGATTTAACAGGCATCTACACGAAAGAAACAGAAATATATAAAGCTCAGATAGGTTTATGTAAGGGAACCGGTTGCGTAGCTTCTGGTGAAGTACCTTTAAAAGCTAAATTTGATGAAGTGTTAGCCGCAAAAGGATTAACCGATAAAATTCATATAATTGAAACTGGCTGTCGCGGATTTTGTGAAATGGGACCTATCGCAGAAATATTCCCTCAAGAAATATTCTATGTCCGCGTAAAAACAGAAGATGTAGAAGATATAATAGAGAAAACAATCTTAAAAGGCGAAATCCTTGATAGATTAGTTTTTGAAGGTGAACATCTAGCACATGAGATGAATTTTTACAAAAAGCAAGTCCGTAGAGTGTTAGGAAAATCAGGGCTTATAGATGCTGAAAATATAAATGACTATATTGCTAATGGTGGCTATTTAGGTCTTAAAAAAGCATTAACTCAAATGACACAAACTGAGGTAATAACTGAGGTTTCTAAATCAGGTTTACGTGGTAGAGGTGGTGGCGGTTTCCCAACAGGTAGAAAATGGGAATTTACAGCAGTTCAAAAAGAACCCGTAAAATATGTGCTTTGTAATGCAGATGAGGGTGACCCCGGTGCATTTATGGATAGAAGTATTTTAGAAGGCGATCCTCATAAAGTGATAGAAGGCATGGCAATAGCCGCCTATGCCATAGGTGCTGAAATTGGCTATGTCTATGTTCGTGCCGAATATCCTCTTGCTATTCATAGATATAAAATAGCCATAGAACACGCTACTGCAATAGGTTTACTTGGTAATAATATCATGGGCACAGGATTTAATTTCACTATGAGAATAGCACAAGGTGCCGGTGCTTTTGTCTGCGGTGAAGAATCTGCTTTAATCGCTTCGATTGAAGGTAATCGCGGAATGCCAACAACTAAACCACCTTTCCCTGCTCAAAAAGGACTGTTCGGTAAACCTACTGTAATCAATAATGTAGAAACCTTTGCTTCTGTCCCACAAATTCTTCATAAAGGCTGGGAATGGTTCGCAGAACTTGGAACTGAAAAAAGTAAAGGAACTAAAATTTTTGCCCTTACAGGAAAGATTAAAAATACCGGTCTTGTAGAAGTGCCAATGGGTATCACGCTTCGCGATATCATATTCGACATTGGTGGCGGTATAAAAGATGGTAGAAAATTTAAAGCAGCTCAAATTGGAGGACCTTCCGGAGGTTGTTTAACAGAAGAACATCTTGACATGCCAATAGATTACGATTCGCTTCAATCAGCAGGCGCTATGGTAGGTTCTGGTGGACTTGTTGTTCTTGATGATAAAACCTGTATGGTTGAGATTGCTAGATATTTTATGGCTTTTACACAAGACGAATCTTGCGGTAAATGTTTGCCTTGTAGAGTTGGAACAAAACAAATGCTTGAAATTATGGAGAAAATAGTACACGGAAAAGGCGAACTTTCTGATATTGACACTCTTGAAGAACTGGGATTAACAGTGAAAAACACTTCTTTATGCGGTCTAGGAAAAACAGCTCCTAATCCTATTTTAACTACTATCAGGTATTTCCGCAATGAATATTTAGCGCATATTGTGGATAAAAAATGTCCAGCAGGTGAATGTGAAGCTTTAAGAGTATTTATGATAGATCCTGAAAAATGCGTGGGTTGTACAAAATGTGCAAGATTATGCCCGAATAAAGCAATAAAAGGCGCAGTGAAAGAAAAACACGTTATAGACCAAGAATTGTGTATAAAATGTGGAGCTTGCGTGCCTTCATGTGCTTTTAAAGCGATTCATATTATGTAGGGAACGCATTTATTCTGTAGGGAACGAATAAAAGCGTTCCCTACAGAACTCGGTTGGAGAAAAAATGATAAAATATAAAACATTCGTATTGCTAGCAGGTTATGAAACTAACACATACTTAGTGTGGGACACTGAATCTCTTGAAGCTGTTTTGATAGACCCTGCAGCACCTAACGAAAACCTTGTTAATGAAATAAACTCTATGGGGCTAAAATTGACAAGAATTATAAACACTCATGGGCATGGAGACCATATTGGCGGAAATGAATTTTTTCTTAAGGCTTTTAACGTGCCTATTTGTATACACAAAGATGATGCTAATATGTTAGGCAATCCTCAACTTAACCTTAGCTTTTTCATGAATATGAACATTGGTTCACCGGAAGCTAAAGAAGCATTTGAAGATAAAGCAGCTTTCCAGCTGGGTGATAATACTATTAAGGTTTTTCATACACCGGGTCATACAAAAGGCGGAATTATTATTTATGCTGAACCATATCTATTCACCGGTGACACTCTATTTCTTAATGATATAGGAAGAACAGATTTACCGGGTGGTGATTTTAAGGCTTTGATAAAGTCTATAAAAGAAAAAATATTTATATTACCACAAGACACAATTGTGTTGCCAGGACATGGTGCAGCAAGTACAATTAAGCATGAATTGACTTCAAATCCATACACTTAGTCTACCTAAAAAAAAAAAATAAAAAAAAATCAAAAAACACTTGACAAAAAAAACACCGTTGGCAATTATTGCACGAAATGACGCGAGGTGGAGCAGTTGGTAGCTCGTTGGGCTCATAACCCAAAGGCCAGAGGTTCAAATCCTCTCCTCGCTACCATTTTATTTTTGGCGACATAGCTCAGTTGGTTAGAGCGTCGGAATCATAATCCGTAGGTCCGGGGTTCAAGTCCCTGTGTCGCTACCATTTTTTATAATATATGTGCCAGTAGCTCAGCTGGATAGAGCAGCAGCCTTCTAAGCTGCGGGTCAGGGGTTCGAATCCCTTCTGGCATGCCATTATTTACCTACGGTGGCTGTAGTTCAATGGCAGAGCAACGGATTGTGGTTCCGTCTGTTGAGGGTTCGAATCCCTTCAGCCACCCCATGTTTTACGTTAATTATTTCAATCATTCTTTCGATTTTCATATATAAATCGTTTTTTCTTTATTTCACTTCTATATTCTCAATTATAAAAAATAATAATATATAAAATCATACCTTACACATGCCGTAGGTATGTGAAGCTAGGTAGAAACGGATACACACACACCAACCGCATCCCGAAGGGATGCAACCAACAATCTACGCATTTTGTTGCATCACTTCGGGATGCAGATTTGATGGGTGTATCCATTTCTACCTAGCTTCACATACCTACGGCATGTGTAAGGTATGATTTTATATTTTCAGAAGGAATAAAGCCCGCTAAATAGTTTGAGAAAATACGAACTATTGTTTGAGATTTTTTATGAAATTTTAAGGATTAGGTTTGTAGCCTAGATTTTTGTTGACAAAAAAAGCCACTTTATTTATTTTGACCAAAAGCTAATAAATAACATGAGGTATTTTATTATGAGATTAGAAATGTTCTTTCACTTTGATGGGAATTGTCGTGAAGCAGTTGATTTCTACGCTAAAGTATTTAAAACTGAGGTGAGAAATTTAATGACCTATGGTGAAGCGTCAGCTGACCCAAACAACCCTATCGCAGATAGAGATAAAAACAGGATAGTATATGCAGGGTTACTATTAGACAATATGACAGTGATGTTTTCAGATGTGCCTTCAGACAGTGGTTTTAAGTCTGGTAACAATATCAGTCCCACTATCAGCACAAACGATAAAGAGGAAGTCAGAAGAATTTTTAACGAACTCTCCGAAGGTGGTGAGGTGTATTTTGACCTTGTACCGACTTTCTTTTCAGAACTATTTGGTATGGTTACTGATAAGTTTGGAATTCATTGGCAAATATTGTTTTACGAGGAAAAGGCATAAGGAGAAATAATATGTCAAAATATGAAGAAGGATTAAAACTGATAGAAGAGAGATGTGGCGATGGCAAAGACAATCTTTTAGCTCTCGCAACCATCTCAATTGAAAAGAACGTTGAGGGGAATATTACTCCTCAAGTTCGTGATGTAGATGCCTATTATGAAGAGGGAGTGTTTTACATCTCCACTCATGCCAAATCTACTAAAATGAGAGAAATCTCACAAAATAAAGAGGTCGCATTTTCAGTTTGCGGGCAGTGGATTTCAGGCAAAGGAATTGGCGAAAATATCGGATGGGTTAAAGACGAAAAGAATGCTGAAATCAGAGCAAAGATGAAAAAATATTTCAAATGGTTCGATGAGGTCGGTGGAGAAGATAACCCTGATTCAATAGTTCTGCGAGTTACCATTACAAAAGCTACTGTAATTAAAGATCATGGTACTGTGGTTTATGTCATGGATTTTGTGAACAAAAAAGAACAAGGAGATTTATAGGGAATTATGACATGGAACGAACTTTTCCCCAAAGAAAAACAACCTACAATGGAAGAAATAGGAAATTATGTGGGCAGTTTTCAACCGACATGGTCGAAAGTGCTTTCGTTTTTTGAATCAATCTATCAAATAAAACCAAAAATGAGTTACAGTGGCTGTAGTGGTATGCCTGGCTGGAATTTGAAATTTCAAAAGAGTAGTCAAGCATTTGGAACTTGGTATCCCAGAGACTTCGGTTTTGGAGTGATGTTTATATGGAGTTACAAACTTGATTCAGAGATGATGCAACTTTTACCAGGCTTGTCAGAATACATGGCAGAAAAATGTAAAAATGCTGAAGATTTTATGAAAAATGGTCGATGGATCATGTTTCGGATGGATAGTGAGGCGGTCTTTGAAGATTACAAGAAGATGGTGTCTATTAAATTACCGCCGAATACGAAAAAAGGTAAAGAGGAATATATATGTTAGAAATCATACAATTGGTAGTTTTATTTATTTTCACTTATTTCTTTTCTGCTCTTGTGCATGAATTAGGTCATGTTCTTGTTGGTTTAACAAATGGAATTTATTAATAATACTACACCATCCCGAAGGGATCGATCGCTATGTAGAAACTTATATGACAGCATTGACCGATAAATATGGTGTTAATTTGTGTTTGTTTATCTAATAGAATCAAATAGTAGAAAATAGGAGTAAGTTATAAAATGAACAATCAAAACGAAATAATTCTCTATCAACCAGAAGGTATGGTTGAAGTTGAGGTTAGATTAGAAAATGAAAATATTTGACTAACTCAATCTCAGATAGCTTTATTATTTGGCACGAAACGACCTGCCATCACTAAACATCTGAATAATATATACAAAACAGATGAATTAGATGAAAATACCACATGTTCCATTTTGGAACATGTGGGTCATGATAATAAGCAATCATATAAAACGAAATATTATAATTTAGATGCAATTTTATCTGTTAGATATAGAGTTTAATTCGAAAAATGCCACTTTATTCCGTAAGTGGGCAACAAATGTTCTAAAAGAATATATGCTTAAAGGATATGCAGTAAATAATGGATTGGGAAGGGCTTTCATTGCTTGAGAAATTGCAAGATTATATGAATGCGATTTCGATATTTTAATCGTAATTATTAGGAGATAACAAAATATGAAAATTATATATCATTCACCTAATCAAAAGGGTCGTTCTTTATTTGATATTAATATTTCTGATTTAATAAAAAAAGAAAAAATAAAAATAGCTTGTCCTTACATAAGCATTAATTATTTTGAAGATGTAATTATAAGATTATCATCTGACTTTAAATTATTAACAGATATTAATGCTTTAATTAAGTCGAAAAACACAAAAAAAGAAATTGAAGACAGCTGCAAGTTGCTAATGAAATATAAAGAAAAAATTAGGCATAGTGACAGCATACATGCCAAATGTATCATATCTTCCAAGAATGTCTTTTTAGGTTCAGCGAATTTTACAGACGCCGCAATAAATAAAAAAAATGAACTATCAATAATAATTGATACTCTATCAGAGATTAAACAAATAAATAATTGGTTTGATTTATGGTGGCATGAATCAAAAACCTTAACAGATTTAGATTATGAAAACATATTATCTTATTCAAAGAATAAAATAGAACCACCTAAAACATCAAATATAATATTATCTACTACATCAATAAATTGTTATTATGATTTGTATAGTGATAAAAACAGTAATTTATTTAACTCAAAAAATGAAGAATATTTGATAAATTTTCTAAAACATAATAATGACATATCATTTATTAATTCATATTGTGATTTAGCTAAAAAAGTAATTGAAAAATTTGATATTCAAGACGATAATCCTAGATTGTGCATTAGTTTTAGAGAAGATAAGTATCGAATT
>Ga0099364_10006222_pt1 | contig 17440 bp, 16 predicted proteins | sample TergutTh196P3_FD_73070 | JGI IMG/M metagenome (GOLD analysis project Ga0099364, IMG submission 73070) | Microcerotermes parvus P3 segment gut microbial communities from Pointe-Noire, Republic of the Congo - Th196 P3 | ecosystem: Host-associated > Arthropoda: Insects > Digestive system > Gut ...
TTAAAGTTTCTTTGCCCCGTTCTTTCAGAAAAAACTCGCTCAACCGCGAGCTCAATCCCTAAACGGAGCCCCATCAAAATTTTCTAAGGGCTTTCTTCTTTCTCGTTGTTCAATTTTCAAGGTGCTGCCGGCCTTTGGGCCGGCTGCGCGCCGCGCTCCCGGTTACGCCTGCTTCCAGGCCTGCCCCGCGCGCCGCAGTTTTCGATATTCCAGCCCGACTTTAGCTTATGTTTATCCGGCTTTTACCAAATCAACACGCCTTTCGCGCTAAAACAAGCTGCCTATCACGAAAATAGACAGCTTATTGATAATATCAGATTGCTTTTAGATTGTCAAGGGGGTTTTTCAACTTTTTTCGATTAAATTTCATCCAAGATTTTCATGGTCGATGTAAGCGTGTTGTAGCGCAATAAATACCCCCCGCCTGTCGGGACATTCCAATCCGCGTATCCCCTGGGTACATAATACCGCTGCAAAATCGCCTGTATGATGAATTTGTGGGTAACGACGGCAATTTGCCGCAATCCTTTTCCGGCGGTTTCACCACAAAGCTGTTTAAAGGCGGCGGCGCTTCTCGCGACGATGGAAAAAGGTTCCTCACCGTTCGGACACGCCTGTAAATCCGGGGCATTCACCCATTTCTCAAACCTTTCGTCATGCTTTAAATCCGCGAAGGTCTTGCCCTCAAAATCACCGTAACAAGGCGCGTCTAATTTCTTTAAGATGACAACCGGAACAGATGGATAAATAATGTTTGCCGTCTCGACGCACCTTGCAAGGCTGCTTGAAAAAACAAGGGCAGCCTGTGGATATTTATCCTTTTGCCGTGTTATCAGCTCGATACCCGCTTTCGACAACGGAACGTCCGTCATGCCGAAAAATCCCGCCTCGTCCCGCTCAAGCGCGTGCCTTAAAAGGGCAATATCAATTTTCATGCGCGCTCACTCCCCATGCACTTATTTTATCTTATTTTAAAAAGATAATCAACATTTGCCGCGCTCCCGCATGGATACGGTTAAAATCGCGCACATGCAAAGCAATGATGCCGCGATAAAAAAAGAGCGCGCGTCCGTGTGCGGCACCGGCCTTATCGGCTGCGAAAATACCGCTTTGCTTTCACAAAAAATACGATACAGCGGCGCCGCCATAACCGCCGCGAGCAAGGCGTGGAACACGCGCGATATGATAAGCGGCTTCAGGCTCACGCCCGTGCCGTGAAAGCATGACATCATCTGGAACAGCACCGAAAGCCCGCCGAACGAGACAATTGCGGACAGGAGCCCGAACGGAACGCTTTCGCTGCCTGTGGCGCTCATGCAGCCGGACGTAACCTCAAAAAAGCCTGAAACCGCCGCGTTTACCGCGCTTGTTTTGAAGGGCAAGACACTTTTTAGAAAGGATACCGCCCCGCTTGATTCAGCCAGCGGCAAAATCCCTGAGAATATCACCGCAAACGCGCACATCGCAAGCATTGCGGAGGACGCGTTCGTTACCGCCTCCACAAACGCTTCGGCGCCGCGCATTTCCTTAGTGCCGTGACCAGTCTCTATGCGGCTTTGCTCCGCCTTTTTCCGGTACGATACCGCAATCCCGATGATGATGGTCGCAGCGGTTTGCGTCAAAAACAGAATCAGTCCCGCTGTTTTGTCGTTTAGCATCTTTACGCCGACCGCCGTGATTAAAAACGACGGGCCGGGGTTCATGCAAAAACACATCATGCGCTCCGCCGTCTTTGTTGATATTTTGCCGCCCTGCACAAGCTGTGACACGTTTTTCGCCCCCACGGGGTATCCGCCAATCAGGCTTAGCAGGATAACCGAGCCGAATTCCTCCGGCAGCTTGAAAATTTTTGTCGTGACAGGCTTAAGCGGCATGGAAAGCACCCGCGCCGCGCTTGTGGCGGACAAAAGCCCTGACAACGCCATAAATGGGAACAAAGCGGGAATGAGTACCCCCGCGCATGTTTCAAGCCCTGCCGCAATGCCCTTCGAAACCTCCCCGGAGCGCGTCAAAAGCCCTATGGCCACAAACAATACCAGAGCTGCCATGATGTAATCCCGGGCGACGGTTTTGCGGGGCTTCATTCCAACCACTTCCTATCCTGACTATACAATTTATATGCCCCTGTCCCGCTTTCATTCTATCCGGTTTATAAAAAGCATATATTATCCTAAATAACAGACAAACTTTCAGGAGCGTGACCGGATATGAGCAGAAAAACCGAGCGAAACCGCGCCCACAAGGACGACCTCTCCGCGCAAAACGCGCTTGACAAGCTGAACAGGGCGTTTGACATCCCGCAGTCGTCCTTGCTTGGAAACGCGCAGATAGAGCTTTCAGGAAACCGCGAAGCCATCGTCGACGGATGCCATGGCATCCTGGAATACGACGAAAATACAATCAAGCTTGCCACCGGCAAAATGAGCGTGAAGTTTTCGGGGCGCGGGCTGCAAATCAAGGTGCTGACGCCCGACAGCGCCGTGATTGAGGGCTTTATCAGCAAAATCGAGTTTATTTCCTAAGGGAGGAGCTTTGCATGTTTTTCCTGACCTTTATCAGATATTTGCACGGATATGTGAAGTTTAAGGCGCAGGGCGCGTTTATTGAGCGGTTTTTGAACCTTGCCGCCCGCGACAGGATTCCGGTTTGGAACGGCAAAAAACTCGGCGGCGTCTACACCGGGCACACGTCCGCCGGAGCATACCGCAAGCTGCGTCCGCACGCCAGAAAAAGCGGTGTGCGCATACGCGTTATCGAAAAGCGCGGGGTGCCGTTTAAACGCCGCAAATACAGACATCGCCGGGGCCTGCTTGTGGGGCTTGGGCTGTTTTTGGCCTTTATTTTCCTCACAAGCCGGTTTATCTGGCGGGTCGAAGTCTCCGGAAACGAGCGCGTGCCTGAAAATGAAATCATCGCCGTACTGGACAAGATTGGCGTAAGCCCCGGCAAATTGCGCTCATCGATAGACGTGCGCGGCGCGGAGCGCAGGGTTTTGCTGGCACTTGAGGATTTATCGTGGACCGCGTTAAACATCAAGGGCAGCACGGTATACGCGGTGGTGCGCGAACGCGACTTGAAGCCCCCGATGGTTGACCCCGACATGCCATGCAACATCGTCGCGGCGCGCTCGGGGCAAATCACGTCCATGATTGTGTTCGAGGGGCAGGCGATGAAATCCGTCGGCGACGCCGTTTTAGAGGGCGAAATCATGGTAAGCGGCATCACGGAGGACCGGCTTGGGCAAAACCTGTTCAGGCACGCAAGGGCCCGCGTGACGGCAAGGGTCCAACACCAGATTGTTATTGAAACGCCGCTTGTACAAAACGAATTTGTCGAGACGGGCGAAATAAAAACACGCCGTATCCTGCATGTTTTCGGCTGGGATTTGCCGCTTTTCCTGCCGCGGAAAATCCCGTTCCCTTACCATGTCGAGCGCAGCCAAAGCCTCCTGCAAATTGCGGGAACAGAGTTTCCTGTCGGTATTTTTACCGAGCGCTATGTGCTAATGAAGGAAACCGCCGTCACCCACACCGAGGAGGAAGCGCGGAGCATGGCTTTACACGCGCTTGAAATGCGGCGCAGGGCGGAGCTTGACGGCGCCGAAATCATCGACAGAGCGATAACCGGCAGCTTAAAAGACGGGATTTTTATACTGAAAGCCGATTATATCTGCAACATGGATATCGCACTTGAACGGCGCATATTAAAATCCGATTGAGGGATTTATGTGAGATTCTTCTATGGTTTCAATATTATTTTTGGTTATTATTCATAAAATTATTTTCTGTTAACACTTTGTTTGTTTTTTGTAACTATTTTATGTTATACTAGACTTTGGTTTGAACAAATTTGTTCTATAGTCAATTAAATTTAAAAAGGACCGAAGATTCGCGAGAATGTTTTTTGTGCAACAAGGCGGATGTGAAAAAATATGAACGACAGTTCATACGCAGTTCACACCATTGCAAAGCGATGACGCTGGCGGGCTTTCGCCCGGTAAGAACGACAACGCGGTTGCGTAAAAAACAGTCCGCAAGGATTGAACGTTTTTAAACTTGATTGACTATATATAGGGGGAAGTTTCAACTAAGTGGCGGAACAAATCGTAAACATCGACCGCATGGAGCACGCGATTGCGCTGTTTGGCAGCTTTGATGAGAATATTGAACTGATTAAGCGCGCTTTTTCCGTTGATATTATTTGCCGCGGGTCGGAAATTAAAATTGACGGTGACGCGGAAAATGTGATTCTCGCCGCGAAAACCATAAACGGGCTTTTGACCGTGCTGAACAAAGGCGAGGTTATCACGGAGCAAAGCGTGCGTTACCTGATATCCATCGTGGGCGAGGGCAGCGAGGAGCAGGTGCAGAGCCTCGCGCAGGACGTCATCTGCATTACGGCAAGGGGCAGGCCGCTCAAGGCAAAAACGCTGGGCCAGAAAAAATACGTCGACGCAATGCGCAAAAACACCATCACTCTCGGGATCGGCCCCGCCGGCACAGGAAAAACCTTCCTTGCCGTCGCGATGGCTGTACGGGCGTTTCGCGCGCATGAGGTCAACCGCATTATCCTCACCCGCCCGGCTGTCGAGGCCGGTGAAAAGCTCGGGTTTTTGCCCGGCGATTTGCAAAACAAGGTAGACCCGTACCTCCGCCCGCTTTACGATGCGCTTTTCGAGATGCTCGGCGTGGAAAATTACCACAAATATGTCGAGCGCGGCAACATCGAAATCGCGCCGCTTGCGTACATGCGCGGGCGCACGCTTGATGAAAGCTATATCATACTTGATGAAGCGCAGAACACAACGCCCGAACAGATGAAAATGTTCCTAACGCGGCTTGGCAGCAGCTCGAAGGCCGTCATTACCGGAGACGTCACGCAAATTGATTTACCCGACCCCCGCAGATCGGGGCTTGTGGAGGCGGCAAAGGTGCTCAAATACATCGACGACATCGCCATCATCCGCTTTTCGGAAAAAGACGTTGTGCGGCACAAGCTTGTCCAGGAAATCATAAAAGCCTATGATAAACACTATGAAGATTCCCGCAGGCCAAAATAGTCCAAGATTGTTAACAAAGGGAACAGCCAATACCCCCAATACTCCCCCGGCTCCGCGCAACCGGCGCGGGTTAGGGAAACCCTACGGCGAAACAAATTCGCCTGCGGGGAATTACAAATGTTGTTGTTTGCAGCTTTGTATTCAGTATATAATTCTTAATGATTTTTTTATTTAACTTGTTTTTATTTTTATTTAATTCGTTTTACAATTTATATGGTTCGAAGGGACGTTTTTCTCATGGATAAATTGAAAGTGCTTATCTCCAATATGCAAAAAGACATTAAAATTCCCACGGGAATCAGGCTTTTGATTCGCAAGTGCTGCCATGCCGTGCTCCAGACTGAGGAAATGCGCGGCAGCCACGAAGTCAGCATCAGCTTCTTGGACAACGAGCAAATCAAGCAGCTAAACAAGCAGTACCGGGAGAAGGACGCCGCCACGGACGTGCTTTCGTTCCCGGTTAAAAAAGACGGCGGCCCCGACGTAAACCCCGAAACCGGCGCCAAAATGTTGGGCGATATCGCCATTTCCATCCCGAAGGTTTATGAACAGGCCGAGCGTTTCGGGCATTCGATACAGCGGGAGTTCGCGTATTTGACCGTGCACGCCATGCTGCATCTTTTGGGGTATGACCATGAGGAGGGCGGGATTTCAGCAGTGCGTATGCGTGAGCGGGAAGAAGATATCCTGTCGAGGCTTGGCTTACAGCGTGATGCCAGTTATGTGATTGACGATGAACAGGCATAGCGCTTATAATCTTGCGAAATCGTTTTATTTCGCGTTTTCGGGCATTTTCCGCTCGCTGAAATACGAGCGCAACCTGCGCATTCATTTTTTCGCGGCTGCGTATATTCTTTATTTTTCGCATTATTTCGGGCTTTCTAAGGCCGAGTACGCCGTCCTCATCGCAGCGATTGGGGGCGTCATCGTGTGTGAGTTGATAAATACGGCCATCGAAGCCGCCGTTGATTTAAACACGCTTGCCTACAACGTCTTTGCGAAGACCGCCAAGGACGCTGCGGCAGGCGCTGTTTTGATTTCATCGGCAATCAGCGTTATCATCGGCCTTATGTTTTTCTGGCAGCCGGATACCCTGCGTGAAATCTGGGCGAATATCGCAGCAGCCCCGTTTATCTGGCTTTTTCTGATTGCCATCACTTTGTTCTTAATCGCATGGCCCGAACACCGCCGGTCCACCGGTGACAAATAAAATTAAGGAATAGCAAATGAATACGAAATCTGCTTTTATTACGATTGTTGGGCGCCCCAACGTCGGGAAATCCTCGCTTCTAAACGCATTTGTGGGCGAAAAGGTCGCCATTGTCTCGCCAAAGCCGCAGACGACGCGCACGCGCATCACCGGCGTGCTGACAAAGGGCGAAACACAGCTTGTGTTTATCGATACCCCGGGTATGCATCAGCCGCGCACAAGGCTGAGCGAATACATGGTGAAGCAAATCGGCGCAAGCATTCTGGACGTTGACGCCGCCATACTGGTGACGGAGGCCACAGGCGAAATCCGCTCGTCGGAAATCCGGCTGATAGAAAGCCTTCAGACAAAAAAAATCCCCGCCATTTTGGCTGTGAACAAAATTGACACGCTGGAACGCAAAGGGTTGATGATGGATAAAATCGCCAAATTCTCGGAGCTTTTCGCGTTCGATGAAATTGTACCCGTCTCTGTTTTAAAACGCGACGGCGTGGAGATTCTCCTTGGTATCATCGAAAAATATGCAAAGCCCGCCCCGCATTTTTTTGACGGCGACGACTACACCGACCAGCCGGAGCGCCAGATTGTCTCCGAGATGATACGCGAAAAAATCCTCCGCAATATGCGCGACGAAATCCCGCACGGCACGGCTGTCGAAATTGAGGAGATGAAGGAGCGCGAAAACAGCGGAATCATCGATATTCGCGCTGTAATCTACTGCGAAAAGCAAAGCCATAAGGCCATGATAATCGGCAAAAACGGAGAATCGCTGAAAAAAATAGGGTCGCAGGCAAGGGCTGAAATCGAGCGGTTTCTTGATGTCAAGGTAAACCTTCAATGCTGGGTCAAGGTAAAGCAGGATTGGCGCAACAGCGCGGGAAACCTGCGCCAATTCGGGTTCAAATAAACAACCTGCCAGGTCAGTAATTATTTCCTCTTATATGCGTGGGCACGCGGGGAAGAATATCTCCATCACCTTTCGTATGATTGGAGGATTCTCATCATGGACGGCAAATCCGCTTGGAGCAGCTTTTTGGAAACCGGTAAAATCGACGACTATTTAAATTACTGCCAAGATAGAAAACAGGAACTTTTCGCGTCTTATACGGAAGGAGCTTCAAATGCAGCTGACAACCAACGGAATCGTGTTGTCGGTCAACAAGACGGGTGACGACAGGATTCTCACCGTGTTAACCGCACATTCCGGCGTTATCACGGCGTATGCAAACGGCGCGAACCGCATAAAAACAAGGCTTAACGCGTCAACCGAGCTGCTTTCGTATTCCCGGTTCGTCGTTTTTCAGAGCCGCGGCAGAAACGTCGTTGACAGCGCCGATTCCCTTCATATTTTCTTCGGAATCAGGGAAGATATCGAGAAGCTCGCGCTGGCCTCCTACTTTGCCGAGCTTGCGAAGGAGCTTTCCCCCGCAAAGGAGCGGGCCGATATACAGTTGAGCGTAATCCTGAACAGCCTTCACTTTCTTGAAAACGGAAAACGCGATAATCGTATGCTAAAACCGCTGATGGAGCTGCGGCTCCTGACGCTTTCAGGGTACATGCCCTCGCTTGTCTCCTGCCGCGAATGCGCCTGCTTCGAAGCCGCCGAGATGTGGTTTTCCCCCTTAAACGGCGATTTGGCCTGCGGCTCGTGCGCAAAGGAAGAGGATAAGCACACGTGCATGTACATAAGCGCAGGAGTCCTGGCCGCCATGCGGCACATCATTTATTCTCCGCCGGAGAAGCTGTTCTCATTCACGCTTTCCCCGGAGGGTTTCGATATGCTAAACCGCGTATCCGAACGGTTTTTTAAAATGCAGCTTGAGAAAACGCTGCCGACTTTGGAGTTTTACAAAAATCTGCATTAGTACCTGCTGGCTGTATTGTGCCCCGCGAAATGTAAGTCTCGGTAACTGTAGAAAATTTATATTTTGCTTTGGAGGTCACGGTTTGAAAATCGACCATTTAGTTATCAATGTTGATAAGATGTATCAGACAGATAAGTCTATAATTGATGAAATAAAAAACTGTGGTTTTCCGTATGAACCCAAATGGGGCAAAGGCACATCAGGATTTAAAGCATCAAAAAACTGGATGCGGCAATATATGGTTCCAAACAGCAAGGAGAATAATATCGAGAAAATTACGATATTGAATTTTTACGGCGATTACTCGGAAAACGACAAACAACTTATCTGTAAAATCTTTGTAAACGCTGTCGAGGATTCGGATAAAATCAGCGTAGAATTTCCAAGCGGACAACAGCTATACTTTATCAAAAATAAATCACATTATGTCGAGGTCTTAACTCTATGCGCTAATGCAAAACTGAAAGGGAAAAGTTTCAAGATTCACAATATTAAAATTATAAATACCTAATATTGAGGTAATAAGCATTATCTTCAATGTACATTAATTAACTGCGTCTCTATTTGTGAGGTGAATGATGTTGCAGGAAAACCGGCGCCCCACGGCGCTTGAGCTTGACAAAATCCTCTCCATGCTCGCGGAATATGCAAGCTGCGAGGACGCAAAGCAGAAAATCTTAAAGCTGGAGCCGGCAGGTACGTTTTACGATACCGAGCGGCTTTTGCGGCTTACCTCCGACGCGCACTCGCTTACAAACCGGTTCGGCACTCCTTCGATTTACGGCGTAAAGCCGTGCGCCCACGCCGTAACGCGCGCGAAAACCGGCGCCATGCTCGGTATGCGCGAGCTTCTCGATGTTGCGTACATATTCAAAACGGCCCGCGGGCTGATAAGCTGGAAAAAGCAGGACGGCGGCGAGGAAACGGCGCTGAGTCCCCTGTTTGACTGTCTTGACGCAAACAAAACCCTTGAGGACGATATCTCCCGCTCGATACTGTCCGAGGAGGAAATCGACGATCACGCAAGCCCGGAGCTTTACGATATCCGCCGGAAAATACGGGGGGCGCACGCAAAAGCGCGGGAGCAGCTTGAAAAAATGACGCGCTCGTCCACGTACCAGAAATATTTGCAGGAGCAGATTGTAACTATACGCAACGGGCGGTTCGTCGTGCCGGTAAAAGCGGAGTATAAGGCGGAGATAAAGGGGCTTGTGCACGACACCTCCGCTTCCGGGGCGACGCTGTTTATCGAGCCGATGACCGTCGTTGAGCAAAACAACCTGATACGCGAGCTTGAAAGCCGCGAGCAGCACGAGATAAACCGCATTTTATTGGAGCTTTCGGCGCGCGTCGGCGAATCCGCGGAGCTTCTGATGAATAATTATGATATCATCATTGAGCTGGATATTGTCTTCGCGAAGTCAAAGCTTGCCGACAAGCTTCGCGCTACCGTTCCCACGCTGATAGAAAACGGCGAGACGAACCTCAAAAAGGCGCGGCATCCGCTGATAGACGCGGATAAGATTGTCCCGATCGATATTTTCCTGGGCGGCAGGTTTGACACGCTCGTGATAACAGGCCCCAACACCGGCGGCAAAACCGTAGCGCTCAAAACGCTCGGGCTTTTGACGCTGATGACCATGTGCGGCCTGATGATACCAGTTGCCGACGACAGCACGGTTTGTTTTTACCCGAAAGTGCTTGCCGACATCGGCGACGAGCAAAGCATCGAGCAGAGCCTTTCCACCTTTTCAGGCCATATGACGAACATCGTTTCTATCTTGGAGCAGGCCGGAGGCGACACGCTGATACTGATAGACGAGCTGGGTGCGGGCACCGACCCCGTTGAAGGCGCGGCGCTCGCGGTCGCCATCATCTCGAAGCTGCGCGAAAAGGGCGCGAAAATCGCCGCCACCACGCACTACGCCGAGATGAAGGTCTACGCGCTGCAAACGCCCGGCGTGGAAAACGGAAGCTGTGAATTTGATGTGAAAACATTACGCCCGACATACCGGCTGCTGATTGGCGTGCCGGGGCGCTCAAACGCGTTTGCAATCAGCGAACGGCTCGGGCTGCCAATCGAAGTGATTGAAGCCGCGAAGTCGCAGGTCTCGCATGAAAATTCCCGCTTCGAGGATGTGGTCAGCGGGCTTGAGGAAGCGCGCCAGAAGCTGGAGGACGAAAAGGCGCTTGCGGAGCAAAACCGTCTGGAGGCGGAAAAAGCCCGCAGCGGCGCAAACGAGCTCCGCGAAAAGCTGGAAAGCGAATCCGAGCGGGAATTACAGCGGGCAAGGGAGCGCGCGAAAAGCATCGTGGAGCAGGTCAAGCTCAAATCCGAGCAGCTTTTAAACGAGCTTGAGGATTTGAAAAAGCAAAAGGACAAAGCGGATTTTTCCGCCACCGTGAACGACGTGAAGGCAAGCTTTAAGATGTATTTGCGCGAGCTGGAGGATGAGGCCGACCCCGTTACGCAAAAGAAAAAGGATTCCTACCGCTTGCCAAGGTCGCTAAAGCGCGGCGATACCGTATTGTTAACCGATTTCGGCAGCGAAGGCACCGTGATTTCCCCGGCCGATGGGAGCGGCTACGTTCAGGTTCAGGCGGGTATCATCAAGACAAAGGTGAAGCTTGCATCCCTGCGGCTTGTTGACGACTCCGCCAGAAAGACCACGCTCGGCGGCGGCGCGGTAAGCACAAAAAGCGCGGTGAAGGCCGCGAAGGAAACGGCATCCTCCGAGGTTGACCTGCGCGGATGCGACAGCGCGGAAGCGATTCTGGAGCTTGACAGGTTCATCGACGATTCCGTGCTTTCAAACATCAAGACCGTGACTATCATACACGGCAAGGGCACGGGCGCGCTTAGAACTGCGATACAGGCGCATTTGAGGCGGCATCGCGCTATCAAGAGCTACCGTACGGGGCAGTATGGCGAGGGTGAATCCGGCGTGACAATCGCCGAGTTGAAATAAGGATATACTTGTTAGACCTCTTTCATAACCTCTCACAGCGTCTGTGCGGTCTTTTTCCCGCCGGGCTGTGTTCTCCTCCCTGCCGGGCGTAAGCCCGCCTGCGTCGCCGGTCTTGCCCGACGAAAAAAATCCTCGCCCGGCCATCCATGATAGATTACGAAAGAGGTCTAATATGAAAAACAGGAAAAAGCAAGCGCAGCACATCATCGCGGCACTTGAAGAAGCGTATCCCGACGCCATTTGCTCGCTTGATTACAAAAAGCCTTACGAGCTTTTGATTTCGGTGCGGCTTGCGGCGCAATGTACCGACGCCCGCGTGAATGTCGTAACGCAGGAGCTTTTCGAAAAATATCCGGCGCTTGAATCCTTCGCCGAAGCCGACGTCGCGGACGTAACCGAAATCGTACGCCCGTGCGGGCTTGGCAACTCAAAGGCGCGCGATATCGTCAAGATGTGCAAGCTGCTTGTGGATGAATACACAGGCGTCGTGCCCGACACAATCGACGAGCTTCTAAAGCTGCCCGGCGTAGGGCGGAAATCCGCGAACCTGATTGTCGGCGACGTTTACGGCAAGCCCGCCGTCGTTTGCGACACGCACTGCATCCGGATTACAAACCTGATGGGGCTGTCGGATTCAAAGAACCCGGCAATTGTGGAAAGGCAGCTCCGTGGAGTATTGCCGCCCGAAAAATCAAACGACTTCTGCCACCGGCTCGTGTTGCACGGTCGCGCGGTTTGCAGGGCGCGAACCCCGCAGTGCGGCGCGTGCGCGGTAAAAAATTACTGCGATTTCGGCAGGAAGCAAGGGGTATCGGATTGATAGATGAAGACGCTATATTTAGGATATTCATTACAAAAAACAAATGATATAAAAAATATTCTTGATTGTCTTTGCATAGTGTATAAATTTAAAACAAGAAATGAGAATTCCCGATGGTTTGGAGCGTTATGGGGAACAAGCCGTTCAAATTTTGTTAACTTTAGTTTAAATAAAAATTTAAAAATTCAGTATAAAATATCAGTACACAATAAAGATTATGATAATGCTATATATCAAATAAAAAAATATAGCCATGAAAGGTGATGATTATGCTTAAAATCCTCTTCGCGGCGCTTGCCGCCTGCCTGCTGCTTACCGGTTGTTTTACACCGCGTGACGACAACGCGCCTCTAAGCGAGCTCTTGCCCCCCGAAGCTACCGCCGTAGAGCCGGTCCCGGACAACGCCTCTGCCGACGCGGAGCCGGTTCCGGACAGCGACCCTGCCGATACGGGGCCTTTGACCGTGACGGTTACAATCCCGGAAGGCTATACGCTTGCGCGTATAGCCATGATGTTTGAGGAAAAAGGCTTTTTCACCGTGGATGAATTTATCGACGCCACGCAAAACGGCGAATTCACCTCCTTTTCGCTGCTTGCGGAACAGGAAACGGAAAGTAACCGCTGCTTTAAGCTTGAGGGCTACCTGTTTCCCGACACATACGAGTTTTATGCCGGCGCCGAACCGGAGGACGTTATCAGAAAAATTTTAGAACACACCGAAAAGATGATAACGCCGGAATTGCGCGAAGAAATCTCACACAGCGGCTACACCATAGATGAAATTCTCACCATCGCCTCGATTATCGAAAAGGAGGCGCTCGACCGCTCGGAGGAAAGGGCGAAAATCTCGTCCGTGGTGCACAACCGCCTTGATACCCGTATGATGCTGCAAATGTGTTCCACGATTAATTATGTAGAAGGCGCGATTAAGCCGTTTATCACAGGCGACGTCAACCGCTTCAACGAATATTACAACACATACAAATGTCCCGCTTTGCCCCCCGGGCCCATTTGCAACCCGGGAATCACCGCGATAAGGGCGGCGCTTGACCCCGCCGAAACGCTCTACTTTTTCTTTGTCTACGACGAAGACCTCAATTTTTATTTTTCCGAAACATGGGAGGAGCATCAGGCCAACGTCGCGGTCGCAATGCCGGGCAGTGAGTAGCCGCCTGTCAATATTTAAGGGGACATCCAATACCCCCTCAATATTCCCCCGGTTCCGCGCTGCCGGCGCGGGTTAAGGAGCCCTCCGGCGAAATAAGTTCACCCTCGGGGAATTACGAATATAGTCGAACCACCTCAAAATCGGCACAGGATTAGCGAGGATATTTTTTGCCTCACAAGGCGGAGGACGCAGGCGGGCTAGCGCCCGGCAATGTGAAAAAACATGAACGCCCGCCTGTCAGGCTGTGTGAACTGTATGTGAACTTACGTCCACATTCGTTCACATCATGTGCAGTTCATACCATCGCGAAGCGATGCGACAACGCAGTGAGGCGGAAAATAGACCGCTAAGACGTGGCAATTTTGGGGTGGTTCGACTATAACATTATTTGCAGCTTTGTCTGCAGGCTAAGGCGCGCCGATCCGATGACCGGCGCGCCTCGTTGTTTTCTTTAAGTTCGGGTTTGACTACACTGCCTAAACGGCGTAATTATCAAAATACCCCTGTATCAGCACAATCGGGGTTCCTTTGTCGCCGCTGCCGCTGACAAGGTCGCAAAGGCTGCCGAGCAAATCTGTGAGATGGCGCGGCGTCGTCCCTTCCGACGCCATCTTTCCATAAAGGTCGCCGTCCTTTTTGCGGATGCTGTTTTTCACGGCCTCCTCAAGCTCCTTGCCGCGAAGAGACGCAAACTCGTTATCCGCGATGAATTTGAGCTTAATCTCGTTTGGCGTGCCGCTTAATCCCGCGGTATGCGCGGGCGATACGACAGGGTCGGCAAGCTCCCATATACCGCAGGCGGGGTCTTTAAACGCACCGTCGCCGTATATCATAACCTCAATGTTTTTGCCGGTTTTTTCTTTTAATGTTTTTTGAATTTTTAAAACGTATTGATCGCAGTCACGCGGGAAAAGCTTTACGGATTCCTCGGTCGCCTTATTCGAGCCCAGCAGCCCGTAATGCTCGTTGTAGCCGCTGCCATCGAAGGGCTCCGCAAGGATGTCGTCAAGCCCGAGCACGGTTTTTGCCCCCGCTTCCTCTAAGCGGCGCTTGGTGCGCCCACGCGTATGTACGTCGCAGGCAATCACGCAATCGGTATACTTCAGGATATTCTTCGGATTGTTTGACAGCAGCACGGTGATATTGTCGTCCATGCTTTTATAAAAATCTATGTAATCCACTCCGGTGAAGGTGTGGATGGTCCTGTCGCCGAAAATTTTCCGGAAGGCCTGCTCGTCAAAGCTGTCGGAAAAGGGGTTCACGCCCTTCTCCTCGATTAAATCAAGCGGCACGAGGCTGTTGCCCACTTCATCCGACGGATAGCTTAGCTGCACGAAAAGCTCGTCGCAGCCCCCGGCGATCGCCTTTAGCAGAATGGAAAACCGGTTGCGGCTGAAAATCGGGAACACAAGCCCCACCTTTTTGCCGCCCGTCTTTTGGCGCACATCGCCCGCGATTTGCCTTACCGTCGCGTAATTGCCCTGCGCCTTCGCAACGACCGCTTCGGTAACGCCGATAACATCCCGGTCATTCAGCGCGATGTTATCGGCTTTCACAGCCTTTAGCGCCGCGTTTACCACAATCTCTGAGATATCGTCGCCGCTTTTGATAATCGGCGCCCTGATACCATATGCTTTTGTACCAATCATTCTCGCATTCATCATTACACCCCTTTTCTATATATGCAAAATCGCTCTCGCAAGCGCAAAATATACGATTAACGAAGACGCGTCCGCAATGGTCGTAATTATGGGCGCCGACATTACGGCGGGGTCGATTTTGATTTTTTTCGCGGCAAGCGGTAACGTACAGCCCACGGTTTTCGCCATAATAACGGTACAGTAAAGCGCAAGCGATACTGTGAGCGCTATCATCAACCCTTGCCCCATAATCAACAGCCTTGCAAAATTCACGACGGTAAGCACGGCGCCGCACAATAACGCCACGCGCAGCTCCTTCCATAACACCCGGAACGCATCGGTTAGCTGTATCCCGTCTACCGCCATGCCGCGTATTACCATCGTGGAGCTTTGCGCGCCCGCGTTGCCGCCCGTATCCATCAGCACGGGGATAGACGCCATAAGCGCCGGTACGACAAGCAGGGCGTCCTCAAAGCTGGAGATGAGCGAGGCTGTAATCGTTGCGGAAAGCATCAGCACAAGCAGCCATATCACGCGATTTTTTGTCAAAACAAGTACGCTTGTTTTAAGGTACGGCTCGTCCGACGGCGAGATGGCCGCCATAATTTCAAAGTCCTCGGTGGCCTCTTCTTCCTGAACGTCAAGCACATCGTCAACCGTTACAATGCCGACCAGCCTGTTCTCGCTGTCCACTATCGGCATGACCAAAAGGTCATATTTCGCAAACTCGCCTACAAGCTTCTCCTTGTCGTCGGTTGTGCGCGCCGATATGATTTTCTTGTTCATGATATCGGCTATCAGCTCTTCCGTATCCGCGAGAAGCAGCGTCGTCGCGGACACCACTCCGATTAAGTGGCGGTTTTGGTCAATGACATAGCAGGTGTAGATGGTTTCCTTGTCTATCGCCATCTCCCTGATATGGGAGAACGCCTCGCCCACTGTCATATCACCTTTGAGCGACACGTATTCGATTGTCATGATACTCCCGGCGGAATCCTCGGGGTATTTCAGGAAATGATTGATTGTCTCGCGGTCATTCGATGGAATAGATGCGAGGATACGCTTTACGACATTTGCAGGCATTTCCTCGATAAAATCCACCATATCGTCAATAAACAATTCATCCATGATTCCGGTTAATTCCCTGTCCGCGATGCCTGCGACGATTTCCTGCTGCGTATCGCTCGAAAGGTACGCGAAAACCTCCGCCGCCGTATCTTTTGGAAGCATCCTGAACACCTTGACTGCAAGCTGCTCGTCCATATCCCCCATTTCCTCGGCAATGTCGGCAACGTGCATATTGTCGAGCACCTCTTTCATCGCCGTGATATCGCCTGTTTCAAAAACAGCCTTTTCCATCGGTTTTCCCACCTCTCAGAATGTAAGATATCTGCTAAAGGATAAAGTCTTTAAAGCTCGCTCCGGTATTATTTCCGGAAACATGGAATATATCAAGCACAGTGGCCGCAATATCGGAAAACGTAGGGCGCGTTCCAAGGTTTACGCCCGCCTTCGCCGTCTTGCCGTAAACAAGCAGCGGGACATACTCGCGCGAATGGTCGGTGCTTTCGGTCGACGGGTCGCAGCCGTGGTCGGCCGTAATCATGAGCAAATCACCGTCTGAAAGCCCCGGCAGAAAGCCGCCGAGCCACAGGTCAAACTCGTTCATCGCCGCCGTGTAGCCAACGGCGTCGTTTCGGTGGCCGTAGACCATGTCAAAATCGACAAGGTTGACAAACGCAAGCCCTTGAAAATCCTTTTTCAGCAGCTCCCTTGTTTTTTCCATGCCGTCGGCGTTGCTCGACGTCCTTGTCGTTTCGCCGATGCCCTGTCCCGCGAAGATATCGTATATTTTCCCGATGCCGACGGTATCAAGCCCCGCTTTTAACAGCATGTTGCACATGGTTTCGCCGGGCGGGGCGAGGGAATAGTCATGGCGGTTGGAGGTTCGTTTGTAATCCGGGTACTCGCCCACATACGGCCTTGCGATGATGCGGGCCACGCCATGGACGCCGGTCATCATGCCCCGCGCGATTTCACAGTAACGATACAACTCCTCTATTGGAATGTCATCCTCGTTCGCGGCCACCTGAAACACGCTGTCGGCAGAGGTGTAGACAATCAGCCCGCCCGTTTCCTTCTGCTGCCTGCCGTAATCTTGGATGACGTCCGTGCCGGAGTACGGCTTGTTGCACAAAACGGGCCGCCCGGTAAGGCGTTCGTACTCCTCCACTATTTCCGGCGGGAAGCCGTTTGCATACGTCGGCAACGGTTTTTCCGAGACGATTCCCGCGATCTCCCAGTGGCCTATCGTCGTGTCCTTGCCCTTTGATTTTTCGGCAAGGCGCGCGAAGCAGCCCGTGGGGTTACCGGCGGCTTTTCCGTACCCCATGCCGTCTATGTTATAAAGCCCCAAAGCCGCCATATTCGGGATATGAAGCTTATCGGTGTCAAACAGCGCCTTGAACGTATTACTGCCGGCGTCGCCGTATTCCGCCGCGTCCGGCATCTCACCGATTCCGGCGCTGTCAAGCACGATTAAGAAAACCCTCTTAATATTCATTCGGGATATCCTCCGAATCTAAAAAACTTTATTAAGAATAACCACAAGGAGGTTGATGAAGTGATTGTAAGCGCGTGTTGTCACGTTGACGACATCGTTGTGGCTGAGCGGCTCGTCGAGAATCCCCGCCGCCATGTTTGAGATG
>Ga0099364_10006223_pt1 | contig 17440 bp, 13 predicted proteins | sample TergutTh196P3_FD_73070 | JGI IMG/M metagenome (GOLD analysis project Ga0099364, IMG submission 73070) | Microcerotermes parvus P3 segment gut microbial communities from Pointe-Noire, Republic of the Congo - Th196 P3 | ecosystem: Host-associated > Arthropoda: Insects > Digestive system > Gut ...
TATAAGTTTTTTGGGTAGGGTTCTGTTTCACAGGATAATGATAGCATAGTTTGGTGGGGTTGTCAATAGGCGTGGTCACGATGAAACGCGGATTTTCACGGATTTAGCGCAGATTTACACTGATTATCTATGATAGCTAATATATCTTATCCTCTCATAGCTATATTAAAATTTTAAATTTTTAAGATTTCTAGGTTAGATATATTATCTTAACTATCTAATATCTCGGCGTAAATCCGCGTCTTCTTCGGCGTTAATCCGCGTTAAATGGTAACCCCGTTGGTAACCCCGTCCGTTACCACGCCCCTTGCCTAACCCTCCCAATTTTTGCTATTATTTTCATATGAAGACCGACAGTGTTTACAAAGAAGGATTTGCTTATCCTTTTTTAACATCGTTTTTTACCCCGTTTTTAAGACCGCGCTTGTTTAAGACCCTGTTTTCAATTTTTTACAATTTCTTTTTTGCCCAGCACCGTGCCGCCTTTTTACCGGGCAGAATCCCTGTAAAAAATGTTGACCACCCGTTGGACCGTAAAGTTCCCTTTGTTCCAAGATGGATTACAATATATATAGACTTTGTCTTTTTTTGGACAAGGATAATATCCTTTTATCTAAAACGATATGGCCGTAAGGGGCATAAAACAGTCGGCGCTTTTATTAGCTCTATGGGAAAATTATACGAATATGCCGCAGAAGTTTACACAAAATGCTTTTCCACGACCAAAAGACCGTTTTACATTGCCCGCCCTCGTTTTTTAATGATACACCTTTTAGACCCTCATTTAATGTGCATTCCAAGCCTCCATGTAATGATAGTGATACACGCTTCGACTATGTTTGAAAAAATAGCAAAAGAATTTAATGATGAAGAAAACCTAAAAGACCAAATACAGGTAATGAGGCAGGGTGCTTTGGCAATTACGCAGGCAGTTCTTTTTGTAAAACAGCACAGCGTTAACTGCATCCCTGCCGCCATGTATGCAATGACCCGTTATACCCCCGATCTTTTTACAAAGGAAGATGCCGCAAAATTTACGGAACAGCTTTTTTCACCGCCTCAAGGTATAGGCTCTGCTCCAAAAGGCTGCCGCGTACACCCGTCAGCTTCACCTAAAACAGAACTCCCAAAAGCGGACAAAGCGGAAATTAAGGCGCATATATTGGCTTTGTATAACCGTTTTTTAGAAGAGGGGAAGACTAGCAAGAGCTGGGAAGAGCCTTTGGTTAATTTTTTACATAATATTTAGTGTTAAAAGACAGCCATAAATTATCCATAATTGGGGGATCTGCTGTTATGGCTATTATTTCATTTTTATTTAATGGGTTGGGAAAAGAGAGCGACCTTGCGTGGAGCCTTATTCCGCCTGTTTTTTCGCTTCGTTTTGCGCCGTATTTGACATCGCCTTTTATGTGCAAGCCTGCCGCTTTAAGCTGGGCTCTTATTTGGTGATGTCTGCCTGAATGTAATTGCACTTCAAGAAACAAATAGTTATCGCCTTCTCCTGTTATTCTGTAGGACATGGATGCTTTTTTTCGCCCGGCAGCATCTTCATTGTATGCAAATGATTTATTTGTTTTAGAATTAGTTTCGATATAATGAATTAATTCACCGCTTTCAGGAAGAGCAGATTTAGGTTTTTCGATTACAGCCCAGTATGTCTTTTTTATTATCGTACCCTTTGCCGCAAAAGCATTTCCTAAAAATGAAAGTGAATCCTTAGTAAGAGCGATTAAAACGCATCCTGTTACAGGTACATCCAAGCGGTGTACTGCCTGTACAATTTCAGCTTTAATACTAGATTCATTTTTTATTTTTTTTATAAGGCTTTCCGCCCCCTCAAGAGTTCCTTGCACAGTTTCTCCGCACAATTTATTCACAACAAGACAGCCATTATTCTGATAAAGAATTCTATCTAACATTCTTCCTCTGTGTCCTCTGTGGTTAAAATTGCATTAGCATTTTTTCATAAATTACCCGTGACACCGCTTCTTCCAGTCTTTCCCTTGTTAATTCGCCGTTTTCCAAAGCTGTCATAAATGCAGTGTGAGTGCGTTGTAAATCTCTAGGCCAAGACATTACCATATCCGCTCCGGCTATAACCGAATGAACAGCGGCAATATCAGGACTCATATTTCCTGCCGCCGCCATGTTAAAGTCATCGGCTATTATTATTCCGTCAAAGCCAAGTTCGCCCCTTAGCCAGTCATTCATTGCAATGGAAGATAAACTTACCACTTTATTGTCTATTGCAGGAATAAGAGTATGCGCTGCCATAACCGCCCTTGCACCCCTTGAGATTAAATCAGAAAACGGATAAATGTAATTTGCAAGGTTTAAATCCTGCAAAGAATCAATCTCGAAATTTAAAACAGATACGGTATAATGCGGATCTCTTCCGGCACTGCCTGGAAAATGTTTTACAACGCACATAATCCCCGCATCTTTCATTCCGTACAAAAAAGCGGCACTAGCTTCTGCGGTAAAAAACGGGTCAGGACCATAAGAACGGCTGTGCAAAAAATCACGATTATCGTCATTTAAGTATTCCGCAACAGGGGCAAAGTTCATATTAAAACCAAGAGAAGCTAATACCTGTCCTGCTCTGTAACTGTCATCTCGGATAGTTTTTAAAATTTCATCGGAAAAATCTATTTTCCAATATGAGCTTGCAGCAGGAAGGTCTGCAACTCCGCGGTTAAGCCTATTTACCGTTCTTCCTTCATGATCAATGGCGATAAATGGTATTAAACCTGAATGTTCCGCTATAAGATTGGATGTTTCTGTAATAAAAGCACGGATAGAATCATTATCAATATTTAGATTTTGCCTAAAAAACATAACACCGCCTGCGGGGATTGTTTCCAAAAGCTCTTTCATATGAGGCGGAAGATGACCCCTGCCGTCAATCCCCGTAATAATAACCTGTGCCGCAAGCAAACTGTCAGACATTGAAGAAGCCATCTCCTGCGCTTGTTTCCAAACTAAATCTAAGGGAAGTGTAATAGTATCTTGCAGGAAGTTAGCATCAGTAAATTCAATTGTATTATCTTTCCTAGCACAAGAAAAAACCAACCCACAGAGTAAACAGAGAGCACAGAGGAAAAAAAATAAATAATTAACTCTGTGTCCTCTCCTGACTACTTGTAAGTAGTCAGGTCTGTGGTTAAAAAAAATCATCTCTCCGCCTTCTTCTCAAAATGCGAAAATACCAATGTAAAATTAGCCCGCCCCTGAGACACGCTTCTTAAACTTGTCATAAAGCCGAACATTTTTTCCATAGGAGCGGTTGCCTTAATTTCATCGATGTCCGCCTTTGCGTTCATGCTGAGGATTTGGCCGCCTCTTTGCGTTACAAGACTCATAACCTCGCCTACAAATTCATGCGGACTTGTAAGGTCAACCGCCATGATTGGCTCCAGCAAAATGGGAGAGGCATTGCGCGCGGCTTCATCAAACGCCATGCTTGCACAGGCTTCAAAGGCAAACTCCGTGCCTGTCTGTTCGGAATAGTTAACGCTTGTGACAGATGCAAGTATGTCTATGCAGGGATAGCCCATAACAATACCGGAGGCAAAAGTGCCGTTAACTCCGCGTTCAATAGCTTCTTTTATTTCATCGGGGATTGAATTTTTTGCCGCAAAAATATATTTGTTTCCGCTGCCTCTTTTTGCAGGCTCCAGCTTAATTGTAACGGCTGCGGCATTTTCCTTGCCCGCAATTATTTTAGAGAACGATTCCGTATGTTCGATTATTTTGCTGATTGATTCCCTGTAAGTTACCTGCGGGTTTCCCGCTTTTGCGCCAAGTTTGTATTCTTTAGTAATACGGGTAACAAGCACTTCAAGGTGAAGCTCGCCCATGCCGGATATAATAAGCTGACCTGTTTCTTCGTTATCTCTTACCGTAAAGGTAGGGTCTTCCTTTCCAAGAATGGCAAGTATATCTTTTAATTTATCCTGATCTGAAATTGTTTTGGGTTCTATCGAAACTGAAATTACAGGTTCGGGGAACTGCATTTTTTCCAAAAGCACAGGCCAATTTTCTCCGCCTATTGTGTCGCCTGTCTGCGCAAGCTTCATTCCAATAATTACGCCAATGTCTCCTGCGGAAAGAGTGTCCAGCGGTTCGGACTTGTTGGAGTGCATTCGTAATATTCTGTTTGCCCTTTCCCGTTTTTTCTTTCCTATGTTAAAAACGCTTACCCCGCTTTTAATCGAACCTGAATACATCCTTACATAACACAAACTGCCTGCTTCGCGGTCATTCTGTATTTTAAACACAAGACCAAGCGGCTGACCCTTTGGATCGCAGGGAATTGTTATATCCTCTTCTTTTTTTAAGTTATGCCCTAAAGCAGGCAGCGTTTCATCAGGAGAGGGCAGGTAGTCAACAATAGCATCAATAATCGGCTGAACGCCAAGATTGCGCCGAGATGCACCTGCAAACATCGGCAGGATTTCTCTTTTTAGAACAGCTTTTCTAAGCTCGGTTTTTATCAACGCCGCTTCAATAGCTTCCCCTGCAAGGTATTTGTCTGTAATTATTTCAGAAGTACCTGACAGAGTATCAATTAATTTTTCTCTCCATTCTTTTGCTATAGCTTCACGGTCTTGCGAAATATCGGAAACCGTCATATTATCGCCGTTATCCTTCCATCGAATTTCTTTCATTTCGATTAAATCGATAACGCCTTCAAAAGAGCTTTCCCTGCCAATTGGAATTTGCAGGGCACAGACAGAAACTTTTAATTTGTTTTTTACATCTTCCAAAACATTAAAAAAGTCCGCACCTAATCGATCCATCTTATTTACAAAACCTATACAGGGAACTTTGTATCTTGCAGCCTGCCGCCATACGGTTTCTGTCTGCGGTTGAACGCCGCTTACCGCATCAAAAATAGTAATAGTGCCGTCAAGGACGCGCAGGGAGCGTTCTACCTCTGCGGTAAAATCCACATGGCCGGGAGTATCGATTATATTGATTTGATGGTCTTTCCAGTAAGTGGTAGTAGCGGCGCTCTGAATGGTAATACCGCGTTCTTGTTCCTCCGGCATCCAGTCCATAATAGCCTCGCCGTCATCAACTTCCCCTATACGGTGGCTCTTGCCGGTATAAAAAAGGATTCGTTCGGTAGTGGTAGTCTTACCGGCATCGATATGGGCCATGATGCCTATGTTTCTCATTTTTTTAAGCATATATGCTATTTTAGTAAGTTCATTGAATAAAATCAATAAATATACGATAATTAATATATGGCTATTGGTTTATCTTATGTATTGGTAACACCCTATACAGTTGCAAAAAGCAGAACAGGCGGCGTGCTTTCCCGCCTGCTTTCACGGACAGATTTGGAATTGGTTGGCGCCCAAATTTTCGCGCCGGATAAGGAATTCTCGGATAATTATGCCGAATCCCTTAGGGAAAGGGCTCCGCAGAATCAGCTTGTTCTTTTAGCTGATTATGTAAAACAGTACTTTGCTCCTTCAGGCGGAAGGCCCCACAGGACTTTGCTTTTATTGTTTAAAGGTGAAAATCCCTGTGAACAGCTTTTACACGCCTGCGGTCATCTTTATACCCAGCATGTAGAAGTTGACGCTCTTGTAGGAGAAACAATCCGTGATACATATTCCGACCTTATTTTTGATATTCATAACCCAAATGAAGTTCGATATTTTGAGCCCGCCGTTCTTACGCCAAGGTCTCAGGATGAAGCCAATAAAGATTTAAAAACGATAGCAGATTTTTTAGACGGCAAGGAAAATCTTGTTCAAAATGCTGTCTATCCTGACCCGTCAAAAATAGAAAGAACACTGGTCATTATTAAACCTGATAACTGGACCCAAAGTTCTTCCCGTCCGGGAGCAATTATCGATATGTTTTCCCGTACAGGCCTGCGGATTATCGGCATGAAGGTTCATCGTTTTTCATTAGCGGAAGCTATGGATTTTTATGGTCCTGTAGAAGATGTATTAAAAAACAAACTTGCTGAAAGTTACGGCAAAAGAGCGCAGGCTCTTTTAGAAAGGGAATTTGAATTTAAACTTGGCAATGAAATGAGCCAAGTTATTGTTAATAAATTTGGAAGTGAATGTGCTAAAAACCAATTCCATCAAATTGTAGAATTTATGTCAGGAAAACGCCCCGGCGATGAAACCATAGACGACCCCATGCAAAAGGGTACTGTTAAGTGCATGATAATGGTTTATGAAGGTGAGAACGCCATTGGCAAAATCCGTGATGTATTAGGCTCGACAGACCCAAGCCAAGCCCGTTATGGAACGGTTCGTAAAGAGTTTGGCAGCAATGTAATGGTAAACACCGCCCATGCATCGGATTCAAAAGAAAGCTTTGAAAGAGAAGCTAAAATTGTCAGGATAAACAATAATTCGCTGGCAATAATTATTCGTGAAAATTTAAGTTAAACAGGCCCCATCGTCTAGCGGTTTAGGACACGACCCTCTCAAGGTCGAGACCGGAGTTCGAGTCTCCGTGGGGCTATTATTCACTTTCATATTCTATCAGTGTAACGACAGGTGTTGGTTCCAGTATTTTCCCGTAATTCAGAAAGGGCAGACCTACTATGCCGAAAATTTCCGGTACTATGGAGCCGCCTTCTTGTAAAATAGAGCGGGCTGCATTTAGCGTACCGCCGGTTGCAATTAAGTCGTCTGTTAACAAAACGCGCTTTCCTTCGGGGACATCGGCGGCGTGGACTTCTATTTCCGCCTGGGCGTATTCAAGATCGTACTTTTTGGAAAGGGTTACTCCGGGGAGTTTTCCTTTTTTGCGGATAGGGATAATTGGAATATTCAAGGCCATAGCAAAAGGGGCTGCAAATAAAAAACCGCGCGCTTCTATGGCGGCAACAGCATCGATGTTTTTGTCTTTGTACAGTTCAACCATTTTGTCAATGCAAAATTTAAAAGCGGCAGGGGAGGCTAGAATGCTTGTAATATCGTAAAAGAGAATCCCTTTTTTGGGAAAATCGGGAACTTTTCTAATATAATCGTCTAGATTTAATGACATGATAACAACCTATTTAATTAATTTATTAAGCCATTTATTTACTGTGCTTTGGGTTATTTCTTCGGGAACAGCCAAAAGAGGTTCGCCATAATCAGCTTCGCTGTCAGCAATAATAGTGGTAAGATATTTTAAGGTTTTTTCGTTTACGCCAAAAAGACCGCATTTTCTGGAAGCCAAATTAATATGGGCAAGCAATTGGGCAAGATACTCAAAAGTTTTTGGTTTGGGCTTTTTACAGCCAATAAAAAATAAGTCCATAGGTAAAAGATCATTTCCGGCAAATTTCTTGGCAGGGATTATTTTTACTTTATAGCCGTCAAGAGACTGTTTAATTAATAAGGCAGTTGTTCTAATAGCCCTTGAGCCATCTGTAATAATTAATGCTTTTTTCTTACCCACAGTTACATCCTATTAATTTATTATTTTTTTGTCAATCATTTGCTGTTGTGCCTAAGCCTTCAACAGAATAATTAACAATCATCCAGTAATTGTCTCTTTTTTCAAGGTAGTAGGTGTATCGCCTTAATTCTGTATAATTCGGATGCCTGAACCTTAAAAGGGCAGTCACTTCTCCCTCGTTATTATTATAAATGGTTCTTAGTATTTCAAAACTTGTAGGAATTACGCTGATATCGCCGTCAACTGTGGAATTCTGCAGATTTTGGCGGTAAGTTGACACCATGCGTCTGCGGCCTTCCTCATTTTCAGCCTGCCATCTGCGTCTTTGAAGGGCATCGCGGGAAAGCATGGCTTCCAAATCAAGGTACAGGAAAAACCTTTCCCATTGGGATTGCTGTCTAGCTGTAAGCATATAAGTAACCACCTGATCCGGTGACAGAGGCTGGCGAACAAGGACTGCGCCTGTGGCAACATCCATTTCAAGGGGGATTCCGTCCGGCCCTTGAATAAGAGCGGGGCGGATGGAAAGATTTAAATAGTTAGATTCAAGCCCTGTTGATTGGGAAGATCTGTACAATTCAGGGTAAACCCTTGCTTTTACCCTGTAGGAGCCGGGCTGGGTAAAAGCGGCATAATCGCGAAGATCCTCTACAAATGAAAAAGATTCGCCGGATTCAATGGCAACTTCACGGAAAAACACCTGCTGATACTGTGTCCGCTTGCGAATAAGTGAGTCCGCTTCTGGAATCTCACGGTTAGTCATGGTCCTAATATCAAAATCAACCGAAAAAACTCTTTCATCGGCAAGTTTAAAGCGGTATGGGGCAGGAGTATTATTTGTTATGGTAATTTGAACAAAAATAGGCTCATCTGTCACATAATAAATCCGCCTGTCGTAAAAGCGGATATTAAATTCAACCTCTGCAAAAAGGTTAAATTGCCCTAAAATTAAAAGAATAAAAGCTAAAAAATAAAACTTTTTCATTGCACTTCCTTACACACTTCTATAATATAGTAATCGGCAGATAAGCATGAATTCTATATCATTTAATGAGCTTTTAGACAAAATACAGGCTTCAAAAGCCGTTTCCTCTTTTTGTACTAGTGTTAAAAACGGCAGTCCAATGATAGAAGTTGAGGGCAGCGAGGGCTCCCTGACAGGTATGTTGACAGCCAAGACCGCGGAATGTTTTGCAGGGCAGGGCAGGCTCTTTGTCATTGTACCCCGTGAAACCGATGCCGACGAGCTTGCCCTTGATTTAGAAGAATCCGGCTCCCCTGTAATGAAGTTCCCTTCGTGGGGAACCGCTCCATACCGTGAAATTAACCCCCTTTCCGCCATCTTTGCGGAACGGGCTCATATCCTAGGCGAGCTTGCCTGTAATAAACCGGGCATTGTCATTATTTCGCAGAGGGCATTGCTTTCACCTGTTCCGTCTCCTGAATATATCAGAAACCTGTTAATAACTCTAACCCCAAACTCCAATATCGATACTAACGCGCTTGCAAAAAAACTTATCTCTTATGGCTATATCCGTGTTCCCCGTGTTCAAGTGCAAGGCGAATTTGCCCTGCGAGGGGAAGTTTTTGATATTTTCATGGGCGGCGAAGAATCTGCTTACAGGGTGCTTTTGGATTTTGATACTATCGAGAGTATAAAGAGATTTGATCCTGCCATGCAAATTACGGTTGGGGAAAAACTGAAAAGTTTGGTTGTTCATCCGATGAGGGAAATTATTGAAGATGAAGGGAGTGGGGAGTGGGGAGTAGGGAGTGGGGATAGTTTGTTAAACTACATGGATAAAACAAACAGTGTTTTATTCCTCATAGACAAAGAACGATTAGAACACGCACAAGAAGCAATAGAACGAGAATACCAGAGCCTATATTTACGAGCAAAAAGAGAAACCCCAAATATCGATCATCCGCCGCCTGAAAAAATACTTTTGAAATATGATAAATTGATAGAAGAATACAAAAACAAAGAAAATATAAAACTAATTTCATTTAACTCACTAATAACAGGGAACAGGGAGCAGGGAACAGGGAACAGGGAAAGTGTTTTTTTGAATTTGAAATCCGAGCCTGCTCGCAGTTTCTTCGGCAATATCGATTATCTTAACGAAGAATTCTCCGCCCTTTTAAAAAGCGGATGGCAGATTGTAATTGCGGCGGAGTCCGGTGTTCAGGCGGAGCGCATAAAAAAAATGTTTGAGCCTTTGGAAAAATCGCTTTCTGTAAAACAGGATTCTCTTACAATTTTATCAACGCCGTTAGTTTCGGGGTTTTCTCTTCCTGATATAAAATTCATGCTGATACAGGAAAATGAAATCTTTGGACGGCGCAAACAAGCTCCCCGTTCGTTAAAAACCGCGCTCTCAAGACCAATTGACACCTTTATTGAACTTAATCCCGGCGATTACATTGTTCATGTAAATCACGGCATTGGGCTTTTTAAGGGTATAGAAAGGCTTAAATCATTAGGACATGAGCGGGATTACATTCATATTGAATATGCCGAAACAGAAACTGTCTTTGTTCCTGTTGAGCAGGTTAACCTTGTTCAACGCTACATAGGAAGCGACGGGAATCCGCCCAAGTTAGATACAATAGGCTCCAAAAGCTGGGAAAACCGTAAAAGCAAAGCAAAACAGGCAGCGGAAGAAATAGCGGAAAAATTAATAGAGATATATTCAAAAAGAAAACAAGCTCAGGGTTTTGCCTTTGGGCAGGATTCAGAATGGCAGACAATGTTTGAAGCCGCTTTCCCCTTTGAAGAAACTCCGGATCAGCTTACCTGCATAGAGGAAATTAAAAAAGATATGGAAAGCCCCTCTCCAATGGACAGGCTTGTCTGCGGCGATGTAGGCTACGGCAAAACGGAAGTTGCGGTACGGGCTTGTTTTAAAGCGGTAATGGGCGGCAGGCAGACGGCGTTTTTAGCGCCAACCACAATTTTGGCGGAGCAGCACTATGTAAATTTTTTAGAAAGATTTTCCCGCTTTCCTGTAAATATTGCCATGCTGTCTCGTTTTGTTGACAGAAAAAAAACTCGTATTATTTTGCAGCAAATTAAAAACGGCGAAATAGACCTGCTTATTGGAACGCATCGTATTATTCAAAAAGATGTGCAGTTTAAAAATTTAGGGCTTTTGGTAATAGACGAAGAACAGCGGTTTGGCGTAAAAGATAAAGAACGGCTTAAAGAATTAAAGGCAAATGTTGACTGTTTAACGCTTTCCGCAACTCCTATTCCGCGCACTCTGCACATGAGCCTTGTAAAAATAAGAGACATGAGTATTTTAGCAACGGCTCCTCCCGGGCGCAGACCTATTGAAACCTTTGTAGAAGAATTTGATGCCGAAAGAATAGCACAGGCTATCCGTGTGGAAGTAGAACGAGGGGGGCAGGTGTTTTTCCTGCATAACCGTATAGAAACATTAAGAGATACGCGGGTAAAACTGGAAAGGCTTTTGCCGGAAATGCTTATAGAAATTGCGCATGGGCAGATGGAAGCGCGGGATTTAGAAGATGTTATGCGCCGTTTTATTCACGGAGGCTTTCATGTTTTGGTTTCCACTACAATTATAGAAAACGGAATTGACATTCCCAATGTAAATACAATAATCATAGACCGCGCGGATTTGTATGGTGTTTCCCAGTTGTATCAATTAAGGGGCAGGGTAGGGAGATCAGACAGAGTGGCGTATGCGTATCTTTTTTATCCTCAAAAAAGAGCGCTTACGGAAATTGCAATGAAACGCCTGCAGACAATTTCCGACTTTACGGAATTAGGAAGCGGATTTAAAATAGCCATGAAGGATATGGAAATAAGAGGGGCAGGCAATCTTTTGGGAAAGGAGCAGTCCGGTTATATATATTCTGTTGGTTTTGATTTATACATAAAACTTTTGGAACAAGCTGTAAAAAAACTGGAAAACTCGGACTATGAAGCGGAAACAGAATCGCTATTGGAACTGGAATATTCAGGGTTTATCCCCAATGAATATATAGATTCCCCTCAGGAAAAAATGGAAGTTTATAAAATGATAGCCGCCGTAACGGACAAAGAAGAGCTTGACCGCGTTTACAGCGAAATAACCGACCGCTTTGGCCCCATTCCCGATGAAGCCGCATCCCTTTTGGCACTGGCAGAAATTAGAATCATCTGCCGTAAATTGGCGGTATCTTCGTTAAGGGAAAGAGCAGGCATGGCTCGTATAGAGTTTGCCAAAGTTTCCCGTGTTAAAGTAGACCGCCTTGTCCGCATGATGCAGGAATCAGCAGGCAAAGTAAAGCTAGATCCCAAAAAACCCAATGTTATCCTGCTTGCAACAGGCAACATTGGGCTTAAAGAAAAAAGCGAATTCATAAGAGAAAAGCTGTCAGCATTAGCGTAGGTTAAAACGCATAACCTGCGCTGAATGAAAATGACATTTTCATTGAATATTCTTCTCCCACAAGTGCAGGAAGATTGTGTTGGAAACAAGCTCCAAAGAAAAGACCCGGTACATTACTTGTTGTAAATTTTATACCAATTTGTGCATTTAATGTAAGCCATGGATAATCTTTTTTATCAACAGACGAATAACCATCATTATTAACTTTAAGACCTTCAAAATGCAGATAATCTATTCCAAACCTAAAGAATGGCATAATACCAAGATTTCCGGCAGGAATACCCCAGCGGTGACCAAAGTACATTCCAAAAATTAAATTATCTTTATCAATATAATTAAATTTCATTCCCCAAGAACCGGAATCAATGGCAACAAACAATGCAGAAGAAGAAGGACCTTCAAATCCATCATAAACTATATATGAATAACCGGCTTCAAAATGGATATCGGTTGTTCCTATTCTAAGGTTGGCTTTTCTTTCTCTGTCTTTTTCTCTTTGTTCAATAAGGGAGCGGTCTCCGGCGGCTACTGTTCCAAAAGTTCCTATGCGCCAGTTTCCGTATTCCCGTACCCATTTTGTATTTACATCTCTATTGTTTATAGTTAAAACAACCATATATTCTTCGCCGGAACCGGTTACTTCTTTTACAGAAGCCCGTATTGCTCCGCCCGATCTAATACTGTGTTCAATAGTCCATGCAACGGCATAACTCATAGCTTGCGGGATGCCATCGCTTACCAATTTTCCTATAAAGTCCCGTCTTACCACCCTGCTTCCTTTTTCATACATTTCATCTATGGCGTATTCGGCGTTTTCTCCAACACATACGGTAGATAAATATTTGGAAATATGCGGATAAACAGCTTTGTTTTCACTAAGTCCTTCTATAAAAGTTTCCAGTCTTTGATCCAAAGCGGCTCTAAAAGTGTCCGGTCTTGGATTAAGAGAGCTGGTAATAAACGGATTTACGGTAGAAACCGGGATAGCGTAATTTGCCGCTTGTCTGCGGGTTGCAGACAATGTGTTAATACCTGCAACTGCATACCCTGACGGAGCATTTCTTTGTGCAATAAGCAATGGCCCGCCTGAATTGCCGGAGTCAACCTGCGCTGTATGTTGAATAAAAGGCCCAATTAGAGTTTCATCTAAAAGGCTTTTAGGAATACGGACACTGGAGTTAGAAATCATGCCTCTTCCAAACTGCCAAACTCCGGTTGCACCTAACCCCGGAAAACCTGCAGAAAAGACATCTTCCCCCTCTTCAACTCCGCGGGTAAGCAGGGTTAACCCTTGGTTAACAAAAGGCCTTACTCCACCTGCCGGAATGGCAAGAATGGCAAGATCATTATCTTCATCTGTGGCTATTATGCGTAAGTTTTCTATTTTTCTGATTGTTCCATCTTGCCTTTCAAACGAGATAGAAAGAGTGTGAGACTGCTCTACAACATGGTTATTAGTTAAAATATAAAGGTTTCCCCTTGCATCGCTGTAAAGAAAGCCGGAGCCAAACGCACCGCTTAACCATAAATCAATAACTTTGACTGCATCGGTTGCACCTTCTTTTGTAAGGTCTGCCTTCATTTTTTCAAAAATGGCAACAATGCCGGGATGGTAACTTTGATTAATTAACCCTACATAATCCCGCAGAGCGGCTGCCCCTGTTTGTGAAAACAGATTAGCAGATACCGCAAAAAACAAAGCTAAACAAAATAACAGTTTAGAAAACGATTTCATAAAAACTCCTTAAATAAAATTATACTATCTTCTAGGAGATAGTCCCGGTACGCTTGGAACATTGCTTGGCAGCACATTTTGTACTGCTTGTCCTGCCTGTTGCGCTGCTTGCTGTGCCGCCTGATTTGCGGCAGAGCGGATTCTTTCTTCTAACTCATTTTTCTTTGAGTCAAGAGAATTTTTAACCTGATTAATTGCGGCTCTGTCACCCCTTGCTATATTAAGAAGATTATCCAAATCTTCTTTAGCGCCAAGTTTACCGTCAGTGTATTCTTCTATTTTTTGACGAAGAGCGCGTTCAATATCTGCTGCAGCTTGTGTTACATAACTTTGTGCTACAGCTCTTAAAGCTTCTAAAAATAAATTTGCAATATTTGTAGTTATTTTAAAATCATCTTTTCCTGATGCATTGTAAGAATATTGTATTCCAAGATCAATTCTGCCTGCTCTGTTTATGGCAATGTCCAATGCTTCTGCAATTGTTCCCGATGGTTCAACAAGGCTTGCGTTTAATAAATTTACATCTGCTCCAATAGAAAATGATTTGTCCGGCTGTCCGGATGCATTAACATTAAAAGCAGACTCGCCTGTTAAACCGCCAATGCCAAGCTTGTCAAATTGATTTCTTAATCCAATTGGGAATCCGTTTGCATCGATATTTACCTTAAAGCGATCCACAGGGTTTCTTCTAAAATCTGCACTTCCTGCAAAGACAACTTCCCTGTTACGGCTTCCTCCGTCTTCTTTCATGCCAAAATCTAATGTTACAGGTTTTCCGGGATATAGATCCGGGTCTGAGCTTACTCCTTGAAGATCAAAAGACCAGTTCCATGTATCTATAGTAAAGTCAGATGCAAGTACGCCAAGATAAAATGCAGGATATGCCTTTGTAGGATAAACTACATCTCTGCCCTTAAAAGGTACTTTTGGTACTTTTTTTGGTTTGTCAGATTTTGGAAGCTGGGCGGATAATGCGTTTATTTTTTCCAGTGCATCCAATGCAATTACGCCATAAGTTACATATTGCTGGGCGGCATCCGAGAGGGTGTCCATAATAAAAGGTTCAATTGCTTCAAAGGCGGCTCCGCTTCCAAGATCAATATATGATTTTAAATGATTAATATCATCATTTATTGCATTGCGGGCATTTTGTTCAAGCTGCCTAACCATATTTATGTCTGATTCTATACCGCTTACAATTTTTGAAGCTTCATCTGCGGCACTCTGTACGCTTTTTATCATGGTATCAATATCGTTAATTGTATCTCTTATTTTTTGAATATCTTCCGGTGAAGAAACGGAAAAAGAAGAAGCGCTAATATTCATAATTGGAGCAGAAGCTGTACGGAGCTCTTCTACTTTTTCTTTTCCGGATTCTACTTGGTTCTGCCATTTTTCAGAAGTTTCATTGTAAGCAGTAATTGCGGTGTCGTATAATTTGGGAGTGGTGAGTTTATCGAATTCTTGATTTAACAAAGCCATTGCATCAAAGTTTGCAAGATCAATAAGGGGAGGTCCCGGCGGCTGTTCCGGTTTTACCCTGTCTTGTCTTCTGACATAACCGGGAAGAGCGCCGGATACGGTTCTATCTGTTCCAAACCGAATTTCATCTGCCCTAATTTCCTCAATATAAATTTTGCCGCGGAGAACAGCCTGCGGTTTTAATTTTATAACGGTTCTTTGCATCTGAAAAAGATTTTTCATAGGTTCGTCAGCATTTGCTACCGTTATTCCTCTTACAGAAATTTCAAATTTAATTAAAGAAAACCTAAAGCCGCGAACATTAGATTTTGCTTCAAAGATAGATTCAAGCCCTTTTTCTAAAGCATTCCCTAAAAGCGGGTTTGCAATAACCGTAAAGAAAAATACGCCGGCTGCAATAATACCGCCCACAATTAATATAGGTATAAAATTGATAGGCCCTTTTCTGTTAGCTTTTATTGCTTTATAAAGTTCTTTTAGTTTCTTTTTATCAGCTTTTTCTAAAGAATCTTTTAAATAAAAAAAGCCGTCTTTTTCTTCATAACATGATTTAAAAAATTGATTGTCTTTTGGATGTTCCAAAAGCTTTGCATAATTTTTATCAAATACTTTGCTGTTTATTTTCTTTTTCATATTTGCTCCTGTTAACCTTTCATTGCAGTGTCAATAAGTTTTAATAAGGGGAATTTTAAGATTTTTTTAACGGCTTTGGATTCTCTTATATGGGGAGCAACTTTATTTCTATAAATTGGAATTAATTTCATATAAAGAAAGAAACTTGGAAGCCATAGCACAACACCCAGTATTATTCCGCCTGCCACTAATGTATTGTTAAACTTTGTAAAAGGTACAAAGGGCATATTGTACATAGATGTAAATAACGGCCTTAATGAATCGATATTAAGGATATAAAAACCCAAAGCATCAATTGCCTGTGGTATTAAAGGCAGTTGGTTTGGACCGGGAATAAGCATTAATAATTTTACAAATGCCATTCCAAAAATCTTAGCCCCATGATTATGGTTAAAAAAGAAGGTAACAATAAAGAGTGTTACCCAGAATAAACCTGTTGGAACTAACCCCAAAAGCAGCCCCCATGCAAGCCCTGCTGCTATTTGATCTTTTTTTGCGTTGCCATTCAGGGCAACTAATAATTTTGCTGTTGCTTTAATCATGGGTAATTATACAATATTACTTGATTAAATACAATAAATCATGCTAAAATAATTATCATGATAGAAAATAATAAATCCGGCTTTTTTGACCGGGTTCAGGCTGTTACGGAATCCATATTAACTTATAGAAAAAGGAATAACCGCCTAAAAAAAGAAAAAAGAGCCAAAAAAAGCCAAATTCGCGACTGGATTGATGCTTTTGTATGGGCTGCCTGTATGGTTTTGCTTGCCAACCAATACCTTGTACAGGCATACCGAATACCTTCCGGCTCAATGATAGACACTCTTAATGTTGGGGATCATGTTTTTGTTAATAAACTTGTTTACGGGCCGGAGCTTTTACCCGGTGTCCTTAAACTTCCAAGCCCCATTAAGCCAAAGAGGAATGAAATTATCATTTTTGAAAACCCTTCCTATATTTCCAGAGGGCCGGTCTTTGATATTGCCCAAAGAGTTATCTATATGCTTACTCTTTCTATTGTTGATATCGATAAAGACGAGACAGGCAGTCAAAGAGTTCATTTTTTAATTAAAAGAGCGGCAGCTTCCGGAGGCGACCATATTGTTATGGATAAAGGCAATATGAAAATTAAATTCCAGGGTGAAGACCGATGGGTAACAGAAGAAGATTACAATATGCAAAGAGGTTGGACTCATAATATTACAAGAGAAGTAACCCCATTTGATTATCCTGTAATAGAAGCTGTAGGCCATGCTATGGCATGGAATATGGATTTAAGAATGCCTGTGCCGCAAAAAATTCTTGAAGAAACCAACAAAGCTGCAAATATGTATAGTTTTGATTATCTTGCCCGTGAAGAAGCCAGACTGGAAATGCTGCGAATGCTTGCACCTAATGATGGGCGGTATAAAGTTCAGTTGTCTCAGCGCAAGCTTGGAAGATATATTCCTGAAGGAAGAATGCTTCCTCTTGGAGATAATCGCGATAATTCCAGAGACGGCAGGGAATTTGGTCCTGTAAAAACTTCTAAAGTTTTAGGAAAGGGCATGATTGTGTATTGGCCTATTACAAGAATGAGAGGTATGAAATAATTATGTTTTCAAGATCAACACAATATTCATACAGAGCTCAAAAATATCAACAGTATAGAATATTAAAAATATTTCTTGTATTTTTTGCTTTGTTTTTAATTTATAATATAATTACATCATTTTATTTTTCTGTATGGGTTATTAATAACGATACTATGCAGCCGGGG
>Ga0099364_10006224_pt1 | contig 17440 bp, 13 predicted proteins | sample TergutTh196P3_FD_73070 | JGI IMG/M metagenome (GOLD analysis project Ga0099364, IMG submission 73070) | Microcerotermes parvus P3 segment gut microbial communities from Pointe-Noire, Republic of the Congo - Th196 P3 | ecosystem: Host-associated > Arthropoda: Insects > Digestive system > Gut ...
CAATGTAAGTACTTCAAGGTAAGTTGGGAACCGGCTTATCCCCGGGTCTGTACTGTCTTTGGAATAAAATGCAAAAACATGCCGTCCATGGAGGTTTTTCTTTCCACAGGGAAGCACTGCTTTGCCTTTGAGCTTAAGGAAGGCTTGAGGTAAAATAACCGAGTTTCTCTCAGGAAAAAGGAAATTAATATATGAGGTGCAGAAAATGATCGATATTGATGAAACCATTAAACAGGAATTAGGTGCAGATGGCAGTTATTCGGGAGTAGAGGAAGAAGTATTTGCGCCATATCCTTTTGATACGGGAAAAATTTCCATATCTAACAGGCAAATATCTCTTTCAAACGTAATTATAAGATGGGACAGAAATTTGATTCATGCTGCATCAATACAGAGACGTGAAAATCTTTGGGATATTGGAAGAAAAAGCAGATTAATAGAGTCAATTATGTTAAAAATTCCTTTACCATTATTTTATGCTGCAGAAACCAAAGATGATCATCTTTTTATTGTTGACGGATTACAGCGTCTAAGTGCTATCAAGGGATACGTATTGGAAAAAAAGTATAAACTGGATTCTCTGGAATTTCTTAAAGAACTTGATGGTAAAAAATTCGATGAAATACCAGAGCAAATGCAAATACGGATAAATGAAACAGAACTTAATTTTGCAGTGATAGGATCAGATTCTCCGCCTGAAGTACAGAGAAATATATTCAAACGTCTTAATACAGGTGGTCTTCCCTTGACAGATCAGGAAATAAGAAACGCTCTATATTTTGGTCCTGTTACCGAACTGCTTGAAAAGCTTGTTGATACAAATGAATTTAAAGCCGCAGTTGATAATAGCGTGAATGATTCACGAATGGCTGCGCAGGAACTTGTTTTACGTTTTTTTACGTTCATGGTTTTTGATATAAGTGAATATAAAAAAGATGATGAAATGGATTCTTTCCTTTCTGATACAATGCAATTAATAAATCGATCTATTGATCCCAAAGCGTATTCCAAATACAATAACTCATTATCTGTTAGTCGAAGTATTACTCGTGACTTCAATAAAAACTTTGAACAGAAATTTCTTTTATCTATGGAAAGGGCAGTACAGCTTTTTATAAATTGTGCATTTAGGATTACAACACCGACAAAAAAAGCTTTGGGGAAACAGAGATCTCCAATTAACAAATCACTTTTTGAATTATGGACAGTTATATTAGCAGAAATGGAAAAAAATGATTTCGATAAACTGTATAAAAACAAAGATCTGCTATATCAAAAGCTGGATGCGGAATTTGATAATAACAATTCTCTTTTACGTAACTATATAGGTAAGGACAGCTTAAAAGTCCCTGGCATAAAAGGCCGTTATGAAATAATAAATAAAATTATCAAGCAAGTTTTAAAGGAGGGGAACCAATGATTTCAAGGCTATCATTAAATAATTTCAAAGCCTTTGAAGATGAGATTTTTATTTTGGGCCTTTTGAACATACTATCTGGTCTAAACAGTTCTGGCAAAAGCTCTGTAATTCAAGCTATTCGTTTATTAAAGGAAAAGAAACCACTTCAAGATCTAGGTCCCCTTGTTCAATATATCAGAAGTGATATGAAAAGTTTCAGCCTTGAATGTGAACAAGTTGGGACAATGGGAACAGAAACTGTTCTTTTTTCATATGGGCGCGATGGAAGTATTAAGGAAAAAAATACATTAAATGGAATAATATCATATATATCAGCAGACCGTTTGGGTCCTAAGAACTCTTTGCCTTTAAGTGTTGATGATGCAATAATAACCGTAGGTTCTAGAGGGGAATATATCATTGATTTCTTATCTAGGTTTGAAAAAGAATGGACTGGGCATCAAGTTCCACGTGCGCTTATTGCCAGGGATGGTTTCGGAATAAGAGAGAATATCAGAGAATGGCTCCGCTTTATTTCGCCTGGAATTGATTTTGAATATTCATCTGATAATAATACTGACACTGGTCGGACTATGTTTAATAAACATCGTCCAGTCCACGTTGGGTTTGGATTATCATATACACTACCGGTAATAGCAAGTATTTTAGTTCATGCAAGCCAATTAGCTGCAAAAAAAATAGAATCAGTTTTACTGCTGCTTGAAAACCCTGAAGCTCATTTGCATCCTTCAGGTCAAACTAAAATAGGTGAAATGCTTGCCCTCGCGGCCTCATGTGGTGTCCAAATTATTGTTGAAACACATTCTGATCACTTGATGAATGGTATTAGAATAGCAATAAAAGATAAAAAAATACATCATACTGATGTAAAGAGTTTTTTCTTTAAAACAGGATACTGGGATGGCAAAAATGAAGATCCAGTAACTGTTGAAAACCTCGATATTGATGAACATGGTATGATTGATTTTTGGCCTGAAGGGTTTTTTGATGAGACAGAAAAAAACCTGCAACGATTGATATAAAAGATGCTGCCATGGAAATATACTTTAATCCATACCCTGGCGTTGTTAAAACTGAAGAAGAAGGAATTCGTTTGGCAATAATGACAGCAGATTCATTATCACGTTTAAAAAAAGGGTGTTCCGGCATAGTCTTATCTGCAAGTGTTTCTGAACCGGAAGTTGAATTACCTCCATCAAAATTTATTCTTGTTAGAAGTAAAAATAGTGAGTTTACCATTGGTTCTCTTATCTTTAAAACAGGTAATGTGGAACGGGAAAAACTGCGTTCATTATTAGAATTGTTTTCCAGAGGAAGAATAATTAATAACGATGATATTCTCAAAGTAGACAACTGGATCGTATCTGTTATAGGTACTTCGGCTCCTATGCTTGAACTGGCTGCTAAAAATAAAGCTATTGTTCTTACAATCCCCACAGAACAAGAATGGCGTATTGATATAATTAATTTTGATAATAGACACGAAATCTTACACAACCTTTGGGGGCAAAATGATATTTCAATAATAATAAAACATTGCCTGGATTCAATTTCAAACAATCCAGATCGTTTTTGTATTCAATTTAATGCAAAATTTTGTACGGGTGCACTCAATTCAGCTCCGAATCCATTGCTTTGGGATATTTTTGGTTATTTTCAAACAATGGACAGAGTAAAAAAAAGAAATTATATGGTAGATGATAAACTTTTAAAAATTGTTGCTAATACTAAATATGGTTTTTTACTTGAACTACGCATGTATGGTTCAGGGCATCGAATCTTTTTTTTACACCAAAAAGACAATTCTCCTGAAATAATAATTGGTGGTTTTTACCAGAAAAATGAGACCTTAAGCCAGAACGATGCGATTCAACAGGCGAAGAAACGCATTGATTGGATGTAAGAGGGATTACTACTGCATAATATCATCTATATAACAAGGATTAACAATGGAAAAAATTCTAATAGGAACCTGCGGATACTCATACAACGAATGGGTAGGCCCGGTATACCCGGAAGGCACAAAAAGGGATCAATTTCTTCACCTTTATGCAGAGAAATTTGACACAGTAGAAATAGATTATACTTATTATACCATGCCTAAAGCCAGAAACATTGCGAAAATGGTTAGTGAAGGTAAACAGCTAAGTTTTGCAATAAAGGCCCACCAGTCCCTGACCCATAAAATTGATGATGATAATTGGCAGAGAGATGCGAACATTTATTTGGAAGCTATTGAACCGCTGGTTGGAAGCAAACGTTTAGAAGCAGTATTGTTCCAGTTTCCGTATTCATTCCATTATGAAGATATAAACCGTATTTATTTATCCAATGTTTTAGATAAATTTAAAGGTATCCCCTGCGCGGTAGAATTCAGAAACAATGAATGGAATAAAGATCAGGTAATTAAGGAACTTAAAAAACGGAAAGTATCTTTAGTAAGTCTTGATATGCCGGATCTTCCTAAATTACCGGAGCAAATTGATATAATAACATCCCCGCTGGGGTATTTTCGTTTTCATGGAAAGAATAAAAAAGCCTGGTGGGGGTCTGATGCTACAGCCAGGTATGACTATTTATACACCGACAGTGAGTTGGAAATAGCTGCAGAACGAATCAGGCAAATGAGTGAAAAAATCAAACGCCTGATTGTTTACTTTAATAATCATTCCAAAGGAAAAGCGGCAGAAAATGCAGTTACATTGCTGATACTATTAAGGAAAATGGGATTAATAAAGAATTGAATAGACTGGTTTTTCTGGTTCAACCTCCATTTATCCAGCTTAATAGTCCATACCCGGCCCTTTACTATCTCAAGGCATTTCTTGAAAAACATGGCTGCACTGTAAAAGTCCGGGATCATTCCATCGGTCTTTTTGAAAGGATCTTTTCCCGTCAAGGGTTGGAAAGGATCTTTGCTGATGCCGCAAGGGCAATGGGCATGGGAGGGATGCCAAAAAACCGAAATATAATCCACACAATCGAACGATTCTTATCAGAGGAAAAACTCTGGCTTGATTCCATTGACCGGCTTATAAATTTTCTCCGGGGTCGGGATCGTGAATGGGGGCATTTTCTCTGCCTTGCCAATGGTAACCTCCCCGGAGGTCCACGTTGCGACACCTTTATCGCAGAACACCAAGGGGAAATTTCACCTGACATTGCATGCCTTTTAGCATCAAAAATGCTCGCCGATCTAGCGGATTTTATCACTGTTACACTGGACAGTGGTTTTAGTTTAATCCGGTATTTACCATCAATCAAAAAAGATCTGGTTTCTGACTTTCAAAATTTTAGTAAATTAGAAAAAAGCCTCAGCGGCTACATAATGAAAACCTTTTACCGCCCTTTTCTGGAGGAGGAATGGAATACATTGTTGGAAGATTATGAAGCAGCCTACTCTGGTCCACATCTCCTGGGTATAAGCATCCCTTTCCCTGGTTGCCTGGTACCGGCCCTCGTTTGCGCAGGATCTGCAAAAAACTGTTTTAGAAAAAACCTCCTTACCATAGCCGGTGGTGGTTATGTAAATACTGAATTACGTTTTACTGATAAAAAAACTTATTCCAAATATTTTGATCATTTATCACTGGATCGGCCTTACGACTTTTTTCTATCGATATTGGAAAACCAAATACTGGAGAATCGCTCCATTCAAAAATCCAAATCCATAAATGATGAAATGGCAAAAACTGTTTTCCCTGATTATTCAGAGGTGGATTTTTCCAGATACTTATACCCAGTAGATAATGATAATCCCATGCACAGGCTCTGGTCTGACGGACACTGGCTTAAAGCTTATCTTGCTCACGGTTGTTATTGGCATTCTTGCAGCTTCTGCGATACAAGCCTGGACTATATCCGGAATTTTATCCCTGTTGACCCCAAAGCTCTGTTCCTGCACTTAAAAGATCAAGCTGGAAAAACAGGTTGCAAGGGAGTGCATTTTGTAGATGAAGCTGCTCCTCCGGCCTCACTTTTAAAATTTGCTCTATTGAACAGAGAAGCAGGCCTTCCACTTACTTTTTGGGGAAATATCCGTTTAGAGAAAAATTTTGATCCGGATTTAACGGCAATACTAGCTGCAGGAGGAATGGTGGGAGTTTCAACAGGCTTGGAAATTACTACCCAGGAAGGGCTGGAACGGATAAATAAAGGATTAAGCCTTAGAGATCTGGTCCATGCTTGTGCGGCTTTTAAGGAAGCAGGGATCCTTGTCCACGGCTATCTGATTTTCGGGTATTGGGATCAAGATGAAGAGGAAATCATCAATTCCGCAGAAATTATCCGCCAGTTCTTTCGTCATGATCTTTTGGATTCTGCTTTTTGGCATAAGTTTGTTTTAACCTGTCATTCTAAAGTCTATACGGAAAAAAAACAGGGCCTCCATCAGGATTTAAAAATCCGGCCTTTTCCGGAGGACTCTTTTACATTGAATGACCTTTCCTTTAAAGGAGAAGAAAAATACGATAAATACTCAGAGCCTTTGGATAAACTCCTTGCCATGTGGATGTCTGGATATGGTCTGGAACTAGATACAAAACTGGAAACTGCCTTCCCATTTAAAGTAAAAACAGCATCAGTAGCTCCAGATTTAATCCTTGGTTTACTGGATGAATATGCCCGGAATAAGAGAAATGAACAGAATAAAATATACAATATCAAAAAAAATATTATTTTTATTGGCTCCCGGCCAATAATTAATGGAAAATCTTTAAAATGGCGATGGCGGCTTGAAGATCAGATAATAAAAATTACAAGTACGGAAGAAGCAGAGAAGATCGCCAGACTATTGGAAATAGCTGCTTTAGGAAATATGAAAGTAACGGATTTCATCAAAAGCCTGACAGATATTCTGGGAGAGAAAGGGGTAATAAAAGTTATAAAAACATTAAGAAAGAAGGGGCTGGCTTTATTTTAGTTGACTTTGCCAGATGAAAGAATTATTGTTAAGCATTGGGAGGATTATTATGGTTACCATCGCCAGTGGGAATTGGGTTGCTGATTTGGGAGCTATGACCTGCACGGATTATGTAAATAAAATAGTAGTAGTATTCAAAAGAGAAGGAAAAAGAACATTAAGGGGAACAATAAAAGACATGCCTATCGAACTCTTTGGTAAGTGGGCCGCTATGCCGGACGGAGAAAGGTATATAGAAAAAACAGTTTTGGAAGCAGAAAAAGTATTTACCAGAGCCTATATCGAAAATGACATTGGATAGTAAGAATTATGGCCGGAATTCTTCCAATTTAAGCCTTTTTCCTTGCTCCAGCCGAGATGCCTCTGCAGCAAAAGCCATATAATGGCTCTCAAAAGAATCCTTTACCGCAGTCCGGCCAAGACCTCCCGAGCCCCGGACACAGGCTACAAAATCACTGACAAAAGCTGAATCTCCTCCGGCATGACCTCCCAGAGGCTTGGCAATAGTTATATTTTCAATATTCCTGGACGAAAATTCTTTAATAGTTATCCTGTTTTCTTCCATATCGGCGTTAATTTCTCCGGCAATCCCAAAAAGGGTAAGGCTCCGGCGGGTTGCCATAGTAAAACCGGACATGGTAAAACTTGCACTTACCCCATTAGTAAACCTCATATTAACAGTCTGATGATCCACAACATCGTTATCACAGTGAAATACGCAGCGGCCGTAGGGGCCTTCTTCCAGGGCCTTTAACCTTCCTTCAAGGGAAGTATCTGTAGAAATAACATTTACAGGCCAGCCTATATTAGTACCCAGGTAAATTTTTGATACATGGTAAGGGCAGCTATTCATGTGGGGGCAGCCGTCCAAACAACGATGAGGTGCACCTTTAGGGGCATTTTCTACCTTGAAATAATTTAAAGCGCCATATGAACTTAAAGTTTCACAGGGTGAAGCAGCCAGCCAGGCCAATATATCCATGTCATGACAGCTCTTTGCCAGGATCATAGGGGAGGATTCGGAGCTTTTCCGCCAATTTCCCCGGACAAAGCTATGGGAGATATGTATATGCCCTACACTTTCAACAAGATCTATGCCAATAAGACGGCCTATACGGCCTTCATTTAATAACTCTTTTAACCGGGAAAAAAAGGGAGTATATTTAAGAACATGGGCAATCATGAATGTCTTATTGAAATTTGCTGACGCTTTTTCAATAGCATGACAATCATTTAAAGCAGGGACTATTGGCTTTTCGCAAAGTATATGGAGGTTTTCATTCATAGCTTTTAGAATAGGACCCAAATGCATCTGGTCCTGGGTAGCTATGATCACTGCTTCTACCGGGGGTAGCTTAACAAAAGCATCTTCCCAATTGCTGTAAAGGTATTCCGGTGCTATATTATGTTCTTCCTTTACAAGCCGGCGTCTTTCAGTTTCCGGTTCGGCTGCAGCGATTATTTGGAGAAGTCCGGGATTCATCTTTGCAAAATTTCCATAGCTGTACATTCCACGGCTTCCGGCTCCTAAAAGCAGGGCTTTTACTGGTTTCATACTCTCCCTCCAAAAGGCTCAACTTTTATTTATATTATATTGTAAAATGATAATAAATAAAGTACAATTGGTAATGTCTGTGAGACAGGATCAAGTTTTAACAGGGGAAAAGCTATGTCAGAAGAAAACATATTGAATAAAGTCATTTCTTTTATTTCAGGAGGCAGCGAACTGGAAGGGGATGACAAACAAATGCTGCTCAGACAGCTAGCTAAAGAGATTCAACAGAATAAATATGCCAAATTTTATCGTTCCCGTTCAGAAGAAGCGGACCCTTCCTTTGCTCAGTATTTTTATAGCATATATAAGCTGGTATATCCTGCCCGTAATTTCTTTAAAGATCCGGAGGTAATGAAAAAAATCAGACGTATACTCCTGGAATCTCATCTGGATAAATCAACTTTAGATGTGATAAAGCATCTTAGCCCTGAAGTTGTTCAGGAACGAAAGAAAAAAGCAGGCCCCGATTTTACTGCAGAACTTGAAAAAGACCTTGAAGCCCTTACCATAGGCTTTGACGGTCCCAAACTTGCAATAGCAGATAAATGTTATGATTTGATGACAGTTTTTAACCGTTTTGTATCCTGGGATTACTATAATTTATTGAAAAAATTTGACCATGATATGAGTGATGGGTTTACAAGTATTCCAAAATTCTCTGCTGTAAAAACCGACACGATTATGGCAGATATTGCATCTTTCATTTCTGTACTGCCTTCTTTTGATCCTGAAGATAACTGGAAAACTGTCCTCGAAGTCTTCAAATACTGCAGAGGAGGAGCTGATCTTATCCCCATGGATGTTTGGAACGGCCTCCTGGCTAATTTAAAAGATTTAAAACTATCCAGAATGCTGGAATCTATGGTCAGGCTGGCATCGGGGAACCCGATTTGGGAACATAAAAATACACACCACCACGAAGAACATCTATCTTCAGACTGGCTAGCAGAAAAAACCGGCGAAATCCGTCATGTAATTTCGGGTATTTCAAACGCGCAAAAAAATGTACAGATTGCGGCATTGGAAAAGGCGATATTTGGAGAAAGCGATACTACAAGGCTAACTTATTATAATAAGGATAGGGCAAGAATACTGATCGAAAAAGGAGTAGGACTAGATCCTTATGCTTATGCCCCGGCATTAAACCATATTGCTGCTTTTGTCCAGGACTTTATCAAGAAAGAAATGGAAGAAATGGCTGATATTCTCCTGGTCAGAGGGCAATGGACGAAAAATTCATCTTTTAATGTCATGTCCGAAGCTTATCATAATATCAATGAAAGCTACCCGGAAATTATTGAATTAGATGAATCCCTTGCTGAAGACGGAAGCTATGGTACCCGTCTTAGAGGTTCCTTGCTTAGAGTGGATAGGGATCACAGTCAAATTAAGTATCTCGGTAATCTGGTTAACTCTCTTAACACAGATGCTCTGAACTTAATCAAGCGTATGGTTCCGTCTTTTGTAGTTATTGGTAAACATTTTAAGGTACTTATGGAAGATAGCCAAAAAAAATCATACGAATTGATAATGAACTGGAAAGAACTGGCCCTGCTTTCCAAAGTACCTATAGCCCAGAGACTGGGTGAAGACTATAAAAGGGTAAATTACCTTATCCAACTGATACTGCTCCAGGCTCAGATGGATGAAGAAGAATAGAGAATGAGCTTGATTACTTGAAAGTAATTCCTACTTAAAAGTAATTACAAGCGTCTTAATTTCAAAGGCCCGGAAACTCAAGGGCAGCTCGTTATCAGTCAAACGCAGAGGTTTCGCATTTCCCTCCAGCATGTCTGTAAGGAAGGCCTGACTAATCTCTCTGTTAAAACGGAGCAGGGTCTTGGTCCTGCCGCCCAGGCTTTCGTAGAGCCTAATTACAACTGTTTTCCTTTTTTCAATTTCAGGGCCTTTAATACTTTCCGCAATGACCGCTTCACCTTCAATGCTGAAAAAAGAGTACTCGGCATTTCCCTTTACCGGGTTTCCGGAACCAATTTCGGCAATAGCAGGCTCGTTAAGTTCATAGCCTTTTTTAACAAGGCCGGAATCCCCAAAAGATCCATTAAAGGGCAGGAGGGAATAGGTAAAACACTGTTCGCCTAAATCTGCTTCTTCGTCGGGTGCAGTGGGAGAACGGAGCAAGGTCAGCCTCATTCTGCCGCTGGAAACATCATGGCCGTACTTGGAATCGTTAAGCAGAGCCAGCCCGGTATCTTCCTCTTCCATGGAGATCCATTTATGGGCGCAAATCTCAAACTTGGCCCTGTCATGGGGCAGATTCTTATGGGTGTTCCGCATTAAATGGCCATATTGTACCTCGCAGCGTACCTGGGTCGAATCAAAGGCGGTATCAAAACCCACTTTTAGGAGCTTCCGTTGTTCCTGCCAGTTGACCTTATTAATAAAATCAATACGTCTGTCACCGGCATAAAAGATCAGATCCTGTAAAAGGGATGATTTTTCCCCGATTGCATAACTCCGACGAAGAATAAAACAAACCGGGCCATCAGCGGCAACTTCGCTGTAATTAAGCCGCTTTTCTTCCTTGAGATGATGATCCCAGTCAGCTTCAATATCCCAGGCTTCCCAAAGGATGGGCAGATCCTGAGCACTAACCAGATTATTAAAACAACCGCCTTGAGCCACAAGCTCTTTACGGGCTTTATTATCCATCAAACTTGTAATACGGCCATGGTTATCAAACTCGATCCGATAAAACGGCGTTTTTAAGGTTTTTTCTTTTTCATCATAAACAAAAGGAGATTGGATATTAAAATTTTCTATACCTGTTGTTTCTTCAGTCTTCAAACTACTGAAACTGGACCAGCCCATGGAAGGAAGCCGGGGAGCAAAAACTGCAAGCTCTTTCCCGTCAAAATCCTTATAATACTGGATTGGATAATAACCGGCTACGGTCTTTTGATTCTTTTTTAAAGACGCTGCCACACCGCCATATGCTTTAAGAGCTGCGGCTTTGGATAGAGCTTGAGCATCCGTAACTACCATATCGTCACGCTCCCAGGAAAGGGAATTAAAAACAACTATAGATCCTCCGATTTCTGCAGCGGCTTTTTTACGCAGGTCTTTTATGCAGCCAGTAAGATCCCTGGCGATTTCCTGGTAAGCAGCTTCCGCTTCATCGTAAACCCTGGCAATGGAGGTACCGGGAATTATGTCATGGAACTGCAGGGTAAGGAGGGTCTTCCAGCTTTTTAATAAAATCTCTTTAGGATACGGAGCCCAATCTTCAAGCAAAGCAATAACGCTGAGCCACTCAGTATTTCGTAAGAGAAACTCATTCTTACGGTTATACCATTTAGTTTTAGCCTGGGTGGTATAAGTTCCCCGGTGGAGTTCAAGGTATAGTTCTCCCCGCCATTCAGGTAATTCCGTCTCTTTCCCAAAAATTTTATCCAGGGCTTCACTTACCTTACACCAGGATGCTTTAGGTGCGCCTTCCAGGTTTTCAAGACGTCTGGCCATTTCCAGGTCGCCCCGGGCAGTTCCGCCGCCGCCATCACCTTCTCCTATGGATTTAACCGAAGCAGACTGTATTTCTTTATGCTGTACATTATTCCAGGTATCAAATAAGTCACCTGGATTTACCCTTCCGTTGTACCCTTGCTTGCGGGAAGTAATAAAATGTGTTTTTATATCGCTGCCGTCTATACCCCGCCATACAAAGGTATCGTAGGGGAAACGGGTGGTATCGTTCCAGTTAATTTTGCTGGTAACAAAGTAATTTATCCTGCAGCCTTTAAGGATCTGGGGCAGAGCAGCTGCATAACCAAAGACATCGGGAAGCCAAAGGGTATCACTTTCGTAATTGAGCATTTCTTTATTTGCCTGTTTCCCCACAAGAAACTGACGAACCAACGACTCACCACCGGTAACATTACAATCCGCTTCTACCCACATACCTCCATTGGGTTCCCAATTACCTTTTTTATAAGCTTCTTTTACAGCATTAAAAATGTCAGGATAATGGTCTTTAACCACTTCCAACTGGGCCGGCTGGCTTTGAATAAATACAAACTCGGGGTATTCCTGGGCAAGATGGCACATATTTATAAAAGTTCTGGCAACTTTACGCTCAGTTTCACCTATATGCCATAGCCAGGCATGATCAATATGGGCATGACCTATAAGGTTAATCTCCGGAGTTGAGGGAGCATTCTTGGAACCTAGAAGGGGAGCAATACGCTTCCGCGCTTCTGTAGCTTCTTTTTCCAGAACTGCCGCAGTAGAATTAAAATGAATATCCATTAAGGCTTCGTATAACCCTTTAAGAATCAGAGCTTTACGCAGAGAATTTTCATTAAGTTCTTTGGCCAAATCAAAAAGGCATTGGACATCATAAAAAAGGTCATAAATAGGTTCCACCCGTTCAACCAATGCGCCGCCTTCGAAAGTATTGGGATAACCGTCGATATTACGGCCCAGGGTTAGAATTACCCTGCGGCCCTGGAAGGGGTGACATCCAGGGAAAAAATGCCCTGAATAAGACTCCAGGTGAAGGGTATGACTTTTGCCATCCGCAGCAACCTTGATCTTTTTATGGATGGGATTAAATGCTCCAACTGGTTTTCCATCAATAAAAACTAATGAATCTGCATTAGGTATCACCCTTAAGTATAAAGGATGGGAACTTTTTGCCGGAGTTTTAAAAGTAGAACGGAACCAGGAGCAATGCCAGGGCTTGCCATAATGATAAGGATTGGGAATACTTATCCAGTCTGCATCATCCGGGGGTTCCCGGTAAGTTTCCCCAGTTTCAAAGGTTTCAAAATCCAGGGTGTCAATTACTCTGTAACGATTCTGCTTTAGAAAACGCAAATATTGTGCAATACGCTGTTCTACTTTTGTTATCAACATATAAAAGCTCCTTAAGTTCTGTGTTATTAGATACTTACAATATCTATCTTAATAAGAAAAAATACTAGTCTTCAAACCCAGAGCATACCATCATAAGCAGCAATAAAAGGCAATTCCAGACTTTGTTCAAGAGTCTTTTGATCAGGGTGGAGCGTCCGCGCCAAGTGAGTCAGGATCACCGGAGCATTGGGCTTGAGTACATCTGTTTTTTGCATAGTTTCTACCATTATGCGGATCATCGGGAGGGAATTATGTTCAAAGATTCGGTAGTCCCCTTCATGACCGTCACCGATAGTAGCATCAATGATAAGGGCATCGAGCTTACAGCCCCGGAGTACTTCCCAGGAAGCATAAGGTAGCCAAGCCCCATCCAAAGCGTATAACCAAGAATAAGTTTTCAGGCTTACAAGATAATGAAGTGGAATTTCATCTTTTATACCGGTAACACTGTGATTCGCTGTTAAAGGAACAACGTTGAATTCTCCGGCGTTAAAAACCAGGAATGGTTCAACTCCGCAGGCTTCGATACCGGCGTTTTGTAAAATTTCCACCACAGCGGTACATGAATAAACAAGGGCACGTGTCTCAATAGGGCGGGAAGCAAGGATACACTTAATTGCTTCTACATCAAAATGATCTCTGTGGCTGTGGCTAATAAAGATATAATCAATAGCATTAAGTGAAACTTTTTGCTTTTCCAGTGTCAGGGGTACATGAGCAGGGCAATCAAAGAGAATTTTATTAAAGGCAAGCATACTACTAAAAGCTCTGAACTCTCCTGAGGGTTCAGGTTTCTGCCAATCAGCTGCACCGGTTCCCAGAAAGAGGAATAACGGTGCTGCATTAGGATTGTTTTCCATGGTACTCCAAAAACGCAGATGCGATGAGGATTATTTACAATTGCATTAAAGTTTTATAGCCGCACTCGTCAATCCCTCTATATAATATTTGTTAGCAAAGATAAAAAGGAATATCAAGGGTATAGAACTTAAAAGGTAGCCTGCGAACTGCACCGGGTAGTTATTGCTATACTCCCGGACAAAATGAACGATGAGGCCTGCTGATATGGTCAGGTTCCTGTGGTTCTGCTGGGTAATCATAGGCCAAAGGTATTCGTTCCAGAGCCCGTTAATGCGCATAATCGTGAGGGTACCTAAAATGGGCATACAAAGAGGAACACAAATTGAATAGTAAATGCGGAATTCTTTGGCGCCGTCAATACGGGCAGCCTCGAAAATATCTTCAGGGACTCCAGCAAAAAAAGTTCTCAATAAAAAAACACCGAAAACCGAACCACCTGTGATTACCGGGATGATTAAAGCCAGCCTGGTATTCAACAATCCAAAACTCCTATAAAGCATAAATGACGGTACCAAGGTCAGGATACTGGGAATCATCATAAGAGCAATTACCAGCATATAAAAAAATTCTTTTCCTGGAAATTTTATCCGGGCGAAAGAATAGGCTGCCAGGGACGAAATAAAGAGCATACCTGTGATGCCGAAAACCGCTACAACAATAGTATTAAATATATACTGCCAAATCAAAGGGAAGGCGCTCACAAAATTACGAAATCTAAGGGGCAGTGTCGGATACCAACGGGTGTACTGGTAACCCAGTTCCGACTTAAAGGCGCTCCAGAAGCACATGCCAAGAGGATAGAGCATTAGAAAGAGAAGGATAAACATGACAGCATGTAAAACAATCTGACCAGGGGTAAATAATTTTTTCCAGCCCGTAAAACGGAGTTTGATTTTTTCCATAATTAATCTCAATTCGTGTTGTCGGTGTTAAAAAACCGATAATTTATAATCGTCAAGAACAATATAACGGCGAACATAACCGTCCCGATTGCGCTGGCGTAACCCATGCGGCCGTTAAAGAAAGCCTGCACATACATGTAATAACCCGGTACATAGGTTGTGTACCCAGGCCCTCCTCTGGTAAGTACAATCTGTATCCCGAAATCCTGGAGACCATTGATAATACCAAACACCAGAAAATATTTGATTTGACCTAAAAGCATAGGAATGTCTATTTTAATAATACGCTGCATTATGTTTGCACCGTCAAGGCGGGAACTTTCGATAATTTCAGTTGATATGTTTATAAGTCCAGACATGTAGATGAGCACATTAGTCCCAGAAATCCAGGGGAACCCTATAAAGATGATGGCAGGTATAACTGTCCGGGGGTCAGAAAGCCATGAAACGATCTCACCTGGAGCAATTAAGCCTAGGAATCTGAAAATTTCGCTCACCAAGCCATTATGAGGATCGTAGAGGAATCTCCACACCAGCATGGTAACTACCCCAGGTGCAATAATAGGTAAAAGAATCATGACCCGGTACGCATAGCGGGCGTATGAGGATTTGACCGCGAAGATCATCTCTGCGATGATAAAGGGAATTATTATACTGATAAACAACCTAGGCAGCATTATCTTGAGCATAGTCGGCACAGACTGGGTAAAACGGCTGTCATTGAACAGTTCCCTAAAATTGTCCAAGCCAAGAAAGACCGGTGTGTCAGTGCCGTCCCATTGAAAGAGAGAACGGTAAAGACCGCTTATAGGAGGAAAGTAATTAAAAACAATAAGCCCGGCGAAAAGGGGTAGAATAAAGAAGTAACCATTACGGGCTGAGTAGATCCGGCTCCAGAGGCTTCCGGAATTTTTAACCATAAACGTTTCCTTTAATCCCCAAAGAGATCAGACATGGTGAAGTTGCCCTGTACCTCGGTTTGTGACTCTACTGCACTAAGAGTAAAGGTATTTTTGGCATTAACTTCAAAAAAAACCGAGTTTGATTCATTACGAACTTCAAAACGAAGGTCCCGGAGGGGATTTATATGGCTCGCACGGTAGGGGAAGTATTCAAAAAACGCTTCCCCTGCTGCATTAGTTCTGGACCGGTAGGGGTGAAAGATGCCACCGTCAAGGGAGAGGATGTAGAGTTCGTGGCCTTCAACCGGCTTATCTCCCCTGGTGAGCAGGGCTTTGACTGTAACCTTCGTGTTCCCATCAGCCACTATGGGGTATGGCTGTACATCAACCAGGCTGATTGTAAAGAGTTTGGAACGGCCAAAGTCAAAGAGCAGAAAGATACCGATGATCAGACAAAAAATGCCGAATCCAATTATTTTTTTCTTCATTAATACAAACCATCCTGAAAAGAAAAACCAGGCCACTACCTGCAAAGAGGTGGTATAACCACCCCAAAGGGGTGGTTAACAAACATTAGGGTATATTCCAGCCACTGATATCAACATTGTTTAATCTGATGTAGTCATCGGCGCCTTGCTGTTGTATTCTGTTCCAGTTGGCAAAGAAGGTTGCATCGTTGATTTGGTTTTTAACCCACATCTCCATCTCTCTTGCCATGGCCTGGTTCATCTCAGTGGTAAATGCCCGGGGCGCCTGGGTGGTAAAAGTCGGGAAAGGCTGGTTCATGTATTCCTGCAGAATGGGCGGAATGGCGCTTCCCCGTACGGCACCCAGTAAAAAACCGTTTTCCAGTATAATTTCACTCAAATTTTCAGGTATTGTAATGTATTTCAGAAAAGCTACTGCAGCTTCCAGCATTCCCGGATTGTTTTCAACTACTGGTTTGATCACATTATAAGATGAAGCAGGAGCGCCTGGAGGCTCAAATACTCCTATGGTAGTTGGAATATCTTTTACAAATCTTGAAGTACGTGTTGTAACCGTCGGAGTCGGGAAGATACCGTAATCGAAATTCCGTCTGGTATTGCTCATTTCCATCGGAATGTTACTCAGGAGATCCGTTTTTAGCCCCACGTTACCACTGTTCCAGATTGCCTGGTAATCAGCAGTTTCCCACCCTGGAGTATAGATATCAAGATACACACTTTTTAAAAGCTGAAGCATCTCCCTGATATTCTCCTGAGTTACCGGATTAAAGTGTCCTTCTTTTACCGCGCGCAAGCTATCCATGGTCCCAAATCCCCCACCCCCGTCATAATCAACTTTATCCAGCATTGCATAAATATAGCTGGGGGGAACCACAAATTGATAAATCCAGTTAAAACTGTAAGGGGTGTCCTGATTCCATGGCATAAAGCCAAGATACCCATTTGCTTTTAAAATATTTACCGTATTACGTAGATCTTCAAAATCTACAGGAACTTCCAGCCCTAATCTTGAAAAAATCTCTCTATTATAAAAATAAACCGTAGGCGGGCCTGCGGTAAGAAACATTGGGATAGCCTGTATCCACCCATTAATATTTGTGTTGCTGTTTCTGTCCCAGATATATTCCGGCCATAAATCCTTCCAGCGTGTATTACCAGGCAGGTACTCGTTGGGCGTATTTACAATTGAAGTAAGATCCCAGTACCAGTCGCGGTCCTGATAAGCACTGTTCTGTGTGGCGCCTATTGCCGGCGCGGTTCCTCCGGCAATTTGAGTGGTCCACCATTCAGCAAACTGATCCACAGAAGTACCGACTTTGTTTCTTACCCATTCGATCCTTACATTTGGGTGCATGGCCATGAATCTGTCCGCCAGATGTTGAGCGACTACCCGAACCATTGGGTTTTCTGCAGTTGGCACTGTATTTAGGGTAGGGTGATGCAGAAAATCCACTAAAAGAGTAATTGGTCTCCCCTCATTAATCTGCCTGACCCCAGGGGGCAACGCGACTGCCGG
>Ga0099364_10006225_pt1 | contig 17439 bp, 17 predicted proteins | sample TergutTh196P3_FD_73070 | JGI IMG/M metagenome (GOLD analysis project Ga0099364, IMG submission 73070) | Microcerotermes parvus P3 segment gut microbial communities from Pointe-Noire, Republic of the Congo - Th196 P3 | ecosystem: Host-associated > Arthropoda: Insects > Digestive system > Gut ...
TGTTTTGTTTGGGATTGGTATTAGCAGAAGCCTGTCCATCATCAGGGAATACAGCGTTCTCGCCCTGTCGGCAAGGTTATCCTGCTCAAGCAGGAACTTCGGCATCCGCAAGAAGCGATGTGAATATGAATCAGACAGCGTATAGCAGGTCATTTCCATTAATATTACCTCCCGGTGATTTTTGAGTACACGAAATACACCCGGTCGAGGTTCTTGTTTTCAGAACCTCGATCAAACCACTGTTTTTCTAAAAAAGCATATAAGAAACAGGCCTAATTGATCTCTGCTTTTTCAGAAAATCAAAATAGATTTTGGCTTTTTAGAGCGCTCATAGAGAACTGCTGATATATATAAAGCCCGAACAGTGATCTTTCCCTCTTCAGGCCTTGCAGGTTTACGTGCGTGTCCTTCGCAATACCGGTTTCCCGTTAGCTCCGGCACTCCGGGATGCTCCTGCCGCCCTCGCATCCGGGATCGCCGTGCGCGGTCTTCGAGGAGCTGTGCTGCCGCTTGACGGCATTGGGGTGTACGATCGGGCGTCCATAGCGGAAACGCCCACGCCAGGCCTCCGTACAGGCTCTGCTGTCCTGCCGGGCTTCACCGGCTTCGCTGTACTCGGATTCTGAGGGGCATTACGGGCGTTTTTACCAACGGCAGCATCGGAAGATGCATTGACACCCGCAGAGGCTGTAACGGGCCTCTGCGCGGTCGCTGCGGGAGGGTTTGGAGGCGAAGCGATATCCCGGCCTGTCCCGGCAGCGTTGAGCGCCGCTTCTGTCCTGTTGACATATGCCCCGTTCATACCGGAAACAGTAGAGTATGCCGTATTGGATCGATCGCGGGTATCCTCATGGGCCGGCGCCGCGATTAAAGCCGCGGTATCCGGCGGCGTGATGCGTGAGTAGGAGTATACGCCATGCGGGTCGCGGTAGACACGCTGATGCCTAACCGTATATCGGGCGGGGCTGCTCTTTGCGCCCGCCGGTCTTACATACCCATGAGCGGCGGCGGAGGGCGGGCGTTGAGTCCTCGGCTCATGTTTGGCAGGCGCAGAAGCGGGTTCATATAGTGATACTAAGCCGAATTTGCCTCTGGCGACCAGCCGGGGCTGCCCGCTTTCATACGGTTTAATATTGGTATATTTTCTGACGGGCTTCCTCCTGCGGTTCGCAGGGCTTGATCTGCCGCCGCCCGCTTTTTCGTTCAGAGCCTTGACCATCTCCTTTTGGAACATAGCATCCCCCGAACCAAAATGCCTGCTGATTGCGCTCTGGGGGCTATGCACCGCACTGTTCACCCGGCTCGAAACATTTGCAAAGCCTTTTAGAAGCTGTTTTGGGAAATAGATCAAAGCGACCGCAATGATAATTTGGATCAGAAGCCCAATCCCCCAGCCCCACCGATTATTATCGGAGGCAATCAAGCTGTCGAACATGACGATCAAGCCGATCGCAAAGGACAGCAGCAGCACGAGGATCTGTGTCTGCACGATCCGCCACAGCCACTTCCAGATCAAATCAAAACCGCCGAGGGCGGGGGATACTGCCAACAGCAGGATTATCGGGCAGGTAAGTACGTGGAACATGGTGACAGCTTGAAGCATGATCTGGAGCGCTGCGCATACAATAAAAATCAAACATTTTATCAAGATCGGAATTATAAGCACCAGAATCAAGGCTACCCGATCGGATGCAACCTCTTTGGCGAATAGCTCTGGATTGCTTTGGTTCAAAGCCTTTATATATTCTGCCCGGTCAGGGCTGCCTCTTGGACTGCTTAAAATATTGTCTGTCACACTCGTCCCCGGGGCATTATGGGTACCGGCAAACTCAAGGGCTAACCATGGATAATGCACAAGCCCCAGCCACAGGACGCCGGATGCTTCGGCGGCATAATCGCCTAACCCGCTGCTTGACATGCTTGAGCCGGATATGCCCGCCATTGCCCTGACGGAAATTTCCTTGGTCGCTTTGTTCACAAAAGACAGGAACGCATAGCTTTCCAAAATCATCATCATACTGATCATCAGGATCACAATAACTTTTCCTATCTCCTTAAATATGCCCTGCACATTTCTGACGATGAGCTGCCTTATGATGAAAAAGGCGGACGTTGCGAATACGAGCACAAAAAAGCCGTCAAACACAGTGTTTTTCATCGCCGCCTGTATCGAATTGATCCGGTCGCCGAGCAGAGCGGACACATCGAAAGAAAACCCTAAATGGAACAAAGCAACGGTCCAGGAGGCGATAAACCAGATGAACATGAACAAGATATTCGCAAGGTCGTTCATGATAGAGTATTCCGCATCCAGTATGCCGAGCTTCACCATATCGAGGTGGTAGTTATCCCTATATTGTTCCGTTAAATACTTACCGTCACCGTTCAAATTCTTAAAATCGGGCATATTTATAACCCCGTTCGCGCTTGCAGTCATTGGGAGGGCGATAAACAGGATGGCCGCGGCCAGCAGGCAGATAAACACTTTTCGTTTCACGGGATTCACCTCTTTCGTTGTATGGTGCGTACATGTCACGGCAGATAATTTCTGGGCTCCCGCGGTTCACCGTCTATGATAAACTCCAGATGCAGATGCGGGCCCGTGGAGTTGCCGGTATTGCCCGATAGGGCGATGATCTGCCCCTGCGACACCTGATCCCCCTCGTTCACAAGTATCTCGGAGTTGTGGGCATACAGTGTCACGATGCTTTCACCGTTCCTGATGCCGTGGAAAATGACGACATGATGCCCGTAGCCGGTAAACGACCTTACTGCCGCCAGTACCCGGCCGGATGCCGCCGCGCGGATCGGCGTGCCTGTTGGGAGCGCAAAGTCAATGCCCGTGTGCCCGGCGTATCCGGTGCCAAACTCGCAGCTCACCACATCCGCCCAGTTATAGTCTCTTAATGGGCTGATTAACCCGCCGCCCATGAAGGGAGTGTCGTCACCGGCAATCATCCCGGCAATGGATGAGTGTGTCGCGTTCATACCGCCCAGCAAGAACCAGTCGGTTTCGGAATAGAGATAGAACAGATAGCGGCTCTCATAAAGCTCCATGATGTCATCAATTAGCTGTTCATCGAAGAGATCGCTGTAGTTCTCCGTGATGATGGATCGGAATTCTGTTGCCGGTACCGCATGGATCTGTGTTTCACGTTTCTGGGTTTCGCCGCTGTACTCATCGTCATAGTCCTCGATCGCGCCCCGCAGCTCCGGCACCGTCACGGCATTGTTAAGCTTCAGCGCCGACATGATGGCAGCTTTCCCGGATATGTATTGTGTGTGGGTAAATACCCAGTCGAATATATCCGCCCCGCCGCTGCAATCTTCATTGTCGCCGCCGCAGCCGTCATCGCAATCCTCCTGCCCGATGATTTCCCAAAGATAGTAGTCCGATTGCAGCTCACAGAACTCAAGGGAGGTCAGCAGCGGGTTTATGCCCTCGATGTCCGGCTTATCTGTCTTATCCGCGACGAATGTATCAATCAGTATGATGAGATCCCACGGCGTGCCGAGCTCAAGCGCAACACTGTAATATGCAAATGCCTGATCTTCACTGGCAGGGGTCTTGATCGGTCTGGCCGCTTCCCCGCCGCCCACCATCATCAGGAAAGCGAATATCCCGGCAAAGCCCGAAAGAAACGGCGTGGCAGATATCAACAGCCTTATCCGCAATTTCTTCATACTATTTCATATTTCAGGAGTTCTTCCGCCGGGCCGGCAGGATACGCCACAACGGCAGCGGGGGGATCATGAGGTTCATCATAACCGGATAAAGCAATATCCGGGATGAAGCTGTCATCCGGCACATCATCCGGCGGGTCATCAGCTCCGACAGAATAATCATCATCCGCAGCGGGAGCCTGTGGCTTTGCAGGCAGTGCGGTTCCCGCTTCTTCCTCGCGGGTCTTGGGTGTCGTGCTGAATATTTGGATGATATCCTCGAAGACAGCGTCGAATTGCAGTACCCCTATACGTCCGTACATATCCTTGTAAACGCATTGGGCATTCCCAAGCCCCATAAGAAGCTGGATATTGTCGTCCGTTACTTCCATCAGCAGGTATTCCAGCATCCGCGTGGCTTCATCCCTATTGCCGGTTTTAAAACAAAATTTGTGGGTTATGGTGTTTTTAATGCCCTCCAGCGGGATATCAAGCACGGAATGCCCGTTGAAGATGCATCCCGTATACAAACTGCGCCCCATGCGGGAGAGATAGTCGTAGAGTTTTCGCCCCTCGGCTGTTTTCCCGAGTGCCCAGCTCTCGTCAAACAACACAACAGAAAAAACGTTCCGCTTGATATGCGCAAATTTCTTGGCGAAATTCCCCAGTATGATCATCAGCACGGTAGACAGGCTTTCTTCTACCGTATAGTCATCTTTTTTCGTTTCCGGGCTGGGGAGCTTTAGGTTTTGGATCTGTATGATCGTCATGCGGTTTTCAAGAGATATCGCTTCCTCATCGCCGGTACCGAACAGAAGTGAAGAAAACCCGGCAGCCCTCATGTTTTTAAGCCGCCGCGCAAGATCCTGAGCGGCCCGCCGCCAGCGTTCCTCCTCATTATTGAAAGACGACCCCAATACCGCGCACAGCTTGGACATGCAAGGCTTTGATACATTGCGGAGGGTCCCTATCGCTTCCTGTAAAGCGGTGTACTCTTCATCCTTCGGAAGCAGCCCAAACAATTCGGTTACAACGATCATAGCAAGCTCGGCCGCGGCAGTGAAATTGTTCCTGTAAATGATGAAGGGGTCAAGCTTGCCCCTGTTTGCCCTATCCGGTGCCAGCGTGACGGTAGTTATCATCCCGCGAAGCATCGTCAAGCTATCCTGCCAGTGGGAGCGCTCCCCCTTCGGGTCAAATATCAGTGCATACCCGCCATATATAACGGTCAGCAATGCCAGGAGGTTCGCGAAGAAGGATTTTCCTACGCCAAGGTTTCCGAATAAGGTTGCCGCGGCACTCATGTTCATCCGGCAGGCAAGACCCAAATCAAGGAATACAGGCTTCCGCTGTTTCCCGGTCGTGCCAAGATACGCGCCCACCGTGTCGCCCAGCTCATTCGAGACGCCGATCACGCCGCCCGCCAGTGTCATCGGTGTCAGCATCATATTGTAATCCTTTATGTAGAACCCGGTGCCGGGGATATGCTGGAAGAAAAGTGTCAGCTGATCGGCTATGGGGCGCTCAATGGTATAGTTCATGTCGGAATATGTCTGCTTAACAAATTCCGCTTTCCGTTCTACCTCCTCCGGGTCTGTGCCGTAAAGGCATATGGAAACACAGGCTTTCGTCATCGGGAGCCTGGATTCTTTCAGCTCGCCTTCGAGCATGTCGGCTTCATCCCGGCTGATCATCAGATCCTCGGGCATGTCCGCATGAGCTTCAACGACGTTATCCATCTGAGAATTGATCTCACGTTTCTTAAAGTCCAGCTTACGCAGCGCCTCCCGATGCTCCACATTGGCGAAGTGGATGCATATTTCAGCCTGCACGTCCAGATTCTGAAGCAGATAGATCCATTCGTTATCGGGAAACTCGATATCCGGGATATGCGTGATAACAAGATATGTCTGATACGAAACCTCGCCGCTGTCATGCTCGACCGTCAGCATCCGCGTATCCTTTGTCCTGATTACACCCCGGAAGAGATTTGACACATCCTTAAAATATGGCCGTACAGCGGTATCCCTGCCGCCCATGATGATGTTTCTTTCCGCGTATGGAGTCCAGTCGGAGGTGATCTTCCTCCGGCTCCTGCCCTGCCCGAAGATTTTCGTAGATACATTGAGCCTGACAGCATGTTCCATGCCCTTGTATGCAGCCCGCTTGAGCAGGAATTGGATATCGGTTGTTGACGCCGCCCGCATGGCAAGGCGCTTATTCTGTTCAAACAGGAAGTTGTCCGCAAGTTTTTCAAAATAGCGTACCTGGCTCTGCAATATGTCTTTGTAATCCGTTTTCATGAGTGAATCAATGGCGTTCATGGGTTCTTTGAGAAGATAACTGGCAAAGCTTTTGAATTTACCAAAGAGATGTGACTCGCCGCCTTCGGCGACAAGCTTGACGATCAGGTAGGTATGGTAGTCGTTTGCGTTGCCGCCACAGTCCGCCGCACTTGATTTGAGGTATTGTTTTGTGAGCTCCGCGTGGTTCATGGCGTAACCGTGCAGCGGGTCTTTTTCATGGAGCGTTTTTTCAAGGCGCCTGTAGTGCTCGTCGAGATCCAGCACTGACGGGATGACAAGAACCCTCGCCTCCCCCGGCACGGTTGCAATCACCCTTGTGAGATTCTTCCATATTTCAATTTTGCTTTCATCGCTGCGGTTGTCGTAATTAAAGCCGTTGAGTTTATACACGCCCCAGCATGAGCCGGTATTATCAAAAATCATATTCTTTTCAAAGTAGATAACAGGGCAGCCAAACACTAAAATCACCTTTCTTTTATAACAAAGTATTGACAAATAGTATCATATATGGTACTATAGTGTTGAGGGAAGTGATAACGCATGGCCGGTGTGGAAAAGATAATCGAAAAGATGAAGGCTCAGCCGCGTGGAATAAGGCTGGAGGTATGATGCATGACCGTAAAAGAGTATATGGAGCTTCCGTATAACATTGTTTTCCGGCATATCAAGGATGAGAGCGGGGATTACTACTTCGCTACTGTACAGGAGCTGGACGGCTGTATGAGTGACGGTGAAACGATGGAGGAGGCCAACGCCAATATCCTTGAAGCGATGGAGGGCTGGATCGAAACCAAAATGGAGGCCGGTTATCCTATCCCTGTTCCATTTGATGCGGAAAAATACAGCGGTAAATTTGTTGTGCGGCTCCCAAAATCGTTACACGCGCGGATTTCTATGGAGGCTGAAAGGGAGGGTATTTCCCTCAACCAGTACACGCTTTACAAGTTGAGCAACTGATAGGGAGCATCGTATAATATTTTAGGTAAAGAAAAGTAGAGGGTGGACTTATGTCAATTCCGCAAAAGGATCAACGGTATACCTATGCTGATTACTGCACATGGGATGATAGCGAGCGGTGGGAGTTAATCGAAGGCGTACCATATGCAATGGCACCTGCGCCCACACAGGCGCATCAGGAGGCAAGCATGAATTTAGGATGGAAACTGCGGAATTTCCTTGAGGGGAAACCCTGTAAGGTATTCGCCGCGCCATTTGATGTTCGGTTTAGCCCAACTGATAAAGATGATATTGTTGTCCAGCCTGATCTGCTTGTTGTTTGTGATTCTTCAAAACTTGACGGGAACTGCTGCAATGGCGCTCCTGATTTGGTGATAGAAATTTTGTCGCCCTCTTCCGCGCAGCGTGACTGCATTTTAAAATTGGAACTATACCAGCGTTTTGGGGTAAGAGAATATTGGATAATCGACCCTCAAGCAAAAATACTGCAAACTTATATCCTGAAAAATGGCCAATATTCTGTTACGGGATACCTTGCAGCTGCCACTGTTCCGATAGCTGTATTGCCCGATTGTGTAATTGATTTGAAAGAGGTATTCTCACAATAACGGTTATCCCCACGCGATAATCACAGAATAACAACCGGCGAACAGCAGCACGCTTGCGATACAAAAAACACGTTCCCCCATCGTCCCGGTGTTAATGCGCATAATGCTGAAATGTTTCTTTGCCAGAGGCCAGAGCCAGGGCGTGCCGAGGGGGTTAAACGTGTCGATGACCATGTGGCTAAACCATCCCAATACGAACCCGATTTGCGCCGACACCGCGATATCAGCGCCGATAAAAATCGGCTGCGAGTGAATCATATATATCAATGGCGCGGCAACTATGAGCAGACAGGCGCAAGTGTGCGTGAAACCGCGGTGCTTTGATTTTTCGATGATAACCAAGATCAAAGCACAAAATATGCCGAGAATAAGCGGGATACTTCTGCCGGAACCGTCTCCGGTGGTATCCGGGATAAACTGCATCACCCCAATAAATGCCGCGCTGATAATCAGCACCGTGCGCAGGGCTTTCCGCAAGGGATGCCCTGCTTTGCTGTGTGCCATATCAATATCGGGGGCAAGCCCTCCCACGGCCGCCGCCGCGGTTATAACTGCCGGGTAGACTTCATAACCGCAGAAATCCAGTACGTGCGCATGGTTGGCGATGCTGTATGCCAAAACAATCCCGCCGGTCAGTCCGCCGACGATCATGTGGGTCGTGCCGTTCATTGCATCCGCCCCCCTCAATTCCTGAAACCGCAATCCCAGCGCAGCCTGATCCGCTCCTTCGGCTTATGCGCAGTAAAGCGAAAAGACTCAAGCTGCCGCCCCCTGTTCCCCAGATACCGGAGGTAATCGATCAGGAATTTCTGCGGAGGCTTCCCGTCAAACTTCTTTTTTTGAAGGAAACGCACCAGCAAGAAAGGGACAACCAGATACTTGATGATCCACGGAACCGGCTGTAATACCGGGATCATGCTGTCAAGCAGCAGGACGATCCCCAGCACGGCGGCATAATACAAAAGCTCCATCGGCTTTATGGGTACCGGAAGATGGATGTTGCCAAGAGAATATATTTTCTTCTCTACTTTCCATACTTTTTCATAGCTGTACAGTTTCATTCTTATCCCCCCGATACAAGGCTCCAGATCGTTTTGCCGATCGTTTCGAGCTGTTGAGGCTCCCTGATAATGACCAGCGCGATAGCGCACGCCACCCCGGAGATGAGCATGGCTATAAAATTCCGGGCCAATAGCAGCTTGACTAATACGATAACGGTTGCGATCAGGGCAATCCAGAAGATTTGATCGAGCACCCACCTACCGGCATTTTCACCATAATTAGCAGGCTGACCGGCAAATACCGGAGCGGTGAGCAGAATGGCTGCAATCAGCAAAAACCCGATAAAGCGCAGTACCTTGATGTGCCTGTCCATACATTTGGTTGCGTGTGATTTTTTCATTTCCGATTCCTCCATTTATTAATTAAAATTATGCTTTAAATCAACGGTTTTTGTGTCCATACCGACGATGTAATAACGCTCCTCCTGCCGCCGGATCAGGATGTTGAACCGCTGTATGAGCTGCTGGCCGTTCCGGTCCTCAAGCGTGATCTCCACCAGGGAAAGAAAGCTGCCCCGCCCAATCGGATCGGAATAACTGCGTGTATTGTTCAGCCTTGCGAACCGGTACCTCCCGTCCAGACCTTTAAAATCCTCCCTGTTTGCTTCCGGCGCAAGGAAGTAATCGATCCGGGTCTGGTTCTCCTGATAGTAGACAGGCAGGAAATTACCCAAAATCCGCTCAATCTCCGCGTTCACGTCCCTGTCAGCCTCCGGGCCGTAGAACTGGGTATACTCATGTGTACTGCGATCTGGCGGCGCTATGAATACCGGGTGATCCTCTACGATGTACCGGCCCTGCCCGTGTACGCGCACCGGGATCTTCAGATACGTGCTGTCCTGCTCGGCCGTGACCGTGGAAGCGCCCTCGATATATTGCCGGGCGGTATAGTCGATGACCGCCATGACATACACGTCGTATTGATCTTGGCTATACGGCTCCATCCGGTATGCGTTAACGTAGCTGGCGGATGCAGTGTTCCTGAAATTCGAGATCCCCGAAAATGTGACATGCCCGGATATATACGGCGTTATCCGGCTTATGTAATCATCCATGCCGCCGGGTTCATACGTGAGGTATTCCCTTGCGAAGTTTTGCGCGAAGCTCTCGATCTCAAAGCTCTGGTTTTCGGAATCCCTTACCTCGCGCATGAAAGCCGCGGTCTGCCTCTGCATCTCACTGACCGGGTCAGGCCGCAGTGATGAGATAATGCCTCTGACAAAAACGAAGCTTATCATAACCCACAAGACCACGCGCAGGACTTTCATGCCTGTATTTTTCCGGGGCTTTATGTAATTGTCCGCGTTGATATTGGTGATTGCCTGTGTCTTATGTGTCTTATGTTTCTTTGATGCTTGCTGTTTCGGCGGCCTCGGCGGCCTTGATACTTTTGATGGTTTTGCCGTATGTTTCTTTTTCTTTTGTTTCGCCATTATGCTTCACCCCCAAAATTAAGATTCAGGGGAATATCATCTTTTGCTTCGATGGTTTTCGGATGCTTATTCTTTTGCTTTTTGGAGCCCGCGGACATATCTGCGGCAGCCTGCCTCACTTTCTCGCGCGAAGGCTGCCCGGCCTTGCCCATCCGGCGCTCAAGCTGCGGCAGCATCACCCTTTGTTCTCTCCGGTCAACGTCGCCGAGCATTTTCTCATCGTCGAAGTAGTACGCCTGAAACTCAACTGTATCGGCTCCGACCTTGTACAGAAACCGCCCCTTTACATCCGGCAGGTCAACGGCTTTTGTATTCCCCAGCACGATTTCACTTGCCGCCTTGTCCGCAAACCGGCCGCAGGCACGCACGGGGACGTTGTTTTTAATTTGCCCGGTCAATACATTTGCATCCGGGCGCTGTACACCCAGAAACAGATTAATCCCCGTGGCCCGGGAAAGCCGCGCGAGTGTAGACAGCGCCCCTTCAAGCCCTTCCATCAGGACCTTGTTTTCTTTGTCGGCGCCCTTTTTATCGAGCATCTCCGCGATTTCATCGCAGAAGACACCGATTCGAGAAAGCTTTTCACCCGTAATGTTGTTGTATTCCCGCAGGTTCTTCACCCTTTTTTCGCGGAACAGGTTTAACCTTAACTCGTTTTCTTTTACAAGCAGCTCCAGTAATGTCAGGGCATTCTCCCGATCGGTGACAACAGCGCCATATTCCTCATATTCCAGCCCGAACTCAACGCCGCCCTTAAAATCCAGCATGAAGATCACAGCACCTCTTTTGGCAAGCTGCCACAGGATCAGGCGCAAGATAACGCTCTTGCCGCTGCCGGTCTCACCGGCTGCCAGCATGTGCGGTGTGCGGTTAAGGTCAAACATAACAGGCTCGAGCTCGTTCTCACCGATGATTATTTCGCTTTCGGCGGGGCTTATGTACTCATCCTTCCAATTAAGCTGTGTAGGCAGTCGATACGAGGAATCCACGGTGGTAAGCACTGCCTTTTTGCGGCTGTCAGGCGATTCGATTTTCAGTATCCGGCAGTCAAGCGCCGTTTCCAGCTCTGCGATGCTCTTTCGCCATGTTTCAAGCGATATATTGCTTTTGAATGCCAGAATCTTTTTCTTGCCGTCCTGCCGCGCATAGAGCAGAAAAGGATATTTCTTGTCTTTACCCCTGAAATTGATGTCCGCGAATATTTTGTAATACTCATCCGCATCCCGAAGCCGGCCGCCGCCCAGTATGAGGAGGTAGATCACCGGCGCAGCGAGTTGGGTACACAGGAGGATCCCCCGGATATATACCGGGGCGTGGAGGGCGAATATGAGCGGCCGCATCATCCATGCGGTGACCGATACGATGATCAATGCGGCAAATACAACGGCAAATTTCCTGTTATTCAGCCTTCTGACACCGTGATAGATTGTCCTGAACATCAGCGCAATGCCGCGGAAAAGCGCGGTTACAGCGGATTCTATGGGGTCTTGCTTCTTGTTGTTCATCTTTGCGATCATCCCTCATTCAACTATTTTCCGTGCCAGATACCGTTTTGTCGTTCGCCAATTGTCATGCCCCATCGCAATCATTAAATTACCTTTAGCGGTGCAGATATCCGATGCCTCTTGCTTTTGCCGCGTGATATACGCCTTTGCGAACGCGCGGCGCAGGTCGTGGCATTCAAAGCCCAGCGCGGTTGCTTCGTGCTCCATATGAGAGGCGGAGTAGAAAAGCTTGTCCTCGGAGCCCTTGGCATCCGCCATGAACTCCGGCAGCTCCCTTTCGAGATATTTGTCCCGGATGCCGCCGATAACGCGGCTTTTTCCGCCTTTCCCGTTACGCACATGTACCTCTATACCGTTTTCAGAAAAAGAGATGTCCCAAAAAGCCAGCTCCGCAGCTTCGGATACGCGCACCCCGGAGGCGAGCATCAGGCGGTAGGCAAGCTTCAGCCGCCGGTCTTGGATCGCGTTAATTTTTCTTTTTACGCTGTCAAGCTGTAACGGCTCAAAACTGCGTTTCCGGTAGTTACGCTTACTACCGCTTGCTTCAGTAAAGAAATCACTGCCCGGAAGCTCCAGATCAGGGAAGCAATCTTGAAGCTCCAGAAGACCGCGCTTTGCCGCGCTGAAATCGTTCCTTGTTTTTAGCCCGGACATCCGCCGTTCTATTTCTTCCGGTTTGATCTGATTTACGCTGTCGAATTGCATATCGGTAAGCATCCCCTTTACGGCGAAGTAATATTTCTTGGCGGTGTTTTCTCCGTATTTCCCTTCCAAATGGCTCCGAAACTCGTGTAAGACGTCAAATTTCATATCCACCCACCGTTCTGTTCAAATCTCCCAAGTGATGCATTGCGCCCCCTGCGGACAGGCGGACAACTGCCTATTCCGGCTCCCAACATGCTCCATAAATTACGCCTGTTATTCGCCCTCATCACCACTTGTCCGCGACCTATATATTACTACGTAATATATAGTCACTTATCTGCTCGGGTACATATCGCCGGTTTTCCTCATTCTGATACGGGTTTGAGTATGGTGAGTTTTGGGGGTAGTGTTTTCCGAAATCTCACCGCGTAAAAACACCTGTTATTTTACAAATTCCTGAAGCTTCTGATGCACAGTAAGATTGATTACAACCATCCGTTTTTGCCCTTTACCCGACGGATTATAAATGGACAATGTATCACGCCCCTCGTCCGCATCGATCCAGCGCAGCGCTTTCCATACCTGAAGCTTGGCGGCGGATTCCTCGTACTTGTTTTGATCCAGAAGAGCCTCCAGCGATGGCTTGTCGATCGCGTACCGGTTTCTGATGATCTGACGGCCGAGCTGCCGCGACATACAATGGGATACCACAGCTACAAATTCAGCGATATATGTATTGATGCTAACCATCGCCGGTTATTCCAAAATCCTTGAACATCTTTGCTCCTCCCCCGTGTTGCCTGCTAAAACAATTTGTGTATTCCGATCATGCGGTTATCTTATAACAAAGGCATTAATTGGCAGGGAATGCCGGATAGTTCTGTTGCCGGGGCGAATGTGTGCTGTTGTTTTGCGGTCTTCCCGCTTGCCCGGTAACAACAGGCTCATCCGTGCCGCCCATGCCGCTGACCGCTCCCTTTGTAAGCAGGAGGAATTTATCTTCGTGGATTTTCAGCACTCTTTTTTTACCGCGGACTGTTGTATGCCCTGTTGCGGATGTGTCTGTGATCTCAAACAGCCTTAGTATTCCGATTACATCTTTTTTGCGGTACAAAGGCATTCTTTGGGAGAACGCATCGAAAAATTCTGTGCTTGGCACGCATATATATTGTTGTTTTGGAGTTTTTTTCTGTAGTCTTACAGCTTGTCCATTCTCTTCAAAATAACACAGGCAATCAATCAGGCAGGAGAACAGCCCCAGTCCTGTTTGCGCTTCCCGCGCCTTATAGCCTTCAATGAGTTTTATCAAAGCGTTGCATTTTTCCCTCAGCCGCGCTATTTCCTGTTCACTGCACATTATAGCTCTCCTCATAGTAATCGTCGTCGAAATCATCTATGTATTCAATCTGCGGCGCCCGCAGTCTCCCGGTTGGATACGGCGGCTCGTCCTCATCGTTTTCATCATCCGTGTGATTTCTGCCGGATCGCCACACGTAAATCGCGATAGCTGTAAAGAGTACTATGTAAAACAGCAAAGCCCCAATCGCAAACCACAGGGCAATCCGCATACCGCTAAAGGATGCGGTGATACCGTTAAGGGATGCGATGATACTATCCACCGCGCCGCTCTCGATGCCGCCATCACCGGCATCATTCGGCATCGCAGCTTGCACTTCTGCCTGCGGCGGCGGTTGATTCTCCGGTGGCTTATCCGCAGCACTGTCATCCATGATCAGCTTATAAGTCATCACCGTTGCAAGCAAGTCTGTCGCGCTGTTTCCCGCGTTTGCCCCGCCGCTGTTTCCCTGCCCGGCAATCAGCGGCAGCAGACCCCAAAGATAATCGTTTGCGCCGGTGGCCGACTGTCCGCCGCGGTTTTGATCCATGAGCGCTGTGATCAGCGGGAGGAGATGGTCGTTGCTTGTGCCCGCCCCCGCCTGCGTAACCGTCCTGATGATCGATTCAAGCTGGCCGCTGTCATTGTTATTGCCCCGCAGGATCGCCGCGAACTGCGCATCAGTCAAGCCGCCGCTGTTGCCGCCGCCCAGCGCCGCCAGCAACAGCAGGAGCTGGTCATTGCTCATCGCGCCGCCGTTGTTGCTGCTTGTGCCGTTGTTGTTGTTATTATTGCCGTTGTTATTGTTATTGTTGTCACTGCCGTTGCTGCTGCCGTTGTTATTATCGCCGCCGTTGTTGTTTGACGGCGCGACCACATTGACAATGCCGCTTGTCGCCGTGTTGCTCTTGTCGCCCATGAAGCTCACGGCGCGTGCTGTGTAGAAGGCATCGCCCTCATCGTGGACGGTGTCGCTGAATCTTGTCTGACTGCCCGCGTACACAACCTCGGCAGAAAGCACACCGGCGGCGGGTGTAAAATGCCGCTCGATCACATAGCTTTCAGCGCCGACATTTGTCCAGCTGATCTCAAACGCTGTGCCCGCTTCCACCTCATTGGGTGTGTAGACATTATCCGGTGTATCCGGCGGCAGTGCGTTTTCGCTGAACTTGAATGTTTCTACAAGCACAGGGGCATTCAGCCCTGCCGCGGTATTTCCGCCTAAGCCGAGCTGGCCGTGTGTGTTGTCGCCGTGACTGTAGACATCGCCCGTGTGTGTCAAAGTGATGATATGGCTGCGCCCGGGTACCAAAGCGGCTACAGATTTGCCCTCAAGAGCGTTTACGCGCCGTGGGGTGTCTATCGAGGCCGCCGTGACATTTACCCCTGCTATACCGTGTGCATTGCCGCCCCATGCAATAACGTTGCCGGTGCCGGTTATGATGAAGCTTGTATCCCCGGCGACGATTAAATCCTGGAAGCCCTCGCCGTTATCCAGTTCAGCTATTAGGTTATTCACCGCCGTCATTGGTACCATCGCACCGTTGGCGGCGCCGTCACCTAGCTGCTGGTGCAGTGAATTGTCGCCCCAGCTATAGTAAACGCCGTTGATCAGCGCTACGCCATGCCTTGTCCCATGCTGGAGCCGGGTTATCTGTGATGTATCAAAATATTCAAAGGCATTTGTAAGCGTGTAGTCCCATGCCGCTGATTGTGTCCGGGTTCTGGTATAGGGACGTATATGCCTATAACCATAAGAACCCTCACTATCGCACGTATAACACATACCCTGCCCCATACTAACCAACGGATGATTACAAACAGCGGTCCCGTCCGCGCTTGCCGCCGCCGCGGTTATATTACTGTTTACCCATTCCAGTGTGCCTGTTAAAGCCCGATCCCAAGTCCCGAAATCCGCTGTATTTTCAAACACTCTGCCGCTTCCTGTGATCTTTACAGGCGACAGTAATTCGCCGGCTGTAAATACATGTACTCCGCTTGGTTTAGTACCGTTGTATCCGGCGTATGTTGTGTTGTGACCGCCGTTGCACTGCGATACGCCGGTGTTTCCGGTAGGATGATTACTACCGCATACTATTGGCTGTGATCCACCCGGGCAGCTCCCCGTGTTTACCAGACTTTCATTCATCGCCGCAATTGGTTCTGTATTAAAGCCGTATCTCCCGTTATTGGCGTTACCCCATACATAGTAGTCATTATTCTGTTTTAACAGCCCCGCGAAGTCATTGCCTACCACCAGATGCTTTATGTTAACGTCATACATTACGACCGCGGGGGTTAACACATCTGATTTCCCGCCAACTCCTATTTGCCCGAAGTTATTGCGCCCCCAGCCGTACAGTTCGTTAAAGTTGGTTTCCGCCAGCACAAACTCCCTGCCTGTGTACAGTCTTTCTACACGTATGGAAGCCCCAAGGCTTATCTTAGTCCAAATATTCAGGTTCGATGTCCCGCCTGTTCCAAGCCGCCCGTTAAGGCCCTTGCCGGTGACATACAATTCACCGTTAACAGTAAGCACATAGCTTGCATCCTCAACAACGTAGATATCTTTTATACTCAAGCCATTATTTTCAAAGAAGCTTATCTCCGTGGGCTCGCTTATCTTCAGCGGGGCACCGGCGCCGAAGCCGAGCTGACCGAAGGTATTGTCGCCCCAGCCGAACAGGCGGCCGTCCACACGCAGCATGAGGTTATGGTTATCGGCTACGATCTTCGCCGGGCTGCTTGCCGAAAACGGCGAGATGACAGCGCCCATCAGCGAGTTGATACCGACGGTGGGGTGGATATCGACGGTGAGCGCGGGAATGCCCGGGATAGGCGCTGCTCCGCATTCGCCGGTGCATTCGCCGATGTGCTCGCTGATGCATTCGTCACATTCGCCGTTGCATTCGTGGGTGCATTCGTGACCGGGGCGGTCTGTTGGTGTCGCCGACAAAGCGTAATCATCAGCCGCCGCGGACAGCGGCGTGATGAGCAGGCAGAGGGTGAGGGTGGCGATCAAGAATGCAGTGCGTTTATTTAACTTGCGGTTCATTTTCATATGCTCCTATTTAAATTGTAAATTTCAACCGAAACTGCTATACTTTTTCTAATACCTGACAGACAGCCCGGACGGGATTTTACCGGCGGCGAATAAACCCACGAGGAATCAGTTATCCGAATATTCGACCCGGCTTGGTTTCCACTTGCCGTCAATCAGCACATCCAGACATTCCCCGCAATGAAGACCACCAGAGAGCGCGCTTTCGCCTGAATCAAGTTTTATGTCGAGACGCCCGTATTCTTGATAGTAAATAAGTTCGCCGTGCAGCATTTTTGGCACCTCAATCTTTTGCTAATATAGTTAGGCTTGTCCTCGCAGTCTGATGTACATATTCCAAAAAAGTTTCCTTTTCAAAGCGCCATTGGGTACCGTCTTTGAACGCCGGCAACTCCCCGCGTTTACACCGTTTTTGAATATTATCATACGTTTTACCAAGAATCCGTGCCGCCATCGGGATGTCAAAAACAATCGGTACATTTCCCCAGTCTGTTATATTCGGCATATCATTACCTCCTTAACCCCATTCATCCCGCCTGTATTTGCGGCCGCTGGCTATCTGGCTTTCACTGTGGAATTTGCTTTCATGACGTCGAGGCCAACCATTAAGATTTGGCGATACATTTCAGCGTAAGTTTTATTGTAAAATTCACTCTTTTTTAATTCGTCTGCAATCTGCATCATCGCAGGTGTGGCCGAGATGGTGAATCGCTTCATATCAGTAGGCATATTTTCCGCCCCCTTTCCGACCACTGGATAAGTGGTGAACTGGTTATGTTTACATTATATTGGTGAACTGGTGAAATGTCAAGAGGTAATTGAAAAATATTTTTCTTGACATCAGTGGTGAACCGGTGTATAGTG
>Ga0099364_10006226_pt1 | contig 17438 bp, 13 predicted proteins | sample TergutTh196P3_FD_73070 | JGI IMG/M metagenome (GOLD analysis project Ga0099364, IMG submission 73070) | Microcerotermes parvus P3 segment gut microbial communities from Pointe-Noire, Republic of the Congo - Th196 P3 | ecosystem: Host-associated > Arthropoda: Insects > Digestive system > Gut ...
TCCCCCCCCCCCCCCCCCCCTCCCGCCCCCCTCCGACCCCCTCCGGCTCCCACCGACTCCCACTAACTCCCACTAACTCCCACCGACCCCCCATCAATGGCTACAATTCACGGATAGTCCGTCATTGCGAGCGAAGCGAAGCAATCTAGGCGTCTAATGTGTCAAATACTTGTCTTACTGGGATTGATGTGTAACATACGTCTGTTACGTTTATCGTGGTTACAGTTATCTGTAGTGACAATTACTTCGTCTCTACGCTCCCCGCAATGACGAAGAGAAGTGCATTTTTGCTATTGACACCGAGGGTTTGGGTACCCTTGAACTGCAACCACCAATATGGAGGGTGGCCCCATCCCGCCGCACAGGGCGACTGGGCACAACTTCAGGCATACAAAGGCCTTTTTGACGGCAACCCTGCCTTTCGGGGGTATTTGGCTGGAGTCTTCGACACCTTTCTTACAATCACTGCCGCCCTGCCAATATCTGATCCAGGCAGGGCAAACCTCTCAGCCCCTTCAATACGGCACCCAAGCAGGCTTGCGGCCCCTCCTGACGCACAAGCCTCTTCTTCGGCTTCTTTGCTGGAGGATTTCATAGCGACAAAAACGCCCCCTTGCTTCAAAAAGGGGGTACAATACTCCAAAAGCGTTGGCAGTGCGGCAACCGCCCTTGCTGTTACTACATCTGCTGATTCCCTGTATTTTTCTAAATGCCCAGCATCTTCTGCCCTTATGTGGACCGTTTCGATGCTAGCAAGCCCTAACGCGCTTATCGCACTGTTGATAAACCTGACTTTCTTTCCGGCAGCTTCAATCAGCGAAGTATCAATTGCGCCCCCTAGGATTATTTTGACAGGCAAGCCGGGAAACCCGGCTCCCGAACCAACGTCAATGTACTTGCCCGGCTTAACGTGTTTTATTATTGAAAGGGAGTCTATAAAATGCTTTATTATTATGTCTCTTTCGTCTACAATTGCGGTGAGGTTGACTTTTTGGTTCCATTCAATAAGCATGTCCCCAAGCGTATTGAACTGAGAAAGCTGGGCATCGGTTATGTTTATGTTTGCGTTTATGTTTAGCTTTGCGGAAAGCTCCGCCAAAAGATCTATGCTTTCGTTTTTCATGGCACAAGCGTTCTCCCCTCAGGCGTTTTGTGCGGGCGGATATTGAATCCGCCCCTACGCTGTCGGACGATGGTTTACATCCGGTTTGTGCGGGCGAATATTGTATCCGCCCCTACGGTGGCCTGGCGTTTTTGCGCGGGCACGGTGGTCTGGCGGTTTGTGCGGGCGGATATTGAATCCGCCCCTACTTTTTGTGCGGGCGGATATTGAATCCGCCCCTACTTTTTGTGCGGGCGGATATTGAATCCGCCCCTACGTGGCGTTGGATTTTTGCCAGATTATTAGCACGTTTATGTCTGCGGGCGTGACACCGGATATTCTTGAAGCCTGCCCAATTGATTCAGGCCTCATTAAAGATAGCTTTTGTCTGGCTTCAACGCATAGGTTCTTTAGATCGTTGTAGTTTAAATCTTGGGGTAGTTTTTTTGTTTCCAATTTTTTGAATTGTTCAACCTGATCAAGCTGTCTCTTAATATAGCCTTCGTACTTTACGGAAATCTCAACCTGATCCGAAACGTCCCTCGGCAACTCCGGCCTGTTTATGTCCACCTCTTTTAAGCTTTCGTAGGTAAGCTCCGGCCTCTTCAGAAGCTCCGCTAGCCTAACGCCGGTTTTCAGTGCGCTGCTGTTATTATCCTCAAGAAAGCCTTGTACCTCTTTGGATGGGGGTATCACCGTTTTGCCGACCCTGTCTATTTCATACTCAACCATGTTTTTTCTTTTTTGAAAACCCCCGTACCGGGTTTCGCTAATAAGGCCTATTTCATACCCATACGGGGTCAACCTCATATCCGCGTTGTCCTGCCTGAGCAAAAGCCTGTATTCCGCCCTTGACGTCATCATCCTATATGGCTCGTTGGTTCCTTTGGTCACAAGGTCGTCGATCAGTACGCCGATATACGCTTCTGATCTTTTAATGACAATCGCTTCTTCGCCCCTCAGTTTTCTAGCGGCGTTGATCCCTGCTATAATCCCCTGCGCGGCGGCCTCCTCGTAGCCTGACGTCCCATTTATCTGCCCTGCTGAAAATAGATTTTCTATATCAATAAATTCCAGCGACAGGCTGAGCTGCGTAGGGTCAATACAGTCGTACTCGATTGCGTACGCGCTTCTCATAATTCGTGCGCCGGCCAATCCAGGCAGTGTTTTAACCATCATATCCTGCACATCCTCCGGCATACTGGACGACATTCCCTGAAGGTACATTTCATGGGTATTCTTTCCCATTGGCTCAAGAAATATCTGGTGGGACCCCCTGTCTGGGAACCTCACGATTTTATCCTCTATGGATGGGCAATACCGGGCGCCAACCCCTTCAATGGCTCCGCTGTACATTGGCGACCTATGCAGATTTCTCCTTATTATGTCATGGGTTTCTGCATTTGTGTGCGTAAGCCAGCATGATATTTGCTTGATATCAATTGATTCTGTTTCAAATGAAAACGGCGTTATCGTATCCTCGCCCGGCTGCTCTTCTAATTGGGAAAAGTCAACGCTCTTCCCGTTTACCCTGGCTGGCGTGCCGGTCTTGAACCTCTGAATGGCAACCCCCGCGCCCTGTAGCGAACCAGAAAGCCTGACCGCCGGAAACAAGCCGTCAGGGCCGCTGCTATAGCTACATTCGCCGATTATTATTCTTGCGTTTAAGTATGTCCCTGTCGCAAGAACCACGGCTTTCCCATAAAACACCGTCCCCGTGTGTATTCTTACCCCGCATACCCTTTTTTTCGCTTTAGGGCTGCCATCCGTTGTTTCACGTGCAACAATTTCCATTTCATCTTCGAACAGAAGCCCTGTCACTTCGCCCTGTCTTGTATCCAGGTTTTCCTGCGCTTCCAAAACCCTTTTCATGTACTGCTGGTACATCCGTCTGTCTATTTGGGCGCGCAACGAGTAGACGGCAGGGCCTTTTGCTTTGTTGAGCGTTCTTGACTGAATCAGCGTGCTGTCCGCCGCTTTGCCCATTTCGCCGCCAAGCGCGTCGACCTCCCTTACGAGATGCCCCTTTCCCGTCCCGCCAATATTTGGGTTGCACGGCATATTGGCAATACTATCAAGATTAATCGTCAGAACTAAGGTTTTCATCCCCAACCTCGCCGCCGCAAGGGCGGCTTCGCACCCAGCATGGCCTGCGCCAACAACAATTATGTCATATTTCCCCGCAACAAAACCCATAACTATTTGCACCCCTCTTGGACAATGTGTTCCAGTGTTCCTCTTGACAACATGTTCCAACGCCCCTATTGACAAAAATGTTCCAACACCTCTATGACCAATATGTTCCGACTCACCTATTTCCCGACGCAAAAGCTTTCGAAAATCTTATCCACAACCTCAGAAATGCAGTCTTCGCCGGTTATTTCGCCTAGTGCGGAAGCGGCGCCCTTCATCCCAATGAGTGCCATGTCTACGGGAAGGCCCATGTCTATTGCCCCTAACGCCTCGTCAATGGCAGTTATACCTTTAACTACCTGCGCGTAGTGTCTTTTATTTGTTAACACCGCCTCGCCGTTTCCGTGGATAAGCCCAACGCTAAACATCTCCGTTATCTTTTCTTCAAGTTCGGCTATGCCTTTGCCTGTTACAAACGACGACTCAATAACAAACGGAGCGGAAATTCCGCTGCGCTCATTCCCATTTTCCTGCGGCACGGCACTTTCACAGCGCCCGCGCCCGTTGTCCAGCGGAGCGGGGCTTCTGCCGCGCCCATTCCCATTTTCCTGCGGCACAGCACTTTCACAGCGCCCGCGCCCGCTCTCATGCCCGCTCCCATGCCTTCTCTGATGCCCATGCTCAGCGCCCTCAACCGCGCTAATGAACGCTTTTGCCTGTTCAATACCACCCCTATCTGCAATGTCTGTCTTGTTCACCATATAAATACGGGGCTTACCCTTTGCCAGGCTGATTACTTGATGGTCGTCTTCGTCTGGCTGGCAGGCAGAGTCAAGCACGACAATTACCAAATCTGCCTTTTCCGCCGCGCCCTTTGCAATATCAACACCAATTTTCTCAACCTTGTCCCCGGTTTTTCTTATGCCCGCCGAATCGGCGACGTTTATTGAAAAGCCCCCTATGCTAATGTTTTCGCGCACCAGATCCCGCGTTGTCCCAGGCATGTCAGTTACGATCGCCCTGTCCTTTCCAGAAAGCAAATTTAGGAGCGAGGACTTGCCGACATTAGGTTTGCCAACGATTACACATGAAATGCCGTCTCTGACAATCCTCCCCCTCTCAAAACTGCTCTCCAGCGCATTTAATTGCTCTTTTACCCTTTCCAGTTTTTGCCTCGCCTCTTCCGCTGTAACTTCTTCCAGGTCATGTTCGGGAAAATCCAATACGGCGTCAAATGAAGCCACAATATCCAACAATTCGCCGCGCGCCGCACTAAGCCACCTTGAGAGCGACCCCTCCAGCTGGCTCATGGCAGCTTGCGCCCCAAACCTTCCGGTAGAACCGATTATGTCCATAACCGCCTCTGCCTGCGCCAGGTCTATCCGGTCGTTCAAGAACGCCCTCTTTGTAAACTCGCCCGGCTCCGCCGGCCTTGCGCCCCCTTCTATTGCAAGCTCCAATACCCTCGTCAGCGTTTCAAGCCCCGCATGGCAATTAATCTCTACTATGTCTTCCCTTGTGTATGTTGACGGCCCCTCCATTTTTGTTATTAGCACTTCGTCAATGCATTCGCCGTTATTGGGGTCAACAATAAACCCATGGCTTATGCTATGGGTTTTTATTTGTTCGAATCCCTTTTTCCCTTTGAACAACCTTGCCGCAATGTCAAAGGACTTCGAACCGCTTATCCTAATTATTCCTACCGCGCCTATACCGTATGCCGTCGAAACCGCGGCAATGGTATCCTCCTCAACAAATCTTTTTTCCATATGCCCTATATACCCGAGAAAGAAAAAAGCTTTCGCTTCTTGCTATGTTTTTTTTCTGCCACGCATCACTGTCAAAACTTGTAAGGCAGGTACATTGCATTACTGCGTTTTACACCTTGTTGCCTTGAAAAATCCTACAGTAAATTCCGTGACTATTTTCTATATTTCTAAAGGCTCCTTACCTTCTGTACCGATAGCCGCCGCCATAGGATTGGCCGCCACCCGAATTCTTTAAAGTCACCACGACTTTTCTGTTGGGGTCCTCGCCTACGCTATACGTCTCCACCCTAGGGTTGTCCTGGAGCGTAGAGTGGATTATTCGCCTCTCGTACGAATTCATAGGCTCAAGCGTAATGCTCCTTCTCATTTTTACGGCTTTTTCCGATACTTTTCCCGCAAGCCTGATAAGTGTCTCTTCCCTCTTTTTTCTATAGCCTTCAATATCAACCGTAACTCTTAAGAATTCTTCTTTTCCCCTGTTTAAGCACAAATTTGTCAAATACTGGACTGCTTCAAGGGTCTCCCCTCTATGCCCTATTAAGATGCCGCTGTCTTCGCTGTTGACATTTACCGAAAAGCCGTCTTCCTTGTCATCAATCTCAATGTTTGTTCTCACATGGATGCCTCCGAAAACCCCTTCGAGAAACTCCCTAATTCTCTCCTTGTCGTCTTCGGGCGTTACGGCAGCCCGTCTTGTTTTTTCGCCCATTCCCGCGCCCGCGCCTGCATCCGAATAGGAGCGTGCCGCCCCGCCTTCGCTTGAACGCCTGTCTTCGCCTGTATTATTATCATAGACTTCGTCGTAGCCTTCGCCATTGTCATCGCCGCCTTCAAAGCCGCCCCATGCACCAGCCTGAGAGCCGCTTTCCTCTTCACTGCCAAATTCGGCTGTTGCGTCTGCTTCGTCGTCGTTGAGCGCAGTAACCCTTACTTTCGCCATTTTACTTCCCAACAAGCCGAAAATAGACGGCTTTCCCTCGTCCAACACTTCAATCTTTGCATCGTCCAGTTCCAAATTCAGCTCGACTAAAGCTAATGCAATTGCATCCTGAACCGTTTTTGCGGTCTTTTCGACGAACCTTTCGCTCATTGATATTATTCCCTCCTTATCGCCTCCGCTACAATTTCTTTTTCTTTTTTTTGCTGCCGTAATTCTTATATGTGCTTGTCCTGTAATCTGAATACCTGTTTGTGCCAGCAACATTTTCTGTTGCGCCGCCCTGTTTTCCTGGCCTCCCCTGCTTGCCATGCTTGCCTTGGCTGCCATGCTTCTGGTTGCCTTGGTTGCCCTGGCTGCCCCGATTGCCCTGGTTGCCTTGCCTGTCTCTGTTACCTTGGTTGCCTTGGCTACCCCGGTTGCCCTGTGCCCCCGGTGCCCCCGCATAAGCCGCTCTTTCATTATTCTCTACATCGGCGCCCGCCTTGCCGCCCGCAGGGCTAAAGTCTTTGTCGCCAAAACCCGGGCCACCTCGCCCGTCAATTGCCTTCTGTCGGGAATCTGCCGCCCCTTCGCCCTGCCCCTTTACTTCTGGCTCATTTTTATTAATCATGTACTTGTTAACGAACAATTGCTGCACTATTTGAATCAAGTACCCGGAAATCCAATAAACCAGGACGCCCGAAGGAAGCTGAAACGAAAATATCAACGTCATAACAGGTCCTATTATCATCATTGTCCTGTTCATGGACGATGCCTGTTGGTTTTCCTGCGTTGGCGCATTTGACATTGAAATCTTTGTTGCCACATACGATACAAAGACGCCCACTATTGGAATCAACAACAGGGGCAAATACGTCGACATCTCGTCGCCGAATATTATGGATGGGTTAAAAGTAGGGGTCTCCCCGAGATTAAGGCCAAGAAAATTCGTATTCAGAAGCTCTGACTCATTGAGTATGCCAGAAACCTCATTTAAATGTTCAGGGTGCATTTTAAAAAAGTTTAGAACCTTAATCTCCTGAATTATTCCAGTGCCTTCATGCCCGCTTGCGTTTACAAAAACCTCGGTTAGCCTGGCGACTTGTTCGGCTGTCTTCTTGAGCATGTAGGTTAATGGGCCGTTAATAATCCTATATAGAACAATAATGATCGGAAACTGAATAAACATGGGGAGGCAACTCGCCATTGGGTTTATTTTTTCTTCCTGGTAGACCTTCATAGTTTCTTCGTTTAGACGCTGCTTGTCAGCCCCGTACTTTTTTCTCAGCTCTTCCAGCTTGGGGTTTATTTGCCGCATCTTGGCCGAGCTTTTGTATTGGTTCATATTCAGAGGAAACAGCAATAGCCTTGTAAAGACAGTGAATATAACAATAGCAAGCCCATAGTTGTTGAATGACAGGTTATTGTAAATGAACTGCATAAAACTACCAAGGGGTTGTGCAAAAAAATCAAGAAATCCCATAAGATAACTCCTATACTGTTGTTCTGCCCTTTTCGGAACGCGTCAAACCACTTTTGTCAACCGGGTCAACCCCACCATAGCTGAAAGGGTTGCACCTTAGCACCCTCCACACAGCCATTAGGCCCCCTTTTGCCGCCCCGTATCGTGAAACCGCGTCAAGCGCATATTCCGAACAGGTTGGATAATATTTGCAACAAGGCCTTTTTAATGGGGATATATACTTCCTATAAACTCTAATCAGTTTGATTGCTATATTTTTAACCATTATTTGCTCTCTCTGGCCATTTTTCCATATCAAATAAATTTGCTTTTCTAAAAAGATATTTCATTTCTTTTGCGTACGTCCCATAGTCCGGAGTATCTAAAACGCTTCTTATCACGAAAACCAAATAATGGCCGGTCAACAAAAAACTCTCATACGCCCTATAGTTTTCCCTGACTAACCTCTTGAGCCTGTTCCTTTTTACGCTCTTTCCAGTTTTTCTGCTCGCTGTTATGCCAATACAGTTGATAGGCTCTTCAAATCTGATATTTTTGAGTACATACAGTGTTAAAACTCTCCCGGAATAGTACTTCCCCTTTTTGTAAACCAATGTGAAATCGCTGTTTCTTTTTATCGAAATTGTATTCTTCATAGTTTCTAAACAACCCAGGGGGCAAAAAACCGTGCCGCGCCACACAAAGGCGTACCGTGCCATACCGTGACGTGCCACGCCACAACAGCGTATACCTACGGCAAGGCGGCACAATGAACGCCCCTTCCTTCTTTAATCCCTACGCCGAAAGAACCCTTCTCCCCTTCAGGCGCCTCCTTTGAAGGACCTTTTTTCCATTTTTTGTACTCATTCTTTTTCTAAACCCATGAATTTTGCTTCTTCGCCTCTTTTTAGGCTGATATGTCCTTAGCATTTTTCCCCTCCAACTTTTTGTACTTCTATATGCACAAGCGCTTAGCCGCTTATCGCGTGTTCGCACACAACGCGGCTACCTTTCTAACATATTGCAACCGCATCAACACGGCGCCTTCATAAGACACCGTCCCCATTATATTTAATATAGCCGCCCCTGTCAAACAATTTTGACCCCACCGCTTTCTACCATAAACAGCCTTGCGTTCATCTCCTTCCCTTGTTCAAACACGTCGCTGTCCGTGCACGTTGCAATTGTTTGGGTTTTTTTCATGTTTTTTGAAAGGCCCGTGCGGCGCCCTTTGTCGAGTTCCGACATTACGTCGTCCAACAGTAACACAGGCGTATCCCCGGTTTCTGCTTCCATTACGTCAACCTGCGCCATTTTTAAAGCCAAGGCGGCCGTCCTGTGTTGCCCCTGTGACCCATATTTTTTTAAATCATTGCCATTAACGCGCAGGGACATATCGTCCCTATGCGGCCCAAATTGGGTTGAATGCCTTACCAATTCTATTTCTTTGCTATTTTGAAGGCATATCTTAAATTTCTTTTCAATACCCTGTTGGCCGTCTTCCCCGCTTATTTTCACAGAAGGACAATAGTGTAGGTTAAGGACTTCAGCGCCGCTTGTTAAAAGGCTGTGGTTTTTTTCTGCATAGCCGCCTAATTCGTCAATGTAACGCCGCCTTTCTGCCATTATCCGGGCGCCGTTCTGTACAATGGGCGCATTCCACGCATCCAACGTGTCCAAAAGCTTTGGGTCTTCCCTAGCCTGCTTTAAAAGCGCGTTTCGTTGTCTCAAGCCCTTATTATACTGCTGGAGACAAAAAAAATACGATGGCCTTACCTGGCTGATAAACATGTCTAAAAACCGCCTTCTGCATTGTGGCTCCTCTTTGGCCAATAAGACATCCTCAGGTGAGAAAATAACCACATTCAAATACCCCATCATCTCGCCAATTCTCTTTATGGGGATTCCATTAATTTTAACGCCCTTTTTGCCATTTGCGTTGATTTCCACCTCTATCCTAATGTTTTCGCGGTTTTTTTTATTGAGGGTCAACTCTACTCGCAAAGTATTTTTATCACATTTTGACAACGGGACGGGTGTAGTTGGGCAATTGATCATTTCAATGTCTTTGTTCGTCCTGTGCGACCTTCCTGTAGAGCACAAAAAAACAGCCTCAAGTATGTTTGTCTTTCCTTGGGCGTTTCTTCCGTATATAACATTGTATGCCCCGTCAAAAGAAATATCTTGATTGCCGTAATTTCGAAAGTTTTTAAGGGTCAAATCAGTAATATACAAGTCCCGGCTTTCCTATCTTTTTAATGTTTCCTATCACACCCTTTTTACCGGGAGGACAAGGTGGACGAACCCTTCGTTGTTTACGGGCCTTAACAAGCATTGACCTACCTCCGAGGTAAAACTAAGCTTTATCGTCTCATCCTCAATAGTCCTGAGGGCTTCAACCAGATACCTGGGGTTAAACGCAACCTTCATGTCTTTGCCTGTTGTATCAACGCTTATGTTTTCGTCGACAAACCCCAAATTGCTTGTTGACGATATTTTCATTTTGTCCCCTGCAATTTCCAGCAACACCGGGTACCTCTTCACATATTCGGAGACAATTATCAGCGACGCTCTTTCAACCGCTTCCAAAAATGCGGCTGTATCAATAATTATGTCCGTTACCGTCTGTTCCGGCACTATGTATTTATAATTAAAGAATTCCCCCTCTATTAACCCTGTGGAAACCTTGCAATTGCCAAATTCGATAACAGCCTGTTTTTTTGTTCAGTATATGTACAGCCCGCCTGTCGCCGATGGTATTATTTTTATAAGCTCGTTAACGGTTCTTCCGGGTATAATTACCTTTATGTCAACGCCGCTTTGTCTGATTCCTTCGGACACTCCGGCTACGCCGATATTTCCGTTTCCTTCGGCACTGGCGCTTTCGGCTACTTCGGCACTGCCGCTTTCATCTGTGCTGGCACTTCCGCCGCCGCTTTCGGCTACTTCGGCGCCGACATTTCCTTCGCCGCTACCGTTGCCTGCCACTCCGATACTACCACTTACATCGGCACTGCCAGCTCTGCCACCGTCGCTTTCATCCACTCTTGTGCCACCGTCGCTATTGTCTTCCACTCCGGTGTTCCCACCGCTGTTTTCTTCCGCTCCGGTATTGCCACCGCCGCTACCCGCTACCCCGACGTTGCCACCGCCGCTACCCGCCACTCCGGCTCTGCCGTCGCTATTTTCTTCCTCTCCGGCACCCGCTATTTCATGCCTTCTCAACGCCATCCTGTAGCCGTCAACCGCAACGCATGTGAGCTTATTGCCGCTGCTCTCCATGAGCAGCCCTGTTATGGCCTTTCTTCCCTCGTCAAGGCAAATGGCAAAACTTGTCTGTTGCAACATTTTTTTTAGCACAAATTGGTCTATTGCAAAGAATTTTTCCTGTTCAACATCTGGAAAGGGCGGAAAAACCTCATTGCTTATCGTAAAAATCTCAAAAAACGCCGCCCCGCTTATAATACACAGCTTCGTGTCGTCCCGCGAATACAGCCTTACCCTGCTTTCCGGCAATTTTCTGACCATTTCCCCAAACAGCCGCGCCTTTACTATTAAAACCCCTTCTTCCCTAACATCTGCCTCAATGCTGCTTTCTATGCCAATCTCCCTGTCGGTGCAGTTCATAACAAGGGCGCTTCCACGCGCCAAAATATTTATGCCTTCATAGATAACAGACGCTGTTTTCATGCCGACTGCCTTTTGACAATTAACAACCGCATTGATAAGAGAGTCTCTATCGCAAAAAATATCCAAAATATGTAAATCTCCTTTTTTTAATTATTAATATATAATAAAACAGTAGTAGTAATAGTAAGCAATGTAAATAATGTGTAAAACCCATGTAAAGTATTCGAAATAAAGGGCTTCGCTTGTTAGTAAATCTGTTGATGTAAAAAAAAGATATCAACATTGTCAACAAGAGCCAAAAAAAGCGGGCTTTATCAACAAGGCACCGGCATAAAGTTATCAACATTTCAACATGGGATTGTGAATGAATCAAACAATGATGCCGGCGCCGGAAAGATTATTCGCCCTTAATGTCGTTCATAAGCGAGTCTATTATCTGTTTGACTTCGCTTTTAGTCAGAATATCTTCGTTTACTTTCTTAATGGCATGCATAACAGTAGTGTGGTCGCGGCGGCCAAAAGCAATGCCAATGCTGGGAAGCGACATGCCTGTCAGCTCCCTGCAAAGGTACATGGCTATTTGCCTGGGGTAAGAAATATCCCTATTTCTTTTTTTAGAAATGATTTCCTCGTCCCGAAGGCCAAAATATTTGCATACTGTGTTTATTATTAGGTTGCTCGTTATCTCCCTGTTCGAGTCTGCGGAAATAATATCCTTGAGGGCCTCTTCGGCGATGCTGACTGATAGGTCGTAATCCGTGAGGGAGGCGTAAGCGATAATCCTGTTAAGGGCACCCTCAAGTTTTCTAATGTTGGAAGGGATATGTTCAGCAATAAACGTCATAACCTCGTCAGAAACAAATATTTCCTGAGTTTGGGCCTTTTTGCGCAATATGGCTATTCTGGTTTCAAAGTCAGGAGGCTGAATATCCGCTATCAGGCCCCATTCAAACCTGGATGTGAGCCTGTCCTCAAAAATAGGGAGGTCGCTGGGCTTAGTGTCGCTTGTAATGACAATCTGTTTGCCAGCGTCATAGAGTTCGTTAAAAGTGTGAAAGAACTCCTCCTGCGTACGCTCTTTTCTGCTAATAAACTGGACGTCGTCCAGCAAAAACAGATCAGCCAACCTATACCGCTGTCGAAAAGCAACGGTTTTGTCGTCTTTTATTGAGTTTATTAACTCGTTTGTAAACTTCTCGGAAGGCACATACAGGACTTTCGTCGTAGGGTCTTGCGAGATAATGTGGTTCCCTATGGCGTGCATAAGGTGCGTTTTTCCAAGCCCGGCGCCGCCATACAAGAACAATGGGTTATACGTTTTTGACATGGACTCTGCAACCGCAACAGAAGCCGCGTGTGCGAGCTTGTTGCCATTGCCTATGACAAAGGTGTCAAATGTGTATTTTGGGTTAAGCATTGTTACATTTTTGCCTTTGCCTTGCCCGTTTGCGGCCGCCGCAGATGAAAAAACATCTCTATTTATGTTGGATTCAAGTAGGATGTTGATGTTGTATTCTTTCTGTGTAACCGCTTTTACAGCGTTTTTGATCAGCCGGGCGTAATTGTGCTCTAGGTGATTTTTGTTAAACTCTGCTTTTACGCTTATGTCTATTGATTTGGCGTCCATTGAAACCGGGACAATAGGCTCAAACCATGTGCTATAGCCGACTATGGAAACTTCTTTCTCTAAAAGACTTAGGGTTTTACCCCAAATAGCGCTTAGTTGGTCGCTCATTATGCTAAGACCCCCGAATATCTGTTGTTTATTCATATTTTTCTTACAAGGGCATTAAGCGGCAACAAGAAAAATCTTGAATGCAGGCCTTTTTCTTTTGCAGGAGTTTTTCAAAACAATATCTAATATATCAAATGTAAATTTATTATTCAATATGAATTTTTTTTAACGGTTTACAATTAAGATTAATACCATTATACTTATGGACATGAAAGCGGCTAAAATTCTTATGACTATGAATAAATGCTTCAGGGCGCCGACCCACCCGTTTAACCTTAAAAATGAAGGCATAATGTCATATGCGGAGTGGCAGTATGAAAAAGGTGAAGACACTATAAAGTTTTACCTAAATTTTACTAGCACAGACAAAATGTTTTTAAAAAAAACGGTTTTGGACGTGGGGTGCGGCGAAGCTGGAAAGACACTATACTATGCCTCAATGGGAGTAAAAGAAATATTTGGCCTTGAAATATTGGAAAAATATAGGCGAGGGGCAGAGGGCCTCGCTGAAAAGAAAGGCTTGTCAGAAAAGTTTAGGTACATTTGTAGGGACGCATCGGACACAAAACTTGCCAGCGGGTCAATTGACACTGTTATTATGAACGATGCTATGGAACATGTAAGCGACCCGGAGGGGGTGCTGCGCGAATGCGCCCGCATATTGAAGCCGGGTGGGAGGCTATATGTAAATTTTCCGCCTTACCACCACCCTTTTGGAGCGCATCTGAGCGACGCGATCTATATTCCTTGGGTTCATTTAATATTTGGGGAGAAAACTCTCATAAGTGCCTATAAGCAACTTGTTGAGGGTTTGCCGGACGGAAGGGAAAGGGTTGAGTTCAGGATTTCCGCAGACGACAACGGCAAGGAGTATTTCTCATATATTAACAAAATGACTATAAAAAAATTCAAAGCAATTGTAAAAGGCTTGCCATCGGGCTTAAAACTCGTATATTATAAAGAGGAGCCGTTAAGGGGTTTCTTGTCTGGAATGGCGAAAGCCCCACTGCTAAGGGAAATGCTCGTGAAGATGGTTGTTGCCGTATTTGAAAAAAAATAAAACAAGGGCGGCAGAAAAGAAAGAAAGAAAAAGAGAGAAAGGTAGAAAGAAAGATAGATAGAAAGATAAAAAGATAGAAAGATAGATAGAAAGGTAAAAAGATAGAAAGATAGATAGAAAGATAGATATGAGAGATAAAGGATAGTAGGGGCGGATTCAATATCCGCCCGTATTAAAATATCCAGAATTCTTGTGTTCAGGTGCACGTGAATTGTTACTGTACCAGATAGCAATGTAAACACGGGGGGCCATGGGGCTATTGCATATTGGCGTTTTTTTTTCTATAATAAACTCAATTAATCCAAAAAAACGGCAAAATACGAAAGAGGAGTCTGATGAAAATGAAAAACAGGGTGATAGATAGGCTTATTGCAGGGTTACTTTTAGTATCAATGATTATAGGCATGGGTGCGGTTGCGCTTGCCGAGCCTGTGGATCCGGACAGCGGGGAGGCCGTGTCTGAAGTAGTTGTTGAAGAAACTGGCGATCAGCAAGAAGGAGAAGGAGAGGTAGAAAACGGAGAAGGTGACGGGGAAGGTGACGGAGACGGAGCGGAAGTGGATAGAGGGGGCGAAACGGGCGCGGACACGGAGCACTCGGATACTTTGCGCTCTATCCTTGGAGAGGACTATAGCACGTTCACGTACGAAAGCCTGACAACAGGGCAAAAAGCTGAAATATTAAACAGGCTTGGCCTATTGTTAGGCGACCTGGACATAGGGCTAATGCTTGACAGAAATGTCCGCCGCTCGGACGCGGCAGTGTTTTTTGTTAGGCTGTTGGGGATGGAACAGCAAGTAATCAACGGGAAAGACACGGACTATGCTGTCACGGAATTTCCGGATGTAACAAGGGGGCAGTGGTTTACGCATTATGTGGCGTATTGCGTTGAAATTGGCATAATAGCAGGCAGGACTGACGGGTATTACTACCCTAACGACAGCATTAGCGAGAAGGAATTTACCAACGTATTGCTTAAAATACTAGGGTATATTTACGAAGAGGACTACGACTGGAACACGGTCTATGAATTTGCTTATGATATTGGGCTTTATAACGATATTACTTACGCCACAAAAACGGAAGACAATAAAAACTATATGAGGTCAGACGTGTGCAACCTCATATTTGTCGCCCTTGCCATAGAAAAGAAAGACAGCCCGCAGATACTGGCTGATTTTTTGGTTGAACGTGGAGCAATTCCTGCAGGGCTTGCAATAGAGCTGGGTCTGAGCATTAGCTCTACCTATGCGGGGGGCGGAAGCGGCACGCCCAATGACAAGGACGTTGACGACTATGCCGATATTGAGGCGGTGTACCACCTTGAAAAAGATGTCCTGTGGGTTATCTTCACTAAGGGCGTAGTTATTTACGACGACAACATCGAAATTACACAAACGTACGATTTTTCCAAAATATTGGATTTTGAAGTGGTAGATGCCACACCCAGGGACATTGTCCTCCAAACGACAAGGCAAATAGCTGACATGGAATACACCATAGATTTTTTCAATGTAATAGAATCGGACGGGACTAACGCGGGAATGCTGAGTTTTGACTTCCTCGGGTTTGACGAAGCTGCGGGGCCCGACACGGAAACCGGGCCAACAACAAAGGTACGCGACGAAGAAAACGGCGGCGTCCTTGGAGGCGGCAGCGGCGCAGGGCAAGGAGACGGCACGGGGGGCGAGGGCGGCTCAGGCGGCAACGGGCAGGCAGCTGGCTCAGAAACGAACGCCGACCCGATGGTTGAATACTTCAGGGTTGTCAACGCATATTCAACAGGCTCAAACCAAATTGCTATTGTGTTTTCGCAACCCCTGGCGGAGGGGGCGCTGAGCGGTGTGTACTACGACATATATCAAAGCGGGGCAGGAGCTGGCGGCGACGTGTTAATAGGGGGAGGTCAAAGCGGCCAACACAAAGTGGAGTTTTTAGAGAACTCAAACAATGCGGTTAAAATAACTTCTACGGGTATTAGGTATCAGTCTGGCACAAGGTACAGGGTTTCGGTAAGCGGGGATTTGGTAAGCAATTACACCGCAAGGCTTAACAAAGGGCAGGAGGACAGCTTCTCTTTTGTCGCCAATAACGTAACAGAGATGGCATCGTCGTTTACAGTGAAAAACATAAAGACATATTCTCAGTATTTAATAGAAATTGAGTTTTCACAGCCTGTTGACGCTAGCACCGCAAGTATGATTTACAATTATTATTTGGCCGACAATAGCGGGGCGAGGGTCGATATAAGTTCAGTGTCTGTCGTAAATGATACTGGTGGCGGGGGAGGGGGGCAAACCCTGGTGAGGATAAATACGCAACTCCCTATGAACACCCAGAGGGTGTACCAGCTAACCATCGTATTCATGAAAAACCAGGCAGAGACAGACTCGCTGGCAAACCACACAATATCGTTTGACTACTCAACCTTGAGCGCGAACAGGGTTTCCAGTATGACGCTGACTGGGGTTGCCCAGACAGACGCTTCCACGATTGAAGTGTTTTTTGATAGGGAGCTTGACAAGGCGTCCGCTACAATCGCTTCAAACTACAGCGTTAGCAGCAATGACGACAAGGCGTTTTCCGCTACCCCGGTTGCTGTCTATTACGAGCCAGCTATTTCCCCTTATAAAGTCAGGCTGTATTTCTCGGCGGACAAAAGGTTTATCAGGGATTATTCATACAGGCTCAGGGTATTGCAGTCGATTCGGGAGTCAAACATGACGTCCCCTTCAAAAATGCTTGAAATGGGGTTCTTTTCAACAAAGAACGACAGCCCAAACCCTGCCATAAGGGACGCGGTAATCATAGCGGACGACTTGATTCGAATAAATTTTACCAAGGAGATAGCGTTTTCGCAAAAGAACATTTCTGAATCAAACTTTATTCTGGAAGCTGTCGTTGGGACCGCTAGCTCTTCGGGGGTTGCGCCTTCGCTAGTAAAGTACGCCGATGCACAGAACATTATATTGAGGTTTAACAACCTGGACTTGACAAGGGAATACAGAGTCAGGTTTAATTCAATAACGGATTATTCGGGGCTGTTTACGTCAAATTACCCTGATACCGGCACATCCAGCATTGTACGGCAAGGTCAAAGTAGATAGCATTCCCCAGAGGAGGCAAATTAGGTAGCAACCGGTGATAAAAGAAGATAGCAATAACCGGATACGTAAGAAAATACTGGCATACAGGGGGTTCGGCAAGAATGCCGCAATGACGGAAGCATTTAAGAAAAAGGAAAAATGACAAGTGTTCTTCCAATGGCCCTTACCCAATATAGAACATTTACAAAAATTATACAGTATGTATTGCTGAACTAATAATACAAAAGACCGCTGCAATAATGTGAAAAGGGCTGAATACTCTACATTAGGCTAGTGCTGTTATACATAGGTAGCCCCTAATACTGCGGCAAGGGCAACAAGGCATGCGGCAGCGGCAAAGGCTTTTAGCCTGAAGGCGTGGTAGTTTTTTGAACGAAGGGCTAGGGCGTAACCGGCCCCAGAGGTTAGCGTGCAGACAGGCAAGAGCAACAAGAGAAATACAAAAATGGGGGAGGCGGGCATCGAAAGGGAAAACAGCGGGGGAAAAATCCCTTTAAGATGTACAAGCGGAGCGAAAGGAA
>Ga0099364_10006227_pt1 | contig 17437 bp, 19 predicted proteins | sample TergutTh196P3_FD_73070 | JGI IMG/M metagenome (GOLD analysis project Ga0099364, IMG submission 73070) | Microcerotermes parvus P3 segment gut microbial communities from Pointe-Noire, Republic of the Congo - Th196 P3 | ecosystem: Host-associated > Arthropoda: Insects > Digestive system > Gut ...
AAGTAGTGCAATAAAACAGATTGTGCAGGGGTGGATTGGGGAAATGAGTTCAAACGGGTGCGGTTTGAACTAATTTTTTTTCAACCATTGTGCGGGCGATACGCCTTCAAATTTTTTGAATGTAACGAAAAATGTTGTGCGTGAGCGGAAACCACACTCTGCGGCAATGCTTTCTATGGTGTGTTCGGCGTTGAGGGTTTGCAACTGCCGTTTTGCTTCTTCAACGCGCAGGGTATTGATAAATTCAAAAAAGTTTTTTTGCAAATATCCGTTGATAGCAGCGGAAATTTTCTTTTGGTGTATTTTCGTTGCGTGCGCAAGTCGGTGAATGGAAAAATCGGGCTTGGTGTATGCTTTGCTTTTTTGCAGGTATTGGGTAACGCGGTCGCAGATTTCGCGCATTTGGTCGGCGGTCATCGTGGGCAATGCGTAGCCCCCTCTAACTCCCCCAAAGGAGGAGAACTCTTCGGCGGGGGCTTCTTCTATTCGGTTGAGATAGGGGGCGGTGGAATGGTAGATTACCACATAGACGAGGTATGACATTGCTATAATATTCAGTATCGGAATAAGCCATACATCAGTACGTGGATTAATGGCGTATGCTACGGTTGCGATAAAAAATAAAACAAAAAATGCAATAAGAAATTGAACAGTCCATTTGATACTGTCGAAACCTGTGTCGGAAAAATTGTCCTGCAAATATTTTTTGCGTTTGCGGACATAAAAGAATATGGCGGTAAAATAGACAAAGAATAGTCCGAATAGCAGAATGTCGTTGATAATGGCGGGCAGGTTTTCGCCGCCGTTTTCCATAAATGCTCTTTCGGTTTCAATTTGTTCGGCTGTCAATGGGGCAAAATATATGATTGAGGCAATAAGCGAAATAAGAGCAGGTATTGTGTGCAAAAGGTTTCGGGCGAAAAGTCGGAAGTTCTTGTCAAGTTGTCGTTTGGTAAAAAACCACAGCGCAGGCATACACAACAGGTTAAGAGTTATAGCAGGATACCAAAAAAATATAAAATATTCAGAGGCTATATCTCGTGCCGTATTTACCAAATAGGCGGGTACTGTCGTAGTAACAATAATAATCGCCGCCCACCCCGCTCCACCTTTCATTCTTGTGGCGGTGGCTAATAGTATGAGCAAGATAACCAACAGGCTGATACAGGTGGCGTTAATGATAATGAGGGTGGTGGGGGTGAACATATATTTTCTTCGTTTTAATTTCAGGGGGCAAAGGTACGGTTTTTTTTGGAAAAGGGGGAAGGAAAAGGGGAAGGACAAAACACACAGGGGGCGTGTGAGCTGTTGTAAGACAGCATTATTTTGTTGTGTTTTTGAAAGGGGAAAGGGAAGGTTTTTTACAAAACAAGCAATATGTGAAAATTTTGCAAAAAAAAATTATTGTAGCGGCATGAAACGAATAAATTTAACAATCAGCGAGAACCACGATTTTAGCAGGATTAAAAGATTTACAGGATTATTTTAATCTTTAATCATAAAATCAAGGCTCAAACAAAATAACGCTCTTTGACATATTGGTTTACACAATTTTTCGTATTTTTGCAGGGTCAATTTATTAAAATAAACTGTTATGGCAACTCTCTCAATATTTTATGGAATAATTATTTCTATGATGTATATGGATAACAAACAACATTCTATTCCTCATATTCACGCTGATTATCAAGGACAAAGCGCTGTATTGTCCATACCCGAAGGGGATATTTTGGCAGGAGACTTTCCTCCTAAAAAATTGAAACTTGTACGCGCCTGGATTGAAATCCATCACGAAGACTTGCTGGCAAACTGGAATTTGGCAGTTAATGGCAAAACTGTTTTTACGATTGACCCTTTAAAATAACAAACACAATGAACCCAAAAGTAATAAAAGTACAGCCCGAGCAGAACTATATGCTCAACCTTTGGTTTGCCAATGGCGAACAGCGGCGTTTTGATATGAAACCTTACCTTGATTACGAAGTGTTTCAAGCATTAAAAGACAGGGAAACATTTGATACTGCAACCACATTTCTGGGTAGCGTAACTTGGTCTAACAATTCCGATTTAAGTTACGATACGCTTTATTTGGAAGGAGTATAAATTTCAACACAACTCAGCCAAAAAGCGTGTAAACCAATAACAAAAAGTGTTTACTCGCTTTTTTATGTCTAATTTTTAATAATATGTTGTCCTATGACCTGTAAAAATAACTATCTTTTATCATAAATGAAAAAAGCTCGTTCCACATATTTATTCATTCTTTTATTGTTGCTAACGATAGTTCTCTTCCTTTCCGACCTCGTATTTGGGAGCGTGTCGTTATCATTTGGCGACTTGTTTTCGGGTGAAAATGAAATCCATCGTGAAATTTTAATGAATTTCCGTTTGCCAAAAGCCGTTACGGCGTTGTTGGTGGGGGCAGCGCTTGCGGTAGCAGGTTTGTTGATGCAAACTTTGTTCCTCAATCCTTTAGCAGGACCATACGTGTTGGGTATCAGTTCGGGAGCGAGTTTGGGCGTGGCTTTGTTTTTGATGGCTTCGAGCGTGTTGCCAATATCTGTGTTGGGTTCTGCGTGGGGTATAATTGCGGCGGCGGTGGCGGGTGCGCTATTTGTGTTGTTGGCGGTGTTGGCGGTGTCGTTTCGCATTCGCAATTCGGTGTCGCTGCTTATTGTGGGTATGATGTTTGGTAGCATGACAGGCTCGTTGGTAAGCGTGTTGCAAAATTACAGCAATCCCGATGCTGTGAAATTGTTTGTAGTGTGGACTTTCGGCAGTTTGGCTTCGGTAACATGGAGCCAAATGCAGGTAATGTTGCCGCTGTTGCTGGCAGGTTTTTTCATTGCTTTTATCCTTCAAAAACGCTTAAATTCTTTTCTTCTCGGCGAGAATTACGCGCGAGGATTGGGCGTTTCGGTGGCAAGTACACGCTTTTTGATAATCGCAGCCACAGGCATTTTAGCCGGCGCAGCCACCGCTTTTACCGGTCCGATAGCCTTTGTGGGTATTGCTGTGCCGCATTTGGCACGCGGGCTTTTCAAAACGTCCGACCACAGGATAATACTTCCGGCATCAATGCTCTGCGGCGCATCGTTATTGTTGGTATGCGATATTATTTCGCAAATAAGCATGTATGCCATTCCGATTAACGCCGTCAGCGCACTGTTTGGGGCGCCGCTGATTATTTGGATAATACTTAAAAAAAGATAAAAAGGTAAAAAGAGCAAAAAAAAGAAATTCATTAGCTTTCAAAATAGTAAATGATAAAATGATAAATCTAAAATCAGTATCAATCGGCTACAAAAAATATGTAGTTTTATCCGATTTGAATGCCGAAATTTCGGCAGGCGAAATGCTGTGTTTGATTGGGCAAAACGGCTGTGGAAAATCTACTTTGTTGCGCACAATGGCTGGTTTGCAAGCTCCGTTGGCGGGAGTTTGCCGCATCAATGGGCAAGATGTGAATGCCTTGAATGTCAACGACCGCGCCAAGCTGATTTCGCTGGCGCTTACCGATAAGATAGAGGTGGAAAATTTTACGGTGTTCGATTTAGTGAGCGCAGGACGCTATCCGCACACTGATTGGCTGGGAAATTTGACAGACAACGACAAGCAAATAATACGCCATGCGATAGAACTGACAGGCATTTCACACAAGCAAAATTCGTTTTTAAGCGAATTGTCGGACGGCGAAAAGCAACGCGCCATCATTGCCAAAGCCTTGGCGCAAAGCACGCCCATTATTATTCTCGACGAGCCGACTGCTCATTTAGACCTGCCAAACAGAATAAAAACGATGTCTTTACTGAAAAAATTAAGCCGCGAACAGGGCAAAACAATTCTTCTCTCGACTCACGAACTGGATTTGGCAATGCAACATGCCGATAAAATTTGGCTAATGACCGGCGATTCGACACTTCGGCAAGCTCAGTGCATCGCAAACTCAGCAACCATGCTGTGTGGCTTGCCGACAGATAAAGAGTTTGAGAGAGCGATAAAAGAGCATTTTGAATTGTAAAATAATTTACAAAAAAATTTCGTGGTAAAAAAAAATATTTTACATTTGCAACCTCAAAAAGAACAAAATATACAGATGAAATTAAATTCAATATTCAGCAAATTCATTCCGCAAACGGATAAATTTTACCCTATTCTTTTAGAACAATCCAGAAATATTTTGGAAGGTTCGGAACTGTTTATAGAACTCACCAAGACTTTCGACAAAGAAGAACGAAAGGCAAAATATAAGCAAATAAAAGCGTTGGAAACCAAAGGAGACGGCATTTTGGCGCAACTCTTCGAAGAATTGAACAACACATTCATCACGCCATTCGACCGCGAAGACATTAACGCACTGGGCGAAGAACTCGACGATGTGATGGACACGATGAACAGCGCCGCAAAACGCATCGTTATGTATCAACCCAAAACGCTCCCCGAAAAATCAACGGAAGCAGCCATGTTGCTCAATGAATGTTGCAAACTTATTCAAAAAGCCACCGAAGAACTCGACAGAATGAAAAAAGACCCAAAAACGGTCAAAGAAATCTGTCAAGAGTTGCATAAAATTGAAAATAAAGCTGACGATTTGTACGAAGAATTCATTACTGATATTTTCAAGAATGAAACAAACAGTATTGAGTTAATCAAAAATAAAGAAATCATGTTAGAAATAGAACGCGCCACAGACAGAGCCGACAGCGTAGGAAAAATTATCAGAACAATAATCGTAAAATACGCATAAGATGACTTTACTCATTGTTGTTATAGCTCTCGCCCTTATTTTCGACTATATAAACGGCTTTCACGATGCCGCCAACTCCATTGCAACAATCGTTTCTACAAAAGTATTGCGTCCGCTGTGGGCGGTTGCTTGGGCTGCTTCATTCAACTTTGTTGCATTTTTTATTGCTAAATATATTATTGGCGAATTCGGCATAGCCAACACTGTTGCAAATACCGTATTGTCGGAATTTATTACTCTGCCTGTTATTTTATCGGGCTTGTTGGCAGCTATTACGTGGAATTTGCTGACATGGTGGTTTGGCATTCCCTCTTCGTCGTCGCACACATTGATTGGCGGTTTTGCAGGCGCAGCCATTACGAGTAAACTTTCTTTCACAGTCATACATGCAGGCGTTATTATCAAAATTGCCTCTTTCATTATTCTTGCACCGTTCATTGGCATGTTCATATCCATTCTTTTTACCAATTTGGTGCTTTGGGCTTGCCGGAAAACGAATCCGCACAAAGCTAACAAATGGTTTAAACGCCTGCAATTGGTTTCGTCTGCTCTATTCAGTATCGGACACGGATTGAACGACTCGCAAAAAGTGATGGGTATCATTGCCGCCGCGTTGTTTGCCGCTTATCATCAGGAAGGATTTACTGAATTTGGTATTTCTGCCATTACAGACATTCCGACTTGGGTGCCATTAGCTTGCTTTACTTTTATTTCGCTCGGTACGCTGTCGGGAGGTTGGCGCATTATCAAAACAATGGGTTCGCGCATCACTAAAGTAACGCCTCTCGAAGGCGTTGTTGCCGAAACAGCGGGTGCGATAACGCTATTTATTACGGAAATTTTGCATATTCCCGTAAGTACCACACACACCATTACCGGCGCAATTGTGGGCGTTGGAGCGGTAAAACGCTTATCTGCTGTGCGTTGGGGTATAACGATTAATTTGCTTTGGGCATGGTTGCTTACAATTCCGGTTAGCGCAGTGTTGGCGATGGGATTTTATTTTTTGGTTAATTTTATTTTGTAACAATGCTGTTATAAAACACCCTTTGTCGAAGGCAATTCGCCGTTGAAAATATCCCGTTTGACAGCCATTTTTACTGCACGCGCAAAGGCTTTAAAAATGCCCTCTATTTTGTGATGCTCATTTTCGCCTTCGGCTTTGATATTCAAATTCATTTTTGCACTGTCGCTCAATGATTTAAAGAAATGCAGGAACATTTCGGTAGGCATATCGCCGATTTTTTCGCGTTTAAATTCGGCATTCCACACCAACCACGCGCGTCCGCCAAAATCCAATGCCGTCTGGCACAAACAGTCGTCCATTGGCAGACAAAAACCGTAACGTTCAATGCCGCGTTTATCGCCTAAGGCTTTGTAAATCGTCTCGCCAAGTGCAATTGCGGTGTCCTCAATCGTATGATGTTCGTCTACATGCAAATCGCCTTTTACGTTGATAATGAGGTCAATTCCCGCATGTTTGCCTATTTGTTCGAGTAAGTGGTCGAAAAAGTTTAATCCGGTGGAAACAGTTGTTTTTCCGATTCCGTCAAGATTTATTTCTATAAAAATATCGGTTTCTTTGGTTGTGCGCTGTACGGTGGCGCGGCGTTCTTTGGCAAATAAAAATTCGGTTATTTTATTCCAGTCAGTAGTGATTAAGGCACAATAATCGTGTAAGTTTTTTTCCGATAAAAGTTTTTCAGCCGCCGCTTTTTCTTGAATAAAAATGGCTTTGCTGCCGAGATTTTTAGCCAATACCACATCGGTAATTCTGTCGCCGATAGTGAAACTGTTAGCCAAATCGTAGTTGCCGCTCGTATATTTTCCGAGTAAGCCTGTTTGTGGTTTGCGCGTGGGGGCTTTTTCTTCGGGGAAGGTTTTGTCTATTAAAATGTCGTCGAATGTAATGCCTTCGTTTTTAAGCGTTTGCAGCATTTTGTTTTGCACCAAATCAAAATTTTCCTGCGGATAACCTGCCGTACCCAAACCATCTTGATTTGTTACCATCACAAATTCAAAATCAAGTTTGGTACGGATAAGATGCAAATTGCGCAACACATTTGGAAGAAATTCCATTTCTTCCAAATTATTTATTTGAAATGTTACAGGCGGTTCCACAATAATTGTACCGTCTCGGTCGATAAAAAGAGCTGTTTTCATCTGTATATAATTTTATTTGCTACAAAAATACTAAAACTTTTTCAAAGCCTTTATCAATTCGTCGTTTTCGGGTTTTGTGCCTACCGTGATGCGCAGGCAACCCAAACATAGAGATATGGCGCTTCGATTGCGTACAATGATGCCTCTTTCTACTAAATAATTGTAAACAGCATTGGCATCGGGCATTTTTACCAATATAAAATTGGCATCGGTCGGATAAATTTTTTGTACCAAAGGTAATTTTGCAAGTTCTTTTTGTAAAAAATCGCGTTGCTCTAAAAGCATTTTCACCCATTCGTTCTTGCGTTTCAAACAATTAAGTTCCTCGCTTACAAAATTTTGTGTTAGCAAATTTACATTGTAGGGATATTTTACTTTATTGAAAAATGAGATAATTTCTTCGCTGGCAAACGCCATACCGCAACGCACCGAAGCCATGCCCCATGCTTTGGAAAATGTTTGCAAAACAATAATATTCGGGTATTTATCCAAATCTTCGAGCCACGATTTTTCAGATGAAAAATCAATATATGCTTCGTCAATCACAATAATGCCCTCAAAATTTTCGACAATTTTCAACATTTCTTTGCGGTTGAGCAAATTTCCGCTCGGATTGTTGGGCGAGCAGAGAAAAATTATTTTTGTCTTTTCATTTACAACCGCCAAAACCCGCTCCGCATCAAGCGTAAAATCTTCATTCAAGAGCGCTTTGCGATATTCCACATTGTTAATATCGGCGCAAACCTTGTACATTCCGTAAGTCGGCTCAATGGCAACTACATTGTCTTCTTTCGGTTCGCAAAAAATGCGAAAAACAAGGTCGATAGGCTCGTCGCTGCCATTCCCAAGCATAATTTGCGCGGGAGTAACGTTTTTTAACTTCGCAATTTTTTCTTTCAACGCCCACTGCAAGGGGTCGGGATAACGATTGTAAGGCGCATTCATCGGGTTTTCGTTGGCATCGAGATAAACTGATGCTTCGCCTTTAAACTCATCGCGCGCACAGGAATAGGGCGCTAACGTGGAGATGTTTTTTCGGATTAGGTTTTGTATGTTCATAATTTTTTCCTTTTCGTGATTGGATTTTCGTGGTAGTATCGTGATTTCATGCCATGCGCCGCAACCTCATCGCCTCTCGATGTGCCATTAATCCCTCATTTTCAGCCATGATTTCCACCGCCTCGCCAATATTCTGCAATCCCTCTTCGGTCAATTCCTGAAAAGTGATTTTTTTCATAAAACTGTCTAAATTTACGCCACTGTACGCCTTTGCATAACCGTTTGTGGGCAAAGTATGGTTTGTGCCCGAAGCGTAATCGCCGGCGCTTTCGGGCGTGAGATGTCCGAGAAAAACAGAGCCTGCATTGGTGATTTTTTCGGCAATTTCACGGTAATTTTCTGTCGAAATAATCAAATGTTCAGGGGCGTATTCATTGGTCATTGCAATGGCTTCGTCTATATTTTTTACAATGATTATTTTGCTGTTTTCCAGCGATTTGCGAGCCAAATCCACACGGGGTAAAAGTTTTATTTGCTTTTCTAATTCTGCCGTAACCTGTTGCGCTAATTTTTCGCTTGTTGTGATTAAAATTGACTGACTGTCAACACCGTGCTCCGCCTGCGAAAGCAAATCGGCAGCCACAAACACAGGATTTGCCGTGTCGTCTGCCAACACTTCCACTTCAGATGGTCCGGCAGGCATATCAATCGCCACATCTTGTAAAGAAACTATTTGTTTGGCACAAGTTACATATTGATTTCCGGGTCCGAAAATTTTATATACTTTCGGGACACTTTCCGTGCCGTAAGCCATTGCGCCAATCGCCTGAATACCGCCGATTTTATAGATTTTTGTAACGCCCGAAATTTTGGCGGCATACAACACGGCTGGGTGAATTTCACCTTCGCAGTTGGGCGGCGAGCAAAGCACAATTTCCTTGCAACCTGCAATTTGTGCAGGAATTGCCAACATCAACACCGTAGAAAACAGCGGCGCCGTTCCACCCGGAATATACAAACCGACTTTCTCAATTGCTACGGCTTTTTGCCAGCAAGTTACGCCGGGCATTATTTCGATTTTCGATAAATTCATACACTGTTTCGCGTGAAATTTTTCGATATTCGATTTTGCCAATAAAATGGCTGATTTTAATTCTTCGGAAACTAATTTTTCGGCTTCGGCAATTTCATTTTCGGGAACTTGTAAATTTGATAATTGTACTTTGTCGAATTTTAATCCGTATTCTTTTATGGCTTCATCGCCGCGTATTTTGACATCATTCAGCACATTTTGCACGGTTTCAAACAATGCGCTGTTGTCGAATGTTGGGCGAATTAGAAGTTGCGCCCAATCGGTTTTTGGCGCGTGTGTGATTGTATCCATTTTCATTCCATATAAAATTTATCCATTTTCTTTAACCTGCTTCTTTACAAACTTAAAAATTTCTTCCGCTTTTCGTAAGATTGAGTTCCAAGCGATTACGTTTTGTACGCCCGGCTATTCCTTGCATGATTATAGTTGGATTTGCATCTTGTAAAAAATCCATAATAGCTTCTATTTTATTTATTAATAGCGTTTATTGTTTGCAAACGCTATTATAATAACACTTATGCAAAGGTAGCGTTTTTTTGATTTTAATCATATTAATCAGAAAAAATCACAGCTCAGACTATCATTTTCTCAATCGGCACTACCAAGATTCCCTCTGCGCCAAGCGTTTTGAGTTTTCCAATAATTTCCCAAAAGGTTTTTTCTTCGATTACCGAATGCAGCGAGCTCCAACCATTTTTTGCCAAAGGCGTAATTGTCGGCGATTTCATGCCGGGCAATAACTCGCATACTGCCGGAATTTTTTCATTTTCGATATTTAATATAATATATTTTTTCCCTTCGGCATTTTTATACGAATCAAAACGAAACAGCAATTCGTCTAAAATTGTCTGTTTTTCAACAGAGAGATTTTGATTGGCTATCATCAATGCTTCGGATTGCATTACAATTTCAACTTCTTTTAAATTATTGCTAACCAGCGTTCCGCCCGAACTTACAATATCAAAAATACAATCTGCCAAGCCAATGCCGGGCGCAATTTCTACCGAACCGGTGATGATGTGTATTTCGGATTTAATGCCTTTTTCTTGCAAAAATTTTTCGAGAATTTTTGGGTACGAAGTGGCGATTTTTTTTCCGTGAAACCATCTAACGTCTTTGTATTCTTCGGACTTCGGAATTGCCAACGACAAGCGGCAACGACTGAAATCCAATCGCTTGACAATAACGGCTTTTTCGGCTTTTTCGACAAATTCGTTTTCGCCCACTATGCCTACGTCGGCAATGCCGCTTGCTACGGCTTGCGGAATATCGTCGTCGCGCAGATAGAGGATTTCTACAGGGAAGTTTTTTGCGGAAACGAGTAATGTGCGTTTTCCTGATTCTATTTTGATGCTTGATTCTGCAAGCATGGTCATTGTTTCTTCAAACAATCGTCCTTTGGCTTGTACTGCTATTCGTAACATATTCATTTATAATTTTTTACTGACTTTTTACGATTAATTGTCAGTTGTTTTTAATTCTCTGAAAAAGACTAAAAATAAAAAACCCGCACTTTATAGCGCAGGCTTTTTGTTTTTTTGTTAGGCTGTAATTATTCAGCAACTTCTTCAGCAACTTCTTCAACTACTTCTTCGTCAGCACTTTCGTCTGCATTTACAACTTCTTCAGTTGCAACTTCTTCTTCAGTAGCTTGAGTACAAGCTTGTTTTTTGCAGCAAGATGCGAAAGAAACAGTAGTAGCAACAGCAACTAATAAAACTAATTTTTTCATTTCTTTTGGGTTTTTAAAATTAAACATTAATGTTTTTTTGCTTTTTCAAACAATGGTGCAAAGATACATCTTTTTTTTAAATAAAAAACACTTTTTTGCTTTTTTTTCAAAAAAACACATTTTTTTTGTAATTATCAGACTCTCAATGCTAAATAATAATATTATTTTGTCAAATTTGAGTACTTAAAGCGTTTTATACTTTTTTTAGGAGTTTTTTCAAACTCGGTTGAATGCAATTTTATCTTTACAATATTTTCATAAGAAGCGGTTACTTCGTTCAATCGTTTACGGTTTTCTTCCATTACCATCTCAAATTCTTGTTGCGACAGATTTGCTTCATCAACTGCTTCATAGTCGGGATATACGAGCGCAACCAATTTTCCCTCTTGTTCTACCACTAAACTTTCCATTACGAAAGGCATATTATCTAATTTGGCTTCTATTTCTTCGGGAAAAATATTTTGTCCGCTTGCGCTGAGTATCATACTTTTATTTCGTCCGCGAATAAAAATATTGTCGTCGGCATCAATAGTTCCCAAATCGCCTGTGTGCAACCAACCGTCTTCGTCGATGGCTTCGGCGGTTGCTTCCGGGTTTTTGTAATAGCCGGTCAGCAGGTGTTCGCCGCGCACGCAAATTTCGCCAACTACGGAATAAGGGTCGGACGAATCGATTTTTACCTCCATTTTAGACAGAATTTTTCCGACAGATGTGGGAATAAACTTATCTTTTTTGCTGAAACTGATAAGGGGACCGCATTCGGTCATTCCGTAACCTACTGAAAATGGGAATTTTATGCGTATCAAAAAGTCTTCGACTTCTTTGTTTAGCGCTGCGCCGCCCACAATAACCTGCTCAAACTCTCCGCCAAATGCGTGTATCAATTTTTTACGGAATTGCGCTAATATCCGATTATCAAGCAATGGAATTCCTAACACTAAGCGAAATGTACGTTTATTAAGTTTCGGCAGTATTTGGTTTCGGTAAATTTTTTCCAAAATTAGCGGTACGGTAAATATCATTGTTGGTTTGACTTCGCTGAAAGCTTTAAGCAAAACTTTCGGCGCGGGCACTTTTCCAAACAAAGTGATATGAGAACCTGCGCACACTGCCGTCAAGAAATCGAATGCACAACCATAAGTATGCGCCAATGGAAGAAATGCTACGACACGCGCTTTGGGGTAAAGTAGTTTTGTTTCAAATCCGAAAGTTACGTTTCCGGCTAAACAATTGCCGCTAATCATTACTCCCTTGCTGAAACCTGTCGTGCCGGAAGTATAGTTTATTACTACGACTTCGCTGTTGTGGACTTCGGCGTATTTTACGTCTTCTTTTGCAACTCCGTTGGGATATTTTTGTGCGAAAGAAGACTGTAATCCTATCGTTATTTGTTGGATATTTTCGCCGTCTTTTTGCATGAGGCATCTGAAATCAGTAAGCGAAAAAGCGGCTCTCAACACCGGCATTTTTTCTTCTTCGAGTGTGTCCCATATCGCATCGGTTGCAAAAAGAAGCATCGAATCGGAGTGATTTACAATATGCTGCACATCGTTTGGATTAAAATCCTGCAAAATCGGAACAAGTATAGCGCCATAAGTAACTACTGCAATGTAAGTACATGTCCATTGCGAGGTATTTTTGCCAATTAAGGCGATTTTATCTCCTTTTGCAATATTGCATTGCTCGAAAAGGAGGTGCAATTTTGCGATTTCGGTGGCAAGATTGCCATAGGTCATTGTCTTATTTTCACCATAATCGGTGAATACAGGATTTTCCCAGTGGTTTTTGATACTGTTTTCAAAAAGCTGAATGAAATTTTCTTTAATCATTTTTTGCGGTTTTAATGTTTTTGATGACGCAAAGATAGATATGTTTTGCGCAAAAACAACAAAAGTGTGCAAATTTAACAATTAAAAATTAGTTTTTTAACAATTTTCCATTCGCTTTGCCTCGTCCCATATTGCGTCCATTTCGGCTAAGGACATGTTTTTTAGGTTTTTTCCTTTTGCGATGGTTTGCTGTTCGAGGTAGTTGAAACGGCGGATAAATTTTTGGTTTGTCCGCTCCAATGCGTTTTCGGGATTTACCTTATATAAGCGTGCCGCATTTACAATACTGAAAATAAAATCGCCAAATTCGTCTTCGATTTTTTCCTGATTGTTGTTTGCGATTTCGGTGTGCAGCTCGTTCATTTCTTCCAGAATTTTGTCCCAAACTTGCTCGCGTTGTTCCCAATCGAAGCCTGCATTGCGGGCTTTGTCTTGTATGCGATGCGCTTTTATCAATGCGGGCAGCGAAGCGGGAACGCCTTGCAGTACGGTGCGGTTTCCGCCTTTTTCTTTCAGTTTGAGTTGTTCCCAGTTTTGTTCTACCTGCTGCGCGGTGTCGGCAACTGTGTGGGCAAAGATATGCGGGTGTCTGTAAATGAGTTTTTCGCAAAGAGCATCGCACACGTCTTTGATGTCGAACAATTCTTTTTCATTAGCCATTTCGGCATAAAAAACAATGTGCAGAAGCAGGTCGCCAAGTTCTTTTTTTATTTCCGTATAATTTTTGTGGACGATAGCGTCCGACAATTCGTAGGTTTCTTCGATAGTCAGTGTACGGAGGGTTTCAAATGTTTGTTTTTTGTCCCAAGGGCATTTTTGCCGCAGTTCGGACATGACATTGAGCAATCGCTCGAAGGCGGCTAATTTTTCTTGTGTGTTGTGTTGCGGTAAAAAATCACGCATATTTTGAAATCAATTTGGGGTCAATATTCGTTTCGATAATCATAGTGCAAAGATAAAATATTTTGCCAAATATAGGTCGCATTCGTTTCTCAATTTTTTACCAAGCCAAAATGCTGAAAAAATAATGACAATTGAAGCAATTATCATAAATGCGATTCTGCTTTTGTAACAATATCATCGCAATTTGCCTCATAGTATGCTATAATTTTCTGTTTTCCTGCCTCAATGAACGATGCAAACTCTTTGTCGGAAAATGGTTCTACAAATTGTTTTGCTTGATATTTTCGAGAGATTTGTTGTAAAATCCCCTTCTGTAAGGTTATATTTTTTTCTGAAAAATTTTGCCCCGACCTACAATAAAAGGAAAATATGTGTTGATAATGTAAATTGGAACGAACATTAACAGTATAATACACATTGTTAAACTGATTTTAAACAAAAGATTACCATCATAAAATTCCACGCCCAGACCCAATATTCGAGTAATAAAAATATCTGCTAAACGGATAACATAAGTATGACATGCCAAAACAATGACGGCATTGGTTACGATGTATTTTATTGAACGATGCAGTCCGTATTTGTTTGTTATCATTTTCATCAAAACAACCAAAGGCAGGAAAAAACTAAAACAATGAACCAACATCAATAGTATTTTCAGATATTCGTTTGACACATCAGTTAATAACCAAACCGATATTATGTATGTTGCCAGCAAAATAAAACTATACAAATATCGCTTGCTGTTTTCCATAAAAAGAAAAATTTCTTTTTTGTACAAACTCGCAATTCCATAATAAGGGAAATAAGTGCAAACCGCATCTAACTTCCACGGAGTGTTGGACATATCTATCAAATGAGGCAAAAACGGAAGCAAAAGCAAAATGACAAGCGTAATGTTTCTATTCAAATTTTTAAACAGATAAAAAATACATTGCATGGCAAATAAACATGCAATAAACCAAAGAGGCATACAAACTAACTTTGGTCGTCCATACAAATATTCCAGCAAAGGAGCATACAAAGGTAATGCCTGTTCTTCGGGAGATGATAAACCACGCCCCACAAACAACCAAAACAAATAAAAAAGCGTAAAGAAACAAAAATAAGGAACTAACAACTGCTTGCTTCTGTGCTTGACAAACTCCGTAAAAGAAGGGTGTTTCTCAAAATTAAACAGCAAACCTGCCATAAAAAAGAAAAGCGGAACAGAAGATGTCAGTCCAAAAGCTGAGGGCGGACAATGACGATAAACAACCAAAGTGATAGATAAAGCTTTTGCTAAATCAATCCACAAATATCTTGTTTTAGAGGACGTTGTTATTGTGTTTTTCATTTCCATAATAATTTGTTAAATAGCTCGACAAACTGTTCCGCTTGACGTTTTCGAGAAAATTGCTGTACAAATTCCCGATTGACGGCTTGATGCGTGTATCCGTTTTGTTGCCACTCGGCATATTTTTCCAAAAGAAATTTTTCCGTTTCTTCCACTGTGGACGCGGCAAGACCTGCGCAAGCGCTGTGTATGGTTTTCTCCAAACAGTCTTCGTCGTTGCGCACGCACAAAACAGGTTTTTCTACGGCTAAATACTCAAAAAGTTTCGTTCCCATAATGCCTTTGGGCGAGTTTTCGCCTGTCGCTTTGTTTGCCAATAATAGCAAAATTGAACTTTCATTAAGGATTTGGGGTATTTCCGCATTTTGTACGGCATTGGAAATCGTAATAAATTCTGTAATTTTATGTTTTTGGGCGAGTTTTTTTACAACTTCTTTTGATTTTTCGTCTGTCAGGTAAAACCTGATTTTGAATTTTTCAACATCAATCTTCTTTTTCGCCGATAATCCTGCAACAGCTTCAAATAACAGCGACGGGTCTTTGATTTCCCTGCTTTCAATTCTGCCTGTGTATGAAATGACAAAAAGCTCTTCGCAGTGCGCCGGCGTAGGCGAGGCTTGTTGCGGATAGAATAAATCGGGGTCGAAACCATTGTAAATCAATTGTACATTTTTGTTGTATTTTGATAAAATGTCGGCATGCCAACCGGAGACGGTGGTTACCACATCGGCATTTTTCAGAACTTTATTGCGTTGGCGTAGAATTTTTTTTGTAATAATCGCAGAGAGAATTTTATTTAATTTTGCACAGGGTGTTTTTTTGCTAATATACTCATTGTTAGGAAATTGTTCGATAATATCCCGCAAATCCATTATAAATGGGATTTTGTAGGTTTGGCTGATTGTATAAGCCGCCAACGCCGGAAAAATTCTGTAAGAACTTACTAAAATCAGGTCTATTTTTTTCTCCTGAATAATTTTGCTCGCTTTTCTTTTGATAATGAAATCTTTATAGTTGAATAAAATATTTGCAAAAAAGACAAAAACGTATTTTATTTTTTCCCAAATCTTGTTTTTCGAAAAATAATAATTAATGCAGATTACATTTTGTCCGCCGGCTAAATCGTTATAAATATTTTGCGGCAAATATTCGGTAATAATAATCGGGTTCCAACCCAAATCCGCCAAGTATTTGCATAAATAACCCATTCGCGGTGCAAATGCAGGCGGAAAAGCATCGCAAAGTATCAGCACATTTTTTATCCTGTTCATTCTCGAATATCTTTTTTAGAAACGCTGTAGCCATGAGGCTTCAATTTTTTTACCATATTTTGTTTCAACAAATCGTTTGCAAAAGTAATATAAAAAAACAGCCGGCACAAACCGAGCCGTTTAGTTAAAAGTTTAAACGCCATTTATTGATTTTTTTGTAAAAATATTTTTTGTACTTTTGTGTCCTAATTCATTTCCCAAATATCTAAAATACTTACTTTTAAATTAAAAAAACATGATGACAGATGTAAAACCGCTTTTGCAAAAAGCAGAAGAAAACATGGAGGCGGCAATAATGTTTCTCGATGAGGCTTTGGCACATATTCGTGCGGGAAAAGCAAACCCTCGTTTGTTAGACGGCTTACGAGTTGATTACTACGGCAACCAAACGCCATTAACCAACGTGGCAACCATAACCACCCCCGATGCCCGCACAATCAACATTCAGCCTTGGGAAAAAACCATGTTGGCTATGGTCGAAAGAGCCATCATCAACTCCGATTTGGGATTAAACCCTTCCAACAATGGCGAAATTATCCGGTTATCCATTCCGCCGCTGACCGAAGAACGGCGTAAAATATTGGTAAAACAATGCCGCCAAGAATGTGAAGATGCCAAAATAAGTGTGCGCAATGCTCGCCGCGATGCAATCGAAGCAGTGAAAAAAGCCGTCAAAGATGGTTTGCCCGAAGATATGGGAAAAGATGCCGAAGCCGATGCGCAAAAAGTGCACGACAAATACATCAAGAAAATTGATGAACAAATGGCGGAAAAAGAAAAAGAAATAATGACGGTGTAAAAACAGGAATGAAAAATAAGTCAAAAAAACATTTCACAATCTACTAATATTTATTTGCTATTTGATGCCATGCATCCACATTTTCACGCGCTTGGTCATAATCCACATAAACGCTGCAAAAATGATAGAAAGCGCTGCAGGAATAGAAAATAGCGTAGTCAGTTCCCATGTTTCGTAAAAACTTGCAAGCAAACCCGCCAATAAATTACCAAAAAAACTCGACATCAGCCACACGCCCATCAGCAAAGACATAAATTTGGCAGGTGCAAGTTTCGTTACCATCGACAGCCCGATGGGCGAAAGGCACAACTCGCCGGTAGTGCAAAAGAAATACAGCATCACAAGCCACATCATGCTTACAGGCATTTTGTCGGAAAGATACACGCTTGCGCCTACGGTTATCACGGCAAAAGCAATGCCTTGCAACATCAATCCCCAACCGAATTTGGCGGGAATAGACGGCTCGTTTTTGCCGAGTTTTTTCCAGAGATATGAAAACATCGGTGCGAGAATTAGCACAAAAAGCGGATTGATTGACTGAAAAAACGATGATCGCATCTGAATA
>Ga0099364_10006228_pt1 | contig 17434 bp, 15 predicted proteins | sample TergutTh196P3_FD_73070 | JGI IMG/M metagenome (GOLD analysis project Ga0099364, IMG submission 73070) | Microcerotermes parvus P3 segment gut microbial communities from Pointe-Noire, Republic of the Congo - Th196 P3 | ecosystem: Host-associated > Arthropoda: Insects > Digestive system > Gut ...
TATAGGGTTTACGATTAATAAAGTTCAACGAGGAATCCATTATATTGAAAACAAGGTTTTGCCTATGCAGTTTATTGACAATAGGAAGCTACATATTGAAGACAATATATGGCTCAAGGGCCTAAGTAAGAAACTTGACCCGTCAATATTATTAAAGATGGGTAATAAATCAGAGCTTTATGAAGACTATCCTATGATGTATACTTATATTAAAGGCGTTACAGGAGCAAATATCCGTGCCGTAGAGGAGGCAAAAAATATGAAAACGATCAGTGATACAAATCCGTTAGTGGAAGTATGGACTGAAATGGGCTTGATAGCCAAATTGGAAGCCTTATTGGAAGCCAAGTTAGTAGCCAAATTGGAAGCCGAACTGGAAGCCAAGTTAGTAGCCGAATTGGAAGCCAAGTTAGTAGCCGAGTGGGAAGCCAAGTTGGAAGCCAAAGGCGAAGCCCTTGAAACAAAGAAGGCCCTGGGCATAGCACAAAACATGCTCAACTTGGGTTTCTCTCCCGAAACTGTTGCCTCAGCCACAATGCTGGACCTCGAAACGGTTAAAAACCTCCCTGCCCCGGCTGCCTCCTAAAAAAAATCCCCTGTGTTTTTTATTAACACAGAGGTCACAGAGGGCACGGAAACCACAGAGGGAAGATTAGGAGTATTGATAAATACGAAAGATTATCGTATGCTACATCGTATGAAGGTTACGGCAATAATAGATGATGATTTAATCAATAATGTAAAGGTTTATACTCGAAGCTCTACAGTTACAGAAGCTATAACTATTGCCTTAAAAGATTGGTTAGATCTATATAACATTAGAGAGTTAAATAAAGATATCTCTAAAAATCCTATTCTTATAAATGATGGACAGATAATTAGGGAAAAAAACCGGTCTATATGATTATTCTAGATACATCGATCTGGATAGAGCATTTAAGAAACAGTCAAATTTATTATCCCAAAGTAAAGAACTTAATGGAAAAAAGAGAGATTTTAGCAGTAGAATGTGTTTTTGGAGAGCTGCTGCAAGGCGTAAAGAATAAATCAGAAAAACAGATAATTACTAAATTTTGGGAATGTTTACCCAAGGAAAATTATGAGGATATAATTATCCGAGCAGGAGAGTATTCTTCACAAAATAAATTATTGGATCATGGCGTTGGTTTAATTGATGCTATAATTTTGATGCATGGTATAATAAGCGGTTCTAAAATTTGGACATTAGATACAAAATTTTTAAGAGTAATACCGGAAGAATTGAAATATATAGATGATATAAATGTAAAAGTATAGTATTTTTCTGACAGTACAACGCAGGCTTTCCCCCCGAAACAATAGCCTCCCTGACAGGCCTGGACCTCGAAATGGTCAAAAACCTCCCTGCCCTGGCTACCTCCTAAGGAAAATCCCCGTGTTACTAAATTCAAAGTAGACTGAAAGCACGAAGTAATAAAAATTAGCAAAAAAAGATCAAAAAAGTTCCCAAATTTCAAAGCAAATCTCATTTCCGCGCAGTATATAGGTATGGAAAAGCCAATAACAAATCTGCCAAGAACGGCCTGGCATCCGCTCTTTATTGCTGCAATTCACCTCGAATTAAAGCCATACTTGGATTCTCTTGAAATTAAATCTGAGGAGCAGCTTACCACTGAACCGCTGAAGATCGATTGTGTGATTATCAAGAAACCTAAAGATGTAATTATCAAGAAAAATTTTGCGTCTAATTTCAGGGAAATAAATATTTTCGAGTATAAGAGCCCCGATGATCATCTGTCGATTTCAAGTTATAAAAAGGTTCATGGCTATGCCTGGATTTATGCCTATTTAAACAATATCCCGATAGAGGATATAACAATATCTTTTGTATATAGTCATGTGCCTAAGAAATTGTTTAAATACTTGCATAAAGATATAGGGTTTACGATTAATAAAGTTCAACGAGGAATCCATTATATTGAAAACAAGGTTTTGCCTATGCAGTTTATTGACAATAGGAAGCTACATATTGAAGACAATCTATGGCTCAAGGGCTTAAACAAGAAACTTGACCAGTCAATATTATTAAAAATGGGTAATAAATCAGAGCTTTATAATGACTATCCTATGATGTATACTTATCTGGAAGGCGTTACAAGAGCGAATTTCCGTGCCGTAGAGGAGGCAAAAAATATGGAAACAATTAGTGATACAAATCCGTTAAAGGAAGTATTAAGAAAAATCGGTTTGGCAGAAGAATGGGTAGCTAAGGGAGAAGAAAGAAGAGCCCTGGACATAGCACAAAACATGCTTAACGCAGGCTTTCCCTCCGAAACAATAGCCTCCCTCACCGGCCTGGACCTCGAAATGGTCAAAAACCTTCCTGCCCGGGCTCCTCTCCAATGAAATCGCTGTGTTTTTATTAACACGGAGGGCGCGGAGAACACGGAGGGCGCGGAGTCGGGTCAGGTATTTTTTCCTCTAAGCTTTCAGTATGCCCCGCTGTGGGCGCCCCCGGGTGGGGGCGCGGGGGCTTAGGACTAGAGCCTGCAGGTGCTGGGGGCTTGAGCCTGTGGGTGTTTTAGGGTGATGAGCCTGCGGGTGCGGCCCCTGTTCGTGGGAAGATTGCTGTTACAATAATAACGGGTCTGGGATCGTTACTTTCTGGATTAATTAAGAGTGGGTCATTATCTGTAATAGTAAATACTGACCCCACTAAATGGCCTGTGACTGTGCTCGTTGTTGCTGCGTCTGCTATAGTGAAAAAGTTTTCCGGTAGTCCTACCAATGTAAATTCATCTCTAGCTCTTACTATAAGTTCTACTGAGTATAGGGTGTTTGCTGCAAAAGGCTCGTTATTACCTACACCGGGAGGAGGAGGTGACCATCTTACATCAATGGTATATTGATGCGGTGCAGCTTCGGGTACGAGCCTATTGGTGGTATTGTGTGCCGGTGTTGCATTAATACCTGTAACAGGACGGACGATACCCGGTATTGCACTTAGCGTTACAGGCGGCAGAGCCAGAGCAGAGAATATTGCGTAAACTGTGCCGGAATTTGCCAAATTACTTGTTGTTGTGGCACCTAAAACTTCAAAAAAGTTGGCAGGCACTGCGGTTGAGAAACCTGATTTCGCAGTCAAGCTTATGACTGCTGTGTACTGTAGCCCTTTGGTAAAGGTAGCAGTTTGCCCCATGACAGCCCCGGTATTATCTACCCAGACTATGGTACCGGTAAACTGTTCTGTTTCGGTAATGGTAGCTGCAGGATTTCTACCTTCTACGGGCCTTGCTAAGGTAATATTCTTTAAATTAATTGGCGTACCTTGGTTAGGACCCTGTGTTGCCGGGAAAACTATTGTAACGGTAAGAGTTCTTTCGTCAGTACCCTGATCGTGGGAGCTCTCTATCCCGTTAACCCTGAAGTGATCTGCAGGAAGGCCTCTGAATGTCCAACCGGGTTCTGCAGTCAGTTCAAGCGTGAGGGTATATACGCGTCCGGCTTCAAAGCCGGCACTCGCCGGGACAACAGGGCTCCACGATACCACTTCTGCCTTATATTGCGGTGTCAGGGGGTTAAATCCACCTACCGGGGGGGTCGGTGTGCCGCCTGTTGAAGGAGAGGTTATGCCTCCGATAATTCGTTGGGTAATTGTACGATCAGCCGGCTCATCATCACAAGCTGCAAAAAGTAAAAATGATATTAAAATTACACCTATTATGGCAAATTTTGTATTTAGAGGTTTCATAAAAACTCCTTTATAGTTATATTTCCTATATATAAGTATATCATAATTTAGGCCATTAGTCAAAAAAAACCTGACCGCCTATTAAACGGTCAGGTTCATTAAATCTATTCTATGAAGGTTATGGGGTGTTAGTCGGTAAATTTACCCTTATACCGGGCCAGTTCTGGTTATTGTTGTTGTTTAGGTTAAGTGTTCTTATATCGCCCCAGCCAACACCTCTAACAAGGTTGTCTCCGGTTCGGTAGAAAACGCTATGTTTACCACCACCAATATCTTTTACATCAGCTGCAGTGTTACGTATAACCCTACTACCGCCTATATTATATCCTTCGGTCCCCCATGTGTATACGTCACCATTTCTTGCAAGTGCAACTGTACTGATGAATCGTGAGTGCATTTGGTCAAATAATATGCCCGGGACAATCGGAACCGGATTATGATTCCTGCTTGTAGCAAGCCCACCAATAGCTCCGCCAAGTCTGTCATTTTGACCCCAGCCTATAATTGTGCCATCACTCAGTAATGCATGACCGTGGCGGTAGCCTCCTGCGATATGCGTAATCCGGGTAGCATATTGCTGTAAGCTCGGTACTCTTTGCGGAGGTAAGCGAGTAGCATCTCCGCCTGCTATCCCAAGGCTGTTTGAAGCATTTCTTCCCCAAGCCCAGACATTACCTTGGTCAGTGACTGCGAAGGCGCCTTCATAGCTTGCTCCGATTAGACGAGCTGTCTCACCGGCGAGGTTAACTTTGACCGGTACGGGGCGATCACCTGTACCAACACCTATCTGACCAAAGGTATTTTGTCCCCAAGTCCAGACACTGCCGTCAGTACCTCTCGCTATAAAGAAGTACTCTCCTGCAGCAACTTGATCAACAGGGACAGAAATACTAACCCGCCTTGGTGTGTTTACAGGTATATCTGATGAACCAACACCTGCAGCTCCATGGAGGTTTTGTCCCCAGCCCCAAGCAGTACCATTCCCGTCTATTGCAACTAAGGTATATGCACTGCCGGTTACAACTTGAATATTACTTAAGCTATTCACTATAGTTGGTGGGTTTTCATCCGATACGACATTGGCACCATTTCCTTGCTGACCACTTCCCCTATAGCCCCATACCATTACCCTGCCATTTCTTAAGGCAAGACCTGTCGTAATTAATGTGTTCCTTGAGCGATTAAAACCGTATATGCCTGACGGAGGTTCTGGTATTACCACGACAGGGCATGTATCGCCAGGTTTACAGTTACATTTGCCAAAATTAGCTACACAGGTGCAAGTGCCACCCGGTTTTTGACAATCAGGGAGTGCCGGCGGGGGAGGACAAGCACAACCAGGGCCATTCGGGCCATCTAAAGTAGGATCATCTTTGTTACATTTGCATTCTACAGTACAAGTACAAACGGAAACCCCACAAGGGCACTCCGGTTCAGGAGTAGCTTTTGGCACACATTTACATTCTATTAAACATTTGCAATCGATACCATCGATACCACAATCGCAATTACTCGGGACAGCAGGTTTACCACACTGGCAACCGCCATTTTTTTCACAACTGCACTTTCCATCTCCGGTATATTTACAGAGACAACTTTCGTCCGAGCAAGTACAATCACCATCTTTAATATCATCGCCATTAGGCTTTGGGCTCGGGGGTTCTTCATCACCATTGCCGCCACCTGCACCTTTCTTTAACGTGAAGTTGTTAATAACAATCTCAACTACCTGGTCCTTTATATAGGCAAGTCTTTCAAAGCTTGCCTCTCCTTCAGGATGCACAAGGTATACTGTGATTAAATATTCGCCGTGTGCCTCTATCGGGAAGGCCTGGGTTCCCACCACATCGACAAAACCGACCTGGTTGAACTGAACGGGAATCGGCGGGGAGAATGGATTGCCTGCTCCGGTTTCGCTGTCAAGGAACATACCCACTCTTTCAGGATTACGACGATTATTAATCAAGACCGAGGTTACAAGAGATGTGGTATTATTCGTTATCTTGATTAGGCCGCGGCCGTGACCTGCATCGATGGGTAATATATCATCCGGATGCTGATCAGACGGGGGCCAAGTATTCGTAATATCGTAGCCGCCGCGGTTATTCCTATAGAAGTACATATAGTGTTCTTGGGAGGCCTGCGGATGGCTTGACGGGACTACGATTATATTCCTTGGGCCTATTGAGCTCGCTCCGTTTACGCCGTAGGACAGGGTTGTGGCCCAGGAGCCGCCTCCGAGGGCGATTGACTGCCTGTCCCTTGCATTGACCCTGCCCATTGTATAGTCGCGGTCGCCCATGACAAAGTTCACACCGTGGATGTTTTCGCTGTTTGTCATGTTAATGATTACCACTATGCCGAGCCTGTTTTCCCTTCCTTCGGGGATTACGCCGGGGACTGAGCCCTCACCGAGGTAGGGGTCGTCAACGGGGATACCCGAGTCGTCCGGGTCATGGCCGGGTGGTGGTGTGGTCGGAATTTCCGTGTCGCCGGGGGTTACTATGATTTCTACCTCACCTGCCGCATTGCGGAATATGTGCATATAGGCAATATCCCTTGCAAAGAGTAATAGGATACCCGGGTCTCTTGACGGGCCTGAGAAGGTCCGAGAATGTACTTCGGGGTTGTCGCCTACGGTGTAGGACACTACCACCCTGTAGAGTTTCTCGTTCGGCCTCAGGTATACGGCTCTTCTCTCGCGGGCTCTCGGTCTATTTGTAAAAGATACAATAGGAGGAGAGTCCGGGCCGTTATCCTCCGTTATGACCACATTGGTCACGTTTACGGTACCTGACCAGTTCATAATTACCAGGGCCGCGGAGGTCTCATCGGTAAACGAGAAGTGACCCGAAAGCGGAGGTAATACCCATCCGGACTCGATGTCGGAAACATCAAGACAGGACGATAATACCAAACCCAGAATCATTACGATTCCGATTAAGGTTTTTTTGTAGGTTTTCATAAATCCTCCTATGGATTATAAAATGAAATATTAATGGAAGAAAATGCCTTAGATCAGTGATTTAGAGAGCATCCTTCCATTATAGAGTATATCCCCCGCATGTCAAAATGTCAATGTTTTTAGAATATATGTGGAATTTTCCGGTATTTTTTTACCTGTAAAGATATCCGGGTAAGAAACAGAGATTTTTACCCGGGTCTTGATAACGTGGGTAAAAAACAGGAAATTTTACTCATGTCTTGACAACGTGGGTAAAAAATCAAGAATTTTGGACACATCTTCTAATGTGACCCGGTATAATTACGGAATTTGGCTGAGTATTATTTTAACAAATTTATTTGTAATTTCTCGGTGTCGTGGGATAGCTATTTTTTTACCACTAGCAACATGAATATATATATCATGTCGTGAGCCATGCTTATGGAATTCGAGTCCGTTTTTTTTGAGTATTTTTAAAAATTCGGTCCTATTCACCCGGCAATTTCCAGAATTCCATGTTTACGGGTCTCAAGTTCACCTTCTTGAATTAATTTGTAAATATCCATTAAGTTTTCTTCAAGATCCCTTAAATTTTCTCCTTGGGTTGGGTGTTCAGGGTAGTCATCCAGATAACCAATAAAGAATTCTCCATCTTTTTCGTATGTGTACTTTAATTTCATTACTTCCCCCATATTTGAAAGTATACCATAAAAAACCCGCAGATTCATGTGAACCTGCGGGTTAAACTTAAATCTTAGACATTACTAATAAATAACTTTGAAGCTGAACTGTGAATCCAGATACGGGATGCCGGGGACATTTGTCGTGAAGTATCCGTATCCGAATAGGAGATGAACCAGTGTGGGCTGGAGGTTTGAAACAAAAGTGGAGCCTTCTACTCTGACGCCCCTGTCAATCCAGACTGCCAGATTATGCTCGTCTCTGTTTAATACGCTTATGGTTGCATTCACAAAGGGTATCGGCCTATAAGCAAAAACTCCCGGGTCGCCGTACCTTGCCTGTAAACTAATCCTTAACACACCGAAGTGGTCTTCGTTATAGCCTTCGTAGTCAGGCTTCTGAGTCCAGTGAACATTGGTGGTTCCGTTCGTATTGATTGAGAAACCCCTGTCAAATCCAAGACCTGCGCTCCATAATGCCGTCTTATTCGTTGCATTGTGGGGCCATATCTCGATCATGAACCAGTTATTGATTTCACCTTGGGGGGCTCTCCAGGTTCGCAGCTCAGGTTTCTGTGCATTTGTTCCGCGATGGGTGAAGCTTTCCCAAGGATCTGCGTTTGTTTCACGAACTGCCACTACTCTGACATCGGTTACCGGGATAAAGTCCGGCTCGGGTGGTTTCGGATTATCGATGATATTGTCTTCTTCCTCATCTTCAAGGGCAAGTTTAATGCCCATGTCGGTGATTTCGATGTCAATTGTATGACCCTTGAAGAAGTTCCTGCCCTCGAAGGAAAGGACGAGGTTTCCGCCCCTTCTGCCGTGACCAAAGTCTTCGATAAACACAGAAATGGTATAGGGCCTGCCGTTCTGAATGATGAAATTGCCGTCATCCACGAATGCTGCCACTTTCGAGTCATTTATCCAGCTTATTCCGCCTGCACCAATTCTGCCCTCGGGCCTGAAGTTGGTATAGTGGATATAAGATGAGCGATGGTTGGTTCCGAAGCCCTCGGTTGCCTGTACGCCCACTACGCTTGCCTGGATCGCACGGTTCAAGACCCTGACCCTGACTTCGCCTTCTGCACCGTGGTATCTGTCCTCAGGATTAAAGTCCGTTGGCGGGGGATCCCACTGCGGGATGGTCCTGAATCCGCCCGAAGTGGACTTATAGAAGTACATATAGTGCTCGCGATAAGCCTGCGGGTCGTTAGACGGGACTATAACACCTGTTTGGGTGCGGGTCGTGCGTGGTTGGCCGTCATTATACTCAACAACTACCTGCCATTCACCCTGACCAAGGGCTATTGAGCGCCTGTCAGTCGGTTGAATCGGCCCCATTGAATAGGACCTGTTTCCGCTCGGGGTTGTGAAGGTGACCTTGTCGATGACTTGGGTCTGGGTTCTGTTCACCACAATGAAGGTTCCCATCACTGCCCTTGAGGCGGGCGGAATTATCGCAGGAGAAGAGCCCTCGCCAAGCAGGGGATCATCCTCCGGATCGCCTGTATCTTCGGGGTCCGCATCCCTTATATTCTGGGAAATTACTACCTCTCCGTTGGGCCTTCTAAAGATGAAATACTCTTCGATTAGCCTTGAAACAGGGAGGGTGACTTCAAAGTCAGGATAATCAACTCCGGGTGCGCCCGAGATTGAATAAGTTACTTTAATATTGTAATTATGGGGGCTCGGGGGTAACCAGGCGGCCTTTTTTTGTAAAGACCGAGGCAGATCGATATAAGTCAAGGTGAAATACTCATCCTGACCCTGATCTTCCTGGAAATCCGGTTGGGTTATCTCTACTTGGAGTACGTTGATCGTTCTTGAGACGTTTGTCAGCAATAAGACGGCTGCTGTTACGTCGGTAAAGTCGAATGTCCCCGTCAGAGGAGGCAATTGCCATTCAGAGGCAAAGTCCGACGGATCGAGACAACTAGAGATCGACATGGTTAGAGCCATAATAATGGCTACGCCTAGCAAGAATTTTTTATGCTTTTTCATACAATCCTCCTCCAGTGGAACGGATTATGAGACATTTCTCCCAATTTAACTATACAACAAAATAGAAGAAAAGTCAATCTTTTTTGTATTATCTTCCGATAAATAAATATTTGAAATTTCATTGAATTCAATTTTGAAATCTCTTAGAATTAGAGATGTAAGGAGTTAAAATGAAAAGGATTTCATTTATCCTATTGATCGCTTTATTGATCTCTTTGGTTATTAATTCACAGGCAATAGCTCAGGTTACAGGTTTTACTCAGCGCGGCAGAGCAACAAATGAAATGCGGGCAGACGGCCTTACTATAGCCCATCCGAGTCTCCCTATTAACTCAAGGGCCATGGTTCAAAATACCGTGACCGGGAGGGAAGTCGAAGTTACTATCGGAAGCCGCATTGCAGCGTCCGCAAACCGTATTGCCGACCTTTCTGCCGGTGTTTGGCAGGCTCTTGACCTGAATCCGACAACGGATATAAGGATTTATACCGCAGCGGCAGCACCGAGACCCCGTCCGCCCGCTCCCCCGGCCGAGCCCGAGCTTCTTGCAACCGAGGAATTTGAGGTGGAGCCCGAACCGGAGCAGCTTGCCGAAAATGGCCCTCCAAACGGAGGCGAAAATGGAGCTCCGGCAGAGCAGCCGCTTCAGGTCACATTGCACTCTTATCTTAATATGCCCGAGCAGCCGCCCGCACAGGTGCCTATGCCGACTCGTGCAGAGCCCGCAAACCCCGAGTTAAACTGGCTTGCATGGCTAAGTTATATGACAGCAGAGTCCAGGGGCCGCGATATGTTGATGCTGCCCTTCTCTCAGCAGGCCCAGCCCCAGATACATATTCATAATCAACCCCCGGCACAGCAGCAGATGCAGCCACAGATGCAGCAGAATGTTCACCCTCAGTACGTCCAACCGGCTCCTCAGGTGCAATACATCCAACCGGTGCCCCAGGTGCAGTATGTCCAGCCCGTGCCGCAGGTGCAGTACGTCCAGCCTCAACCCCAGGTGCAGTATGTTCAGCCGACCCCCGAGCCGGTTCAGGTGCAGCCTGCCCCGATTCAGATTCAGGTGCAGCCGACTCCGGTAGAGGTTCAGCAATCCGCACCGAGGCCTCCGGTTCAGGTCCAGAGTCCTCCCGTAAACGTCCAGGTGCAGCCTGCTCAGGTTGAGATTATTCAGGCACAACCCTCAGCGCCGGTACAGGTGCAGCCTCCTCCGGCTCAGGTCCAGGTCCAACAGCCCCCGAGGGCAGAGACCGAGTTCCTTCCCCCGCAAGCAGCAGAACCGCCCCTTCCGGTCGAGATTCAGGTGACGATAACACCGGGATTACCCGATCCGGATAACGGAAGGCTCTATATGCTGCAAGTCGGCTCTTATACCTCGCTTAATGCTGCCGAAAATGTCGCAGGGATGTTGATTTCCGTGGGCTTTAGGGTGGTTCTTGAGCAGGCAGGCATTAATTATAGGGTGCTTGTGATGGATATTCCCTCGGAGTTAGTATACGCGGCAGCCCAAAGACTCGGCTCCCTTGGGATCACGAATATCTGGGTAAGAGAATAACCGGTTCTAGAAGTCCAGGTAGGACATCTGGACGCGCATGTAGTTGTTGTAGGTGACGCCTTCTCTTGTGAATAACGAGAGGGAAACATGGCTGTCTTCTCCAACAACTTCGCGTATATAGTTATCGATGCATTCAAGCAGAACAGTGCGGTCTATTTTATCTTTGGGGACTTCGCCGTTAAGCCATTTTATCGCATACTCCACACCCGCATTTGCACACATCATGACCACGGATACAGGCCATGTAGACAGCCTATCACTTAGATCTTTTTCCTCGAGAATTCGGCTTGCCTCGCTTATCATGTGGCGAATATCGAAGTTCGGGTTATCGATTTCCAGGGCTTCCGGGAAACCGTGGAAGGGAGAGGGGCAGCAGGGCTGGGGGTAAATTGCGCGGCTTTCTACCACTGCTCTTATCAGGGGTGACTGCAATAGGCAATTTGTGCAGAAGAATGCAGTGTCCTTACCGTATTTACTTACCATTTCAGGCACTGTTTCCGTTATCAGTTTTTGTGCATTTACCATGTTTTCGGATTTTATCGGGTCAAGGACCTCAGCATCAATAAATTTCAGGCCCTCTTCCTCGCAGGTTGTACGAATTAGATCACGACGGCTTGCAAGGGTTGCAATGGACATGTGCCTTGGGAATGAAAAATGTACGAAGGCCTTTGCGCCCTGCTTTTTTGCCTGTCTTACAATTGCAGGTCCGACTTCAAGCTCGTTTGTTCTAAGGATTAGATTTGCCCGTTTAACCGAATCGGCGATTGGCTCGTGGATGAAGCTGTAGATTATGAAGGCATCGTCCCTTACTTCCTTGAACTTGTCGATTCCGGCATTTGTGCCCGGTATTGCCTGGGGGAATAGCAGGATCTTGATTTCCCTGTCGGCGGCCAGTTCTCCAATTGCCTTGGTGACCTTTTCAGACTCCGAGACGAAGTCATTTGGTACGATGATATGGACAAATTTGTCGGCGCCATATTTTTTGGCCAGTAATTCACCAAGCCGGAACTCTTCTTCTCTTAATGGTGCCGCAAGACTTACATAGGCTATCTTACAATTTAAATCCATAATCCACACCTTACCTTTTTCGTCTATGTATATATTTTCGTAATATAATATACAAATAAATAGTTAAATTATTTTTTTATTCCATAGAGTATTTTTCGAAATTCTTAACCTCCCCGATTGAATCAAGTAATCGATTGCCTCTGACGCCTGCTCTTGTGACCAGTCGATCGTTTTTGCCCCTGCAAGAAATGCTGCAGCTTCAAGTGCTGTATATATTCGCCTGTTTCGCCGGAAAAAATCAATAAGCGCAGGCGCTTCCCTCAGTTCCTCCCTTGCCTTATTTGCGCAGACATCGCAGCAGTCTGTCCCGGGGCTGTCCTTTTCGCCCTCGTAGCCGAGGAGGTCAAGGAGGGCTTCCCTTCTGCAGCGCTTGGTATTTTCGGTATATGCCCTTAAGCTTTCGGAACCCCGGGAAGCCTTCCCGCCGGGGCCTGCGAGCAGGGTTGCCACTGAGGGCTTTCCGTCCCTGCCGGCCCTCCCCGATTCCTGCAGATAAGCTTCTACGGAAGGCGGACAGTCCCTATGTATTATAGTGCGAATATCGGCCTTGTCTATTCCCATTCCGTAGGCGCAGGTTGTGACCAGAACTGCATCGGTGTTCAGGAAGAACCAGTCTTCGGTTTCTTTTTTTTCTTCCCTGCTAAGGCCCGCATGGTAGAAGCGGATGCTTTCGGTGTTTAATTCGATTCTAAGATAGCGGGCCAGGAGTTCGGTTCCGGGGCGGGATGAACAGAAGACTATTGCGGGCTTTTTGTTTTCTTTGATGAGGTCCCTTACAGCAAGGTCGCGGACTATGCAGGGGAAGACAGAGTAGCTTATGTTTTTTCGGTCGGGGTTCCCGACTATTTTGAGTGCGCCATCATCACCAAAAATATAATGTTCGATTTTTTCAAGGACCTCCCTGCCTGCCGTGGCGGTGAAGGCTGTGATCAGGGGGGAGCCGGCAGCCCTTATTATTCGGCCTATCTCAAGGTAGGCGGGCCTGAAGGTGAGGCCCCACTCGGAAACACAGTGGGCCTCGTCTACGACGATGTGCTTTAGATTTAAATCTTTTAATCTGCCAAAGACCCCTTCGGTGAGTAGTACTTCCGGGTTTGCGATTATGAATTTGGCCTCTTTCGATTGGATTTTCTGCCAAATTTCGTCCCTTTCGACCCTGCTTTGGCCTCCTCTTAGGATTATGGCTGAAAGGCCCTGCTCCCTCATTCGGCGTTCCTGGTCGGCCATGAGCCCGAGGATGGGGTAGATTACCAGGGTATTTCCTTCGAGGAGCATTGCGGGGAGCTGGAAGCAGAGGGATTTCCCTGCCCCTGTGGGGAGGATTACGATCTGCCTGCCCGGTGCCTCCCCCCCTGCGAGTATGTTTGAGATCACGAGCCGTTGGTAGGGGAAGAGGTAGGAAATGCCGAAAAATTCCTTCGCCGCTTGGTTAATATCCATACCCCTATACTGCACCGATATGTATTTTGCTTTATGATTTTCTTTAAAATTTACATTTTCTTTGTTTTTTTCACACGGAGCTCACAGAGAGCACAGAGGACACAGAGGGAATTAGAGTTAGCCGTTTTAGAACTCCTCTGTGAGCTCCGTGTCCTCCGTGAGCTCTGTGATCATAAAAACACAGCGATAAAAAATTTGTGAGTTATTCGTCTTCTTCGATTATGTCGTTGTCGGGGGGGGAGGCGTCTTCTTCTTCGAGGCCGAGGTCGTCAGATTCGGAGGGGGGCGGTATGTCGTTCTTTGCGGGCCTGACCCTGCGCTGCTTTGGCCCCGAGCGATGCCTTCCCGTGACGTATAGGCTTGCCGCACGCCTTACGATGGTGATGTAGAGAATGATTACAATCGTTACGACAATGACCTGCCAGGAGGTCAGCACCTCGGCAAGCAGGGCCCTTACCTCTGCATTAAACATTTTATTAATTATATCATGACCGATTGCACTATACAATGGTTATGGTATATTATATTACTTTACAATGGAAGAAACCGTCTTCACCGTCTTGGATCTTATCAACCTCGACCTTAAGGAACACAATTCCTTAAACCTAAAATGCATAGGTGGAAGGAAGGGGTTAATCCGAAACATAAATACCCCCGATATAAACAGACCCGGTCTTGCACTTACGGGATTCTTTGATGCCTTCGGGCACGAGAGGCTTCAGGTTTTCGGGAGGGGAGAAGCGGCCTATTTACAGAAACTTGAAAAAGACGGAAATTTCGATGCAATAAAGGAAATGTTCAGCCACCCGATGCCCTGCTGTATTTTCACGCACGGGTTAAATCCCGGGGCCGGCTTCATTGAGATTTCCGAGACTGCCCAATGTCCGATCTTGCAGACAGACCTTCCAACATCACTTTTTAATGCCCGTATAACCAGGATTCTCTCGGAGGTTTTTGCCCCAAGGCAGAGCATCCACGGGGTGCTTGTGGAGGTCTACGGCCTCGGGGTGCTTATTCTTGGGGATTCGGGGGTCGGAAAGAGCGAGACTGCGCTTGAGCTAATTATGAACGGCCACAGGCTGGTTGCCGATGACGTGGTTGACATGCGCTGTGTACATGGTAATGTGCTTATGGGCATGGGATCGAATAAGATCATAGCTCATCACATGGAAATCCGGGGCATGGGCATCATCAATATAACTCATCTTTTCGGTGTAAGGGCAATCAGGGAAAAGAAGGAAGTTCAGTTGGTGGTGGTACTTGAAGAGTGGGACTCGAGGAAAAATTACGATAGAATAGGTATAGAGGATCAGTATGAGGAATTCCTTGGGGTGAATATCCCCAAGCTGGAAATTCCTGTAAGGCCGGGACGAAACATACCCATAATTATTGAAACTGCGGCCATGAACGAAAGACTTAAGAAGATGGGCCATAATTCTGCAAAGGAGTTTAACCATAATATTCTTAAGTGGCTGGAAAGCGATGCCATTAGGCCGGTTTATTTCGGCGGCGAAGACATTATCTAAGGGTTGCTTATGACAGAGCGTATTATTACCATTACCAATAGGGCCGGGATTCATGCACGCCCTGCTGCGGTTTTGGTGCAGGCAGTTAAGGATTTCACTTCCAATATTTATTTTGAAAAGGGCAGGGACAAGGTCAATGCAAAATCCATTATGGGTATATTGACCCTTGCAGCAGCTTACGGGACCGAGTTAAAAATAATTGCAGAGGGAGAAGACGAGGAGCAGGCGGTAGACGCTCTGGTCCGTCTTTTTGAAGCTGGATTCGAGGAGGAGTAAAATGAAAGGACCCACCCGGCGTCAAATCGAGGTAATGGACTTCATTGAAAAATATTCAAAAACTAATTCGTATCCCCCCACCATAAGAGAGGTGGCAGATTTCTTTTCAATCTCGGTTAAGGGCGCCCACGATCATCTTATGGCCCTAAGAAAGAAGGGCCTTTTGATTCAGGGAGACAGGAAGCCGCGGACCATGGGTTTGGTAAAGACCAAGGATAAGGAAGAAGACGTGCTCGAGATTCCCATTCTTGGAACCGTTGCAGCAGGTATGCCCATACTTGCTGTTGAAAATATGGATGGTACGATAAATCTCCATCGTTCCTTCTTGAAAAATAATAGAAAGTACTTTGCCCTTCATGTTAAGGGTGATTCTATGATAGATGCAGGGATCATGGACGGTGATACTGCAGTTGTTGAGCATCAGGAAACGGTCAGGAACGGGGAAATTGCCGTTGTCATGCTCGAAGATTCGGTTACGATTAAGACCTTTTATAAGGAAAATTCGAGGGTTAGGCTGCAGCCTCAGAATGCTTCACATACCCCCATTTATTGCAGCAGAGATGTAAGAGTTATCGGGAGACTTGCACATATAATTCGCTCTTATGGCTGATGCGGGTAAGAATGTTTGGCTGTTTTTAGGGCCTGAGCTTGGCGAAAAGCAGATTGCAATAGACGCTGTCATTGAAAAAATCCGAAAAGATTCTCCAAAGGCAGTTATTGAAGAGACTGTTTATTATGCAGGGGATACCCCTGTCTCGGTCATGGTTTCGGATATACTTAACGGCTCCTTATTTGCAGATACAAGGCTTTTCTATATAAAAAATGCAGAAATTATGAACAAAAAAGAAGATTTGAATAAATTACTGCCATGCCTTGCCTCCCTGCCGGGGAGTACTTATATCATCTTTATTTCCGATGAAACAAGTATTTCAAAGCCCCTTGAAAAGGAGATCCCGGGGAAGCGCATTTTCTGGGAGCTTTCTGATGCCAGGAAGCTTGACTGGGTTAAGAGCTTCTTTACCAAAGAGGGTTTTAAGATTAGTGAGGATGGAATCAGCACTATTTTGGAACTTGTCGAAAATAATACCACTGCCCTTAGGCAGGAATGTACGAGGTTAGTCCTCTTTATGGATAAAAATCGTGAAATAAGCGGGGAAGATGCCGAGAAATGGCTCTCCCATACAAGGCAGGAATCAGCCTTCATCCTTTTTTCAAGGATTGCTTCGGGGGATCTTACACGAAGTCTCAATTCCTGCCGAATGCTCTTAGCGGCAAAAGAGAGCCCTATAGCAATTTTTGCCGCCCTTGCCTCCTGCTTCAGGAAACTTATCGCCTATATTGCCTTAAAAAATGCAGGAATCAGGGATGATGCAGAGTTTCGGAAAATCGGCGTTACTTCCCCCGGTGCAAGGCGGGATTATGGGGCAGCGGCGGAGCTTTTCAGTAAGGTTGCTGCCGAAACCTGTCTTGCCCTATGCGCCGAATACGATTTCATCCTAAGATCATCACTTTCCTTCCCTGATCAGATCCTTATGGATCGATATCTATATAAAATACATTCATTATCTGACCAAAAACCGGCTTAATTTGACTTTTTGACTTTTCTGAATTACACTTGATAGGTTAAGGAGAATGTGTGACCAGGCGAGATTTCCCCAAAATTCATTTTTATGATCAAGATTTTGTAGATATTTACGATAAAACGTGGGCATGGATACAGGATCACTGGAATACGGGCAGTGAAAATAGCGCTGTCGAGGGGAAATTTTTTTCATATCCCGGAAGTACTGTAATTCAACAGGCAGATGCCATTTTTTCATCATTCTTTTTAGTCTATTCAAATAGAATTTTCCCTGCAAATACCACTCTCGATGTTTTTTATCAGCGGCAAGAGCCGAACGGAGCGATTCGTTCCGCCTATAATATCGAAACAGGCCTTCCTGTGGTGGAGCTTGACAACCCCGAGGGGCTTGGTCTGCCCCTCTTTGCCTGGGCCGAGTTCAATTTATACCATAAGACTGCAAATAAGAAACGAGTAAAGGATGTAATTCCCATCCTGCATAAGTATAATGAATGGATAGATTCGGTTTTTAAGCAGCCTAACGGCCTTTATAAGGTGCCCCTTAGTGCTACGGGCATGGGAAACTCTCCGCGCGAAAATACTTACTATCCCCTCGATTTTAATACAATGATGGCAGTGAATGTGCTAT
>Ga0099364_10006229_pt1 | contig 17432 bp, 11 predicted proteins | sample TergutTh196P3_FD_73070 | JGI IMG/M metagenome (GOLD analysis project Ga0099364, IMG submission 73070) | Microcerotermes parvus P3 segment gut microbial communities from Pointe-Noire, Republic of the Congo - Th196 P3 | ecosystem: Host-associated > Arthropoda: Insects > Digestive system > Gut ...
TCATCATTGCCCCGAAGGGGCAAAATGTCTATAACCGCCGGTTTTAACCGGCGGACACGGCATCACTTTCGTCCTCTAGCCCCATCGGGGCGTTACTTTTGGCGATATTACGCCCCGTTGGGGCTAAGGTTTTTCCGCCGGTTGACACCGGCGGTTATAGACATCGCGCCCTTGCAGGGCGAAAACTACCCACTAAAGTTGGATGCTCCCAGGAGCGCAAGGGTTCGCAGGGAAAAAGTGCCCATTTGTGCCCGTTTATGGTATAACATTTCACTGTCGTCTTTCTCCAGCGAAATCCATGTCCCGACCGTCAAGCCGTAGTTTCGTCGAATCGAGAAGTTTAGAGGTTAAGTGTATCCTCTTCTTCTTCGTTGCGCTGACGCTGGCACTTGCCATCAGTTTTTTGCTCTATCTGGCGGCAACGCAGGAATTGATTCGTGAGCAGAATCCGATTATGGCAAATACCTGGGCGGCACAGCATATTATGGAGCAACACTGGGACTTCTTCGGCAGTGTGAGACCCGATACGTTATCGCCGGGCGTTCCCGCAACCGACTCTATACAAATTGAGTTCCGCCGCATTATGGCAAATGTGACTCAACGTATCCGTCATCATCGAGCCACCATAAAAACCGATTTTATTGCCAATCCCGAAAAAATTTCCAGCGTGTACCGTCCTTCTGACCGCGAAGTGCAAGAATCACGAGAGGCACACGCCAAACAATTAGCGGAAAAGTATGCGGACATCTTGAATCTTTTTCCCCTGCATCAAGCCGACTTCAACCCTGAAAGTCCTGCCCAATTCGAATACCGATTCGATGAAAACAGAACCTATCACTATTTTGAGGAAGTGCGGATGAACTCAGTCAGCCAATGCAGTATTTGCCATTCCCCCTTTGATCACGGCGAATTGATGGGAATTGTTCACGTAGAAATTCCAGAGCCTTCCACAGACCGGACAATGCAAAGGTTTATCGCCTATATGCTTGCGGCAGCGATCCTTTCGATTTTTCTGGCATTGGTTGCCGTTACTGTGGTCATCCGATGGATCGTCATCAAGCCGCTCCGTAATCTGCGGGCGGTGGCGGAGTCTATTTCCCGCGGGGAAATCAAGAAACGTGCCGACTTGCGGACGGGAGACGAATTTGAAACCCTTGCCGAAGCGATCAATCGCATGTTAGGACACCTTGACGACACGCAAGACAAACTGCGCAAAGCAAACATGGAACTCGAAAGCAAGGTCAACGAACTGGCTCACCAGACTGTCCGGCTTTACGAAACGAATCAAATTAAAAGCGACTTTATGGCGACAATGTCGCACGAACTGCGGACACCGCTCAACAGCATTTTAGGTTTCAGCGATGTGCTGGGTTCTATCGAAACGCTTACCGACAAGCAGAAAAAATATGTCGAAAACATCAACACCTCCGGCAAATCGTTGCTCACAATGATCAACGACATTCTCGATATGGCAAAAATCGAGGCAGGAAGAGTCGATGTCCAGCCGACTTCTTTTAGTATTGCCTCCATCGTTTCGGCACAAACCGATATGGCAAAGCCGCTGGTCGATAAGAAAAATATCAGTTTAACGGCAGAAATCGAACCGAATCTTCCGCCGATGGTGCAGGAAGAGTCGCGTGTCCAACAGATACTCAATAACTTGCTGTCGAACGCGATCAAGTTCACGCCGGAAGGAGGACGCATTACCGTGTCGGTTCGCTGTCTTGCCGCAGTACCGACACCGGCACCGGATGTTCCGCCGCCGATTGCCGGAGCCGCAAGAGTAAAGCCGCCCGAAAGGGATATGCTGGAACTTAAAGTCATCGACACCGGCGTTGGAATCTCCGAAGCGGATCAACTGATCATCTTCGACAAATTCCGGCAGGGAGCGAGTGCCATGTCGGAAGGGGAAACGATCACACGCGAACATTCCGGCAGCGGCTTGGGACTTTCGATTGTCCGTGAAATCTGCAAAATGCTGGAAGGGGAAATCAGTGTAGCGAGTCAACTGGGCGTAGGCAGTACCTTTACGGTGCTGCTGCCCTGGGTCTTGGATTCCAAAACACGTATCGGTTCAGATATTTCCGCCGACATCCAGCAATTTGCGTTGAACAGGGTCAACACGATGCGGCAGTAAGCCCTGCATGGGAGTCTGTCCGCGCCATTGGCAATTTTTGCCACTTGTACCTTCGAGTTGAGCGATAGTATCGGCAGCCTCCGTTGAATCGCTAAGCATATTTTCGTTGATCTCTATCGTGTTCGTTGCCGGATTACAGCCGCCGTAGGTGCCGTCTGGCATATCGCCGCTGAAAATAATTTCAGGCGGATTTTTGTTTCCTGTATACTTTCTATTCTTCCGTTTGTGCTCAGATGACGCGTTAGTATTTTTCTCCCTTGGCTTTGTGTTGTTTCCGAGGAAATCCGAGATATGTAGAACGGCAATCTGTAATCGTGTAGTCGCTACCGGCATGAGGCCTCCTTGACTCGAAAAGGAAAATTTGCTACAATTCCCCCGTAACCTAACGATGGTAGTACACTATAAACAGCGTGAAACCGCCCTTTGCGGTTAAATCCTCTTTTTTTAACCGCAAAGGAAAAAGTCGAATTCTTGCCTGTTTATGGTGTATCTATTAAAGGTAACGGGGCGTAGCTCAGCCTGGCTAGAGTGCTGCGTTCGGGACGCAGAGGTCGCACGTTCAAATCGTGTCGCCCCGATTAGGGTTTTACCCCTATAAAACAAGGTGTTTCCGGCACTTTGAAATTTCAGTTGTATGGGTTTGGAACGCCCCAGAAAAGTCGTCAAAGGCAGTTTTGACGACTTTATGGGCTTTTCACCGAGAGAGGTATGCCTATGCAAAAACTGAAAAAACTACCAAAATTGTGCAATGACCGAGGACGAGCCTATTCCAGCCACAAAGGAGTCCGCCATTATCTCGGCGTTCACGGAACCCCTGATGCCGAGAGGAACTACAAAAAGTTCATACGAGACATCATCACCCACGAATTGACGGGGGAGCCGCTCCTGACCAAGACGAAAAACGAACCCGTTGTCAGACTCGGCAAAATCCTTGTGTCGGAACTCTGTGCCGCATTTGTGAAGCACCACATGCCTCGGCTGTGCAAGACCCACATTGTCCATTTCAACTGCGCTATTCCGTTTGTGGTTGAACTCTACGGAAGTATGCGTGCCGACGACATCACCCCAAAGAAAATGCGTGACGTGCGGGAGCAGATGGTTGCGTCCGGCAGGTTCTCCCGCAGAACAGTCAATGACTACACCACAATGCTCATCCGTATTTTCGTATGGGGTACCGACGAGGAGATGGTTGACCAGAGCGTGGCGGGGGCGTTGAAACTCATCAAGCATCTGCCGAAGGGGGAGCCCGGGACATTTGACAACCCCAAACGCCGCAATGTTGCCGACGAAATTATCCGCAGGACGCTACGATTTTTGTCAGCAACGGTAGCGGCAATGGTGCGACTCCAAAGGTTACTTGGATTGCGTCCGGGCGAGGTTTACAACATGCGGGCGGGCGACATCATTCGGGATACACCCGACCCTCGGTTGTGGTATTACGTTCCCGGCTATTACGAAGAACAACAGAAGGAGCAGCAGCGAGTGTACCACACCGGACACCGCAAGGTACAGCACAAGCGTCAGCATGACTACGAGGCGGTGGACGAAATGAAAATTATCCCGTTGGGGTTGCCGGAGCAGGAAATCCTTGCACCGTTTTTGGAAGGGAAGCGACCGGAACAGGCAGTATTTTCCCCTAAAACTGAAAGCAAGTCCGACAAGGCGGGGGAATTCTACAACAAAAATTCCTATCGGACTGCGGTACAGCGGGCGGTTAACAGGGCTAACAGGAGTCTATCCGAGGGCGATAAACCGATTCCGATGTGGTCGCCCTATCAACTGCGGCATCAGGCGGCAACGGCGTTAGACAAGATCAGGGGCAGTGCAGAGGCATCGGCACAGTTAGACCATGCCTCAATGTCCACGACGAAAATTTATATTCACGAGCGGCTTGAAACTCGGAAGGAACTCGCCCTCAATAGGATAGACCCGTTCGCCGACGAGTCGGCGGGCTTGACGGACACAGTGAAAAATGTATGATGTGGTGAGTGGTGGCGACGGCTGCCGATATTTTGGGAGGGGAGTAATTTACCTCGCTTGTTTGCCCTGTTCTCTGTTTCCTTGCATAGAACAGGCAAACAGCCCATCAAATTCAAGGAGTCTTGTATGGTACGTACTGTACAGTTCGAAGGCAAAAAAATTCCCTCAACGAAACTGCCGGAAGGTAGCCTATTTATTCAGGGGTGCTGGTATTCGTCCGCAGATAAACTTCCCGAAAACCTGAAGGCGAAGTACGGGCGAGTGTTCTATGAGATAGCAAAACAGAAAGCGAATAGCAACATTGCCCCAGATACATCCTGCCCTGATGTTGACATTTTATCCGAACTCCAGCGGACATTTAAGATGAAACAGAAAATTGGGGAATTTTGGGATTGTTTTTTGAAACACATGGACGGCGGACGCGCAGGCAATGATAAGAAAAGTGTGACTCTGTTTCTTCAGAAATGTATGAAACGTTTTGGCTTGCCCTTCCAATCTCTAGCCAAACTTGTTGAAGAGGTTCGTGATATCCGGGAGTACCAAACCCGTCTGGCAGGTGCTTTAATAGAAAGTACCAGCCACATCGAAAAAGGGAAAAGTAGCATCACATTTCATTTCAAAACGAAAAAAAACAAACTTGTGCGGTTACCTCGTAACGAAATTGATGGTTTTTGGCGTTCACAGGAAGAATATGCAGAACGATGTGTGAAGCGTGGGGAGGCAAAGGATGTAGAAAAAATGCTCGATATTTTACGTGGAGACCGCGAAGAAGGAAGAGATAAAATGACGTGGGGAAAAACCCTCACATCAGAAGGTTATGAATGGGGAATGGATGCAGCCGAGCGGTATTTAAGAAAAACGAATAGACATGATGGTTCGCCATACGATTATTTTGATTTCCACGAACCTGCCGTAGAGTCAGCACAGTATGTAAAAGATACAGATATCAAATTGGAGGGTGGCTACATCAAATGTGAATTGGAGAGTGCCCATCTGCGGGGTTTGGATGAAGTGTGGGAAGCCCGCAAAAAGAAGCCGAAAACTGGAAAAGCAACGTTCTCTGATGGTACTGGCAGATTAACGGAAAGGGTAAAAAAAGACGAACCAAAACGCAACTCCGACTCAAAATAGTCTATTGCGCTTCCGCAATGAAAAAAAATAATGAAAATTTAATAACAATTTTCTGCTTCCCTGCTCCTAACATCCTCTCGCTGAAAAATAGCCACCATACTGGTAAAACCGCATTCTTAAGTCCAAGCAGGGCAAGTGGATTTCCTCTGTATCTAGCAAGTATTCTATTGCGCTTCCGCACGGGATTTTTAAGCGATTGACGAACTCAATCGCTATAGGTTATCTTGCCGCACACTGTCAGGGTGCATCATCGTGAAGCATCTGCAATTAACAACCGATGCGACTGAAATAGTCAAAGTGCCGGAACACAATTTATAAAAGTTGCACGATTACGAAGGAGAGAATATGCCAACAGCCAAATCCACAATGAATTCAGCAGAAGTAACACAAGCCGTCGGCATCAGCATGCCAACACTTAATCGTTGGCTCGACGAGTCGAGGGAAGCCATTGATAGAGGAGAAGTACCATTTTTTCCCCCTCCGATTTTTACTGGAGGCAAAAAACGTCGTCGCCTCTGGAATAGAAATTCGATAATCGAATTTTTGCAGAACCAGAGTAGCGGGAGACCGCCGTCAACGCCAAACATCGAATCGGCTACCTCACGAGCGAAGCGTCACCGTCGAGCCATTGAGTCACTGGTGGCGCAGGGAGTCAAACTCACGGGGTTGCCCGAACTGCAAGACCAAACGAAAGGAGGTGCCCAATGAGAATCAAAATATCGGACATCATTGTCCCGGATAGTCTACCTGCCATCAAGAATGCAACAGTAGTAAATCTCGCAGGGTCTATCAAGACCATCGGTCTGATACAACCGATAACAACACGTTGTGCGCATAGCGGCAACGCTGAAGAAAAGTCCCGTCGGTTCGGAAACAACGAACCGGCAGGCACCCATTTGGAATGCTCACCAGTTCGGTTGGTTCTTGACCGGCAGAGCAACATACAACATTACTAACCCCATGACATTAGGAGTAATAACCATGAAACATTCTACATCATCGAAGACGGGAGTCAAGAGCAGAGTCGAAAACTATATCAGCGCGGTCGATCCGATTGGCGAAGGGGAGCGGAATAAAACCCTGCACAACCTCGGTCTGCTGTTGCGGTCAAACTTCGGGTTGACCGGAAATGATATTGAAGCAGCATTGTCCGAGGTCAACGATACGAAATGCACTCCGCCACTACCAGAGTGCGAAGTCCAAACGATTGCCCGCAGTGTTGACACGAGCGACGTACCGGTGGGCAACGGGGACAATGGCACTGGCATGTCCCCGAACCGGCGCAAAGCAACGAAACCGCCAGAAAAGCAGTACACCATCAAAGTCGCCGAGACTCCGGTTGCTGTCGCCGATATTATGGAACGTGAAGTATCGGTGTATCAGAATTGTTACGCCACCGTTCCGCAGAAAACAGTAACAATCAGACGTATACTCGACACAATTCGAACCGGCGGTAACTCCAAAGAGCAAATACTTGCTATCCGTAACGAACCTGACAAGGGCAAACGGGACAACATGAAGAAGCAACTTCCCGCCTTTGTCCCCGGCAGTGAGCCGCAAAAAGAACGTAAGAAAGTCGCCTGTAAACCGAACGGAATGCTTGGCTTGGACTTCGATAGTATCCCGGCGGACGAATTGGAAACGGCAAAAGAAGTAATTGCTGCGGTTCCCTACGTTATTGTGGTTGGTTTATCGGTTTCTGGGAAAGGATATTTTGCGTTGGCAGAATACGAAGATACTCCAGACTTGAAACTCCTACTCGCTGCTATTCAAGCCGATGTTCCTGATTACAAAATCGACACGTCATGTAGCGACGTGAGCCGGTTGCGGTATGTAACACAGGACGAAAACCTGATACTGAAAGATGAGGTGTATCCGGCGATATTGACCGAGCAGATTACAGCGGTACCCGGCACGAACGGCACAATCGGCACGAAAAAAAGGGACATTATCCAGACCGGAGTCGATGTTCTGGACAGCATACTTGAAACGATTGAACCGGTCGATTGGTGTCCAGATTGCGACGAGGACGAGGGCGATGAAGATAATGAAGACAAGGGTGGCAAATCAAAGCAACCGACCGAGCGGGACTATCTTTTGCGAACTTGCGACCACGTTTTGGAAACGGCGACAACCGCCGGTTATCCGATAGTGAACAGGAATGGTGCAATATATTATTATGCCAACACGCACTACCGAGACGCTACCGAGTCCGAATTACGAAATTTTCTGATTGGGGCTGCGATAAGTTGTGGCGTTCCGAATGACACCGCAATATACCAGTTTTTTGTCAATAAGTTAATCCGGCAGTTTTACATCAACGCCGGACTAGTGAGTAGCAACGTCACTGAACCCGACATCGCTTTCATAAACATGCGAAATGGGACGCTGTTTTTCGACAAGACCGGACACCGCTTTGAGCCACACACGTCGAAGCATTTTATCCGTTATGCTTTGGACTTCGATTATAATCCTGCTGCAACTGCCCCACGGTGGCAACAGCATTTAGACCGAACCTTCCCACATCCCGACAAGCAGGCGTATCTTGCCCGATGCCTAGCACTGCCGTTTCACAAGGGCAAGATTGAAAAAGCCCCGATATTTTTCGGAAAGACGGACACTGGCAAGAGTACCACGCTGGACACGTTTAAGGCACTGATAGGAAAGGAAAACAGGTCATCCGAAACGTTAGCAGCGGTGACACGAACGGACTACACTGGCGATTATGCACGGGCAAGGTTGGACGGAAAACTGGTCAACATTGCAAGCGACATTTCGCCGAAGATTTCTGACGATGGACTCGCCAAGACCCTGATTAGCCGAGAAACCGTATCAGCACGCAGACCGCACCAAGAAGGATTCGATATGCAAGGTTATGCCCGGCTTGTTTTCGCTATGAACGACTTGCCACCACAGTTTTTCACGGATGCTGCACTGACGAAACGAGTGGCGATTATCGAATTCGATCAACAGATAGCACCGGACAAGAAGGACACGGACTTTGCCGAAAAACTGATTGCTGACGAACGCCCCGGCATTTTGAACTGGATTATCGGCGGATTGACCCAACTGATAGCCGTCGGCCGGCTTGACCCGCCACCGTGTTGCGTTGAGGCAATGGACAGAATCCGCAAAGAGAGCGACCCGCTTGCTAGGTGGTTGGAAGATCAGCAATATCATGTTGGCAGTTCGTGCTCTATTGCCGTAGATGTAGCCTACGACAGATTCAGTGACTACTGCAAAAAAAATGGCAATATAACACCGTCGAATAAGACGTTTTGCAAACGGTTGCGGGACGCAGGGTACACAGTTGACCGACCGAACCATGCGACAGGAATGCGTTTGTATTATTCCGTTTCTTTCCCAAAAAATGATGCCGATGATGCCAATGATGCCGGAATGGTGCCGCCCGGAACCCCTGAAAATGATGGTATCCGGCATGAACGGCATGAACGGCATGAAAAATTGGAAAGGAATTTGGACGACCAATACACGGACACGGTGGACGCTACGGATGCTGCTTTGGCGGGAGACTACCTCTCCGCAGATTCCAAGTATGAGGATGCATGTAATAGGTCACTTCATCGTGAAGAGTATGCTTGCGAGTACGGCAGCAACTCGACCGCGAGTGGGGAGGAGGTGGAAGCCTACTGCGACAACGACTACGACCACAAGATGCGTGATTGGATGCGAAGGTCGAGTGGTAGATACCGCTGACCCGTACAACGACAGTGTGGGGCGAGTAGCGGGTCTATTGCGGTACCGGACGGATGAGTCTATCCTCTGCCGATTCGGGCGCATTTCGCACACGAGGGGCGTGTCGGGGCGATTGCAAGGCTAATCGACACTTTGTATCGGATGAACAAAGAAACCGCACAGCCCCGCCACAACGAGGCTGTGTAGCGTGGTAGTTCCCCGCCGGTTGTTGATGTCGGATAGTCCGCCCTTGCCGTCGCACCAAACACGGGGGACTTGACCGGATGGGTGTGATGTGATGACTCCTTTTGTCCCCTCGGAGTTTCCGTTGCTTTGAGGATTGTTAGGATTTGCATCGCCTAAATATCTCCTCTTGTATTCTCCGGCGTTTTCGGATAGAATCCGGGGATGGTCGTGCAAGCCTCGAACCTACCGGAGCCGTCAACGGAACTCCTGCCGCTCACGCATAATGATTTTTTCACAGGAACGTTTCAAATGCAGCGGCTGAACCCATGCCAACGATGTTAGATAGATGGACTGTCGATGCGGTTGCGAAGACAGAAACGAAAACGAGAATCGAAACGGTATTAATGTTCCTTCGGGCGAAAATTAACGATGTCCCGGCGGAGATAGAGGAGGCGATATTTGGAATGTCGGACTCTATTGCGTTGGAGGCACTGGCAGCGCAGGTTATGCAGTGCAGTACCATAGACGAGTTTGCCGAGGCTTTACTGTAAAATTGGAAACGAAATCATGGTTACCGAAAATAACAAGCCCGTTGAAGTCTACGACGCAGTCGAGATGCGTTTCGACATGCGTGGTCGTTTGAACAAAATTAATTTTGTTACCAATCCTTTGCTCCCCGTTTTTGAGGCAATAATTAATTCGATTCATTCCATCGAAGATGGCAAGGAACACTCTGGAAAGATTACCATTAGGATTATCCGAAATACGCACTCTCTTTTTTATAACAGGTCACGTAAAAGTAAAAGGGAAAAAACAGAATTGTCTCCTATTGTGGGGTTTGAAGTTGAAGATAACGGGATTGGCTTCACACAAGATAATTTTAAACATTTTTTGACTACCGACACTACACACAAAATTAAACGTGGCGGACGGGGTGTGGGAAGACTATCATGGCTTAAAGCCTTTGATGATATTTTAGTAGACAGTTCATTTCTGAATAAAGCATCGGAAAGAGAATGTCGGGCTTTTGCATTCAATTTAAAAGGCAACACTGACAGTTTTGTTTTCAATCGTCAGTCAGGACTCAACAAGTCGAAATCAAACCGCACCATCGTAAAAATGGATGGTTTTCACAAAGAATATCAAGAAAAATGTCCTAAAAAAGCCGACACCATCGCATCAAGAATAATTGGGCATTTTGTAGATTATTTTTTGAGTGAAGATTGCCCTCAGATCTGTCTTGTAGATAACGAAGCAAGCGAATCCATTGTTTTGAACGACTACTTCAAAAACTCTATATTGAGTCGAGTAACATCTACAAAAATTCAGATAGGGGAATTTAACTTTAATATCAAGCATTTACGCTTGACAGCAAACTTTGGGGACGGGCATACCCTTTTTTATAGTGCGAATCGTAGAACTGTCAAATCAGATGATCTTGCAAAGTTAATCCCAAATCTTTCTTCGAAATTGTGGGACGACGGTAATGGCGAGGAAAAATTTGTTTACTTTGCATATGTTGAATCCCCGTTTTTCGACAATAATGTTAACGAAGATAGAAATGATTTTTCAATAGCACTAGACGACAACATGTTCGGTGAATTGAACTGGCAACAAATTAAATCAAAAATCATAGAAGAATGCCGAGCACACATCGCCCCGTACACTTTACACGTCGAGCAAAAAAAACGGGAGCGAATTGACAAATTTGTATCAGAGCAAGCACCTCAATATCGTTCAATTCTCAAATATGCAGAAAAAGAAATGGCTTCGGTATCGCCAGACATTGATGATGACAAATTGGACTTGGAACTCTACGGGGTGTATCAGTCTGTACAAAAACAAGTAAGAACGGAGGGGATAGAAATACTCAACGAACAGCAGGCATCGAGTAATGATTCGATTGACGATTACGAAAAAAAAATCAAGACCTATCTTGAGAAAATTACAGATATAAATAAATCCGATTTGGCGAGATATGTGTGTCAGAGGAAAGTTGTTCTAGATTATCTGCAAAATTGTTTGCTTCGTCGACAAGACGGAAAATACAATTATGAAAGCGATATTCATAATACAATTTTTCCAATGATTGCTTCATCCGAAGATATTCCTTTTCAGAATCATAATCTCTGGGTGCTTGATGAAAAATTAGTTTATCATACTTTCCTTGCTTCTGACCAACCGATTTCATCATACATGGAATCCGAGTCTACCAAGGAACCAGACTTGGCTATTTTTAATGCCTATGACAAAGCATGTGCTTTTTCTAATTCACCCGAAGGTGAGATAATGACTTCGATCATTATCGTCGAATTCAAACGACCAATGCGCGATGCGTATTCCAAAGAAGAAAATCCAATTGATCAGGTGTACAGTTACATCGAAGAAATTCGAGAGGGCAAAAAACTAACTCGTTTGGATCGCCCGTTTATTGTTGCTCCTCAAGCCCCTTTTTATTGTTACATAGTTTGTGACATCAGACCTAAAATACAAAAGTGGGCACTCAACAGCGGCTTTATGATAATGCCCGATGGTCAAGGATATTATTGTTATAATCCGGGTCGCAATGCCTATGTTGAAATCATATCATTTGATAAAATGTTAAGCGATGCTAAAAAGCGACAGATGGCTTTTTTTAATGAACTTAATCTGCCGTCCTACACTTCCCCTGTTGCTAAAAAATGATCATGCAGCAATACCGCAAAATGACAATAAGACAACAAGTCCACAAAACGATGACCGTATCCGAAAAACTACAAAAACTGCTCTTTTCCCAAGAAAAGTACCAAGCCGACAGTGCCACCGATGGTGTCGAAGGGAAAAAAGTCCTGAATAAGACCCTCGTTTCCGCTGACGCTAGGGCTTACGATACCGAACTGCTTACTCTGTTGCAGAGCGATGAGGCGGTAAAATCCCACTTTTTCGTACAAGTCAAAAAAACGACGATATTCAAGTTGGAGCATTTTCTCACTTTCGTCAATAACGAATCTTTTTTGCCGGACAGTTTTACCGCCTTCAAAAATAAAATCGGACTCGCCACAGACAAAGACCACTACCTCTCGGACGGCAAGGAAGTGGTGCTAAACTGGGCATACAAGGACTGCGTTCTCGAAGGAGGACAAACCAAAGAAGACCAAGAACGCGATGAAGTCTTTTTCAATGAAATCCTTGCTCCCGACCAAATTAACCGACTGCTCGACGATAAAGTTTTTACGAATTGGAAACGATACGACAAAACCGGAGAACACAAGGTAACAGAATTAAAACCTACCGACAACCTGATTATCAAGGGAAATAACCTTGTTGTTCTTCATTCCCTGAAGAGGCGTTTTGGCGGAAAGATAAAATTGATTTACATCGACCCGCCGTATAATACGGGTAGTGATTCTTTTAGATACAATGACCGGTTCAATCATTCCACTTGGTTGACTTTTATGAAAAACCGGCTGGAAGTGGCTCTTGACCTTTTGTCAGACGATGGTTTTTTGGTTGTACAGATTGACGATTACGAACAAGCATATTTGAAAGTCCTTTTAGATTCGATTACGCATAAGGATTTGTTTGTAAACACAATTGTCTGGGTGAAAACTACAAGTGGAAAGACGGTCTCGGAACAATTAGCCGAGAATATAGATTATCTGCACGTTTACAGAAAATCTGATTCGGCAAAGGTCAATCCTGTTTTTCAACCTTTGTCAGAACAAACAATCTCTATGTACAACAAAGACGACAATGATGGGCGTGGAAAATACCGGCTCTATCCTTTGCAAAAAACTGACAGTCCTGGACCTGAAACTTCATACAACTATGTTGATAATTCCGGCAAAGTGTGGAAAATGCCAAAGAAGGGATGGAGGATTGTGGAGTCAAAGTTACGTGAACTGGACAATGATAATCGTTTATACTTTAACGGCACTTCACTCAATGAAAAGGCTTATTGGAATGAACGCGCAAACGGCGACGGTAAAATCGCGTCATCACTTTGGAACGACCTACCCGAAAATTCAGTTGCAAAAACAGAATTAGAGAAATTATTCAGATATATTCCTTTCGATACCCCAAAACCCGAAAAACTAATTGAACGAATTATTAAACTTTCCACCAAAGAGGGCGACATCGTTCTCGACTTTCATTTAGGTAGCGGTACGACCGCGGCTGTTGCACATAAAACGAGACGGCAATACATCGGCGTTGAACAGATGGATTACGTTGAGACCGTGAGTGCGGAACGGATAAAAAAAGTGATTGCCGGTGAACAAGGAGGAATTTCCAAGTCGGTGAATTGGCAGGGCGGCGGTTCATTTGTTTACTGCGAACTTGCGAACGATGCGGAGGATTTTCGCAAGGTGGTGAAAAAGGCGAAGGCAAGCGAACTGCCCGAACTGCTGGAAAAAGTGGGTAAATCCTCGTTTTTGAGTTGGCGAGTCGAGCCGGAAAAGTTTAATGGTTTTGAAAACCTCTCCGAAAGCGAACAGCGTGCATTGCTCTTGCAACTAGTCGATTGCAATACGCTCTATGTCAACTACACGGAGATTGAAGACGAAGATTATAGAATCAGCAAGCAAGACAGGGAACTAAATCGGCAGTTTTACGGAGGGTAAACCAATGGCAATAGACATACGAAAGCGAGACATTGCAAATATCGTCATTCCTGATTACATTACAGATAACCTTGCGTTCGAGTTACGTGAGTATCAAAAGGAAGCCATTGCAAGATTTTTATATTACTACAACAATCCCAATTATGATAGTGAGGATAACGAAGCACCACATTCCCCGCACTTGATCTGGCAGATGGCAACCGGTAGCGGCAAGACTTTAATTATGGCGGCGTTGATACTGGAAATGTACCAGAAAGGCTATCGGAACTTTTGGTTTTTCGTCAATTCGACAGACATTATCACAAAAACCATCGACAATTTTACGAACTCATCGGCAAAAAAACATCAATTTGCCCAGCATGTTGAAATCGACGGACGGCGTATTGAAATCCGAAAAGTAGAAGACTTTACAGGAACGAATTCTGACTGTATCAATATAAAGTTTTCGACAATAAACATTTTGCATCAACTTTCTGATATAAAGAACATAAGAGAAAACGCAGTAACTCTCAAAGACTTCGAAGATACCCCTCTTGTTCTCATCGGCGACGAGGCACACCATTTGAACGCCGCTACAAAAGCAGAAATTGACAAAGAAAACACTTGGGAAAATTCGGTACAACTGGTATTGAAAGCCAACTCTAGTAATCGTCTATTTGAATTTACGGCAACGGCTAACCTTACCAACAAAGCCATTGCGGACAAGTACGAAAACAAACTTTTGTATAACTACGATTTGCGTCATTTTCGTCTGGACAAATTCAGCAAAGATGTTTTTACCTTTTCGACAGAAGGTGATGTTCCGAAAATCGTATGGCGTGCATTGCTCATTTCACAGTACCGAAAGCATATCGCCGCCGATAATAGAATTGTGCTCAAACCCGTCATTCTATTCCAAAGTAAAACCGTTGCCGAAAGCAAAAACAATTTTGAAAACTTCAAACAGTTTATCGCCGATTTGTCCGACAAAGCAATCAAAAGCAAACTCAAGAAGGAGAAAGGCAATGAATTATGGAATAAGGTTGTCGAGTATTTTACCGGAAAAGAAAAAGAATTGTGCGAAGGATTGAAACTCGACTTTGACGTTTCGGCAAAAAAAGTGTTACTCCACGACGGTACGAACCAACGAATTGCCGACCAGCCAAAACTTTTGGCAACGCTGGAAAACGATGACAATCCCGTTAGAGCCATTTTTGCCGTAAAAATGTTGCAAGAAGGTTGGGACGTGTTAAACCTGTTTGACATTGTGCGTTTGTACAATACCAGAGACGGAAAATATAATAGGATGGGACATTACGTTGCAGGTAATGGAACGGTATCAGAGGCACAGTTAATCGGACGTGGTGCAAGATATTGCCCCTTTCCTTACAAAGAGGGGGACAAGTTCAAACGCAAATTCGATGATAATGAAAATGAGCCTCTGCGTGTTATTGAGCAGATGCACTATCATTGTGCCCACAATCCAGTGTACATTACTGAAATCAAAAAGGCACTTGTTGAAAGCGGTATCCTTGCTGATGAAGATATTATTGAAGTTACTCTGAAAATGAAACAGGATTTCATTGATGGAAAATACAAACGCTTTCAAAATAAATCGGTTTATGTCAATCAGGTTTTTGAAAAGAAACAGTTAAACTTAAAATTTGACAACGGAAATGTTGTAGATGGTGAAATCATTGGTGGTGAAATCGAGGAGCAAAAAGTCGTTTTATTACCGAACTATTCCAAGGACGACGTTTTCAATATTCATTTATCAAGCGGTCTCGCACAATCGCAAGCACTGTTAGATAAAGATAGCACAGCGAACAGAACGGGAGTTATAAAAAGCGTATTGGCAACACTATCCGAACTGGTGCCAGACCACATTATCCGCCATGCCTTGAACGGCAATAAGAATTTCGCTTTTGATAGGCTCAAACAAGCGTTCCCTAAACTCAAAAGTATGAAGCAGTTTGTACAGAAAATTGGCGAAAAGAAAGTCAAAGTTACACACGATAAGGACATATTTTCTCCTGACGACAAAGCCACCATCTGTCATCAGGTTTTAAATCATCTTGCCCCCGCCATTAAAGAAGAGCGGAAAAAGGTCATTGTTACCAAGTCCTTTCATCCACTGGTCGCAGGAAAAAGATTTGAACAAAAAATCATAAGGCGATATAATAAGGTAGATAAATCAGAGAAAAAATATGACCAGTACAATTGGTACGTTTATGAAAACAGCGACCTCACCAGTGAGGAGGCATCATTTGTGCAATGGTTTGCCGACGATATGATGACGAAAAAAACGTCCGGTAAAACAGAATTGGAGGAAAGAGGATGGAGCGACATTTTCCTTGCCCGAAACGAAAAAGCGGTTAAATTATTTTCGTGGTTCAAAGAAAATCTAGGTGATGGTTTTGAGCCGGATTTTGTACTGTTTATGAAGAAAGACAAATTGGAATATGTTTTTTACATTGAGCCAAAAGGGGACTGGGCATACAATGATAGAGGCAAAGATTTTGGCAAAGAGCAATGGAAAGAGAACTTTTTGTTAGAAATTGAAGATGTTGTGTCAACACAGCAAGCCAAAATGACGGACAACAAAAACTGGCGGCTTGTCGGCTTGCCGTTTTTTAACAAGACGAATACAAAACAGCGGTTTGCGGATGTGTTCGACAGAAAGACTTGGTAATTTTCCTGTTTCTCAACTCTACAGTTAGAAGAGATTGAGCACAGAGTATCAGTTGGATGATGGACTCCACTAAATCTAATCTTGGCGAATTCATTGAGAGTCTTTGACGATGTGCGAACCGTTCTGATGACGATGCGTTAACGATGCCGAATGACGATGCGAGGTAGACTTTTCGAACCACTTGTTACGCACGATGCGGATGTTGATGCTAAAGATAAGGGCAGCAAGACACCTTTTGACATTGCAAAAGAACGAAACAATACGGAAGCCACCGAATACCTTGCCAGTCTTGCAATACGATGACGTGGACTTGGAAATGGATGTGTTCGAAATGTTTCACTCCTTTACCGAAAAATTGCAGGAGGAAAAATGACCGCTTGCGATAAAGAGTCTATTAGAATAGCCCGGAAGCAATGATGCGTAACTTGCAACAAGCGTTCAATGCGATCTGCTGTAACGCTACTGTAACGCTCTACGAATAGGGTACACGGGGAGACATAACGTCTCTAATAGTGAACCCCACCCTCTCTCTGCCCCGTCCGCTTTCCCCCTCTGTTGCCTCGCTGTGGGCGTTTCCGTCGTCTCTTTGGGTGTGAAGGCGTGTCAGGTTGTCGAGGCAACGTGAGGGCAGTGAAGCGAAACGCTGGCATTGGGTTTTAGTGGTAGTTGTGTGCTGTTCTTATACTTGACTAATACGGTCGGCTGCACTGGTACGTGGGACAACGGAGTCCCAGACCAACCTAAACAGCGCAGGGCGCAGCAATAGACCAATGACCAACAAGAGAGACACAACGGACACCACAAACGGGATTGCGCAGCACTTTACCTTCGGCGTTGAAATTGAGACGACTGTACCGAGAGCGAACAATCTGGAAATCGGTTCTTATAGCGGAAGCGGGATACAGGTTCCCTACCTTCCAGCGGGCTGGGTTGCAAAATCTGACGGGAGCATCAATGCCCTGTCCGGTCACGAAGGTTGCGAGATTGTATCGCCTATCTTGAAAGGCGAGGACGGCATTCGGCAGGTCAT
>Ga0099364_10006230_pt1 | contig 17432 bp, 10 predicted proteins | sample TergutTh196P3_FD_73070 | JGI IMG/M metagenome (GOLD analysis project Ga0099364, IMG submission 73070) | Microcerotermes parvus P3 segment gut microbial communities from Pointe-Noire, Republic of the Congo - Th196 P3 | ecosystem: Host-associated > Arthropoda: Insects > Digestive system > Gut ...
TTTAAACAGTTACTAAAACTTTATATAAGCTCAATCTTCATCAACTTTCACCCATGCAGGACAAAGAAAAAGACATAGAACTCCGCTCCGAAGAAGTGCAGGAAATCCTCGGCCGACCGCCGCAATGGTTGGTGCAGTGGGGTATTACCGTAGTGTTTACAGTAGTAGCAGGACTGTTTATCGGCAGTTATTTCTTCCAATATCCCGAAATAGTTACTGCTCACGTAGTAGTTACTACCGAGAACTTACCGGTTAATATAGTAGCGAAAACTACCGGGCGTATTGATACATTATTAGTACAGGAAAAACAAATAGTGGAAAGGGATCAACTATTAGCCGTTATTGCAAATCCGGCAAGAACTGCCGATATATTTATGTTGAGCGCCATTTTAGACAGTTTACCACCTGTTGCCGATATTTTAAATCTGAATACAAACTGGCCGGCTATTCTGCGGTTAGGGACTGTTCAAAGCGCTTACAATAACTTTTTCAAGGCTTATGAAGATTACCGGTATTTTTTAAAGGCCGATTATCATCGAAAAAAGATAGCGGTAACAGAAAAGCAAATACCAATACAAACGGCTATATTAGCGCAAAGCCGCAGGCAGCTTACGCTAATGGAAGAACAGAATGTAATAGCAAAAAAGCTGTTTGATACGGATTCCATACAGGCTGTACATCGGCTTATTGCCCCCATTGAGTATGACAAAGCAAAGAGTGTCCTGCTGCAAAGCTATCAAAATTACGAAAGCGCCAAATCAAGTTACGAAAATCAAAAAATGAATATCTTACAGTTAGAGCAAGCGATTTTTGATTTGGAGCAGCAACAAATAGAACAGCTTACACAGCTTTGTTTAGTTTTTACAAGTGCGTATGACCAATTGCAGGCAGAGTTGAGGTCGTGGGAACAAAGCTATTTACTTCGCAGTCCTATTACCGGCACTGTTACCCTTACTAAATACTGGCAATCTAACCAGAATCTTAATGCGGGAGAAACCTTGCTTACAGTAGTACCGTCCGATTCTACGCAAATTACCGGAAAAATATATTTGCCTGTACAGGGTGCGGGAAAAGTTAAGGTGGGGCAGACGGTAAACGTGAAATTTGATAATTTTCCCTATATGGAACATGGCATGGTAAAAGTGTTCGTAAAAAACATCGCCTTGGTTCCCATTGTACAGGAAAATGTACGTTATTATGTATTAGAAGTAGATTTTCCGGACGACCTGCAGACGAATTACGGCAAGACCCTTCCCTTCAGTCAGGAGATGCAAGGCACAGCCGAAATAGTAACCGACGACCTGCGCCTGCTGGACAGGTTTTTGAGGCCGATTAAGGCGCTGTGGGTCAATTGACAGTTGAGAATTGAGAGTTGAGAGTTGAGAGAGGAAGATGGGAGAAAGTTGAGGGAAATTGTTGAAAACAGGTGCGATTTTGTCGGTGGCGCGCGCGTTGCATAAACCCTTTTTGAAAAGATTATATGATTTAAGCGAATGTGGTGATTATTAGTGGAATGTAATTCTATTGGCTGTTTACAACACATACCGTTCATCACAAATATTTGCAGAATACACTTTTATGCTGTTACTTTGAATAAAAATAAAAAAATATGAGCACTTTTTTAAACCCAACGGCAAAGCGTTGCAAGTTACTTGCTGCGGCTTTTATTATTTTGTTAGCGAATATGGTTCATGCGCAAACAGCAGAGAATGATTATACCATTACGTCGGTTGATAAGTTAGTGAAAGATTTTGTAAACCCTAACGATAATACAACGCCGCTCAATGCCTTTCTTACTTATAATTATGTTTTAGCTAACGGAAAATGGGAAGACATCAATCGCCTTTCATCTGCCACAAATAAACGCTTACAAACAGAAGAGCAAGGAAACAAAGAATGGTTATTGGATAGAACCATCAAAGAAGTGCTTGTTTACAAAGATTCTGTTGCCGGAATGGTAATGGCAGATAAAAACCCATCATACACCTTGTGGTTTTTTCGTTTTGAAAATGGACAATGGTTGAATGTTGGAGAAGGACTTGGCGGAAAAAGCATAGAAGAAACGCGACAAATATTTTTCAAACAATCTACTGTTGAACTTTTAGAAACTGCACGTAGAATAGCGCAGTTAGAAGTGGTGTCAACAGATACGGCCGCTTTTGTACAATATTTGCGGGAGCATGGTAAACAGCCCGATGCGTTTTTATTAGATGCGCTTTCACGTTATAAATTGGTAGTATATGGAGAAATCCATAACCAAAAAGCCTCTTGGGATTTAATGAGAAAATTGATTCATCGTCCTGAATTTATGCAATCAGCTGGAGTCGTTTTTTTAGAATTGTCTATGAGTGCCCAACCTCATTTGGATAGTTTTTTCAACAACAAAACCAAGGAGCCTGATATTGTATTAGATATTTTCCGAAAAGAAGAAATGAATGGATGGCCGGATAGTAAAGATATGTTTGAATTTATTCTTGATTTATGGGATATTAACTATGCTTCTGAAAATAAAATTAAAGTGATTACTGCCGATTTTCCAAGACCTTTCCATACACAAATAACCACTAAAGAGCAGTATCAGGCATTTTTTGAAGATTTACCCGACAGAAATCTGTGTATGGCAGATATTATTGAAGGGCATATTAACGCTACGGACGACAAACGCAACTGTTTATTTATTGTAGGAGCAGGTCATGCTTATAAATCTTCTGTACTTCATCGGAGCGGAGTTCAACAGACAGGCCGGTCGGCAGTTTCTTTGCTATTAGAAAGATTGCCGGAAGAATCTGTTTTTTCCATATTTACACATAGGCCGATGGTTAGCAATAAGGGCTATTTGTATGGGCATTTGAGAAAAGGGCTTTTTGATTATGTTTTTGCATATACCGGCAATCAACCTGCGGCATTTAATCTGCACAACAGTCCATTCGGCAGGGAACTTTTTGACGGAGGCCATATACGCTTCAAAGCCAACGCAGGAAGCTATGAAGACAATTACGATGCTTATATTTTTCTGGAGCCTTTAGATACAGAATTAAACAGTCCCTATCTTTATGAATTATATACCGACGAATTTGTGGAAGAAATAAAAAGACGTGCAAGTATAATCGGAATTGAGAATGATCTTTATTGGGGCATGAAAATAAAAGACCTCAATCGCGAACATATCATCTCAAATTTAAAAAAAGACGAAGGGCGCAAAAGGTGGGATTTTGAGGGAAAATAATTTTGTTCTTCGGAATACAACAGAAAGAAAGGAGCAGTCATTTATGGGCTGCTCCTTTTGCTTTTGGAAAAAATTATACCACTTGTGCATTAGCATTATCGTTCCCCAAGAGAGAGGATTTCAGAGATGAAAGCGCTTGCAAAACATGCGATATTTTTGAAGATTGTTTTTCTTTCCCTAAATGTTTTGCAGATGTTGCGTAAAAGCCCCTAAATTTATATATGACTTACGGCATGGTTAAGGTAGCTGTTAAATTGATTGCTTCGCCGTCATTGCGACTGCGAGGGACGAAGCAGGAGGCAGCCCACAATGATAGTTGAGAGTTGAGAATTGAGAGTTGAGAATTGAGAATTAAGGTGAAAGGTACAAGGTATCAAGTATCAGGATTCAATCTCATATCGCTAAATCGCTAAGTCGCATATCAAATCACCAATCAACTCATCTTTCGCACTGTTCCTCTGTCGCTGCATTCTTCTAAGAGGACGGCGATGCTTTTTTTGAATAGCGGGTGAATAAATTCCGCTGCAATTTCCGCTAAGGGTAGCAAGGTGAACAAGCGCTCTTGCAGCAAGGGGTGCGGAATGGTTAATGTCGGCGTGCGCATAACCATTTCATCATAAAAAAGAATATCTATATCCATTGTCCGCGCCGCATACTGCCGCCTGTCGCCTGTCGCCTGCCAACCGCTCCTCCCCAGCATTCGTTCAATCTCCTGCGTTGTTTGCAATAACCGTTCCGACGACAATGAGGTACGGATAAGCACCGCCTGATTAATGAACCATTCATCGCACTCAAAACCCCATGGCTCGCTTTCGTAGAAAGAGGAGCATTGAATGATTTTTCCAGCCAAGCGGTCAATTAAAGCAGTTGCTTCCTGCAGCAAGCGGAGTTTATTGCCCTTATTACTGCCCAACAGCAAATATGCGGTACTAATCATTTTATTTATTTTTCTCCCTGCTGTTGGAAAACCAAGGCATAGAGCTTCATCTGTTTGGCCATCGATAGCAATCCGTTGGTGCGCGTGGGTGAGAGGTTTTCTTTCAATCCTATTTTTTGAATAAAATCCAATGGCGCCTCAAGGATTTCTTGCGGTGTCTGTCCCGATAGTACATGTATCAACAAGGATACAATACCTTTGGTAATAATGGCGTCGCTGTCGGCGGTGTAATACACCAAGCCATTGTCGCAAGTAGCGGCGAGCCAGACCCGCGATTGGCAACCCTCTATCAGACGCTGTTCGGTTTTAAGCTTAGGATCAAAAGGCGGTAACGCTTTCCCCAGGTCGATGAGGTGCTCATATTTGTCCAGCCAGTCGGGAAATAACTCAAATTCGGCGATGATGCTTTGTTCTTTTTCGGCTATACTCATTACGATAACATTTGTTGGGCCTTAGCCAATGCGGCTACAGCCTCGTCGATTTCTTCCTTAGTGTTGTAGAGGGCAAATGAAAAGCGCAGCATACGCTCCACGCCGAAGCGCTGCATGAGCGGTTGTGCGCACAAATGTCCGGAGCGGGCGGCGATGCCCATCTTATCTAAAAGCATGGCGGTATCCGTGGGGTGCAGCCCTTTAATATTGAAGGAGATTAAGCCCGATTTCGGAGCGGCGGAGCCATACACTTGAAAGCCATCAATTCGGGTTAGCTGTTGCAGGGCATAATTTGTAAGCATTTGTTCATGAGCGTGTATAGCAGGCAGGCCTAACTGCTCAAGATAGTCAATGGCTGCTTTTAACCCGTAGGCGCCGATGAAATTAGCCGTGCCTGCTTCAAATTTTAGCGGTAATTCGGCATAACTGCTGCCTTCAAAAGATACCGAGGCAATCATATCGCCGCCGCCCTGATAAGGAGGCATGGTTTCGAGCAGGCTTTCTTTTCCGTACAATATGCCGATACCCGTAGGGCCATACAATTTATGTCCCGAAAAAACATAAAAATCACAATCTATATCCTGAATATCAATGCTTTCGTGCACAACACCCTGAGCGCCGTCAACTAATACCGGAACCTGATGAGCGTGGGCTATGCGCACTATTTCTTTAATCGGATTAACAACTCCTAATACATTGGAAATATGCGATATACAACACAACTTGATTTTAGGGGATAACAGTTTTGGCAATTCTTCTATAGCCAAACTTCCGTCTTCGTGTATAGGTAAAACCTTGATTTTAGCACCCTTTCGCTCACAGAGCAATTGCCATGGAACAATATTGGAATGATGTTCGGCTTCGGAAATAAGTATCTCGTCGTCTTTTTGAATATAACGTTCGCCAAAAGAGGCAGCTACAAGATTTATAGCGGCTGTAGTTCCGCTTGTAAAAATAATTTCTTCTTTTTTAGCGGCATGTAAAAAAGTTTGTATGCTTGTTCGGGCAGCTTCATAACGTTCTGTACATAAGCCGCTGAGATAATGAACTGCTCTGTGGATATTGCCGTTGATGCCGCTATTCATCTCGGAAATAGCGTCAATAACCGTTTGCGGCTTTTGTATGGTAGCAGCATTGTCTAAGTATATCAAGGGTTTACCATATACCTTTTGACTTAGGGCAGGGAAGTCTTTTCGTGTTTTTTCTATTTCAAACATGGTACAAATTTAATAAAAATTTTTTGAATAAAGAAAAATCAGTATCTTTGTAAGTTAGCCTGAATGTCTAAAATGTTATTTTTATGTATGAATATGTGAAGGGTATTGTAGCAGAACTTACGCCAACCTGCGCGGTGGTGGAAGCAGGTGGTATAGGTTTTGCCGTCAATATATCATTGCAAACGTACAGTCAAATTGGCGAACAGCGCGAGATACAGCTATGGTTGCATCATATCGTGCGCGAAGACGCCGAGTTGCTATTTGGCTTTTTTGAGAAGGAAGAACGAGAAATCTTCCGTTTGTTAATCGGCGTTTCCGGCATTGGGCCGAATACGGCGCGAATAATATTGTCGTCGCTGTCTTCGGGTGAAATACGTTCGGCTATTATGCACGATGATGTGCGCCGTTTGCAGAGCGTTAAGGGAATTGGCCTGAAAACCGCACAGCGCTTAGTGGTCGATTTGAAAGATAAAGTAATAAAAACAGCAGGATTGTCCGATAGTCCTGCTATTCCAGGGCATACGACAGGCTTGCAGGACGAAGCGCTATCGGCTTTAGTTACCTTAGGCTTCGCCAAAGCACCGGCCGAAAAAGCGCTGGCTTCGCTTTTGCGCGAAAATCCCGCCTATACCTTGGAAAATCTTATTAAAGCAGCTTTAAAACATCTATAAGTGCAACGTTTTTATTCATATATTCTCATCATAACGTTCGGCGTTTTGAGTTTTACGGCTAAAGCCCAGTCAGGATCTCCTGCTTTCTTAGGCCAACCGACATCGAATCCTATTGTTGACTACGATGCGGCGACAGGAAATTATTTGTATTACTATAGTTTTGACACCAAAAAAACTTTACCTTACAAAATACTCACTCCTGAAGAACATCGCAGGGAGCAGTTTTTAAATACCTTGCGGCAGGGCTGGGACAGGCAGAGTTCAGGAGGTAAATCAGGCCCCGGCGCCAGAGACAACAATTTTATGCCGACATCGTTTAGCGTAAATAGCGACATCTTTAAAACGGTTTTCGGTTCCACTGAAATTTCTATAATTCCGCAAGGAAGCGTTGAAGTAGGCTTTGGAATTAATTATAACTATACGGATAACCCGATTATTCCTGAAAAATATCGCGGTAATACCAGTTTCGACTTCAATACAAAAATGATGTTGAACATTGATGCCTCTATCGGCGACCGCATTAAATTTAATTGGAATTATAATACGGAAGCTACTTTTGATTTTGAAACAAATCTCAAAATCGAATATGTGGGCAACGAAGATGATATTCTGCAAAGAATAGAAGCCGGAAATGTGAGCCTGCCGCTCGAAGGAACATTGATTACAGGCAATCAGGGACTGTTTGGTATCAGAACCGATCTGCGTTTCGGAAAACTTGACCTTACCACTATCTTTTCCCGTCAGGATACTCAGGCTAAAACGGTGGAAGTACAGGGAGGCAGCGGGCAAACAACCCTGTTCGAAATTAACGCCGACGAGTATGACGCCAATCGCCATTTCTTCCTGAACCAATATTTTCGCGCTAACTACGACCGACACCTGAGCCGCCTGCCGCTTATTTTATCAGGTGTTAATATTAAGCGGATAGAAGTGTGGGTAACCAATAAAAGCGCAAAATTTGAAGACTCCAGAGATGTGGTGGCTTTTATAGATTTAGCCGAGCCTGACGAGATTTTTAATTCTATGTTGACTCAGGTACATGGCGGCTTTCCCGATACTTTGAGTAATAATTTATTGTCGATTGTAGAATCTTCACAAATCCGCAATATGGCAAATGCTACAAGTTATCTTTCCGGCAGAGGCTTTAGAAGCGGTGAAGATTTTGAAAAATTGCAAAATGCGCGTAAACTGAATACCAACGAATATACCCTGAATGCACAGTTGGGTTATATTTCGCTGAACCAGTCGCTCAACAATGATGAGGTATTGGCAGTGGCCTACGAATACGAAGCAGGTGGAATAACTTACTATGTAGGAGAGTTATCGACAGACGGTATTGGCTCGCCCAATGCTTTGGTGGTAAAATTGCTGAAGGGGACTACCCTGTCGCCCTCGCTGCCGACATGGAAATTGATGATGAAGAACATCTATTCTTTAGACGCTTATACCATCAGCCCTAAAGATTTCATATTAGATGTCTATTATGAGAATAGCGAGGCGGGAACAGCTGTTCCTTACATTGCAGAAGGAAATATTGCCAACAAACCTTTGATACGGGTGCTGAATTTAGATAACCTTAACAGTCAGAACGACCCCTATCCCGACGGAATGTTTGACTTTATGGAAGGCGTTACGGTATTGTCTTCTAAAGGGAAAATCATATTTCCTGTTTTAGAGCCTTTTGGTCGCTATCTTGAGCAACAAATCAATAATTCGGCCATTGCCGAAAGATATGTTTACAAAGAACTTTATGACTCCACATTGGTGAAAGCGCGCTCCCTGCCCGAGAAGAATCGCTTTAAATTGATGGGTAGCTATGTTTCATCAAGCGGCACAGAGATTCGCCTGAATGCAATGAATATTCCTCAGGGATCAGTGGTGGTTACTGCAGGCGGCGTTAAACTGCAGGAAAATATTGATTATGAAGTCAACTATATGATGGGGACGGTGCGTATTCTCAACCGTGCTTACCTCGAATCGGGCATGCCTATCAGGATATCTATGGAAGACAGGCAGCTGTTCAACATGCAAACAAAAACATTGATAGGCGCTCATCTCAAATATCGTTTTAATGAAGATTTTTATATAGGCGCAACTATTCTAAACCTCAGCGAGCGGCCGATGACGCAAAAGGTGAGTTGGGGCAATGAAGCCATATCCAATACTATCTGGGGCGTCAACACGGCTTACCGCATGGAGGCTCCTTTTATTACTAAAGCGCTTAACTTCCTGCCGCTTTTTTCAACCAAGGAAAAATCGTCCATTACTTTTGAAGCTGAATTTGCACAGTTCCTTCCAGGCCACGCAGGTGCTATCGACGGTTCATCGGGAGGCATGGTGTTTATTGACGATTTTGAAGGCAGCAAAACCTCTTTGGATCTGCGAGCCGTAAATTCTTGGGTAATCGCCAGTACACCGCAAGGGCAAAATTCGCTCTTCCCCGAAGGCAATTTGGCTATACCCGACCTTTCCTACGGATTTAACCGCGCACGATTAGCCTGGTATTCTATCTATCCTGAATTTTTACGCCGAACGGCTTACACTCCTTCTTACATGAGGAGTAATCCTGGCAAATATCTTGAGAACCATTATGTCCGTGAAATTCCTGTTCGCGAACTGTTTCCCGACAGGGAGCTAACGGTGGGTTCGCCTACAAGTCTTGCCGTATTCAATATGGCTTTCTATCCGAGCGAAAGAGGACCTTATAATTATGATGACAGGCCTGGCGCAGTAAATGTAGATGGAAGCTTGCAACGCTCCGAAGAACGCTGGGGCGGCATTATGCGCTCCTTGCCCGTAACCGACTTTGAAGCGGCCAATTATGATTATATTGAATTTTGGTTGATGGACCCCTTCGTTCATACACCCAATGCAAGGGGAGGAAAACTTTATTTCAACTTAGGAAATATTTCCGAAGATATATTGAAAGACGGATTGAAATTCTTTGAAAACGGCCTGCCGCCTTTTGGAGATGCAGCCAACCCCTTAGGAGAACCCGACACTTACATAGAAACTATTTGGGGACGAGTGCCCTCTATACAAGCCTTAACCCAAACCTTTGAAAACGACCCTGCGAAATTAGCCTATCAAGATGTTGGGTATGATGGTTTGGATAATGAACGCGAACGCTGGTTCTTCAGGGATTATCTCGACAGGCTGAGAGGAATGGTTAATGGTACGGCTTACCAAGCAATTTATGATGACCCCTCAGGCGATGATTACAAATATTATCTTGACGCCTCTTACGATGCGTCTCAGGCCACAATTCTCGATCGTTATAAATATTATAATAATCAGGACGGAAATTCAACCCCCGGTTCCGGAGATCAAAACAACATAGGTACTACGCTTCCCGATATGGAAGACATCAATCGTGATTTTACCATGAACGAATCGGAAAGCTATTATCAATATGAAATTAATTTGACGCCGCAGGATTTGGCGGTGGGCAGAAATTATATTACCGATAGCCGCACTTCCTTACCGGCGGAATTTCCCAACAACCCCGGCGCTCCTACTACCGTAACCTGGTATCAGTTTAAAATTCCCATAAGTGAAGGCCGTTCTGTCGGCGCCATACAGGATTTAAAATCCGTTCGTTTTATCCGTATGTTTATGCGTGGGTTTAACGACACCACCATTCTTCGATTTGCTACCTTGGAATTAGTACGCGGCGAATGGCGGCGCTATAACCAGTCCTTACTGCAAGGGCAGGAAGGAACGGCTCAACCGGAAATGCCCAATGCAATATTTGACATCAGTACGGTAAATATTGAAGAAAACGCCAGCCGAACGCCTGTAAACTATGTATTGCCTCCCGGTACCACACGGCAAATTGATCCGGGAGAATACCAGACGCGGCAGTTGAATGAGCAATCAATGTTGCTGAAGGTAACCGATTTGGCCGATGGAGATGCGCGGGCAGCGTATAAAAATGTGGACTTCGATTTTCGTCAATACCGCCGCCTTAAGATGGATATTCATGCGGAGGCTATACCCGGCTATGTTTTGAATAATAATGATGTATCGCTCATCATTCGCGTCGGTACAGACTACCGATATAACTATTATGAATACGAAATCCCGCTCTCTGTTACACGTCCAGGGTATTACAACGATAATCAGCGTGAAGAAGTGTGGCCTCTCGACAATAAATTAGATATTGATTTGGAATTGTTCACCAATCTTAAATTGGAACGAAATGCCAGAATGAAAGCGGAAGGCGGTTCTTTGGCTTCGATATATGAAAAGAAAGTTGATAAACCAGTCATCAATCCCAATAATTATCCGAGGAATACTGTTCGGATTGTCGGTAATCCGAACTTAGGCAGTGTCCGCGCACTGATGGTAGGTATTCGTAATCCTGCGAAACTCAACAATCCTGCCGACGATGGCTTATCAAAATCAACGGTTGTGTGGATAAATGAACTTCGGTTGACGAACTTTGACGAAAGCAGCGGCTATGCTGCAAATGCCCGAATTTCCACTAAATTAGCCGACTTGGGGAATGTTACTGTTTCGGGAAATATGATGACGCCGAATTTCGGAGGTTTGGAATCGAAAATCAATGACCGTTCACAGGTCTATATGTACCAATATGATATTGCCGCCAACTTGGAATTGGGCAAATTCTTCCCTTCCTCCTTTGGCGTGCGGCTGCCTGTTTTCTTTGGTTTTATGGAAAATTATACTACTCCGAAATATAATCCCTTCGACCAGGATATTAAACTTAATGACGCCTTACATTTTATGTCGCCAAGCGAACGGGATTCGTTGCGTAATATGGTGATGGATTATAAGCAGCGTTTAGCGCTTAACTTTACCAATGTGCGGGTGGCTACTAATAATACAGATCAAAAGGCATTGCATCTTTCCAACTTATACACGAGTTTTGCCTATAACCGTATGTTCGCGCAAAATCCCAGATTGCATCATCAGGAAGATGTGGCTTATTATTTTAATTTAGGCTACGCTTACAATGTACAGCCCTACTACATAGAACCGTTTAAGAATGTAAAATGGCTGCAGCCTAAATTTTTGCGTTTGATTAAAGAATTTAGCCTCAGCCCTTACCCTAACCAGTTCAGTTTTAATACGGATATCAATCGCACCTATAATGAAATGCAGATAAGAGCTGTGGCTGCGCCTGATGTGATTATCCCGCCTACTGCCGCTAAGGACTTTACCTGGGATAGAACCTACAACCTGAATTGGGATTTGACGCGGAGCATCAGGATAGATTTTTCGGCCAATAACCGCGCCCGCATTGATGAGCCGGAAGGTGTTATAGATAAACGGAACGACCCCGAAGGTTATCGTCATTGGCATGATTCTACATGGAACAATTTCTGGCGTTTTGGACGAAATGTGCAATATTACCACCGCTATGATTTAACATGGCAGGTGCCTATAAATAAATTACCCCTCCTTGATTGGACGAATGCTTCGCTCCGCTATGGCGGCAGCTACGACTGGCAGGCTGCCCCGCTGATGAAAGACGACCTGTTTAACCCCGGCAATACTATTGGCAATGCAAGGAACATTAATGCCTCCTTAATGCTGAGTTTGGAAAATTTGTATAATAAATCTTCTTTCTTAAAAGATATTAATGATGAATTTTCAGGCCGTTCCCGCAAACGTAAGGAAATGGTAGATGTGCATTATGAAAGTCCAAAAATGAATTTTGCGAATAAACAGCGGCGTACTATTCGCCACAGGCTGAATACCGATCAGGTAGTAGTGAAAGTAACCGCCGCCGACGGTACAGAGGTGGAGCCGACTACGGTGGATATAGTAGATAAAAATTCGGTACTTATCATCATGGGGCCTCCCATAAGAGATGTTAAAGTGTCGATAACAGGCAAGGTGCCGAAGAAGGAGGATCCGTGGAATTATACAGGAAAACTGATGCTGCGTTTAGCTATGATGGTGCGTAATGTGTCGGTGATGTATAATTCTACAGAAGCAACCATGGTGCCCGGATTTATGCCTAACTCGCAACTGCTGGGAATGAACTTCAATACCGGTTGGGCGCCGGGCTGGGGCTTTGTGTTTGGCGCACAAGATGAAAATTTTGTAGAAAAAGCCCGCCGTTTGAATTGGTTATCCTCCGACCCCTCTGTTACTTCTCCTTTCATGATGAATAATACCAACACGTGGTATTTCAGAGCTACATTAGAGCCTATCACGAACTTACGTATTGAATTGCAGGCTACCCGCGGATTTACGGCAAATCGCTCTACTTACAATATCGCTACGCCGAGCGACCAGTTTCAAATTTCCGGTAATTTTAATATTTCTGTCTTTACTTTGGCTACTACTTTTGAAAGTCCGAACAGCAGCAATGATTATTTTTCGAAGTCGTTCCAATCCTTCCTTGATAACCGCGGCATTGTAGCTCGGCGTTTGGCTGCCGACAGGGCAAGCAAATCAACATCGGGATACAGCGGTGCCATTGACCCTGCTACCGGCTATCCCGACGGCTATGGGTCGCGCTCTCCCGAAGTGATGATTCCTGCCTTTCTGGCAGCTTACACAGGACAGTCGGCTGAAAAAGTAACCTTGAAAAATTTCTTTAATATTCCCATACCGAACTGGCGGATTACCTATAGCGGCTTATCCAACATACCTGCGCTGAAAGGCATTATTACCATGGCTACCCTGATGCACTCCTATAATGCAAGCTATGCCATTAATTCTTACATGTCGAATCAGAAATATGATGAGCAACAAGATGGTTTTAGTTATGTGCGGAATGCTGTAGGCAACTTTATTGCGCCCCGCGATTTGATGAATGTATCGCTTACCGAAGAATTTTCACCCTTGCTGTACATTGATTTGGGTTGGTACAATAATTTATCGACCCATATTGAATGGATAAGAAGCCGCCGAATAGGACTAAGTTTGTCGAACGACCAGATTTCGGAGTTCCGCACCAACGAATGGCGTGTAGGCGGAGGTTATACTTTCAATGAGTTTCCGTTGCTTTTCAGATTCTTGAATAACCGCTCAAGCGCTACAAATACCATCTTGCGCCTGCGGGCCGATGTCTCTATCCGCAATGACTTAAGTATTATGCGTACCCCCTCGCAAAATCTTAACGAAGATACTTACAATACAGTGATTTCGGACGGTAAGGAAACCATCAGCATTCAATGCTCCGCAGACTATACGGTTAGCGCCAGCGCAACTATCCGCGTATTCTTCGACCGCGTAGTGAACAAACCGCGCGTGTCAACTATTGCTACCGCCAATACCAGCTTTGGCTTTAGCCTTAATTTATCATTAGCACAATAAAATTTTTAAACAATAAAAAACATAAAAAGATGAATGTTCCTGAAAATTTAAAGTATTCGAGCGATCATGAATGGGTTCGCGTTGAAGGTAATGTCGCCTTTATAGGCGTTACTGACTATGCTCAAAGCCAATTGGGCGACATTGTGTTTGTTGATGTGCAAACAGAGGGTGAAACATTAGATAAAGGCGATATGTTCGGCGCTATTGAAGCAGTTAAAACTGTTGCCGACTCCTTCGTGCCTGTGTCAGGAAAAGTGTTGGAAGTAAATCCTGCATTGGAAAGCAATCCTCAATTGGTAAACCAAGACCCTTACGGCGAAGGCTGGTTGATTAAAGTGGAAATAGCGGAGCCCGCACAGCTTAATGATTTGTTAAGCGCCGAAGATTATAAAGGCATTATTTAAATTACATAAAAGATGACGCAAGAAGATTTGTTTAAAAATCTGATTGCCCATGCTAAGGAATACGGTTTTATTTTTCCGTCGAGTGAAATTTACGACGGGCTGGGTGCTGTGTATGATTATGGGCAGTTAGGCGTGGAGCTGAAAAACAATATTAAACGGTATTGGTGGGACGCCATGGTGCGCCTGCACGACAATATTGTAGGCATTGATTCAGCTATTTTTATGCACCCGCGTATTTGGGAAGCCTCAGGCCACGTAGGCGCATTCAATGACCCTTTGATTGATAATAAGGACTCGAAAAAGCGCTATCGCGCCGATGTGCTCCTCGAAGAGTATGTCGCGAAAATTGAAGAAAAAATTGAAAAAGAGGTTGAAAAAGGCCGTAAGAAATTCGGCGAAGCCTTCGACGAAGTGCAGTTTCGTGCTACCAATCCTAACGTGCTGCGTAATGCGCAAAAAGCCGAAGAGGTGCGCGCGCGCATGGCGGCGGCTTTAAATGCGAACGATTTGGCAGACATGCGCCAACTGATTATTGATTGCGAAATTGCCTGTCCTGTTTCGGGAAGCCGCAATTGGACGGAGGTGCGCCAGTTTAACCTGATGTTCAGCACGCAGATGGGCAGCGTCAGCGAGGAAGCGAATGTGATTTACCTGCGTCCCGAAACCGCACAGGGCATTTTTGTAAACTTCCTCAATGTGCAGAAAACCGGACGCATGAAAATACCTTTCGGCATAGCTCAAATCGGTAAAGCGTTTCGCAACGAAATTGTGGCAAGGCAGTTCATTTTCCGCATGCGCGAATTTGAACAAATGGAAATGCAGTTCTTTGTCCGCCCCGGCGAGGAAATGAAATGGTATGAATACTGGAAAGAAGCCCGTCTGCGCTGGCACAAATCGCTGGGTCTGGGCGACGCCAAATACCGTTTTCATAATCATGAAAAATTAGCCCATTACGCCAATGCAGCGGCTGATATCGAATTTGAATTTCCCTTTGGATTTAAAGAATTGGAAGGCATTCATTCGCGTACCGACTTCGACTTGAGACGGCATCAGCAGTTTTCCGGTAAGCGGCTGCAGTTCTTCGACCCCGAAACCAACGAAAGTTACGTGCCTTACGTTGTTGAAACCTCCATTGGCCTTGATCGTACAATACTGGCTGTCTTGTCGGCAGCATACGCCGAAGAAAAATTAGAGAGTGGCGAAGAGCGTGTAGTAATGCGCATTCCCGCGGTGTTGGCGCCGATAAAATTAGCAGTACTGCCCTTGGTAAAGAAAGACGGACTGCCTGAAAAAGCCCGTGAAATTATGAACGAGCTGAAGTTCGATTTCAATTGCCAGTACGATGAAAAGGACAGCATAGGTAAGCGCTACCGCCGTCAGGACGCTATCGGCACGCCATATTGCATCACCATTGATCATCAATCGTTAGAAGACAATTGCGTAACTATCCGCGAGCGCGACTCTATGCAGCAGGAGCGTGTCCCCATTGCCACCCTCCGTACTATAGTTGATGATTTGGTCAGTTGGCGCAAGTGGTTGTCGAAAATACAATGAGTATCGCTGGTAAATTATTTTACAAAAACAAGAACAGCTACCGAGAGCTTGTCTTTTTCGGGATTTGGTAAATGTAGATAGATTTTGAAATATAAATCAAGCTACTGAATTTCAAATATTTAAATCTTTATATCTTTAAATTATTATTATTCATTGTTAATTATTCATTATTATTGCTTATCTTTGCACTCCAAAATTAAATCGGGGTGTAGCGCAGTTGGCTAGCGCACTTGCATGGGGTGCAAGGGGTCGTGTGTTCGAGTCACATCACTCCGACTGGAAAAGAGGTTGTATGATACAATGCAGCCTTTTTTTGTTTTTAAACAATAAGCGGAAAGATTATCCAAAATACGCCAAAACCATTTTCATTTTTTCGTATATCTCTTTAGTACATAAATCGCCTATACTGCCCTTATGGGTGTGTTTTAGCGTTTTATCCGGCACAAATTCATTATTTTGCACCTGTGCGCTAACGCTTCTGTAGGCCTCTCTGAACGATTCGCCCGATAAGACACGGTTATTTACTGCTTCTACAGTGAACATGCAATCATATTTCGCATCATCCGCTATGTTTTCGTTTACACTAATATTCTCCAGCATAAAGTTAGCAATATTCAAGATGGCATGAAGCGTATCAATAGCAGGGAAAAGTATTTCTTTCAGCAGCTGATAATCGCGATGATAGCCATGTGGAAGATTGGCGAGCAGCAATGCAATTTCGTTGGGAACACTTTGCAATCGGTTTGATTTTGCACGGATAAGTTCCCATACATCGGGATTCTTTTTGTGCGGCATAATGCTCGAACCTGTTACCAGTTCATCGGGAAACGAAATAAAATCATAGTTTTGCGACATATACATTATGCAGTCTGCGGCCAATTTATTAAGCGTAGCAGCTATTGCTGCAAGTGCAAATGATACGGCTTTTTCACTTTTCCCACGACTCATTTGCGCTGCTATTACGTTATAATTCATGTTATGAAACCGCAATTCGCGGGTTGTGAAATCTCTGTCAAGGGGGAACGAACTACCATAGCCCGCAGCTGATCCAAGCGGATTTTGGTTTACTATATTGTGCGCTGCAAGTAATAAAAACAAATCGTCGATCAGTGTTTCGGCGTAAGCACCAAACCATAAGCCAAAGGACGAAGGCATAGCAATTTGCGTATGCGTATAGCCGGGCAGTAACACATTTTTATAGGTTGCACTAAGTGTTTGCAAACGCTCAAAAAGATTGCACACTTCATTTTTTATTTGTGCAATCTCATCTTTTAGATATAGTTTGACGTCAACAAGAATTTGATCGTTGCGCGAACGGCCGGAATGGATTTTTTTACCTGCTTCGCCAATACGTTTTGTAAGCGTTAATTCTATTTGAGAGTGAATATCTTCTACTTCGCGCTCTATTACAAATGTCCCGTTTTCAACTTCAGTGGCAAGTTTTTGTAATTCGGCGCAAAGTAAAACATTTTCCGATTCGGTCAGTAATTGTATTTTTGTTAACATTTTTACATGAGCTAACGAGCCTTGAATATCGTATTTCGCCAATCGCAAATCATATTCGCGGTCGTTGCCTACGGTAAATGCGTTGACCAGTGTATTTACCTTTGTTCCTTTATTCCACAATGTTGCCATGCTAATTATTTTTTGTAAAATTAATACTGATTTTTAAACCGCTAAACCCTATTTTATCATA
>Ga0099364_10006231_pt1 | contig 17430 bp, 9 predicted proteins | sample TergutTh196P3_FD_73070 | JGI IMG/M metagenome (GOLD analysis project Ga0099364, IMG submission 73070) | Microcerotermes parvus P3 segment gut microbial communities from Pointe-Noire, Republic of the Congo - Th196 P3 | ecosystem: Host-associated > Arthropoda: Insects > Digestive system > Gut ...
CGCCCCTTCGTGCCTTCGCCCCTTCGTGCCTTCGCCCCTTCGTGCCTTCGCCCCTTCGTGCCTTCGCCCCTTCGTGCCTTCGTCCCTTCGCCCCTTCGCCCCTTCGCCCTTCGCCCCTTCGTGCCTTCGCCCCTTCGTGCCTTCGCCCCTTCGTGCCTTCGTGCCTTCGTCCCTTCGCCCCTTCGCCCCTTCGCCCTTCCTCTGTCATGGCGTCAATTTTTATGTCATGGCGTCAATTGTTATGTCATGGTGTCAATTGTTATGTCATGGTGTCAATTTTTACGAATAATAGCAAAATTGTAATGAAAACATTTTGTAAATTTGAGGCGTTTTTATGGCTAAAATACCAATGTGAGACATACATGGAAAGGTTTAAAATGAATAGAATCAGCATATCTAACCGCAATGAACGCAAAGGTTATTCGCAAAGAACGCAATTGATTGGAAATAAAACATATATACTTTGCGAACCTTGCGTCTTCTTTGCGACTCTTTGCGGTAAAAATACTTTTTGTGGTGGAATCAAGTATGTGAGCTTTTTTTAATAAATATAGAATAATCTTTTTAAAATGAAACACGATGAATAGTTTAAAACACGTAACGAATAATTTGCTCTTCGGAACATATTGTTTCTTAATTACCTTATTATTAGCCCCAATGGCGAATGCGGCAGGGGGCTCTTTTGGCGGCGGCGACGGTCTGACGACGACTACGCCTTTAATCATTGAGGATGCGGAAGATTTTGACGCTATACGCTTAGATTTAAGCAAACATTACAAGTTGGGCATGAACGTCGACCTGTCGGCCTACATCGCATCCGTCACCTCAGGATATACGATTAACGGCTGGATGCCTATCGGCGATAATACTACTCCGTTTATGGGAAGTCTTGATGGTGCAGGATTTACAGTCTCCGGCCTGTGGATAAACCGTACCATGAACTATGTCGGTTTGTTCGGATGCGTAAAGAATGCAACGCTCGAAAACATTAATGTAGTGATAGCGACTGCCGGTGTCTCAGGAACTGCAAATGTGGGCGGATTAGCAGGAGGGATGTTGACCGACCCTAACAACAATAGTTTAATGACCAATTGCCATGTTTTGGGTAATATTACGGGCGCAAACAATTATACCGGCGGTTTGGTGGGAGTGGTTTATGCCAACGGAATTAATAGTGTCAGTGACGTTATAAATTGCTCTGCAACAGGGATTATCAACAGCCATGAAGTGTTAGGCGGATTAGTAGGAATCCAAATGGTTGAAAACAATGGCAGTAGCACAATCGAGAGATGTTTTGCTTCCGGTCAGGTGACAGCTAATTTAAACACTTCCGGAGGATTGGTAGGAAAACAACAAGCTAACAATAACAGCAATTGCTTCATTACTAATTGCTTTTCGAATTGCGCTGTCTTTGGTAATAGTATGGTGGGCGGGGTAACAGGTCAACAAAACGCTGAAATTAACAGCAATAATAACATAGCAGGCTGCTATTCTACCGGCGACATTACGGGAACCGGTAATAATATCGGCGGTATAGTGGGACAACAAGCCACCGATAATAATTCTAATAACGGTATAATCAACTGCTATTCAACGAGTAGTGTTACCGGCAGTGACAAGGTCGGCGGATTAACCGGACATCAGAGAGCCAACGATAACAGCGATAACAGCATCACAAATTGTTATGCTACCGGTTATATCTCATCAACGGTAAACAATGTCGGCGGGTTAGTAGGCGCACAGGAAGGCAGCAATAGTAGTACGAATCAAATAATCAACTGTTTTGACACAGGCGATGTTGATGGTATTAGTCAGGCGGGCGGATTAGTGGGAGATCAAATCGGCAGCGTTAACAGCATTGTAAACAGTTACCGTTATCAGTTCGCAAAATTAAACGGAGTGGATATACCGCCAGGCCATCCGAACAATGGCCCCACCGGAAGAAACGGCGACATAACTACAACCGCAGACCAATTCATGACACAGGCTACCTACTCCTTCAACGGTTGGACTTTTGGCGCTTCCGGCACATGGTACTGGGATAACAGCGAGAAATTTCCAAAATTGAACCTTGGAGCGGAAGTTTACCCTTTCCCGTTTTATGCCATTACCTACAATGCGAATGGCGGTATTCTGGACCCCGGCGCACACTTTAGCTATGTTCCGGGTGAAACATATACCCTGCCGACAAATAATACAAGAACACATTACCTCTTTGATGGCTGGCTTGACGCCGGCAATACACTTGTAAGCGGCATTACGGCAACCGATACAGGGCATAAGGAATTTTGGGCTAAATGGACGAAATATATCTTCGATGTGACGATAGCCCCCTACGCCAGCGGCATTGTCACGGCTGATACCACTTTAGCACAGGCGGGCGAACTCATCACTCTGACCATCAAGCCTGATGCAGGTTACAGATTGTTGTCTCTCACGGTGTACGAAACAGGCAACAACGCCAATGTAGTAACTACTACCAACTTGTCAGACGGTGTCTATACGTTTATCATGCCGGCTTTCGATGTAACGGTGGAGGTTGTGTTTCAAGCGATTCAATATGCCATCACCGTTCAAGTCGACGGCGGGGGTCGCGCTTCGGCTGATAAGACACGCGCCTCAGTGGGTGAATCCGTTATATTAACCTGCATACCTAATGCGGGGTATGAAATAAATTCGATTAGAGTATTCTATGCAGCGACATGGGAAACCATCTCTGTAAGCGGCTGGGGCGACATCCGTGCGTTTACCATGCCGGCTTCTGCCGTTACCGTAGTAATAACCTTCCACAATCCGTCCTATCAGGCTGCTTGGGCGGCTGCTTTGGCGCTTATTGAAAAAGCCGTTTTCAACATATCGCAGGAAGACGCTAACACCCCGGACGCCCTTCGATACCGGTTGGCCGAACTCATCAATCAACTGATAGCCGGCACAGGAATTGTCATTTCTCCTTACGACATCGTTATCCTCAACTACAATTTCCAACCGGCTATATCAGGCGACATCAATAACAGGAATGGAACGAACGGATACTTCGAGTTCAGGGTAACGCCTCCCGACATCCACACTTCTGCCTATAACAACGGGTTGATAATAGCGACATCTTACACTACCGGCAACGAGCCATTCGCCAAGATTAGCAAACTAAGGACATGGAAACACGGCAGCACATTGCATATCAACGGCCTGACTGAGGGCGACATACTGCATGTATATAACATCCTCGGAAAACAGATATACAGCGGCGTTGCATTTGGCAACACGATGGAAATCCCGCTACCGGAACGGGGAATTTATATTGTAACAGATGGAAAAGAAACGATAAAAATAATAGATTAACTTTATTAAAAGATATAGTAGGGCTTTATATGTCTGTCGGGGGCATATAAAGCCCATTTTTTATGCATTCCGTCAAAAAAACGATTTTAATAAATAAATTTTAAAAAAACATTTCATATCTTTGTAGCGTCAAATTTTTATACTTGATAAAAAGTTAATTCATAATTCATTATTTCCTTATCCTATGAAAAAAGTTTTTTTTATTTTATTGCTGTTAATCACAGTGGGGAGCGTTCAGGCGCAGTTGAAATACTTACAGGATGTAAAGGAGATGCCTCCGCATCCGCGTATCCTTCTCTTTGAGGGGCAGGAAGTGCAGATTAAGATGAACATTGACGCAGAGCCGGCATGGGCTAAGATGCATCAGACCATTGTGGATGAATGTGACCGGATGCTGTCAAACCCTGTGGTGGAGCGTCAGTTGGAAGGACGTCGTTTGTTGGGTGTATCGCGCGAAGCGTTACGGCGTATTTTCTACCTGTCTTATGCCTACCGGATGAGCGGTGTGGACAAGTATTTTCAGAAGGCCGAAAAGGAAATGCTCGCTATCGCTGCATTCAGCGACTGGAACCCCTCTCATTTCTTGGATGTAGCGGAGATGACGATGGCGATGGCTATCGGTTACGACTGGTTGTACGGCAAACTGCCTGTATCATCGCGTGAAACCATCCGGAAAGCGATACTTGGCAAGGGTATAGACCCGTCACTCAGCGCTCAGTATAACAGTTGGTTGCGCGCTACCCACAACTGGAATCAGGTGTGTAATGCAGGTATTACTTACGGTGCGTTGGCTATCTATGAGGATATGCCGGAGTTATCAAAAACAATCATCGACAGGGCGGTTGAATCCATCAGATTGCCCATGGGCGATTATGGTCCCGACGGCGCTTATCCGGAAGGGTATGGCTATTGGGGATATGGCACGAGTTTCAATGTCATGTTCCTAAGCGCTATCGAAAAGATATTTAAAACGGATTATGGTCTTTCGGCCTTGCCTGGATTCATGGAAACAGCCGGTTATTTAGTAAACATGACAGGCCCGCTGAAAATGAGTTTCAACTATGCCGATAACGGCGTGAACGGCGGTCTGAACCCTTCCATGTTCTGGTTTGCCTCCAAAGCTGGGAATACCTCCGTTTTATGGGAAGAGCGCGGATACATGGAAAGCAACCGTAGCGGACGCGATCGCCTGCTGCCTGCCATCATGGTCTGGGGTGGCAATATCCGTGTTTCGGCCATTCAACCGCCTGCTGAAAATTTTTGGATCGGACAGGGAACAACACCTGTAGCCCTGATGCGTACCTCATGGACCGATCCGAAAGCGATCTATGCGGGGTTCAAGGGAGGAACAGCCTCCAGTAACCATGCGCACATGGACGTCGGGTCGTTTGTGATGGACGCCGACGGCGTGCGATGGGCCATGGATTTTGGTCCGCAGGATTACAACTCACTCGAACAAAGAGGGGTAGACCTGTGGAACATGCGTCAAAACTCCCAACGATGGGAGGTGTACCGTTACAATAACTTTGCACATAACACCCTGACCGTGAACGGTCAACTGCATCTTGTCAGCGGAAAGGCCACAATCGATTCCTATTCGTCGACACCCGATTTCATGAACGCCGTATCCGATATCTCGTCTTTATTTGAAGGTCGTTTAGCACAATGTCTTCGTGGTATTGCCATCATCAACAAACAATATGTAGTGGTAAGAGACGAGATACAAGCGTCGGAGCAGGAAGCGACAGTTCAGTGGAAAATGCTCACCTCCGCCGATGCACGCATCACAGGCAGAAACGCCATTGAGTTGCGAAAGGATGGTAAGAGACTGAAAATAGAAGTGTCCGAGCCGGCGAGGGTTACCATGAAAACATGGCCTACTACGCCAACAAACGATTACGACGCTCCCAATACCGGAACAATCTTAGTAGGATTCGAAGTGATAATTCCTGCCAATGCAAGCGCCTCATTGTTAGTAAAACTCATCCCACAAAGCGCAAAATCTACGAATGTAAAAATCCCCGAATTGAAAAATTGGCCCAAACAATGAACAATGAACAATGAACAATGAACAATGAACAATGAACAATGAACAATGAACAATGAACAATGAACAATATTCCTTTAATCATTAATCATTAATCATTAATCATTAATCATTAAATTTTAATCATTAAATTTTAATTTTTTAAATCTTTAAATATTTTTCGTATGAAACAATCATGTTATTTTAATCACACCCAAGCGTTTATGAAAAAAATTGTATTATTACTGTTTATTACAGTTGGGAGTATTCAGGCGCAGTCGTTCTTGCATCCGGGGATCGACATGAATCAGCAAGACCTGGAATATATGAAAAAACAAGTCCAAGCAGGACAGGAGCCTTGGAGCGGCGCATTTAAGCGCCTGAAAGAGAAAACGCGGACAGATATGGAAATCATTCCCGTAACCCATGTGATTCGCGGGCCGTACAACCGTCCTGATATTGGCGCAAGCGCCTTATTAAACAACTCAAATACGCTCTACGACTGCGCCCTGCTATGGTATATCTCCGGAGAAGAGCATTATGCAAAAAAAGCCATGGAGATCATTGAAAAATGGTCGGGGCGGGTGTGGAGTTTCGACGACAATGACGCCAAACTGTTGGGCGGCTTGTCGTGCCACCCGATGTGTGCAGGTGCGGAAATACTACGATATTATTACCCCGGATGGACGGCGAAGCATACCGAATTGTTATCACGAATGTTGATGGAGACCTATTACCCGCTCTTGCGTTTCTATTTTGCGGAGGCCAACGGCAATTGGAATGGCGTTATTATCAGGGCGCTCCTGTCAATGGCCGTTTTCACCGACAACCGTCCGCTGTTCGACAACGCTATTGACCATTTCCTCCATTCACCGGCCAATGGCAGTCTGTTTAAGTATATTTTCCCCAGCGGCCAATGCCAGGAAACGACCCGCGATATAGGACATATTCAAATGGGTATTTTAGAATTTGGAGGCGCCGCCCGTATCGCTTATACGCAAGGTGTTGATTTGTTATCGCTTGGCGATAACCGGTTGGCGCTGGGGCTTGAATATACGATGGACATCATTTTTGGTGGCAAACCACAATCATATGGCGTGTTCTCAACACGCGCCAACAATAGCCGACGCGACGACTATGAATATTTCTATCAGCACTATAAAGCGAAAGGGGTCAAAACGCCTTTGCTTGAGCGGATGGCAGGCGAGGTACGAAATAACATCGGGCGAGGCCTGTTGAACGCATACCGCGCAGAGTTCCAGAATAAAGCCCCTGTACAGCCTACCATTGAAGTGCGTCCCTGTACCATTGCATACCCAGCGGGAGCGACCGGAGATTTTCCTGCGAATTTGAAGGCTACTAATAGAGTCGGCGACCTGCCTGCGAACCGGATAGAAGTGAAGGCAGGTGAAGACTTACAGGCTGCTTTGGACCAGGCAGCCGGAACAGGTCGTTGTGTAGTTGCCAAAGCAGGTATTCATAAACTGAAGCAAACACTGAATATTCACAGTGGAACCTTTCTGGCGGGCGAAGGTTTAGAAACGGTACTCATGTTCGAATCCGTCAACTACTATGCCGTTTCGACGAAAGATACAGCGATGCATGACGTCCGTATCAGTAACTTAGTCATCGAAGGGGCTACAAGCCACGAAGAGCCATCCGACCCTAACACCGGACGTTTCAACCGCTCCGGACGTTTCACCAATTCATTGACGGGAATCGCTTTTTTGGGATTGTCGGAGGGTAGTATGAAAAATATAATACTCGAAAACATCACGCTTATTCATTTTTCGCGAAACGGCATGTTGATTACGGGCGTCGAAAACTTGGAAGTCAACAATTGCAATATCAGCGATAACGGCGCGGGAATAGTGCCCGGACCGCGATTGCAGCATAACATGTTACTCAGGCATGTCAATCGCGCCCGTATTCGTGATTGCCGGTTCGATACCTCAATAGCAGGGTGTGGCATCGTATTGGATTACTGTTCGAATATTTCCGTCGAACGTTGCGAAATAGCCCGTAACGCATGGGTGGGTCTGTTGATGTCTACATCGAACAACATTAACATCGCTGACAATCTGATTGAAGGAAACAATGACAACGGCATCATGGCCGAATATCAGTACGAGGGTTGCAGGAACATCAATATCAGCAATAATATCATTCAATACAACGGCGGTTATGGTGTGGAATCGTTTAAAACCGATAAAATCACTTTAACCGGAAATAAATACGACCTGAACGGACATTCCACCCAACAGGAAAATATTAGCGATAAAGATAATATCGTCATTATCAGACCCTTATGAAAAAAACATTTTTCTCCATTACAGGCTTGATTGCCTTGACTTTATCATCTTGCGGTCCGGAACAGGAATCGATGGAGGCCCTGATCAAAGACCGTCTTAACCGTTCATTACAACAATATGAACTGATGGCGCAATCGCTCATCGACCAACCTGAAAGGTTGCCGCGCAGCATCGATGCTGACGGAAAATTAGCGACAACAGGTTCCGGCGGTTGGGTCAGCGGATTTGTTCCGGGTACGTTGTGGTATCTGTATCAGTACAGCAACGACCCTAAGATGCTCGGTTATGCTAAAAACTATACGGCGCGTATCGAAAGGGAGAAATACAACCGCGGCACACACGATCTGGGGTTCATGCTCTATTGCAGTTTCGGTAATGGATATCGCCTCACCGGAGACACGACCTATCGTAATGTGATGCTTACCGGCGCCGAATCGCTGATCAGTCGTTTCAACCCCGTCATCGGATGTATCCGGTCGTGGGATAGCAATCGCGATGTATGGCAATATCCGGTGATCATCGACAACATGATGAACCTCGAATTTCTCTTCTGGGCGTCAAAAACATCAGGCGATCCGAAGTTTCACGACATCAGCATTATCCATGCCGATGTGACCATAAAGAACCATTTCCGCCCCGATTACAGTACATATCATGTCGTTTCTTATGACCCTGTTACCGGAGAGGTTGAAAAGAAAAACACCCACCAGGGTTATGCCGACGAAACGGCGTGGGCGCGCGGCCAGGCTTGGGGATTTTATGGCTATGTGATGATGTACCGCGAAACAAAAGACCGGAAATACTTGGAATTGGCCAAAAATATCGCCGCCTTCCTGCTTCACCACCCCAACCTGCCTGCCGACAAGATTCCTTATTGGGATTTCAACGCTCCCGATATCCCCAATGCCTTACGCGACGCATCAGCCGGCGCTATCATCGCTTCGGCCCTGATAGAGCTAAGCGGCTATGTGGATGAAACGCTTGCCAAAGAATACCTTGAGGTAGCCGGGACGCAACTCCGCACCCTGTCATCGCCCGATTATTTTGCAGAGAAGGGTACAAACGGAAATTTCATCCTCAAACATGGTGTGGGACATATGCCCAATAAATCGGAAATAGATGTCCCCCTTACCTATGCAGACTATTATTATGTTGAAGCCTTACTGCGGTACCGGGCGATCTTGCAGAAGTAAGATAAATCGGGTTAAAACGGTCTGATTAAACTTTTGCTTATCATTTACGTCTAATAGGATAAAGTGATAATTAAACTTGTTATTAACGATTTAAAAACTTACAGCTATGAAAAAGTTATTATTCATTTTAGGTTTTGGGCTGATTGCAGGAATGGTTCACCTCAATAAAGTAGAAGCCCAAGTATATGTAAACATCAATATCGACATTCATCCGGCCTGGGGACCTTCCGGTTACGATTACGCTGAATATTATTATATTCCGGAAATCAATGTCTACTACGATGTGATTAACCGTTTATACATCTATCCGAACAGAAATCGTTGGATTTCTTCGATGTATCTACCCGTAGCCTATAGCTATTACGATTTCTATTCGCTTTATAAAGTGGTTCTTAACGGTATTTTAAGACCCTGGAGATACAACAGGTCCCACATCAATTTGTATTCCGGTTATTGCTATAATTATATGCAGGTTCCTATCTATTATATGAGAGAGCCTTATTATAACCGGGCAAGGTATAATTACTACGTATGGGTTGAACCCCGTCACATGCCGCATAATTACGGGCGTCCGCTTTATCGCGATTATTCAATGAATACACGTAACGGACGGATAAGCAACGAGATGCGCGCCACAACTACTCCTCCGCGTAGAGATTCATCAGGTCCCCGTACCGGCAATTCATCCGGCAATACTAATTCATCGGCCAATCGTAGCGCCAACACGACACGCAGTACTAATTCATCGGTTGGCACCACCACCCCCTCCCGTAGCGCTAATTCAGCAGGTATTAATAACACCTCCTCTACCCGAGGTACAACTTCGGGTGGAACTAACACCCGCAGCGCTAATTCATCGGTTGGTACCACTACCCCTTCCCGTAGCTCTTCTTCGGTCAGTAGCAATAGTAGCGCACCAACCCGCAGCGCTAATTCATCGGTTGGTACCAGCACCACTACCCCTTCCCGTAGCTCTTCTTCGGTTAGTAGCAATAGTACCCCTTCCCGTAGCTCTTCATCGGTTAGTAGCAGTAGCACCCCTTCCCGCAGTTCTTCTTCGGTAAGCAGCAGTAGCACCCCTTCCCGTAGCTCTTCTTCGGTTAGCAGCAGTAGTACCCCTTCCCGCAGCTCTTCTTCGGTTAGCAGCAATAGCTCCACTTCCCGCAGTGCTTCTTCGGTTAGCAGCAGTACCCCTTCCCGCAGTTCTTCTTCTGTTAGCAGTAGTAGTAGCTCCCGAGGAACAACTTCTTCATCGAGCAACTCTAACAGTAGCAGCAATAGCCGTAATTCAACGACAAGCAGCAGTAGTAGCGGCCGTCGCTAAATAAAAACGAATAGCTAATAAAAAACGCCCGTAAAGGGCGTTTTTTTATTTACGGTTGTTCAATCGGCATCATAATACGTATATAGAATTCTATAGTAGTAGCCACTACATCACCATTGTAACGGATTTCGTTTCTAACGCGATTGAACTCTTCAACATCATCAGGGTACTTATCATAAATTTCTATTTCTTGAATTAAGGGTATTTCCTTATCGTTATACAATGCTTTTGTAAAGAAGCCTCTACTCTCTATCATATCAAATATGAGTTTAATTTCTTCAACTGATTCTCCTTTGATAGAAGGAACTTTGTATTTTGCAACATAATGTCGTTTTAGAAAAAGCCCCTCACTTACATAATTAAAACGTTCCGTCTCTAAAGAAATTGATGTATGTCCGAATACATCGGTATAAGTTTGAAGTGTTTGTGGTTGCATGAATGACATCCCCGTTATCTCATCAATGAATGACAGGATTTCGACTTCAAACTGTAGATCCCCTTTATTTTCCTTATCATAAAATTCAATTTGGATGCTAGGCGAAGATATAAGATTCAATCCGGCCGTTGAATTATTTTTATCGCATCCTAATAAAAAGGAAAAAGATACTATGGCAATAAGACCTACTCCCAATTTTACTAATAGTGTTCTCATAATTTTTAATTTTTGATATTCATAAATTTTTTGTCAAACTCGGAGCAAAAGTATAATATTATTTTTAAACGACCAAAACTTTTTTTACATTTTTTTTGGTTTTTTCAAGAATTGTAAAACGCCGCTCCATAGCTCAATTCGGAGGCGGCTTTGTTACCGTTTAGTCCTGCTTGCCGAGGCTTCAAAAAAATCCATTGAGCCGGACTATAAAGACCACCGTAAAGCCGAGATTCTCAATCTATCTCTTGAAAAAATCCACCCTCATTTCGACGCTTGGTTTGATAGCCATCCTCGCGTACATATAAGGCGTAAAAGCCAAGCAATGGTGCTCGTTTTGCTTAATCGTACTGGCTTTACTGTGGGCTGTCTTTCTCATCAACTTACTTACTTTTCGGTTACATCCCTTCGCCCGTCATTGCGACGCACGAAACAATCTATTTCCAACTCATAATTGCAGGAAGTACTTATTGCCGCCTGGTCTTGGGTCTAAACATACTCGCCCCCAAGCTCAATGACGATAAAAAAATCCAATCCCTCCAACAGTTACTTGCCATGTTATGGATAATTCTTGGATTTTTTGATAACGCGATATTTTTTCGTACTTTTGCACACTGTAATCAATATAATATTTAAAATTATGAAAATAAAATCTTTACTATATATACTATTAATAACGATTTATACATTCGGATGCTCATCAAACAGGCAGGATAAGAATGATTTGCCTTTCATTGACGTCCGTAAAAACTATCCTGAAAAAGAACTGATTTTGACAGATTTTGCCGATGTTGCATTTATCCATTTGAATTCGACTAATGAAGACTATCTTTATACATCGCCAATCTGGGCTTTAACGGTTACAAATAATAATATTGTAGTTTATGATACTTCGTCATCCAGTATCCTTTTTTTCTCAAAAGACGGAACCCCAAAGTCGCGTTTTAAACGGTTAGGTCAGGGGCCGGAAGAATATTTGAATGTTAATCGTATTTTTTATGATGAAGAAACAGACGAAATATTTGTATTTCAAGATCTAGATAATAACATTAAAACATATTCTTTTACGGGACAATATCTAAGAACAATCAATCTACCGCAATCAGTTAATTCTTCTGATATGGATTTTTTTGACAGTCAATCGTTTTTAGTATATCGTAATAAAGCTACTAATTTTATATACCCAAGCGCTAGAGAAGTACACAAATCTGAAATTCAAAATTATACCACATTCTACCATATTTCTAAAAAGAACGGGACCATATTGGATTCTTTAAATCTGCCAAACGATAAAACTGTTTATTTATCGAGCGTAGATCCAACTGGGAAAAATCGTCGTTTTTATGTATACTACCGATTAATAAAAAGTTCTGACGGATTTTATTTACTTAATCCGGAAACCGATACCGTTTATCATTACGCAAAGGACAAGTCTTTAACCCCTGTATTGTATAAGATACCTTCAGTACATGATTTGGAACCCATGGTTATTATAATGAATGTTTTAAATGCAAACAGATATCAATTCTTTGCACTTCATACAATCTACTATGAATTAGACACTAAGAATCCAAAGTATCCTGAGAGATATTATTTTCTTGATAAAGAAACAGGTGAGATTTTTCGGCAGAAAATTACTATGCCGGAATATAAGGGGAAAGAATTCCAAATACAATTAGGTAGAAAAGGAAAACTTTATGGAATAGAAAATGGTTTTGTACTCGAATTGGATTTGTTCGAATTGAAACAGGCATACGACGAAAACAGGCTGAGCGGCAAACTGAAGGAATTAGTTGCAACCTTAAATGAAATGGAAGATAATAATATACTTATGCTTGTCAACTTTAAATAAATAATAAATAAATTCTAAAATTAATAAAATATGTTTTATAAATCCTAACCATATTCACAATTCTAATGAGTATCCGGTCCACCGGATGCCTTGCTTCGCATGGCGGAGAGTTGGAAAATGAAGATGCCCGACTGGGAATATCGCTTCTGGGACAAACCGATGATACGAATGTTTTCAGCCAATGGATGTGTTATTGTCCGGTTCGTCCTGTTGTATGGGAATGGAGCCTGCTATCAACAGCCGCGTCTATAACAAGCCATTAATAATAGGCAACGCTTTGATGGCATCAAAACCGGGACATCCGTTTATGGACGCTATCATTCAGGATTTGAAAACAAATTATTCGGTAAATTACAACAGAGGCGACGTCATGCAAATCATCGAATCAACCGGTCCCTTTATGGTAACCAGGGTATATGAACGGTTCGTGAGAAAAAATGACGTAACGCTGTTGCCCGCAGAATTGGTCGCACCCCTGACGACGAGTTCCCAGGTTCCGAACATTTCACAACGCGGAGACGTCCGCGCTCCCAGGTTCGGATTGTGAAAAAAACGCAGTTTAGTTGCGTAGTATGAAAAAGATGTGTAATTTTGCATTTGGAAAAATAAATTTATTGTCAAGCTGATAAAAATGAAAAGATTATTTATAATACTAGCAACGATTTTCCTGTTTTTCTCATGTCAAAATGAGGGGAAAGGTGATTTATTAGAGATTCCGGTTGATATAGACCTGAAAAAAAACGAATTTCCATTATTTGAGATATTTGAGGGCGAAGTCATGGCAGTCGAATTAGAACTTACGGATGAAAGTATTATTGGGGGGATAGTTTGTGCTTGTCTTTGTAATGATAATATAGTAATAGTTTCAGGAAGGTCCGCTGATCTTCTTGTCTTTGGAATAGATGGAAAATTTATTCGTAAAATCAGATATAAAGGACAAGGGCCCGGAGAACTCAGCGGTAGTATCAATAAAATGGCTATTGATGAAAAGAAGAATCAGTTGTATTTGTCTGCCAGCAAAAAAATCGTTTGTTATGACTTGGATGGGAAATTTATAAAAGAATTATCATTACTACAGCATGAATCGTTTTATCTGACTGGAATGAATTTCATAAATGATGAACTTTTGATAATTGGAGAAAAAATTGTAAAAAATGGAGAGGCCTATAATAAGCAATCAGCAATTTACAGGCTGAATGATGAATTACAATTAGTAGATAGTTGTATTATAAGGAATAAATATCTTGAGACTCTCAGTACAACCGTTAGTTATTCTCCTTATGATATTTATTTTTCTATTATTGACTCTACTATCTATTCGTATTATCCCGAGTACTTGGCACCTAAGGAAATACCTGAAGTTTTTCGCGACACGCTCTATCGCTTTGAAAATAACCGTCTCGTTCCGGAATTAAAATTGAAGTTCAATTATAGTAATAAGAATCTATTAGCGAATAAGAATTTTAGACTTACTAATATTTTTCGAACTTCACGTTTTGTCTTTGTACCGTATTGTTTAAGTTCGGTTCAATATTCTAATCTTTATATTTACGATATGATAGAAAAAAAAGGCTATAATATTCTTGTTTCTGATGGTACTCTAAAAGAAGGCAGAATTCTTGTCCGTCCATTCTTAAATAATCCCGAACGGTTCTATTACAGCCTTACCAATTTAAAACCAGACGATTTCGAAGAACCGAATCCTACGCTATATATTGGGAAACTTAAAACAACTAACTGATATGCAAAACACATTGGTCGCTTTTTTAGGCCTGCTTGAAGTAAATTTGGTTATTTCGATATCATAACCCCCGTCCGTGGCAGTTTTTGTATTTCTTGCCGCTTCCGCAGGGGCAGGGTTCGTTGCGTCCGGTGCGTTTTTCGACGCGTACCGGCTCTATGTTTTGTTTTTGGGGGCCGAGGGGCGGGCGCTGTCCTTGCGGATAGACATCATCGCTATTACCTCCCTTACTACTTCGTGTTGCGACCTCGTCTTTCTGCGTGCGATAGCGGCTCAGGTCGGTGCGTCGTTCGGGGGCGGCCTGTCTGACCTGTACGCGTTGTTCTTCCGCTTCGCGCTGGGGTATTTGGCCGCGCATCAGGATTGAAACCGTTTTTTTGTTCATGGTCTCTACCATGACCTTGAAAAGGTTGAATGATTCAAGTTTGTAGATAAGTAACGGGTCTTTTTGTTCGTAGCTTGCATTTTGTACGGAGTTGCGGAGGTCGTCCATTTCGCGCAGGTGTTCTTTCCATGCCTCATCGATCGTATGGAGAACGATGGATTTCTGAAAGGATTTGCTGATAGCCTTTGAGCCTGATTCGTAGGCTTCCTTGAGGTTGCAGGATATGTTATACATTTTCATCCCGTCGGTGATGGGGATTAAGATGTTTTCGTACATGGCGCCCTGTTTCTCATAGACCTGTTTGATGACAGGATGGGCCGTTTGCTCCATACGAGTCATGTGACGCTTGAACAGTTCAAGCGCCGCATTGTAAATCCTGTCGGACAACTGCGACGTTTTCAACGATTTAAATTCTTCGGGCGTCACGGGGCTGTCGATGGCGAGCGAACGAAACATATCCATCTTTAAGGATTCGTACTCGCCGTCTTCGTTTTGTTCGGCAATGGCGACACTCGAATCGTAGAGGGTGTTCATGACGTCTAATGCGACGCGTTCGCCCATCAGTGCGTTGCGGCGGCGGGTGTAGACGACGGTTCGTTGCGAGTTCATCACATCGTCGTATTCGAGCAGCCGTTTGCGGATGCCGAAGTTGTTTTCTTCCACTTTTTTCTGGGCGCGTTCGACGGATTTGTTTAACATGCCGGCTTCGAGCACGTCGCCTTCCTTGAATCCCATCCTATCCATCAGTCCGGCGATTTTTTCGGATGCAAACAGGCGCATCAGGTCGTCTTCGAGCGATACGAAGAAAATAGACGATCCCGGATCGCCCTGACGTCCGGAGCGACCGCGAAGCTGCCTGTCGACACGCCGGCTTTCGTGACGCTCGGTGCCTATTATCGCCAGTCCGCCCGCTTTTCGTACGGCTGGCGACAGCTTGATGTCCGTACCACGTCCTGCCATGTTGGTGGCAATGGTAACCATGCCGGATTGTCCGGCCTGCGCAACGATCTCAGCCTCCTTTTGATGTAGCTTGGCGTTCAGTACGTTATGCGTAATCTTTCGCATACTTAACATGCGGCTTAACAACTCGGAAATCTCGACCGAAGTAGTACCGACAAGCACGGGACGACCTGCCGTTGTGAGTTTGCTTATTTCTTCAATGACCGCATTGTACTTTTCGCGTTTTGTTTTGTAGATACGGTCGTTCATGTCTGTACGCGCGATAGGCTTGTTGGTAGGTATGACTACTACATCCAACTTATAGATGTTCCATAGCTCGCCGGCTTCCGTTTCGGCCGTACCGGTCATGCCGGATAGTTTGTGGTACATACGGAAGTAGTTCTGCAGCGTGATGGTGGCAAAGGTCTGGGTCGCAGCTTCGACTTTGACACGCTCTTTTGCTTCGATAGCCTGATGGAGGCCGTCTGAATAACGGCGTCCTTCCATGATACGTCCGGTTTGTTCGTCGACAATTTTCACCTGACCGTCAATGACGACATATTCATCATCCTTATCAAATAAGGAATAGGCTTTCAATAGTTGGTTGACGGTATGGACACGCTCGCTTTTGATGGAAAAGTTAGCTAATAACTCATCTTTTTTCAATTGTTTTTCGTCTGGCGACAGGTCCATGTTGTCCACCTGCGACAGTTCGGAGGCGATATCGGGCAGGACGAAGAACTGCGGGTCGCTGCTTTTGCCGGTCAGCAGGTCGATGCCTTTGTCCGTCAGTTCGATTGTGTTGTGTTTTTCTTCTATCACATAATACAACACATCGGTCGCCGTATGCATCTGGCGCATGTTGTCCTGCATGTAAAACTCTTCTGTTTTGAGCATGGCGGTCTTGATGCCCTGTTCGCTGAGGAACTTAATCAAAGCTTTGTTCTTAGGCATTCCTTTATGGGAGCGAAACAGGGAAAGCGCGCCTTCTTCCTGTTTCGTCTTGTCGTCGCTTTGCATTTTCTGTTTCGCTTCGGTCAACAGTTTGGTGCACATGTTTTTTTGTGCATTGACTACGATTTCGACATTCGGGCGGAAGTCTTCAAACAGCTGGTCTTCGCCCTTGGCGACGGGGCCGGAAATGATAAGCGGCGTACGGGCGTCGTCGATTAAGACGGAGTCGACCTCATCGACTATAGCGTAATTATGTTTGCGTTGCACAAGGTCTTTCGGGCTGATGGACATATTATCGCGCAGGTAGTCGAACCCGAACTCATTATTTGTACCGAAGGTAATATCGGCATTATAGGCTTTGCGTCGTTCGTCCGAGTTGGGTTTGTGCTTGTCGATACAGTCGACCGACAGTCCGTGGAACATATAAATCGGCCCCATCCACTCCGAGTCGCGTTTCGACAGGTAGTCGTTGACGGTCACTACATGTACGCCATTGCCTGCCAAAGCATTGAGGAACACGGGTAGGATCGCTACCAAGGTCTTGCCTTCGCCGGTAGCCATTTCGGCTATCTTCCCCTTATGCAGTACGACACCGCCAAACAGCTGGACATCGTAATGCACCATATCCCAGGTGATCTCCGTGCCACCGGCTACCCAGTGGTTGAGATAGATTGCTTTGTCTCCTTCTATTTTTACGAAATCGTGCGCCGCCGCCA
>Ga0099364_10006233_pt1 | contig 17427 bp, 16 predicted proteins | sample TergutTh196P3_FD_73070 | JGI IMG/M metagenome (GOLD analysis project Ga0099364, IMG submission 73070) | Microcerotermes parvus P3 segment gut microbial communities from Pointe-Noire, Republic of the Congo - Th196 P3 | ecosystem: Host-associated > Arthropoda: Insects > Digestive system > Gut ...
TTTAAAGATAAAATTAAAAACATACCCAAAAATGTCCGAGGTGAATTATATGTAAAATTAGATGGAATAAAATTAAAAATAAGGTCAAGCAATCCTAACTCAATGGGAGATGTCGCCCAAGACGACTTTTTGATAAAAGAATTATTTGTAAAACTTTCGAACATAATAAATGATATATGTGTGTCTACAGACGAAGGTTATGATGTAAGTTCATTAATGGATGAATTTAATATATCCGCTGATGAATTGCTTATTGTAATACAAAATAGAAAAAATCGTTTATTATCATTGACATAACAAAAAAGATGTGCTACAATTATGAAAGTAATTTTTAGAAGTTACTTTATAACTTCTAAAATGTTGCAAAATTACCGTTTACTTGGTATATAGATCACCAACAGATGAAATTTGGATATTATATCCACCCCCGCTTTCGGCGGGGGCGGATATGCGAAAAAATTTCATAGAATTATGTGCTCACACAGGGTGTGTAAAACGCAAAAACATCCATAAAAATCTGCTTTTTGCTAAGTTTACAGGTAAAATTTAATTTAATGAGGTGTTTAACTTATGATGTTAAAACAAGAAAAAGACAATGTGATTGCCGACAACAGGCTTCACGAAAAAGACACGGGTTCTCCCGAAGTTCAAATCGCGATTATTACAAAAAGAATTAACGATTTAACTGAACATTTAAAAATCCATAAAAAAGACCATCATTCTCGCAGAGGACTTTTGAAAATGGTTGGTCGCCGCCGTAATTTGCTTAATTATCTTATGAAAAAAGATATTAACCGTTACCGTGAAATCATTGCGAAATTAGGATTAAGAAAATAAAATTTTTTAATAATATATACCCACCCGCCTGCGGCGGGTGGGTATATACACGAAGAACTATTTAATTTTGAAAGGAAAATTATTATATGTTAAATAATTATAATCAATTTAAAATTGATTTTGCCGGACGTGAAATGACGGTAGAGACAGGTAAAACAAGCGAACTTGCTAACGGTTCATGTTGGATTCGATATGGTGAAACGGTGGTAATGGTAAATGCAACTATGGCGGACAAGCCGAGGGAAGGTGTGGACTTCTTCCCATTATCAGTAGATTATGAAGAAAAATTATATGCAGTCGGTAAAATCCCGGGGTCATTTATGCGGCGTGAAGCACGTCCAAGTGAACGGGCTATTTTAACATCAAGAGTAATAGACCGTCCTATGAGACCTTTATTCCCGGATAATATGCGTAATGATGTTAGTATCGTTATGACTGTGCTTTCCTCTGATGTGGATAATTCCCCGGAAATAGCGGCTATGGTTGGTGCATCTATTGCGGTTTGTATTTCAGACATTCCGTTTAACGGTCCTATTGCAGGGGTAAATGTTGGACTTGTTGACGGCAAATTTGTATTGAACCCAAATATTGAACAACGTGCGAAAAGCGAACTCGACCTCACATTAGCAGCAAGCCGCGACAAAGTCGTCATGATAGAAGCGGGTGCAAAAGAAGTTACCGAAGAAGTTATGTTAGAAGCGATTGAAGCAGGACATGAAGAAATCAAAAAAATGGTCGATTTTATAGCGGAAATTCAAGCAAAAGTCGGTAAAGAAAAAATTGCGTTTGACCCTGTAGTTCTTCCTGAAGAAATGTACAACGAAATAAAAGAAATCGCATATGAAAAGGTGAAATTCGCGTTAGATACTGACGATAAGAACATACGGGAAGAACGTTTGTTGCCGATATATAACGAAGTTCATGAACAATTAGACGAAAAATATTCTGAAGAAATTGAAAAAATAGACGAATGTATGTATAAATTACAAAAATACATCGTTCGCCGTTGGCTTATTGATGAACAAAAACGTGTTGACGGACGCGGAATGGACGAAATACGTGAATTGCGTTCTGAAGTTGATTTACTTCCGCGGGCTCATGGCTCCGGGTTATTCACTCGCGGACAAACACAGGTATTGTCAATAGCGACTTTGGGAGCGGTACGAGATTCTCAAATGTTGGATGGCATTGATGAAGAAGATGAAAAACGTTATATGCACCATTATAATTTCCCATCATATTCTGTGGGTGAAACAAGACCGAGCAGAGGCCCCGGCAGACGTGAAATAGGACACGGTGCTTTAGCAGAAAAAGCATTATTACCGGTAATTCCCGATGAAAATAAATTCCCATATGCAATAAGAGTAGTTTCAGAAGTGGTAAGTTCTAATGGCTCTACTTCTCAAGGAGCAATTTGCGGTTCTACTTTGGCGTTGATGGATGCAGGTGTACCGATAAAAGCTCCTGTTGCAGGTATTTCTTGCGGATTGATTACTGACGGCGATGATTTCATGACAATGGTTGACATACAAGGTTTAGAAGACTTTTACGGAGATATGGACTTTAAGGTAGGCGGAACTCACAACGGTATAACTGCGATTCAAGTTGACATAAAAACCGACGGATTGTCAATGGAAGTTATAAAAGAAGCTTTTGAAAAAACCCGCACAGCAAGATTATATATTTTAGATGAAATAATGTTAAAATCCATAGAAAAACCGCGTACCGAATTGAGCGAATATGCTCCAAAACAACTTAATATAAAAATTGATGTTGATAAAATCCGTGAAGTTATCGGCTCCGGCGGTAAAGTAATACAAAAAATCAGCGCGGAATGTGATGTTAAGATTGATATTACCGACGATGGAAATGTATATATTTTAGGGGTAAATATTGAAAATGTAAAACGTGCGATGGCTATTGTTGAAACTATCGCAAAAGACCCAGAAGTCGGTGCGGTTTATAAAGGCAAAGTCACACGTATCATGAATTTTGGCGCGTTTGTGGAAATTGCCCCCGGAAAAGAAGGCTTAGTTCATATATCCAAATTAGATTCAAAACGTATTGACAAAGTAGAAGACGTTGTCGATGTAAATGATGAAATAGTAGTAAAAGTTTTAGAAATCGACGACCAAGGAAGAATAAATTTATCAAGAAAAGACGCTATATCGGATTTAGGTAAAAAATAATGTATTGACAAGTATTACTTTTAGCTTTATAATAAGTAAATAAATATTAACTATAGTCTACTCACTTGCCGTCTGTGAGTGAGTAATGCTAATATCCAATAAAAAATATTCATAAGGAGGTACTATAAATGGCTGTTTCACCGAAAAGAAAAATATCTAAAGCGAGAAAAAACAAACGTCGTTCTAATGTGTGGAAATTAGACCCACCTGCTTTCTCATCATGTTCAAATTGCGGCGAATTAAAATCACCGCACAAAGTGTGTAACCTTTGCGGATACTACAAAGGTGTAGAAGTAATTGCTGTAAATACTGATTAACAGCATTTACAGGAGTTAGGAAATAGGAGTTAGGAAATAGGAAATAGGAATTAGGAATTCCTATTTTCTATTTCCTAATTTTTGTTGATATGTGAATTTTATTGTATCCACAAAAATTTAGTGTCAACAAAAATTGTCCTATTTTCTAATTCCTATTTTCTAATTCCTAATTCCTATTTCCTATAAGGGGTGTTATTATGTCTTGTGTTATAAAATCAATAAAAAAAGGCTCACCGCTTGATAAACAAGGCATAAACCCCGGTGATACTTTAGTTTCAATTAATGACATAAACGCCGGTGATGTTTTAGTTTCAATTAACGGGTATGAAATTATTGATGTTTTAGATTATCAATTCTATTGTGCTCAGGAATTTTTATGTGTAAAAATACAAAAACAAAACGGCGATATAATCGAAATTGATATTGAAAAAGATGAATACGAAGAATTAGGGGCAGAATTTGAAACATATTTGATGGATAAACACAGAGGTTGTAAGAACAACTGCATTTTTTGTTTTGTTGACCAACTTCCTGAGAATTTACGCGATTCTTTATATTTTAAAGACGACGACCACCGTCTGAGTTTTTTGCTCGGAAATTATATTACACTTACCAATGTAACACAAAAAGAAATTGACAGAATAATTAAAATGAACATATCTCCTATTAATATTTCAGTGCACACCATGAATCCAAAACTTCGCACAAAAATGATGCGAAATAAAAATGCAGGTGAAGTGCTAAAACATCTATATAAATTAGCAAAAGCAGATATTAAAACAAATTGCCAGTTAGTTCTGTGTTCGGGGATAAACGACGGCAAAGAGCTGGAATATTCATTGAACGAATTACACAAACTCGGCAATTGTGTGCAATCTATCGCCTGTGTGCCCGTGGGACTTACTAAACATAGAAAAAATTTATTTCCGTTAAAAGCTTACACAAAAACTTTTGCAAAACAAGTTATACAAACAATTGATGATTTTAATAAACGAATTGGGAGAAATCTTGCGTTTGCGGCGGATGAATTTTATTTAACGGCAAAAATACCGATTCCTGCTTTAGAATATTACGGTGAATGTAATCAACTTGACAACGGAGTGGGAATGTCGGCATTGTTCGAATCACAATTTATGGAAAAGTTAAAGGTGAAATCCGGAAATATCTGTCACACCATCGCGGCAAGGGTTTTCGGAAGTTGCCTAAAATTTACACAAAATAAGAGAAATCAGAAATCACCAAATTCCAAAAACCGCCGCAAACACGAAATTTCTATAGCGACAGGAACAGCGGCATACCCTATGATGAAAAGATTAGTTGACGAATTTGTAAAAATATACTATAATTATACCGTACATCTTTATTCTATTGTCAACAATACTTTCGGAGAAAGTGTCACAGTGGCAGGGCTGTTAACGGGCAATGATTTATTACAACAACTTAAAAACAAACCCTTGGGCAACAAGCTTTTGATTCCTGTCAGTATGTTAGAACACTCAAAAACTCGCTTTTTAGACGACATAACAGTAAAACAACTCTCAAAAAAGCTTAAAATAAAAATAGAAATAGTAGAAATAGACGGAAGCGAATTATTAAAAAAATTACTTGAAAGACGAGGGAAGGTTTTGTAATATTAATTATTTTATTACATAACCGTTCAATATGCCAAAACCTATAGTTGCGGTGGTGGGACGTCCCAATGTGGGCAAATCCACTCTTTTTAATAAATTAATAGGACAACGGGTTTCTATTGTTGAAGATACGCCCGGTGTTACCCGTGACCGCATTTATGCAGACTGCGAATGGCGTGGGAAAAATATTACCGTGGTTGATACAGGCGGAATAGAACCTTTTGCAGGGGATGAAATTTTAACCCAAATGCGTAATCAAGCGCAACTTGCCATTGACACTGCCAATGCGGTGATTTTAATTACTGATATAAAAGACGGTGTAACATCGAATGATATTGAAGTCGCACAAATGTTGCAAAAAAGCCGTAAGCCCATCATTTTGTGTGTTAACAAATGTGATAGGGTAGGGGAGCTTCCGCCCGAATTTTACGAATTTTATAATTTAGGACTTGGCGACCCTGTTGCTGTTTCCGCTGTTCATGGAAGCGGAACAGGAGATTTATTAGACGAAGTTTACGAACGGTTGGGGAATGTATTTAAAGATGAATATGACGATAAATACGTTAAAATAGCAGTTATCGGCAAACCTAATGTTGGTAAAAGTTCGCTTGTGAATTATATTTCCGGGGATAACCGTGTGATAGTGTCTGATACTGCCGGGACAACAAGAGATGCTGTCGATACGCAAATCCAAAACGAATACGGTAATTTCGTATTCATTGATACAGCAGGAATCCGCCGCCGTTCAAAAGTAAATGAAGCTATCGAAAAATACAGCGTTTTACGTGCGAAAATGGCGGTAGACCGTGCAGATGTAAGTGTGATAATGATAGATGCTCTCGAAGGATTTACCGAACAGGACAGTAAAATAGCAGGTTATGCCCATGAAAGAGGCAAAGCAAGCGTTATTGTTGTAAATAAATGGGATGCGATAGAAAAAGATACCCACACCATGAGTGAATTTAAAAATAAATTGAAAAACGATTTCAATTTTATGTCATATGCGCCTTTTGTTTTTATATCGGCAATTACAGGACAGCGTGTTGAAAAATTGTTTAATGAAATAAATAATGTATATGAGCAAACAAACCGCCGCATAACAACAGGAATGTTAAACGACTTATTAGCATATTGTACAGCAAGAGTACAACCTCCCACCGATAAAGGCAAGAGGTTGAAAATATACTATATAACGCAGTCGGCGGTAGCTCCTCCCACTTTCGTTTTATTTTGTAATAGTAAAGATTTATTCCATTTTTCGTATCAGCGATATATAGAAAATCAAATAAGAAAAATGTTCAACCTAAACGGAACGCCGATAAAATTATTAATAAGAGAGAGAAAAGAGTGATTTGGTTTGTATACACACCCGCCTACGGCGGGTGTGTGTACGCGGAAAAATTATTAATATATATGTGTTCACCATACATGGGTGTATACGCGGAAAAATTATTAATATTTATGTGTTCACCATACATGGGTGTATACGCGGAAAAATTATTAATATTTATGTGTTTACCATACATGGATGTGTATACGCGGAAAATCGGAGTGAACAGTGGTCAGTGACCAGTGATCAGAGCACACAAACCGAAGTGGTCAGTGAACAATGAATAGCAGTAAAATTTTAATATTAAAACATACAGAAATACTACAAGTTTTGGAATCTGATCACTGGTCACTAACCACTGATCACTGAACGAAAGGATTTATTATATGGAAACAATCCAACTTGTCGCGGCATATGCAATTCCTGTTATACTTGCGTATTTGATCGGGAGTGTTAACAGTGCGATTATTGTTACTAAAATTATCGCAGGCAAAGATATACGGGATTATGACAGCAAAAACGCAGGTATGACCAATGTGTTACGTAATTTCGGTAAAATCCCTGCACTTATCACTCTTATCGGTGATTTTGGGAAAGGAATATTAGCGGTAATCTTAGGACGGTTATTATTTACTTTTATAACCGGATATGAAATTGATGCTTCACAAAACATACAAATAATTGCTTATTTATCTGCCGCTTTCGCTATTATAGGGCACATTTTCCCTCTTTATTACAATTTTAAAGGTGGTAAGGGGATTTTAACTACCGCCGGGATTTTGGTGCTCCTTGACCCGTTTGTTTTTTTATACGCATTTTCTGCATTTATCGTGGTCTTATTAATATCGCGTTATGTGTCTTTATCCAGTATTTCCGCGGCAATAGCCTGCCCGATTTCGGTATTATTAATAAACATTTATCAGCAACAAAGTCCGCAAACAACGGCATTTCACACTGTGTTTTACTTCTTAACTGCCATTCTCGTAATATTTATGCACCGTAAAAACATAAAAAGATTGCTTAAAAAAGAAGAGCCTAAAATTGGCAAAAAAGTTAAATAATGTACATAAACCCCCTGCCGATGGCAGGGGGTTTATGTACGCAAAAAATTATAAATTCCTTCGCATATATGCCCTTCGCCAATTGCAAGGTGTATATCATAAAATTAAAAAATATTCTTTCGCATATGTACCCTTCGCCAATTGCAAGACGTATATCATAAAATTAAAAAATATTCCTTCGCATATATACCCCCGCCAACGGCGGGGGTATATATAAAAAAATTATTCTTTTATTATTTCTTTTATAGAACTTGCAAGTCCTGCTATTCCTTGAATTTGTGATGGGATAATGATTTTTGTAGCTTTCCCCTCTGCGGCTTTTTCAAAAGCTTCGAGGGATTTTATTGTTAAAATTTGTTCAGTAGGTTTTGATTCGTTTAAAAGTCGTATTCCGTTTGCGTTCGCTTCTTGAACTTTCAATATTGCAATCGCTTCACCTTCTGCTTCGCGAATTGTCGCTTCTTTTTTTGCTTCTGCTCTTAAAATTTCGGCTTGTTTGTCGGCTTCTGCCGATAAAATTTTGGACGCTTTGTTTCCTTCTGCTACTAATACAGCGGATTTTTTCTCGCCTTCTGCTCTCAAGATAGATTCGCGGCGTTCGCGTTCCGCTTTCATTTGCTTTTCCATCGCGTCTTGGATTTCACGCGGCGGAATGATGTTTTTCAATTCAACCCGATTGACTTTTATACCCCATGGGTCGGTAGCTTCATCGAGAATCACGCGCATTTTTGTGTTAACGTGTTCGCGTGACGTCAATGTTTCATCTAATTCCAAATCGCCGATAATGTTTCTCAATGTTGTCGCGGTAAGTTTTTCAAGCGCTAATATAGGTCTGTCAATTCCGTAAGTATAAAGTTTAGGATCGGTTACTTGGAAGTATACCACCGTGTCAATCTGCATAGTTACGTTGTCTTTTGTGATAACAGGCTGGGGCGGGAAATCTGCAACTTGTTCTTTTAATAAAACTTGTTTTGCGATACGGTCAATAATAGGGATTTTCACATGAATCCCAGTTCCCCATGTTGAACGATAAGACCCCAAGCGTTCAATAACAAAAGCCTTTGCTTGTTGAACTATCCTTATGTTAGAAATAATCACCAACAAAAGAATAATACCAATAATACTAATTACCCAATATTCCATGAACATAAACTCCTTCTTATATTATTTAACAATAAGTTTTACTCCTTCGATTTTGTCTACTGTGACACAATCGTCTATTTCGTATGTTGTTTCTGTGTTTTCAGCGCGTGCTGTCCATATTTGCCCTAAAACCTTAACTTGACCTTTCGCTTGTATGTTGTCGATTTTTTCGATTACTACCGCTTTTTCGCCAATCATGCGGTCGCAGTTGGTAGGCTCGGGCTTTTTACGGGCGAATTTTTTAACAAAAGGTCTTGTTAACGGAAGTAAAATCGCCGCAATAACGGTGAAAATGACTGTTTGTAAAATAATATTTTCCGGTGCAAAAACGCTTGTAGTAATAGCACCGATAGCCCCAAATGCAAACCAAACAGTAGCCAAATTCAAAGTAAAAGCCTCAATTAAAATCAACACAACCATAACTATAATCCAAAATAAAGTAATATCAGCCAATAATATACACCCCCAATAAATTTATATTTTTAAAAATTTTCCGCTGTATCTTAATTGCTTATTTTCAAAATTAATGAAAAATGATGAATGATAAATTATAAATTTGTAAATATTTCCGCTGTATCCCCCCACCCGAAGGGTGGGGGGATACAAATAAAAAACCCTTATTGTTCATCCAACGTTTTTTCAAACCCCGGTAAAAATTCTTCTAAAAAAATATTCGCGCTTTCGCAGTTCATTTCATTTAAAAATTTTAATTGAGCTTTTTTTGCGTTTATAAATTCGCGGTTTCCGATAACTTCTTCTTCAATACATTTGATTAATGCGGCGATTTTATCGGCGGCTTTTATTATATCTTGCTCATAATCGGTAATGTCTGGTGTCAGCAATTTCTCGTATTCTTGTTTTATATCATCGGGTAACAATTCCAAAAGTCTTTTTGCCGCGTCTTTTTCTACTATTTTATATGCGTGTTTGATTTTTTCGTCATGGTATTTTATCGGGGTAGGTAAATCCCCTGTGATTATTTCAGGTGCATCATGATATAATGCTATTACCGCGATTTTATCAGCATCAACAGCGATGTTCAAGCGTTTATTGGAAATAACAGCCAAAGCATGGGCGATTAACGCCACTTCAAAACTGTGCCCCGAAAGATTTTCGTTAAAAGAATTACGCATTAATCCCCAACGGTTTATATATTTCATTCGAAATATCATTGAAAAAAAGTTGCTCACATCAAACCTCGTTCTAAAATTCGTCCCAATCTTTGTGGAAAACAAGAAAGAAAAATATCAAAATGGAAAATGCAGACATAAACGAACCTACATGAAAATCAAGAAGACTCGTCAAAACCATTGCCCCGGCAATAAATAAAAAAGCGTTAAATGCCCAACGGTGCTTTTTGATGATAAAAACACAAATAACAATTTGTGCCAACGCAGAAACAATGTTCACAGCGTTGGATATTTTCGCCATATTGTCAGCTTCTTGAACAAAGAAATTAACTAAATTGATTACAAACATCACTACATTATATGTAATAAGTATAAACATAAATACTGCCAATTGTGCGCTTACCATTTTATTTTTAGCAGGAATATGAACATTAATATTAGAATTATAATGTCCGCACGATGCACATTCTTTGCCTTTAGTTAACTTCGTTCCGCATTTACTGCATACCATAAAAATTTTCCTTATTTACCCATATCTGCACACCCACTATAGGTGAGTGTGCAGATATAAAATTAATGATTTTTTAAAGGGCTGTTTTCAATTACATTTTGTTCTAAATGTTGAGGTAAAGGTTCATATCTTTCAAAATTGAAAACGAAACTTCCTGCTCCTCTTGTTTGCTGACGTAAAATGGTAGCGAATCCGCCCATTTCACTTTGAGGAACATCTGCGTCTATAACTGTCATTCCCGGTTCGTCTTCTGATGGATTCATTCCGTTAACACGTCCGCGAAGTTTGTTAAGGTCACCCATAATATCCCCTGTGTTTTCGTCCGGAATAGTCACTTTTAGTTTTCCGATAGGCTCTAATAATTGCGGACTTGCTTGTGCTATACCTTCACGGTATGCAATAGCGGCGGCTAATCTGAAAGCCATTTCGTTTGAATCGACTTGGTGATATGACCCGTCAACCAAAGTCGCTTTTACTCCAACAACCGGATAACCTGCCATAACGCCTTTTAAAGCACTTTCTTTCAATCCCTTTTCTACCGCAGGGAAGAAGCCTTTGGGAACAGCGCCTCCGAATATTTTTTCTTCAAATAAAATTCCGTCTGTTTCAAAAGGTTCAAATTCAATATGAACATCACCAAATTGACCTGCTCCGCCTGTTTGTTTTTTGTGACGACCTTGTACTCTTACTTTTTTGCGGATTGTTTCGCGATATGCAACAATCGGTTCTGATGTTTCAACATCAACACCGAATTTATTTTTTAATTTAGCAATACAAACGTCAATATGTTGCTCACCCAATCCGGATAATATTTGTTGATGAGTTTCGGCGTTATTTACGTATGATAGGGTAGGGTCTTCTTCCAAAAGACGAGTGATTCCCGATGAAATTTTGCTTTCGTCGCCTTGTGATTTCGCACTAATTGCTTTTGAGAAACAAGGTAATGAGAAATTAATCGGCGGTAATTTCACCAAATTAGAAGAATCGCACAAAGCGTCTCCTGTATTAACCGATAATTTAGCGGCAGCAGCGATGTCTCCGGCTGTTATCTCCGTCGCATCTTCATGTTTTTTACCTTGTATAAATAAAATTTTACCTATTTTTTCGTTGTTTTGTATAGTTGTGTTTTGCAATACCATTTCGTTTTTAACCGTTCCGGAAAGAACTCTGAAGAAAGATAATTTTCCGACAAAGGGGTCTGCTACTGTTTTGAAGAAAAAGGCGACAGAAGGCGATTTTTCATCACATTTAATTTCTTTGCCGTCCTCGGATTTGAATACAACTTCATCTGCATTCGGCATTTGTGCGCTTATTTCTTGCAATAATAATTCTATGCCGTCCAAAGTGAAAGAACATCCGCCGTAAACAGGATATATGTCACCGGATTTTACTCCGTTGCGTATTCCTTGCCCTAATTCTTCACGGGTAAATTTTTCCCCCGCGAAAAACTTTTCCATTAACTCTTCGTCTGTTTCTGCAACGGCTTCGTTTATGCTGTCAAGCATTTCTTCAAAACGAGAATCGTCGGGAAGATCTGTTTCAACCATTTTACCTTTACCGTCATTTTTGTATGCTTTCATGTCAACTAAATTAACATAACATATGATTTTGTTATCTTGATAATACGGCACAATCAAAGGGCAAACCGCTGTGCCGTAAGCTTCTTTCAAACTATCGAGAGTTTTATAAAAATCAGAACCTTCACTGTCGAGTTTTGTTACAAAAAACATTCTTCCTTTAGACAGTTTTTTTGCTTGGTTAAAAGCTTTTTTCGTTCCTACCGAAACGCCGGATTTTCCGGAAACTGTGATAAGTACAGTGTCTGCAACACTTATTCCTTCACTTAACCCCGCGGTAAAATCAAAAAGCCCCGGAGTGTCTATCATATTAAATTTAAAACCGTTATATTCAAAAGGAGCAATCGCACAGTTTAGTGAAACTTGGCGTTTGATTTCCTCTTGTTCATAATCACATATTGTATTGCCGTCCAAAACTTTTCCCATACGTGCAACTGTGCCTGATGTAAATAAAATAGCTTCTGCTAATGAAGTTTTTCCGGAGCCGCCTGCTCCTGCAATCGCAAAATTTTTAATTTTTCCAGCCGGATATTGTTTCATATTATAATTCATCCTTTTATTTTTTTATTTTTAGGGGAATTTAATATTAAGACATTATATAATTAAATCTTAATATTAAATTCCAAAATATTTTTTATTTTTGCTTTATTATTTATTATTTCCAGGTTGTTTTAAACCTACATCTATTAAGTATATCATATTTTAATACGTGCTTCAACTAACATACTTGTAGAAATTTAAGTGTAAAGATTGTGCACATTTCACAAAATTATAATTTAGAATATATTTTAATATAAAAGTGGCTTTTAAAAAATATTTAAAACAATAAAAAAATATTTGCAGTCTTTACCATGATGTGATATACTTATGTTATAACAAATTATAACCCGCTCGTACATACGTACTTACTTATGTTTATTAAAACAAAAAAAGGATGATGAAAATGTCAAATATTAAAATTGAGTTAACGCAAACCCCGCGTCAAAAACCCGACTTGAACAGTCAACTTCCGTTTGGAAAATATTTTACCGACCATATGTTTATTATGGATTATACCGATGGGAAAGGCTGGTATAACCCTCGTATTGTTCCCTATGCTCCGTTATCGTTAAGCCCTGCGACAGTTTGTCTGCACTATGCCCAAGAATCTTTTGAAGGCTTGAAAGCGTACAAAACTAAAGATAATAAACTACAACTTTTTAGAATTAATGAAAACTTTTCCAGATTAAACAAATCCAACAAACGCATTTGCATACCCGAATTAGACAGTGAATTATGTATTGATGCAGTAAAAAAGCTTGTTGAAATTGACAAAGATTGGATGCCTACCGCTGTTGGGACTTCTCTTTATATACGCCCTTTTATCATTGCCACTGATGAACTTATCGGAGTACAGCCGTCAAAAAATTATATTTTTATGATAATTTTATCGCCCGTTGGTTCTTATTATCCCAACGGAATTGAACCCATAAAAATTTATGTGGAAGAAAAATATTCACGCACAGCCCCTGGCGGAACAGGCGCGACAAAGGTGGGCGGCAACTATGCGTCGTCATTATTAGCACAAAAAGAAGCGGCGGAAAAAGGTTGCATCCAAGTATTATGGCTTGACGGTGCGGAACATAAATATATTGATGAAGTCGGTGCGATGAATGTATTTTTCTTGATAGGTGATACTATAATTACACCCGAACTTAATGATGCGATATTACCGGGGATTACGCGTAAATCCGCGATTGAATTGATTCGTTCATTCGGAGTGAAGGTAGAAGAACGCAAATTGACGATTGAAGAAGTTGCAAAAGCGGCGGAAAACGGCGAACTAAAAGAAATGTTCGGAACAGGGACAGCCGCGGCAGTTTCACCTGTAGGTAAATTATTTTATAAAAACAGGGAAATAATAATAAATGATAATAAAATCGGGAATTTAACAAAACGGTTATATGATGAGCTAACAGGAATACAAAACGGCGATTTACCGGATAAATTTAATTGGATTTTCCCAATAGAAGGTAATTAATGTATACACACCCCGCCGATGACTAATGTCAACAACAAAAGAGATTGGATTTGTAGGGGCGGCAATCTGCCGCCCGCAGATTTGCACAAGTTCGACGGGCGGCAGATTTGCACAAGTTCATCGGGCGGCAATTTTGGCTCACAGATTTGCAAAAATTCGACGGGTGACAAATTTGCACAAATTCATCGGGCGGCAGATTTGGCTCGCAGATTTGCACAAATTCGACAGGCGACAAATTTGCACAAGTTCATCGGGCGGCAATTTTGGCTCACAGATTTGCACAAGTTCGACGGGCGGCAGATTGCCGCCCCTACAAAAACGCCGTTCGAATTTTTTTAAAGGATTGTATTATTAATAATGAAAAAACTTTATTTTGTAATTTTTATTTTATTAACGACATTATTTTTATTTTATGGGTGCGTGGAAAATATCGAAAATTCATCAGCGGTCAACAACAGTGAAAATGCAACTTCTGCGGTAAGTAATAATAATGAACATGAAACTTCTGCGGTAAATAATGATGAAAATGCAGTTTCTACGGCAAGCAATAACAATGAAAATAGCGAAAAAGTATCTTCTGCGGCAGAAAATTCTGATGTTGAAGATTCGTTTTTTAATATTTTTGATGATGATGACGAATGGCAGTTAAGGCTTGTTAATGCTGAAAATCCTATTGATGATTATACTCCTGAGGTTGTTAATTTCACACTGTTCGCTCGTGAAGGGTGTTTAATTGATGTCAGAATAAAAAAACCGTTGGAAAAATTGCTCCGTGCTGCAAAAAAAGATGATGTCGAATTACTTGTGTATTCGGGTTACCGTTCATTTGACAGGCAAGTAGAAGTTTTTAACAATAATGTGCAAAGATTGATAAATAACGGATTATATGAAGAAGACGCCACAAACGAAACTAAAAAAACCATAGCAATACCGGGCACAAGCGAACATCAGTATGGTTTGGCGGTTGATTTGGTAAATCATGATTTTGCCGTCACAAATCCGTCCGGTGTTTTAGAAGAATCTTTTGAAAACACAAAAGCGGCAAAATGGCTGATGAAAAATGCCCCTAAATACGGTTTTATCCTGCGTTATCCTAAAAACAAAACACATATAACAAATATAGACTACGAACCGTGGCATTATCGTTATGTGGGGGTAAAACACGCAAAAAAAATAACAGAATCGGGCGTTACATTGGAAGAATATAGGTAATAATATGAAAGTTGCAATAATCGGCTCAAGAAGTATAATCATTAATAATTTAGGGAACTATTTACCTAAAAACACAACAGAAATAGTAAGCGGCGGCGCTAAAGGTGTTGATACCTGTGCACGCCGATATGCTATTGCCCATAATATAAAACTTACCGAATTTTTACCGGATTATAAAATTTTCGGACGTATAGCGCCTTTAGTTCGCAATCGAAAAATCGTAGATGCGTCCGACATCATAATAGCATTTTGGGACAATTCTTCTAAAGGCACATTATATACAATAAATTACGCATATAAAAAGGGTAAAAAAGTGAAGATAATTCAAAAGTGATCAGTGGTCAGTGGTCAATAACAGTGGTCAGTAGTCAGTGACCAGTGGTCAGAATGTTTTTATTTGTTATTTCCAGCTTGTCTGGGGGGAAGGAATTATAATCAATGGGAAATATTACCGGTATATTCGATTCCCACGCACATTATAATGACGGGCGTTATGATGAAGTTCGAGATGAATTGTTAAACTCTATGAAAAATCATGGGGTAGATTATATTATTAATGTTGGCGACGACATAAAAGGTTCGCTCCAAAGCGTTGAATTAGCAGAAAAATATTCGTTCATATATGCTGCAGTCGGTATTCATCCGCATAATTGCGAAAAAACACCTGCTGATTATCTTACAACATTAAAAAATTTCACCAAAAAAGAAAAAGTCGTCTTGATTGGTGAAATAGGGCTTGATTATTATTACGAGCACAGTCCGCGTGAATTGCAAAAGCGATTTTTTGAAGAGCAAATGCAACTTGCGAAAGAGTTAAACTTGCCTGTTATCATACATTCGAGAGATGCCACCGAAGATACGCTGACTGTGTTGAAAAATTTCCCGTCATTACGCGGAGTAGTGCATTGTTTCAACGGAAGTGCGCAAACCGCTGAAATAATCCTTTCCTTAGGGTATTATATAGGTTTCACCGGAGTTGTAACATTCCCGAAAGCTCGCAAAGTTGTTGAAGCAGTCGAAGTTGTTCCTCTTGACCGTCTTTTTGTGGAAACTGACTGTCCGTATCTCGCACCTGTCCCATATCGCGGAAAACGCTGTGATTCAACAATGCTCCCTCATACGATTGCGAAAATAGCCGAAATCAAAAACGAATCTGCCCAAAAAATCGCAGATGTAACAAGAGAAAATGTGTTCAATCTATTTCTTTCTTGATGTCGCTTCCTTCTTTTAGTAATTTTCTCAATTTTTCGCTGTCTTTTTGGCGTAATGCGGATTTATATTCTGTCAAATGACCGATAATTGCATCTAATTCAAAAAACAAATTATTGCGGTTGGCTATCATTATATCAGTCCACATATTTTCGTTCAATCTTGCAATACGCGTTAAATCCATAAAACTTCCTGCCGAAAAGCCTTTATGTTCCTTAGCATAAGGGTTTTTTACATATGCGTTTGAAACGATATGCGCAAGATGAGAAGTATATGCAATCAATTCATCATGGCGAACGCTATCTGTTACAACCATTTCAAAACCAAGTTGTTCTCCCAACAATTTTAATGTTCTTGTTGCGGTGACGGGGGTTTTAGATTCAGGGGTTAAAATCCAGCTTGCACCCTTAAAAAGTTCGCAAGTAGAGTAACCGTACCCCGAATATTCTTTTCCCGCCATCGGATGAGTTCCTAAAAATGTAACTTTTTTATCTTCAAGAGGTTTTGTAAGCTTTTTCACGACAATATCTTTAACACCGCAAGTATCTGCGACTATGGAATCCGGCGCGAAATTATTGATGTTTTGCATAACAAATTCGATTGTTTGCTCCGGATACAGGCATATTAAAGTCAAATCAGATTTTTTCAAATCAGCCGCGGTGACTATTTTATCTATATCGCCGCCGGAAAGCGCGAAATCCAAAACAGTTTTGTTAATATCAATTCCCCACACCGTATGGTTCGTTTTCACTTTTAAAGTTTTAGCGAAAGAGCCGCCTATCAATCCCAATCCCACTATCGTTATAGTCATTTTACACTACCATTCCTTCCAAACATACAATCAATTTACTATACAATGTCCTAATTCCTAATTCCTATAAATATTATATCTCAGCTTGTACAGGAAAGCAACTCAAATATTATATTAAATAATTCAATCACTATATTTTCAATTAATTCAAACAGTATATTTTTAATTTTTTTCAAAATTTTTCAATCCTTCCACGGACAAACCAGTAATAAATTACAAATAATAAATAATAAATAAAAAATATTTTGGAATTTTTTATTTGTAATTTGTAATTTGTTATTTATTATTTAACGCTTATTTTGCGGTTTACAGTTCTTTTTGTGCCATCTTTGAACGTGATTTTTGCGGTAACGGTAACTTTACCTTTTTTTACGCCTTTAATTGTGCCGAGAGTTTTATTCTTACCGCTTGATTTTATGGTAGCCCTGCGTTTATTCGATACTTTCCAT
>Ga0099364_10006234_pt1 | contig 17425 bp, 12 predicted proteins | sample TergutTh196P3_FD_73070 | JGI IMG/M metagenome (GOLD analysis project Ga0099364, IMG submission 73070) | Microcerotermes parvus P3 segment gut microbial communities from Pointe-Noire, Republic of the Congo - Th196 P3 | ecosystem: Host-associated > Arthropoda: Insects > Digestive system > Gut ...
AGGATGGTGGCTGGAAAATTTGGAATTTGCGGGTAGAATGGCGGTTGTTCGGATGGCGAGTGTCAGGGCGTTGCCACGCCATTACCGTTAACTTGACAAATCCCAGCCGCCTTCCCTGTGTAGGGCGACCTTGCCCAAAAATCGAGGCTGGAGCGTCCATTTTTGCAAAAATGGGCAAAATGGACAAGTGGGAGATACACAAGTGGAATCAAAGGGATAAATCCCTTTATTTTTACACCCCCGACGTCTACTGGAAGTTCCCTATTGACCGTACTTTTGTTTCGTGCTATAAAGAAAATAGAGGTGGTGTTGACCTTTTAAGCCTAGCGCTTCGTCATGAACATACTTCCCTATCCGTCGCATTCTGCTTCGGTAAGCAAGCCTACGGATATTCAGACGTTGCAAGAAACATTTGCGGCGGCGTTGCGTCGCTACGGCACAGAAAACAATGGAACGCAAGCCGATTCTCTTTTGGAAATCCTGCGTCCCGCCCCAGCGGACAACGCCGCCGGACAAGACCGAAACCAACAACGCCGCGAAACGCAACAACAGACCGATAAAAACGACTTCACGCAAATCGACCGTAAATTCCTCAACAAATCGGAACTCCGTAGCGGCGAAATGAGAGCCGACTATCAAAACCGTTTAGACCGGCAAGAGTCACACCAATATAACCATCAAGAGCGTGCCGAGCGAAAAAAAATTCAGCAATCCCCTCCCACACAACTAACCTCAGCAGCGGTGCCGCTTGATACTGCAAGACCGAGTGAATCGTTGCCGAACTGGAATTCGCCGCCGCAACGCGACACATCGCAAGTTAATGTTTCAGAAGTTGCCGCCGCAAATAATCAGTATTCTTCGGTGACCGTTGCTGCTCCGAATAGTCCGGCAACCGCAGGACAAGCGGGTGTGCTGATGCCGGTGAAATTAACGATGTCCGTTGCGTCTACTCCATTGACCGCACCGCAACCAGCGACAGCGCAAACTTTTACGGTGTTCACGCCTTCGGGACAATTTCGGCGTCAGGACAAATCTAATAAAGATGAAGAGGAAAAAGAAGAGAGTGAACAGGCTGAAGAGAAGCCGGTAAAGATGCAACCCTTTGCAGTACTAGAGGCATTTCGGGCGGAAACAACTCGTCCCATCCAAAAGTCTCAACATCAAAACAGGCAACCTCGACAGCCGATGGAGTCAACCGGTCAATCCGCTCCTCAGCAACTGGGCAATACTTCTTGGCAAACTTCTCAACACCGACCGAAAGAAGTCGAGCCGGAACGGACTTCCAGCGTGAATACGTTGAACGAACTTCTAAATACCTCTCCGCAGAACATCACTGCTCAAAAAGAGGAGCCGGATTCTCCGAATCAAACGCAGTATCTCAATCGGATCGCGGCGGCATGCGAAGCGGCGGGACAGTTTGCTCCGATTCGGATAAAAATCAATTTGGATCATTTGGGAACGTTGACGTTGCGTTTCTTTTATAAAGCAGAGAAACTAGCTCTTCGTTTTGAGACGCCGTCGAGGGAGACCGCTCTATTTCTCCGGGACAATCTGGAAGAACTATGTACGCTCTTGTCCAAAAAGAACGTGGAAACTATTGACGTTGAAATAGCCTGGGAAGAGTGAACGCCGGTCTGAATATTGAAGTGTAAGCGTTGTCGTAGTGTCATAGAACGCGTATCAACATACTGCCAGATTTCACACATGCACCTGTTTCGCAACGACGACAATACCGTTTTCCGTAATGGTGAAACCGCGCTGTAAGTCGCGAGCCAAGTCGTAACCTATCGTCGTGTAAGGCGGTATGTCCACCTCCTTGTCGATAATCGCTCTGCGAATCTTCGAACCGCGTCCCACATTGACACCGGAAAACAATACCGACTCCTCCACACGCGAATAACTGTTAACCCGGCATCGGTGACCCAATACCGAACGATTGACCATACCGCCGGAAATAATGCTTCCCGGACAAACAATACTGTCCACCGCCAAACCGGTACGATCGCCGTCGGCAAAAACAAACTTCGTCGGAGGATAATTCGGATGAAGTGTATAAATCGCCCAATGCTCATCGTAAAGATTCAACAACGGATCAACACTTATCAAATCCATATTAGCGTCGTAAAACGCATCCAACGTTCCGACGTCCCGCCAATAGGCTTCGGTCTTCCGATTCTCATCCATAAAAGGATAGGCAAAAATCCGGTGTTTGGCGATTGCCGACGGAATAATGTTACCGCCGAAATCGTGTTGACTGTCAGGATCGGCGGCATCTCTGGCAAGTTCGGCGCGCAAAAACGACGTCGTGAAAATATAGATACCCATCGACCCCAAACACCGGTCAGACAAGCCCGGTATCAATTTGGGCTGCGTCGGTTTTTCTTCGAAGCCGACGATCCGAAAATCGTGTTCGACTTCCATGACGCCGAACTGTCCTGCCGCTTCGGCGGGTGCCACTGGAATTGCTGCCACCGTTGCGTCGGCATTGTTCGCAATGTGGGCGTCAAGCATTCTGGAGTAGTCCATTTTGTAGATGTGATCGCCTCCCAGTACGATGACGTAGTCGGGATTCTCCGTATTAACGGCGAACATATTTTGATGGACGGCGTCGGCGGTACCGAGGTACCAATTTTCGTCGATGTACTGTTGCGGCGGGACGACGTCGACGAATTCATCCATTTCTCGGCAGAAGTATCGGGACCAGCCCATGGCGATGTGTCGATGTAGGCTCATCGCTTTGTATTGGGTCAGCATTAAGATTTTCCGTATCCCGCTGTTGTAGCAGTTGGAAAGTGTGAAGTCGATGATTCGGTATGCTCCGCCGAAGGGAACGGCAGGCTTTGCTCGATCTCGTGTGAGTGGTTCCAATCTTGCTCCTCGTCCACCGGCAAGGATGACGGCTAAAACGTTTGCTCTAAGCATGGCGGCTCCTTCCCTTTTTTCCAGTGTTACGGATTTAGTGTAGTCTAAAAGATTGGAAAGTCAAGAGAAAATCGTCCCGCCCCGTAGTTGTCGTAGTAGGCGGATAAGGTCTAATTCCCTCGCCTTCAATTTCCGCTACAATAACGGAAACGTTCACAGAGCCGCAATCGTTAGATTGCGATTTTGTGCGCCGCACAAGTGCGGCGGCTAAAAATTGCGGCTCTGTTAACAATTATGTACAACGTCATCATCATCGGTGCAGGACACGCAGGAGTCGAAGCCGCTCTCGCAGCGGCAAGACTCGGAGTACGCACCGCCCTCATTACACATAACCTCGATACCATCGCTCAAATGAGTTGCAATCCCGCCATCGGCGGAGTCGGAAAAGGACATTTTGTTCGGGAAATCGATGCTCTCGGTGGGGCAATGGGACGTGCCATCGACAATACCGGGATTCAATATCGTATGCTCAATCGCCGCAAAGGTCCCGCAATGCAAGGTCCCCGAGCGCAAGCCGATAAAAAAGCGTATCAAGTCGAAATTAAAAAGATTCTCGAAGAGCAACCGAATCTGGAACTGCGACAGGAGAATGTAGTGAGACTGGTTCACAGAGCCCGCATCGGAAGATGCGGACTCGCCGGAGCTACCGCTCCGGGCTCTGTGAACGTTAACGTCCTCCTCGACGACGGCAGCGAAATCCGTGCCGATGCGGTCGTACTCTGCTGCGGAACATTTTTAAGCGGTAGAATCCACTTCGGCAATCACACCACGCCCGGCGGACGCATTGCCGAAGCACCCGCCGATGGAATCACTGAATCACTCCGAAAACTCGGCATCGAAACCAAACGATTCCGTACCGACACGCCGCCGAGAATCCATGCCCGAAGTATCGACTACACCAAACTGACCGAACATCCCGGCGATGACGAACCGGTACCGTTTTCCTTTCTCAATGAAGCAAACTATGAACACTGGTTAAAAACCGTCGAACAGATTCCCTGCTGGCTGGCGTACACCAATCCGGCGATGCATCAATTCATTCAGGAGAATCTCTCGCAGGCACCGGCATTCAGCGGACAAACACCCTCGGCAGGACCGCGATACTGTCCCTCCATTGAAACGAAAATCGCAAGGTTCGGCGAAAAGGACCGGCACCAACTCTTTTTAGAACCGGAAGGACGCAACACCAGCGAAGTCTATATCAACGGCTTTTCGACCGGCTTCGGCAGGGACATTCAGGACAAGATGTTGCGTATGATCGAAGGGTTGGAACATGTCGAAATTATGAGATATGCTTATGGCATAGAGTACGATTATGTTCCGCCGGAGCAACTGAAAGTTACGTTGGAAACCAAAGCGGTCGAGGGACTTTACATTGCCGGTCAACTCAATGGTACGACCGGTTACGAAGAAGCGGCGGCACTCGGCTTGATGGCAGGAACCAATGCGGCACTGAAAGTGCTGGGACGTGAACCGTTGATTTTACGACGGAATGAAGCGTATATCGGCGTGATGATTGACGACTTGGTTACGCGCAGTGTCGATGAACCTTATCGGATGTTCACCAGCCGAGCGGAGTATCGGTTATTACTTCGGCATGACAATGCGGATAGAAGACTCACACCGATAGGGCAAAAGATTGGTCTCATCAATTCGCAGCGTTCAGAATTATTGCAACAAAAACTATCGGACATATCGACGGCAATGCAGGTTTTGTCAACAACTCACGATGCCGATGGTTCCCTGCTAAAAAAACTTTCGCGACCAGAGACGGAGTGGAAAGACATAGTCGAACGTGTCCCGGCATTGTCAAAAATTTCACCGCAGGCGGCAGAGCAGGTTTGCATTGATGTCAAGTATGACGGTTACATTAAGCGTCAGGAAATCGACATTGAACGTATGCGGCGTTTGGAGTCGCGTATCATTCCGCCGGAGATTGATTATGGTGTAATGAAGCATCTTCGCGGCGAAGCAAAGGAAAAGTTGAAAAAGGTGCGTCCGATTGATCTGGCGCAGGCGAGTCGAATCAGCGGGATTACGCCAGCGGACATTACGGTGCTGACGGTCTATTTGAAGTAAGGAAACCTCTAAAAATTGATTTTACATTAGACCTGTTCCATAACCCCTTGAAACCATCGAAAACCAAGGTTACGGAACAGGTCTATTATGTGCGACCGCACTTGAGCGGCGTAAAAGCGTTTCACAAGTGAAACCGCTAAAACGAGGTTTTCCCCTCGTCGCACTACGTGTCGTCATCGCCCTCTACGCCTGCTCTGCTTCCGCATAACATTTACGATTGGGTTTCTTCAGCTACGGGTTTTCTTTTGTTCTTGGATCCTCGGCGTGTCTTTTTGACAACCGTCGATTCATCAACAATCCGTTTGACGGGACGTCCCTTTAGACGTACAGCCTTACCAACCCTGTCCCGGAGAAAATACAATTTCGCCCGGCGGACAATAGCACTGCGTACCGTCTCCACCTTGGCAATTCGCGGAGAATGGAGGGCAAACTTCCGTTCAACTCCTTCGCCCGCAACAATTCGACGGACTGTGAACATTTCCCGCGTTCCGCTGCCGCTCCGGGCAATAACGACACCGTTGAATATCTGGACACGTTCCTTTTCGCCTTCGAGGATTCGGCAGTGAACGTCAACGGTATCGCCTATCTCAAATTTTGAAACTTCTGCTTTTTTGCATTTTCCCTCGACCAGACTCATCAATTTATCGCTCATGTCCGTTTACATTAAATAGTACTGACTCTACTGTACCTCGCCGTAACTTGGTCGTTTTTTGTAAATGCTTTGCCCTTCGTAGTCAACGAATGCTTCGCGTCCTCTTTAGCGAACTTTAACCACAGAGGATATAAACGACAAAAACAACCAATTTCTAGTGTTGACGGTTTCTCCAAAACTCTTCCCTAGATTCTAACACACTTTTTTCAATCGACAAGGAGTCCCAGACTGCCTTTCAGTCTGCTAACCATCTGACGCCAATTTCTCCAAATCTCCGTCTCTGGCGCAAGCCGGAATCTAGAGGAAACATGCTACGAGCCGCACGTCAGGATTTCAGCTTGCACTGGAATGACGAAAATATCAAACTTGTTAACGGACACTCGCGCCAACGGACAGAGCAGGGTGTGTCAAAGATTTGTAGGTATTTTCAGCATTGCGAAAGCGAGCGGGCAAGTGAGAAAGCGAGCGGGGAGCGTTAGCCCCCGATGAATGTCCAACACGCTTCGTACCCCAACGGGGGGCTAATGCCCCCCGCTCGCTTGCGCTGCCCCCACTTTATTTTTACACACCCGACAGAGCACGTTAGCAGGCTGACATTTCGCACCGTTTGAGGTACAATGTAGAGTTTCATGGATATAGAATCGATTTTCCTTCCCGGCATTGCGCCGGCACGTCCTGTTATCATCGCCGGTCCGTGCAGCGCGGAAACGGAGAAACAAGTTCTCACCACCGCACGAGAAGTCGCCGCCCAAGGAATTAAAATCTTTCGCTCCGGTATATGGAAACCCCGAACAAAGCCGGGCGGATTCGAAGGAATCGGTACCATTGGACTCAATTGGCTCAAACGAGTTAAACAAGAAACCGGCATGTATGTAACCACAGAGGTTGCAAACAAAGAACATGTTTCCGAAGCCTTAGAAGCAGGAATCGACATTCTTTGGCTAGGGGCGAGAACGTCAGTCAATCCCTTTGCCGTTCAGGACATTGCCGATGCACTACGCGGCGTAGATGTTCCGGTCTTGGTCAAGAATCCGATCAATCCCGACTTGGAACTTTGGATCGGCGCTATTGAACGGCTTTACGCAGCCGGTATTCGGCGGCTTGGAGCGATCCATCGCGGATTCAGTTCTTACGACAGAAAGACGTTCCGCAATCCGCCGATGTGGTACATTCCGATAGAATTACGCCGCCGAATTCCCAATCTGCCGATGTTTTGCGATCCGAGTCATATTGCGGGCAAACAGGATAGAATCGCTTTGCTTTCTCAACAAGCGATGGATTTGCAGTTCGACGGATTGGTTATTGAAACTCACTCTCATCCTGAAGAAGCGTGGAGTGATTCGGCGCAGCAAATCACGCCGGAAATGCTTGAACACATGTTGAACCGGCTAGTGATTCGAAGTGCCGACCATCTTTCGCAACGACTATTAGAATTGCGTTATCGGATGGATCAGATAGACGAAGGATTACTTGACCTCCTTGCCCGGCGGATGCAAATATCGGATGAGCTGGGCGAATATAAAAAAACGCATGACATGCCGGTGTTGCAAACGTCGCGGTACAGTGAGGTGATCGAGCGACGGACAGAACTCGGCGAAACGCTCGACTTGGATCCCGAGTTCGTGCGGAAAATCATGAAGTCTATTCACGAAGAATCGATCCGCCGACAAATGACCGTAATGGATCAAGAGTTACAGGGTTGGCGGTAAATGTTATCAAAGAACAAACAGAACCCGGAGCGGTAGCTCCGGTGCTGCCGCACCGGGCTCTGGGAACTTTTTCCCCGCCAGAGCTGTAAGTTAGCGGACAGCACAGTTTTACAGGTACAGCCGTTGGGATTGGGTAATTTAGGTAAAAATTTTCTCTATTTTCTTGACTTTGCGAAAGTGTGGGTTATACTAACTATAAAGGTTGCGTTCCGTCTGCGTTTGGTTGCCTCAGTGCACTGGAACGGCTAAAATGCACGCCCTAGAAGTCCTATTTAACCCGTTTTGGAGCATTCCCCCATGAAAAACTTCGATTTCAACCGCCTTTTCGACAACAGTACAACCGCTAAAATCAGCAAAAAACGCAAGCGCAGCCGTACCTGCCGAATCGAAGAACTCGAAAATAGAGAAATGCTCGACGCAGACCTATTCAACGCGATCCAGGCGGCGTACGGTGACCTCGGACTCGGCAATGACCCAGAACAGTACAACTATATCGAAATCCAAGCGGAAAATCTTTCTAATTCGGCACTACGAGAAGCGATTAACGAAGCCAGAGGCACCGCCGAAGGAGACATTATCGTTCTTTACACCACCGCCGGACAGAACGTCATTCCTCTCGACAGTACAGCATTAGCCCTCGACATCGACGCCGAAGAATTCGGCAGTGTTACCATCGTCAGTCTTGGGGAAGGATTTCTTACCCTTGATGCCGGCAACGCTTCCGGTGTAGTGTCGGTGGGAGCCGCCACAACAGCCGGGCTGGGCGGATTAATCCTCACCAACGGCAATGCCGATAACGGCGGAGGGATTTACAACGATGGTACGCTTACCGTATCGCGGAGTATGATATTGGACAATACGGCGACCTACGAAGGCGGCGGAATTTTCAACGATGCCGACGGAACACTAGTGATGACAAATAGCCTGGTCGCCGGAAACTCCGTTGTCAATGGAGGCGGAGGGATACTCGTCAATGGTGGTACAGTAACCCTAAGAAACTGTACAATCACAGGAAACGAGTCCTCGGATGCTAGCGGAGGCGGAGGAATTGTTGTCCAAGACGGCGGAAGGTTGGACATCGGTAACACGATTATTGCCCAGAATGCTGATATTGATATGCAGTTCTCGGGGACAGGCGGCGCCATTGTCGGCACCTACAATCTGAGTTCCTTTTACACCCCCAATCCAGTAGCCCCCAATCCGCTAAACGTGTTTTATGATCCTGATTTACCGCTTTTTGTTGATGCCGAAAATGGCGATTACCGCCTTGCACCAAACTCTCAAGCGATTAACAGAGGGAGTAATGCTTATGTCACGCTGTCGGGACTGACAAATGACCTTGACGGCAATGCCAGAATTGTTGCTACTACCGTGGACATCGGAGCGTATGAATATCAAAGCGGCAGCGAACCCGGTGAACGTGAAACGCCTTCGACCATCGTTACGACATTGGACGACGTCGTCAACGACCAAGACGGCTTAATCTCGCTCCGAGAGGCGATTGCATACGCCGGTACCGAAGGTTTGGGATCGACCATCACATTCGCGGAGTCGCTGTACAATGAAACCATCACGCTCGGCGGGACGGAACTGCTCATTAACAAGAACCTGACCATTGACGGTAGCGGTGCGAACATCTTCGTTGACGCCAATGGACAATCAAGAGTATTCAACATCGCCGCAGGTTCGACCGTTACTCTGATAGGACTGACGATTTCGGGAGGACAAGCCACTATTACTGGCGACGATTTTTTGAATACTGGCGGCGGCGGTATTTGGAACGCCGGCACCCTGACGGTAACGGAATGTACAGTTTCTGGAAATACTGCTGGCACCTCCGGAGACGGCGGAGGAATTCACAATAGCCCAGACGGCGTGTTGGTTGTGGCGAACAGCATCATTGCAGGAAACATTGCCAACAGAGGCGGAGGGATTTACTTCAACAGCAGAGAAAGCTCCGACATCATCAGCGGCGGCAGCGGTTCGGTTCATGTGGAGAACACATTGATTATCGGAAATAGGGCGACCAACACATCGTACCTCTGGGGCGGAGGTGGGATTTATTCCTGGGCTTCGACGATGAGTACAACAACGGTAACGAACTGTACTATTGTAGGAAACTACAGTCATTACGGTCCAGGGATATACAACGACGGCAACTTGGTCATCAATAACACGATTTTGGCACATAACGTTTCGGACTTAAACAACGCCGACATCTATCTTGATGTTCAAGGGGTTACCGGTAATAACAATCTCGTCAGCACCGGAGATGACATCGGTTCAGTTACAAATCCTTCTGTGATAGCGGATGGCGTCAATGGTAACATCGTCGGTACAACAGCGAATCCGATTGATCCTCTGTTTGTATCCTTTACGCCGTACGCCTCTTCCGCAACTTGGAATTCCGACTTGTGGAGAGCTTGGGATCTGCACCTTACTGCCAATTCCCCTGCTATTGATGCAGGAAACAATGCTCTTGTTTCCGGCACCACCGACCTCGACGGCAATCCGAGAATCGTCGGCGTTGCCGTTGATATGGGAGCGTATGAGTTCGGCGAACCGACCGTGTATCTCGACGCACCGGTACTGCAAATTCCTGTCGTTGTGAACGGCACAACGCTGTCTCTCACTTGGAGCCGTATCGACGGAGCGGCGTATTACCAGTTGGAATACTCCACTTCGATGAACTTTACTGCCGGTACAACGCAACGAGTTGAACAAACGGCTGCTGGTGATGTTTCGGCTGTCGTCGACAATCTGATGACCAATACGACCTACTATTTCCGTGTTGTTGCGGTCAGCGAAACGGCAGATATCGAAAATTCGCCGCCGTCGAATGTTGTTCAAGGTACGCCGATCATTACAACGGTTCCCCTTGACGCTCCGACGCTTGCGGTGCCGACCGTTATCAATGCGACGACGCTTTCCGTTTTTTGGAATCGAGATGCCAATGCGTCGAGTTACCGGCTTGAATACTCTGAAAATGCAAACTTTACAGGACTGCAAACCTTAGTTATGCCGCAACCTGTTGGCGGCACGACGGTTTCCGTCAACCTCTCCGGTCTCAATCCGAACACGATGTATTATATCCGTGTTGTTGCCGTCGGTGATGGAGTCCATTACTCCGATTCGACCGCTTCGAATGTTGTCAGTGCGAGAACACTTGATCTGGCGGGAACTGACCCGGTGAAACCCAAAGTGAAAGCCAATTCAAAGGCGGCGACGGTTTCGTCCGTGACGCTGACCTGGGCTCCCCTTAACCAGAATGCGGAGTATGTGATCACTAGTTTGACGCAAGGGGTTACGCTTTCTGCTTCGCAGATTGAATTCATCGTGACAGGCGGCAACATCGTTGGTGCGGTGATTAGTGATTTAGACCAGGGCAAACGGTATCGGTTCTCTGTTCTTGCGAAGAACGCAGAGGGTAAAGAGACTTATACCAAGCGGAACGGCAAGGAAGTTTTTGCCGCCACGGCTGTTTCAGCGAGGACGCAAAAATATGTTGCGCCGAAGAATATCAAAGTGAACAAAGCGAGTATCAGTTTGGAAAGTTTTTCGATCAGTTGGAGTCCCTCGAAAGCGACGAAACCTTCGGACGTAACGGAGCGTTACGAAGTCGAAGTATGGAGTGCCAATCGCAAGTTGCAGATTTTTGATACAGATTCTCCGAACATTGCCGTTACCGGTACGAGCGCAACGATAACGGGTTTAGAAGCAACGACGAGATATACGGTGGTAGTCCGTGCCGTTGCGAGTAACGGAACGGAGTCGCTGGTGGGCAGGATAAAAGTTTCGACGGCGAAATATACCGCTGTTTCGGGAGTAACGGCGCTTGTTGATTCGAATTCTGTAACGTTGACTTGGAGTCCTTCGCAGTTTTCGGAGACGAATGATTATGAAATTGTGCGTTTGATCGGCAGAACAGAGGTGCCGGTGACGTATACGTTCACATCTTCTACCAGTGCGATTGTAACGGGATTGGACTCTGGTCAGCAATACAAGTTCGCGGTTCGGGCTGTGGTGCGAGATGGGGTCAGTGGTGAAATCCGCTACCGTTCATTGAACGCGGTCGTGTCGGCGGAGACCATGGGAGATGTACTCGTATAGAGGTACATTGGCTTCGTCTTGAAAATACAAAACCGCTTTGTCCTGCAAAACGAAGACATCAGGTTTTGCAAGCAAAACCGCTAACACACGAACATGTGAATTATCGCAGCAGCCCCGGCGCAACATCGAGGTCGAGCGGTTCAAACAATCCCGCCCGATAACGCTCAATCGCAATCGCTCCCATCACGGCATTGTCCGTACACAATGCAAGCGGAGCAATGAAAAGACGAAAACCTTTATCCTGCGAAGCGGCTTCCATCTTTTGCCGGAACCGGGCATTCGCCGCCACACCTCCGCCGACACACAACGTCGTAAGCCCCGTCCGCAACAACGCTTGCACTGATTTCCCGACTAAACAATCGACCGCCGCCTCCTGAAATGACGCCGCAACGTCTGCAATTTCCGATTCGGTTAACGTGCGCTCCGCAGGCGCATCGGCAAACAAAACTTTTCCCTGTCCGAACAGATGATACCGCACCGCCGTCTTCAAACCGCTGAAACTGAACGCCAGACGTTCCTCGTGCAAGAGTGAACGAGGAAAGGCAAACGCCTTGGGATTACCGCCGGTTGCCGCCCGCTGTATCGAAGGACCGCCGGGGTAAGGCAATCCTAGCATAGCGGCAACTTTGTCAAATGTTTCGCCGGCGGCGTCGTCTATCGTACCGCCGAGAAAGGTAAAGTCTATCGCACTCTCACATCGGTATAAACTAGTATGTCCGCCGCTTACGATGAGTCCCACACAAGGAAATATCTCCTCTTTGAAGGCAACTTTGCAGGCGTAAATGTGGGCTTGTAAATGATTGACGGCGATGAGCGGTTTTTGTAAAGCAAGGGCAAGTGTCTTTGCGGCAACGAGTCCTACCAAGAGTGAGCCTGCCAATCCGGGCATGTTTGCTACGGCGATAGCGTCGAGTTCGTTCAGAGTGATTCCAGAGCGGCGTATCGTTTCGTCGATAACGGGCAGGATATTTTCCAGGTGGGCGCGGGAGGCGATTTCGGGAACGACTCCGCCGAATTTTTCGTGCAGAGAATCTTGGGATGCAACAACGCTGCCGAGAACTTCCAGAGAGTCTGTAATGACGGCAGCGGCAGTTTCATCGCAGGTCGTTTCGAGACAGAGAATCCGCAATCGTGCGTCAGTGGTCATTGCACTTTATCATAGCAAAAAAAGCGGAACTAACCAATAGACAGGGAAACGGGGTGGGGGGTAAAAAATTTGTGGGTATTTTCAGCATTGCGAAAGCGAGAAAGCAAGAGAGAAAGCGAGCGGGGGGCGTTAGCCCCCTGATGTATGTCCAACACGCTTCGTACCCCAACGGAGAGCTAAGGCTTTCGCCGGAAAGTTTTATACCCGTTGCCGTCATTGCGCGTTGCTCCATTCCGGCTTTTGTTAACGTTTGGACAAAAGCCGGAATGGAGCGCAGCGCAATGACGGCATGACTGTTTTATGGGTATATTATTTTCCGGCGAAAGCCTAACGCTCCCCGCTCGCTGCGCCGCACCCACTTTATTTTTACACACCCAACGGGGTGTGTAAAAATTTATGTGAACAATTTGCTGAGAAATTTTGTACAATGTACGTAATGAAACAAGTCGATGCCATTCTTAATGTGTTGGACAAAGCCGGCAGCCGTACTATCACTGTGTTCGGCGATTATTGCTTGGACAAATACCTCTACATCGACCCCGCCCGAAATGAAAACTCCGTCGAAACCGGACTACCCGCGTATCAAGTGGACAGAAAAATCTTGTATCCCGGTGCAGGAGGAACGGTAACAAACAATTTGCGCTCATTGGGAGCAAGCGTACAATGCGTCGGATTGCTCGGCTATGACGGCGAAGGATATGATCTTCTCAAATGTTTAGAACAAATCGGCGCCGACACCCAACTAATGGTGCGGTCGGAAAGTGTTACAACAAACACCTACACAAAACCGATGCGGAAAACCGACAGAGGCAGCTATTCCGAAATGAACCGCCTCGATTTCCGAAATTTTACGGAAACAACCAGAGAATTGGAAGACCAATTGATAGCCAACTTAAAACAAGCTCTCGAAACGTCGCAAGGGGTGGTCATCATCGATCAATTTTTGCAGCGCAACTGTTCAGTAGTAACGGAACGTATCCGCGGCGCAATTGCCGAATTGGCAACAAGCGTTCCCGATATGTTTTTCTTTGCCGACTCACGCGGTTTTGCGGATAGTTTTTGTAATGTGATTATCAAGTGCAACCAATACGAATTGCCGGGAAAAGAACAGGACGAAGACGTTAATGACACCGTTGCCCTCGTCCGCCGGGCAAAACAGCTTTTGGCAGTCAATGGTCGGGCGGTTGTCGTTACGCTTGGCGAAAAGGGAGCGTTGGTATTTGAACCGGATAAGCAAGTAGTGAGTATTCCTGCTTTTCCGGTGGATCCCCCATTGGACATTGTCGGAGCAGGTGATGCGACCAATGCAGGAACGATATTGGGACTCACTTTGGGACTCACGTTGCCGGAGTCCGTGCTGCTCGGCGGATGCGTTTCGTCGATTACCATTCAACAGATAGGCGTTACCGGCACCGCCAGTATCAAACAGGTAAAGCAACGGTTAATGTCGTGAACGGCGGTTGACCATCACTCGTGCCGGAGTGCTTCAATCGGATCCATCATCGCCGCTCGATACGCAGGATAGAGACCGAAAATCACACCGATAATCACCGCCACTGAAAACGCCAGCGGTATCGAAATCCATACTATCACCGGTTGAATATCCTGAACGATCTCCGGCAGTGCAGCAATGACTTCCGGCATTCTCGTTTTGACGATGTCCATAACATAAATCGTTACCGGTCTGCAAGAAAGCCCTACCAGTACGCCAACCGCTCCGCCGACCATCGACAACGCAACCGTCTCGACCAAAAACTGCCGGATAATGTCCCCTTGTTTTGCTCCCAACGCCCGGCGAATACCGATCTCCCGAGTACGCTCCGTGACCGTCGCCAACATAATGTTCATAATGCCGATGCCGCCGACCAAAAGCGAAATCGCCGCAATCAGTCCCATAAAAACGTTAAACATTATCCGCGTGGTTTCGGCTTGTTCCAACAGTTCGAGCGGTACGACCACCGCAAAATCTTCTCTATTTTTTCTGCCTCGTTCTAATGTATCTTTGATAATTTCTGCCGTTTCCTTGACATCTTTTCGGTCGCCCACCTGCAACGTCATCTGCGAGAGTTCGACGACTTCGCCTTCAAAATTGCCGCCTCTCCGGGTAATCACGGTGCCTCTCATTTGACTCCAAAGCGTAGAGAACGGAATGTACACGTCATAGGTAAAATCCTGTCCGGCAAAGGAACCGCCGATACTGGCGGTCGCCCCGCGCGGTTTAGCAACGCCGATGACCTGATAAGGAAAGCCGGGATCGTTCTGATTGCCTTGAATCCTTATCGTTTTGCCGATAGGGTCTTCCGCAGGAAACAGTCTTTCGGCAACGGCAGCGGACAGGACGCAGTGCAACGAGGCATTGCGTTCATGGACATCTGTGATAAATGTTCCGCGATCTATTTCGATTTGCGACATTTCCACGTAGAGCGGTGTGGTACCGACGAGGCGTCCGTCCACTTCATAGGGACCGCGGGCGAAGCTGCGCCGGATTTCCCTGACCGGCATCGAAGCGGTAATGCTGGGAATGGTGTCTCTGATTTTTTCATAATCTTCTCTTTTAAGACCGAAGGTGGGTATTGGTCGGCGTCCCATCGTCACCATTTCGGGATTGGCAGGTTTGATCGTGCGGACGATGATATTGTGTGCGCCGAGGCTGGCGATTTGTTCCTGTGCTTTGAGGCTGATTCCTTCGCCGATTGCCATTAGCCAGATGACGCTGGCGACGCCGATGAAGATACCGAGGACGGTCAGCATCGACCTCATCGGATAGAGCAGCAGACTTTTTACACCGAGTTGCCAAGTGCGAATCCAAACGACCATGATGAGTAAGATATGCAAAAGGGAGTATTACGTATTAGCCTTCTATGAAACACTTGCATTTTTCAAGAATTTTACCGAATTTGCCGATTTTATTTCCGTCCATCTATCCGAGTGCTTCCGAAGATAGCCCAAGTTTTCGAGTTCGATATCGACTGCTCCAACTTGTTATGCGCAAACAATAAAGCCGCTCACGTCTATGACGATTTCATCGCCCCCTTCACGGGAATGTTCAGTTAATTCCTTTTTCCTTGTCAGTCATTCGATGTGTTACAGTGTCCCACCTCCATTTTACTTCATTCCTTCTCCGTTGTCTATGCCCCAAAAAACTCACGCCTAACGCAGGGTGTGTCAAAGTTTAGGAGGAGTTTTGCAAACAACAAAAGCCGGAATGGACTATGTCATGGGCTAAAATGCAAAAAAAATGCAAAAAATGACAAAATTCCCAAAAATCGCACCCTTGAAAACAAGGGACTTTAAGAAAATGGGTAACATAGGCAAAAATTATTCTATTAGTAAATCAGCCCTCAACCCGCTTGTTTACCAAAGCGGATTGCGGAAAACACGGTAGAACAAAATCGGCGCACTATCGAGGACAACGTGCGTAAGGCACAGAGGTATGCGGACACTGCGGAGAGCGATTTAGCCGATGCGCCGGAAACTTGGGACTTGTCCGATAAGACTGAGATTTGCCAAGAGACCATTTTGGCAATCGAACATTTACGCGATGAGTGCCGTATTCTGTCAGATGAGATTCCCGCAGACGCAGAGGGCTATGAACAGCGAGAATCCGCCTTTGCGGACATGCTGGAAAAAGTGAATCGGATACAATCGCAGTTAGAATCGAACGATCTGGACGATGAAGATACCTCGAAACAAACAGCGTCGAACAATCTCTTTGCAAAAAGCGAATTGCTATACATCGAAGCAAAGAATAAGCGTTGATGAAGTTCACCATAAAACCGAGGCATTGATGAGTCAAGCGGAAACACTCACACCGCAAAATCCAGAAATGCTGTGTTCCCGTCGCTCAATTCGTCGATGTCTGCCGTTGGCAGTTAATCCGCATTACTTGTAAGAGGCATTGGCTGACACGCGGTCTTCATTCATACAACAACGACCACAAATTGAGAGATCATGTCGTCCGATTCATCTACGCTTGCCGTGAGTGGTCAATGTTGCCACTTTCTTGCCCGGTAGTATTCCGGCATCGGCGCGATAGCAGACAGTTAATTGCTTTGAATCCCGGCAACGTAAACTTTAATTCCCATGATATGAAGTTCACTTGCCGCCCTCATCAAAGTCAACTTGCTAAAAAAAGGTAACTTTGTCGGAATATCATTTGCTCGTTCACTGATGATACCAAAAACGACTGTATAATCGCTTGCTTTTGGCGCATCCTTCACGGGAAGTGCATGTGATGTTGGTAGTATTGCGTTCACTTTACCTCTAAAATCCTCATCGCTAAGCAACAATCTAGCAGAATTACACCCTTGAGCAAACAAATGACTCAACACAGATGAGCCGGAATAGCGTTTTACGTGAAACATAACTTTGTCAATCGAATACACATCACAAAATTCTATTTTGCCGTATCCACCACCGTGGGGTATATTCTTCGCGTCAACTAATGCGAATTTGGCGGGGTTTGTATTGCAAAAATCCTTGTTGTATTTGCTTTCTTTTATATCGGTTGTCGTTGTGGGCAATGGGACTTTATATTGCTCAATAGACAGCATTTTTTCGTTGACACTTTCTACAAAAGTATTTGCAACCGCAAACCATTTTCCATCTGTTAAAATATAACGCTGGTCATTTTCTTCGATTTCACAATTCAAACATTTATAAACTGCCCATTTTCTCTCCAGCAGGGGTGGACTGAAATATTTGGACAGAAAACGGTCTTGAACAAGTTATGAACGAGTCCGTGTTTGTAAGTCGGTTGACCGTCCGAAACCGACATGGTAAAATCCAGCATCCGGTGAAGCGGAA